>Ga0070698_100009640_pt1 | contig 10331 bp, 6 predicted proteins | sample KBSK1502metaG_FD_65477 | JGI IMG/M metagenome (GOLD analysis project Ga0070698, IMG submission 65477) | Corn, switchgrass and miscanthus rhizosphere microbial communities from Kellogg Biological Station, Michigan, USA - KBS K1-50-2 metaG | ecosystem: Host-associated > Plants > Roots >... | reverse complement strand
AAGTGTTTCTCCACTCTTCCATGTTTGTGTTTGCAAAAAGGAAATTACCGAGAAAATAAGTGTAACCGGGATGATAACTGCATAAGCCCTGGTCAGATTTCCCTTTGCAAACCTGTCTAAGAGGCAACCCGCAATAAAGAATAAACCAATATATGGCACATACGTATATCGTTCGGCGATCACTGCACTACCGACTGAGAAAATTTGTAATACCAGCAAAAGGTTAACGATGTAAAATGCGATACCAAACGCAACAAACCTGTATTTTTTCCAGGTGAAAAGAGTTATGGCAACAAGTAACAAAGTAAATATTGGCGCTGCATAATAAACGGCCGATAATTTTTCATTTAATGGAGGAAAAGGATAGAAGGCAGAAAGTTTAAATGGAATGATCATTTTAATGAAATACATCATGATACCATAAAATCCAAACAAAATATTTTTGCCAAGGCCAAAATATTCTTCACCGGTAGCACCAACTGTTTTCTGAGCATTGATGGTTAATAAACCCAAAATTATCGCGGGAATAAAAAATGGGATCTTTTCGATAATGAGTTTAAATGAGAATTGTCGTCTCCTTAAAATATCAATACAAAATAACGATAGAGGAAAAATAACCGCAGCAGGTTTTGACATTAATGATAAGATGACAAATAATAATGTAAGCCAATATTGTTTTTTTGATGCAGTATCAATGTATTTGGTATATGCAATATGGCCGGCAATAAAAAAGAGTCCATACAAAACATCTTTTCTTTCGGATACCCATGCCACTGATTCTACATGCAATGGATGTATGGCAAAAAGAAGAGAGGCGACAAGCGCTATAAGTGAATTATTTTTTGAAAGTAAAAAAGCCAGTCGGTACACAAGAAAACAATTGACCAGATGAAAAATAAGATTAAATAAATGATAGGACCATGCATTATCACCACTGATAGAAAAATTCAAAGCAAGGCTGAACATGGTCAATGGATGATAATTTCCCTGTATCGGGGTTGTAAAGAATTCAGGCAACCTGCTGAGATCACGGATCAAATAATTGTTTTCACCCACATAATCAGGATCATCCCAGTTGACAAAGCCTGCATTTAAGGCGGGTATATAAATGATAAAGGTTATAATAAGAATAAGAGGAATATGCCAATTGGGTATGGGAGCTGCTTTCGGCTTAATTATTTTGGAGTGAATATGTTTCTCTATCTTTTTTTTCTTTGCCATAATGATCTATTACCTGGTAAATTATTAAAATAAACTGATTTTATTAAGAGATCAATATAAAAACTCACTACTTATATAGATAACATGTTCAAATAAAAAAGTCCCCCGTCGTAACGAGGGACTTAAAATTATCTGAGTTTTTCTTTTACCAGATTAATTAGGACTTAATACAACACCTTTTGTATTGTATGATCCAACAGCAACAGTGTACACGATCCTTGTTCTGTAAACCGCAGGTACATTGAACGGAACCCATACATCTCTTTTGGCAACCACATCTCTTTTCATTTCACCGATCTTAACGCCATCAATTGTATAGAAACCGATAGAAGCCTGTCCGCTTACCGGAGAATTCACTTTCAAAGAGAAATTCTCCTGATAAGGATTTGGATAAGCTGTTACTTCCAATACAGGAGAAACTGTTGTTGAAGCAATTCTGCCATCACCAGGTGTTGGATCAGTTGCAGGACATCTTGCAACGTTCCAGCCTACAAAGCTCTTACATTTATCGAAGCCTACGTTGATCGTATTTAATGCCTGGTTGATCTCGCCTAATGTTGCGCCACCTTCTGAACCAACAACACCATCAACATTCGCCAACGCTTGGTTTGCAAGTTCAAATAGGTTTCCAACAGTATTCGCACCAGGTATCGCATCGATCACGGCCTGAGAAATAATGCCGTAGGTATATTCATTCTCAACACTCACCAGGTTGAAAGGATCTGAAACATTATAATGACATACCCGAACTTCAGGAGTATTAGAACCGCATTCACCCACAAGATCCTGTGTTGCTAATTCACCAGCCTGGAGCGGGAAGCTTGCAAGTTGCGAAGGACTAGTGATTCCTAAGTTCAATCCAAGAGCAATTGTTTGGCCAGCCAATACATTTTTCAATGGACCATCTGGCAGACTGCAGATACCAATGTCACCATCAGGCAATTCTTTTGGAGAACTAATTCCTGGCAAATGATCAATGACACAAAGAATATCCGCAGCATTATTGTTTATTACGATAGAATGACCTGGTTTACCTACAGTCAGTGTTCCACCCCAGTTACCCAGTGATTGAGCTATGAGTTCGGTTGTTGTGAGATCACCATTGGTGCCGTCACATGCTAAGCCAACATTATTGCCATAATAACCTTGTGTGTAAGTACAAAGTGCATTGCAACATGCCACTCTTATTGTTTGAGAAGCGGTAGATGTGTTACCACATGCGTCTCTTGCAGTCCATGTTCTTACCACCACTCTATTAAATCCGGTTGAACAATCAGCAGGATTATCAGTAGTGTTAATGCTAACAGTAGGTGTACCGCATGCATCAGTTGCTGTTACTGTTCCTGGTTCTGGTATTGTTGCATTGCAATCCAGATCTACACTTTGAGGAACAACTGTGAATACAGGTGCTGTATTATCTGAAGTCCATGTTGCAGTACGGGATGCAGTAGAAGTGTTTCCACAAGCATCTCTTGCAGTCCATGTTCTGGTTTGAGAACGACCGCAACCGTCGCTGCTTACAGATCCATCACTTGAACTTAATGTAGGAACCCCACAAGCATCTGTAGCAGTAGCAGTGCCGAGTGCACTATTAATGTCACCTGCAGATGGATTACATCCAAGACCCGGACCAGTACCACCTGTAGTAATTACAGGAGGTGTAAGATCAGCAGTCCATGTTACAGTACGGGATGCAGTAGAAGTATTTCCACAAGCATCTCTTGCAGTCCATGTTCTTGTTTGAGAACGACCACAACCAGGGCTGCCTACAGAACCATCGCTTGAAGATACTGTTGGAATGCCACAAGCATCAGTTGCAGTAGCAGTACCCAAAGCACCATTTATATCACCGGCAGATGGGTTACATCCGAGTGTTGTACCAGTACCACCAGTAGTAATTACAGGAGGCGTAACATCAGCAGTCCATGTTGCTGTGCGGGATGCAGTAGAAGTATTTCCACAAGCATCTCTTGCGGTCCATGTTCTTGTTTGAGAACGACCACAACCATCACTTCCAACAGGACCATCGCTTGATGAAAGAGTTGGAACTCCACAAGCATCAGTTGCTGTAGCAGTACCGAGTGCACTATTGATGTCACCTGCAGAAGGATTACAGCCAAGACCTGGACCAGTACCACCTGTTGTAATAACAGGAGGAGTTACATCAGCAGTCCATGTTACGGTACGGGCTGCAGTTGCAGTAAGACCGCTACATGCGTCTCTTGCAGTCCATGTTCTTGTTTGAGAACGAGAACATCCATCGCTTCCAACTGGTCCATCAGAAGAAGAAATTGATGGTGTGCTACAGGCATCCGTAGCAGTTGCTGTACCGAGAGCATTATTGATATCACCAGCAGATGGGTTACAACCAAGAGTTGTAGTCGTACCACCTGTTGTAAGCACTGGTGAGCTGGCATCTACGCTCCACGTTACAGTACGGGAAGCAGTAGATGTATTTCCACAAGCATCTCTTGCAGTCCATGTTCTTGTTTGAGAACGACCGCAACTTGTACTGTTCACTGAACCATCGCTTGAAGAAAGAGTAGGAACGCCACATGCATCTGTTGCAGTAGCAGTACCCAAGGCACTATTAATATCACCGGCAGATGGGTTACATCCTAAAGTTGTAGTAGTACCACCTGTTGTAATAACCGGAGGTGTATTATCAGCAGTCCATGTTACAGTACGGGAAGCTGTAGATGTATTGCCACAAAAATCTCTTGCAGTAAATGTTCTTGTTTGAGAACGGCCACAACCATCACTTGTAACATTACCATCGCTTGAAGATACAGTTGGAATGCCACAAGCATCAGTTGCAGTAGCAGTACCCAAAGCACCATTTATATCACCTGCAGATGGGTTACATCCGAGTGATGTACCAGTACCACCAGAAGTAATTACCGGAGGAGTGACATCAGCAGTCCATGTTACAGTACGTGATGCAGTAGAAGTATTTCCACAAGCATCTCTTGCAGTAAATGTTCTTGTTTGAGAACGACCGCAACCAGGAGAGCTTACAGGACCATCACTTGAAGTTACAGTTGGAACGCCACAAGCATCAGTTGCAGTAGCAGTACCCAACGCACTATTTATATCACCTGCAGATGGGTTACAACCTAATGTTGTTGTAGTGCCACCAGTAGTAAGTACAGGAGGAGTAAGATCGGCAGTCCATGTAACAGTACGTGCAGCAGTAGATGTATTACCGCAAGCATCTCTTGCTGTAAATGTTCTTGTTTGAGAACGACCGCAACCAGGAGAGCTTACAGGTCCATCACTTGAAGTTACAGTTGGAGTGCCACATGCATCAGTTGCAGTAGCAGTACCCAATGAAGTATTTATATCACCGGCAGACGGGTTACAACCAAGAGTTAACGATCCGCCGCCAGAAGTAATTACCGGAGGAGTAACATCAGCAGTCCAGGTTGCAGTACGTGATGCAGTAGAAGTGTTCCCACAAGCATCTCTTGCAGTCCATGATCTTGTTTGCGAACGACCGCAACCATCACTGCTTACACTACCATCGCTTACTGATAAAGTTGGTGCACCACATGCATCACTTGCAGAAGCTGTACCTAATGCACCATTTATATCACCTGCAGATGGATTACATCCAAGACCCGGACCAGTACCACCTGTTGAGATCGATGGGCCGGTATTATCTACTGACCAGTTAATTGCTTGTAAGCATGAAGTCATATTACCGCAGTCATCAGTAGCGATCCATATTCTGTTCATGCTTCTGCTGCAATCATTGCTTTGAATAGGACCATCAGAAGAAACAGGAATAACAACTCCATCACAATTGTCAGAAGCTGTTGCACCGCTTGGAGGAGGAGGTGTTTGGTTACATCCAAGGTTCAACGTGTTTGGACAACTAATAACAGGAGCTGTACGATCAAAGCATACATTTATCGAGAAAGGAGAAATAAAATCTTTAAGATCGGCAGTTTTTTCTGCAGAAGATTTTGATTTTATAAATAAAGATTTAAAGGGAAGAGAACCGCACTCGCCAGGAAGACCTGTACCGCCAATAAGAGCAGTAAGGTCAATGGCACCTTCTACATATTGCAGAGGCTGGTATGTAGTTGCGCCAAATGCACCGCAAGGAACATCAATTTCGGCTGCATTAGCTGCGGCAAATGCTGTACCGGGAGCAGGAGTAACGTCGAAATAATCATAACTACCGGCTTCAGAACCGGGTTGCCATTGCTGATATACTACTGTTGCGAATGATCCGCCACCAGTATATTGAAGCGTGATGCTTATGTCACCCACTGTTCTTCCGCCATGTGGACCATCTGATACAAATCCACCTGTAGTCGGCCCACCAACTTTGGCAATAGGGTTTTGATAAAATTCAAAATCCAGGTAGCTGGTACCGTTTGTGGACATGCGGTCACCAGAGATCGCCACCCAAATGTGGTTATCAACCGGGTTCAATGCAATAAATACCATAGCGGTATTTATATCATCTTTTGCGGGAGGCTTTTGACTTCTCCAACCCCACACATTGGGATCCTGGTTAAGTTTATTACCACCATCAAAGATGTCATCGCTCACCTGGTCGTTAAAAAGATCAAGCACACGATAAGCAAGTGGCACTAATGGAACGCAACTATTGTTGAAAACAGTATTGGTTGCACCGCCAGGGCCCGGTAGCCAATCACCGTTAGCTCCCTGTCTTGTGACGAAACCGTCAATAGCCATTGGCCCGGTAAAATTCGGAAGAGATTGCATGGGCGCATTTCCTGCTTGCCCAAAAGATACGGTACTAACAAGGGTAGTACAGATCAAAACGAAAACCTTCAGTAAATTCCATTTACATGAAGGAAGATCCATGTTTTGTTTCATAAACAATTAGTGGTTTAGATAAATATTTTAATACTCGATACTAATCAGAAGCAATAAGCCTTTCAGCGAACATTTATTTGAGTATTCGAGAGGGTAGAGAGACAAAAACATGTCTTCAAAAAAGAGAGGGATTGGTGGTAATTACTTAGGAAATTAGATAAGAGAAAACACTAATGCAAATACTAAGGTAATGAGTTTGATTAATTTTCCAACTATTTTATTAATTTTTTTTTGAAATAAGTTAGTGGTAATCAGATGGTAAAACTACGATATGGGTTAATAGCTGAACAATGAATAAGTGCTTTCAAATTGCTAACAACAAATACCATTGATGCTTTATCCATTCTTGCCTTTGCTTCAGCTATGGGATATGAGTGGTTATAGATGTATGAAGAAACGAATTGACACACTTGTATGGCTCTTCCATTTTAGGGCTGACCAGGTTACAATTTTTTCTTCTTCTAATCTTGTTTTGTCAATTGATATATCATCATGATTTTTTTAAGAAGCAGTTAGTTTGAAAAGGATTAAAAATTATCAATGATAAAAGATCCCTGTTAATCATCCGGTATGTTTAACGCTTTGGAGCTGCTTTTTATTCCTGATATCATTTGCGTCTATTGCGAAATAATTCCAGCTTATCTAATGCTGCAAATTTCTTTGTCTTTAAATAATTGGTCAGTTACTTTATCGAATTGTTTCCTTCATCATTTCAATTAACAACAGAGAGAATTGATCAAGGGAAAACAAAAAGTCCCTCGGTGGAAACAAAGGGACTTTGGGTAAATAATTTACCATTAAACCTTATCCTATGAAAATTCAAGTCTAATGTATATAATTAAAGTTGTAAGTATAAAATTCTGGCTTCTGTATTTTTACTATTGTGTTAGAAATAAACTCCGGTCAATGAATTATTTGATCGAATGATGAAAGCACCAAAGAACTTATTGATTTGACTTATTTAGAAAACAAAACGAAATACGAGGCGAATAAAAAAAATTACTCCAAAGAATTATTGTTAAAGAAGGGGCAGAGTTTCCTCCGGGATAATTTATTTAAAATTGACGTTACCGAAATTTTACTGCCACATTATTGGTCATTTTGGAATAGAGAAATAAAATGTAGCACCTTTCCCTACCAAAGATTCGGCGCCGGTTTCTCCTTTGTGTTTAGTGATTATTCTTTTAACAAGGGCTAATCCTATGCCGTTGCCCTCGAATATTTCATCGGAATGCAATCGCTGAAAAACCCCAAACAATTTATCGGCATAATTGCTATCAAATCCAACGCCGTTATCCTTAATAAAGTAAGTATAGGAAAGATTGTCTTCCGAACTACTTATATTAATGTGTGGGTTTGAAGACTTGCGGTTTGAATAACTATTTTTCTTTTCAATAATTCTTCTGTGATTATTTTCTTAGCGTGGCCTTTTCTAATGATTTTTTTTTGACTTTGATTTTTTTCTGGCCTCTTATAGCTGCCTTGATCAATACCGGGCATAGGAACCAGTAATAACATTAAGTAAAGAAGATTTCCTTAGTGATTCTTCGTAATTAAAAATCTACCGCGGGATCATTAAATAATCTATTTTCTTCTCTTCTTATGTGCCTTTACTTTGTTATATCAAATTTAGATGAGACGCTTTATAAAAAACAGTTGAAAAACCCTTTTACGAAGCCCCCGCCCTTGAAAGACCGCTAATAAAAACTGATCACTGTCCTATGAAAAGCGAGATCCGTACCCCGCAAAAAGAAAACCATTGATCCCTAAAAATTTCTTATGACACTCCAAGACAAAAATTCCCCGAAAACACACGAAAGTATTCCTTTAAAAGAACTCGTCAACTATTTGATAGAGATTTACCAACCTGTAGCAGTAAAGCAAAATTGCTTTATCATTAACGATGTGCCTGAATCATTCTCGGTAACTACTGACGAAACGCTATTGGCCTCTCTATCGTGTGGTCTTTTTAGTGCTATTCTTAGCCGTTCCCGCAACTCCTGCATTCGTGTTTCTGCCCGGCTTCATAACAATGTTGTATTGCTCAATATCTGGACTAATGACGGCGGTGATTTTTTTCAATCGGTATGCAGTATACAAGAAATAAAAGCACTTGCAGAAAAACTGGGTGGCTGTGTCAGTCTGAACCACATGAGAAAAACCAGTAATACAATCACGATTAGTTTTATCAATTTGTCAGCAGCTGCCTGAAGGGTCACAGGCAAATTTCAATAATTGGGGCATCTAAAAGTTCCTTCTCGATTATTTTTTTTATCATTAATTATTCGCATTCCACAAACAATATCTTGCTGCTAATTACTATTGATCGGGAGGTTGTTATTGATTACTTCAGTACGCCAAATTTTAAAAGGTTTGTCAGGATAAGAGCCCACCGTAACTAAATAATTTCCTTTCCAATGGACCTCTCTTGTGTTACTATTTGTTGGCTGAGTTGTTTTTATAAGTGCGCCAGTAGTTGCATTCCAGATAAAAAGCTTTTTTATAAGATAGTGATCAAAGTACCTTATTAAACTATGCCGAAGGGCTTCTTTCCGGAAGCCCTGCATTTTTACTTTCATATATTGCTATAATAAATGATGCATACGATCAGGATATCTTTGCAACGGGAACGATCACTTTAATATTCGTTCCTTTTCCTAAAACACTTTCAATTTTTAGTTGTCCTTTCATTAATAATACCCGTTCATTCATGCCCAATAAGCCAAGAGTTTTTTTCGCTTTAACTTCTTTTGGATCGAATCCTTTTCCATTATCGGAAACAGAAAGGATAATTTGATCTTCTATAATTTTAATGCTGGCGGTTATTTTATCGGCCCCGGAATGTCTCAAAATATTTGTCAACGTCTCCTGATAAATGCGGTAAATACCTGTTGCAATATTTTTTTCTACGTGTATTTCTGGATCTGGCAAATCAAAGGTCACCTGTATATTATTAAGTTTCTCAAATTCCTGGCTATGCCACTCGAGTGCAGCAAATAGTCCAAGATCATCAAGTATAGCAGGGCGCAGACCAGCTGCAATTTTTCTTACAGTGAACATAGTATTATCAACGGTTTTGATCGCTTCTGCCAAATTATCTTTTGCTTCTACAATAGAACGATGCATTTTTTTATCTGCCGACGAAATATTGATTTTTATTATGCTAAGCAACTGCCCCAATTCATCATGTATTTCGCGGGCAATACGTGTCTGCTCCTCTTCGCGAACATTTTGTAAATGCGCAGCCAGGCTGCGAAGCTGTTGATTTAATTCCCGCGTCTCTTGTTCGGAAATATATTTTGCTTTCTGAATTCGCTTATTCTCGACCACTTTGCGGATAGCAGCCGGTAAGCGGGTAAGATTTGTTTTGAGAATATAATCATCAGCTCCCTGCTGAATAATAGTAACTGCAAATTCTTCGGAGACTGTGCCTGTCACCAGTATAAAAGCAACGAAGGGGTTCTTTTTTTTGATCACTTCTAATGCTTTGAGAGAAGTGTATTGCGGCAAAGCATTGTCTGATAAAACAGCATCGAATATGTTTTCATCCAGCGCTTTTAAAAACTCTTTTTCATCACTAACTACTTTTGATGTAAAATTCATTCCCGAACGCTGAAGAAGCTTATGAATTAACGCAGCATCAGCAGGATCATCTTCGAGCAGAAGCAATTTCAATTCCTTATCCATATACAGAGTCTTGGTTGTATAAATTCAGGAACCTGGCACATGATTGAGAATAACCCAGTATAGCCCAAGGTCTGCCACTGCCTTACTGAACGTCTCAAAATTTACAGGCTTAACGATATAACTGTTTACTCCCAGTTTATAACTTTCAACAACATCTTTTTCTTCTTGTGATGAAGTAAGGATAACGACCGGGATCATTTTTGTACGGTCATCTGATTTTAATCGCCTGAGTATCTCAAGCCCACTTATTTTTGGCAATTTAAGATCAAGGATTATAAGTTTTGGATTGAAAACATTTTGCTCACTTTCATCAACAGGAACACTGAATAGAAAATCCATGGCCGCTGCGCCATCATCAATATGCTTAAGCTTATTGGCAAGATTATTTTTTCTCAAACTTCTTATGGTAAGCTCAGCCTCATGATGATTATCTTCTATAAAAAGTATTTCAACAGTTGATTTTTCCATTATGCGTTTAACTTTTTTTGGTAACTAGAGGTATTTATATAGTGTTCCTTTTTTTCCGGCAGGCTGAAATAAAAAACAGCTCCCTTATTTTCTTCGGCTTC
>Ga0070698_100009639_pt1 | contig 10331 bp, 5 predicted proteins | sample KBSK1502metaG_FD_65477 | JGI IMG/M metagenome (GOLD analysis project Ga0070698, IMG submission 65477) | Corn, switchgrass and miscanthus rhizosphere microbial communities from Kellogg Biological Station, Michigan, USA - KBS K1-50-2 metaG | ecosystem: Host-associated > Plants > Roots >... | reverse complement strand
ATACGACCTTCTACGCGACGCCTGCCCTCGACACGGTCAGGTCGTGGGCCGCGCAGACCGAGCCGGACTTCCGGCTGGTCCTCAAGCTGCCGAAGACGATCACCCATGAGCGCCGCCTCGCCGACGTGGCCGAACCGCTGCGTGCCTTCCTGGCCGCGATCGAGCCCCTCGGGCCGCGCGCCCATGCCCTCTGGATACAGCTGCCGCCGTCATTTAGCCCGGCCGACCTGGGCGCACTCAGCGGCTTCCTCCTCCGTCTGCCGCGCGAGCACCGGTACGCGGTCGAGGTGCGGCACCGCGCGTTCTTCGCCGACCCGCGCTGGGAACAGCAGCTGGAGAGCGTGCTCGGCGCCGTCGGCGCCGAGTGGGTGCCGTTCGACACCACCGTCCTGTTCGGGAGCCCTCCGGTCAGCGATATCGAGCGGGAGGCGTGGCGGAACAAGCCGCGCGTGCCCCGGCGGACACGGGCGCTCACCTCCCATCCCATCGTCCGCTACATCGGGCGTGACGACCCGGCGCGCACGGCGGCGGGCTGGCAGGACTGGGCCGACGTGGTCGCCGGCTGGCTGCGTGAGGGACGGTCCCCCACCGTGTTCATCCACACGCCCGACAACGTCGACGCGCTGGAGCTGGCCCGCCGGTTCCACGCCGACGTGCGAGCCCGGCTGCCCGAGGTCGAGCCGCTGCCAGAGCCGGTCCCCGCCGGCCCGCCGACCCTCTTCTGAGCCGCTAAGGCGGCCGGGAACGTGCGGGTGGAAGCACGGGCCCGTTCGGAAGGTACCCATCCGGCTGGCGGACGGCTTCGAATCACCCGCATGGAAGCGTCATCGGCGGGGCGGCAGGACGACCCAGGGCAAGAGGGAAGGGGGCAGCAACTCGCCGGGCTGCTCGCGCAGGTGGCCCGCGGCGATCACTCGGCCTTCGAGGAGGTCTACGACCAGCTCGCCGGGCCGGTGTACGGGCTGGTCAGGAAGGTGCTGCGGGACCCGGCTCAGTCCGAGGAGGTCGCCCAGGAAGTCATGCTGGACGTGTGGCGCACGGCCTCCAGGTTCGACGCCGGACGGGGCAGCGCGGGGGCCTGGGTGATGACGATCGCGCATCGCCGGGCCGTCGACCGGGTCCGGACCGAGACCGCGGCGGCCGCCAGGGAGCAGAAGGCGGCGGCCAGCCCGGAAAACGGCGACAACGTCGCCGAGCTGGTCGAAAACGCGCTGGATCAGCAGCGGGTCCGGCGCTGCCTGGACGCCCTGACGCCCCTGCAAGCTGAGGCCGTAACGCTCGCCTACTACGGCGGGTACACCTACCCGCAGGTCGCTGAGCTGCTCGGGGTCGCGCTCGGCACGGTCAAGACACGCATCAGGGATGGCCTCATTCGGATGCGCGACTGCATGGGCGTGACCCGATGAGGTCCCAGCGTCCCGAGCTGCACCTGCTGACCGGCGCCTACGCGGCCGACGCGCTGGCCGGGGCCGAGCTCGGCCAGTTCGAAAAGCACCTGGACCTGTGTCCGTCCTGTGCCGAGGAGGTCCGCGGGCTCCGGGAGACCGCGGCCCGGCTCGGGATCGCCACCTCGATCGTGCCCCCGCCCGCGATGCGCCAGCAGGTGCTCCAGGCAGCCAACCGCACCCGGCAGCTTCCCCCGTCCGACCGCAGGCTGCTCGCCGTCGGCGCGCCGCGGCGACGAGCGCGGCTGCGCCGCCCGCTCACCGCGGTGGCCGTCACCGCCATGGCGGCCGCCATCGTCGTCCTGGCGTTTCTGCAGACCGCAACCCAGCACCGCCTCCAGCAGGTCCAGTCGGCGAACCAGGCCATCGCGGCAGTCCTGATCGCGCCCGACGCCAGGATCGAAACCCACGGCACCACCGTCGGCGGCACCGTGACCGCCGTCGTTTCCGCGCGGAACCACGAGGCCGTCATCACCAGTGCGCGCATGCCCGTCCCGCCCGCGAGCAGGGTCTACCAGCTGTGGGTGATGAGCGCCTCCGGTACCCGCTCCGCCGGCCTGATGCCCGCGATCAGCGCGGGCGCGGGCAGCACCGCCCCTGTCCTTACTGCTGACGTCCAGCCAGGCGACCGCCTGGGCATCACGATCGAGCCCGCCGGCGGATCCGCGCGCCCCACGACCGCTCCGATAGCGGTGCTGTCCGTCTACGCCTAGCCGACCGGGACCTGGGGTGTGCTGGTATCCCTCAGGGGCTAGCGGGAGCACGCCGGCGGGAGTGAGGCGTACGCCCTGGTACCCGGCGCGCGCAGAGACGATCGTCTGGAAGTGAGAGGCAAATCGCTCACGCGGGGAGGCTGGCGATGTCCCACTTCACTGGCTGGCTAGGCGGCGCGGCCGCCCGGCACCCGTGGCGCACGATCGCCGCCTGGCTGATCGTGATCGTCGCGCTGTTCGGCCTGAAGATGGCGTTCGGCGGGCAGTTCCAGGACGACTACACCGTGCCCGGCACGTCATCGCAGGCCGGGGCCGACTTCCTGCGGGCGCACTTCCCGCAGATGTCCGGCACCAACGCCCGGGTCGTCATCCATGACCGCGCGGGCCGCCACCTCGACCCGGCCGTGCTCGCCTCGGTGCGCGGCGACGTGAGCCGGCTGCCCGGCGTCTCGGTGGTCGCCCCGCCGCTGCTGTCCAGGACCGGCGACACCGCGCTGATCGGCGTGCAGTACAGCGTGCCCGTCACCTACTTCAAGGGCACCACCGGGGTCGATGAGCTGAACCGCGCCACCGCCCCCGCCCGGGCCGACGGGCTGCAGGTGGCGCTCGGCGGAGAGGTGCCGGAGAACGTCATCACGACGAGCACCGTGACCGACGGGATCGGCGTGGTCGTCGCGCTGGTCGTGCTCATCCTCGCGCTGCGCTCGCTGGTCGCCGCCGGCCTGCCGCTGCTCGTCGGGATCGCCGGGCTCGGCGCGGGCACCGCCATCACCGCGCTGCTGGCGTCCGGCACCCACATCAGCACCGAGGCGTCCACCGTGGCCACCATGGTCGGCCTCGGCGTGGGCATCGACTACGCGCTGCTGCTGGTGAGCCGCCATGTGGAGGGCCTGCGGGCCGGGCTAGCGCCGGCCGTGGCGGCGGAGCGGGCCGCTGCCAAGGCCGGGTCCTCGGTGTTCATCGCGGGCCTGACCGTCATCGTGTCGCTGCTCGGCCTGCAGCTGTCCACGCTGCAGACGTACGCGACGATCGGCTACGCCGCGGACATCTGCGTCGCCGCGGTCATGGCGGCCGCGCTGACGCTGGTGCCCGCGCTGTGCGCGCTGGCGGGGTACCGCATCCTGCCGCGCCGCGCGCGGGCCGGGTCCGGGCCCGGCATCGCGGATCTCGCGGCCGCCGCGGACCCGGCTGCCCCCATCCGGCGGACCAGGACCGAGGCATGGGCCGCGTGGGTGACCCGGCGGCCCGCCCTGATGGCCGTGGTCTCCGTGGTGGTCCTGCTGGCGCTCGCCGCGCCGGTCCTCGGCATGCGCACCTGGCCGGAAGACGCGGGCACCCAGCCCGCGAGCAGCACGGTCCGGCAGGCGTATGACCTGGTCACCGCCGAGTACGGGCCGGGCGCGAACGCGCCGCTGCTGATCGCCGTTGACCTGACGCGCGACCACGCGCCCGCCGCGCTGGCGGCGAGGCTGCGCGCCCTGCCCGGGGTCACGGCCGTCGCGGGGCCGGTGCTCAACGCGGCCGGCGACGCGGCGGTCATCACCGTGCAGCCGGCCACCGGGCCGGGCGACACCGCGACGACGCGGCTGCTGCACACGATCCGCGCGGACGCGCCGCCCGGCGTGCTGGTCACCGGCACCGAAGCGATCTACGCCGACGTCACCCAGCGGCTCGCGGACCGGCTGTGGCTGGTGATCGCGTTCGTGGTCGCGGTGTCGCTGCTCATCTTGACCGCGCTGCTGCGCGCCCCGGTCAACGCGCTGAAGGCCGCGCTGCTGAACCTGCTGTCCGTCGCCGCCGCGTACGGCGTCGTGACCGCCGTCTTCCAGACCGACACCGGCGCGCACCTGATGGGCCTGCCGCACGGCGCGCCGGTGTCGACGTGGGCGCCGATGCTGATGTTCGCCGTGCTGTTCGGCCTGTCGATGGACTACGAGGTGTTCCTGCTGTCCCGGGTCCGCGAGGCCTGGCTGGCTTCCGGGGACGCGAGGGACGCCGTGGTGCGCGGGCTCGGGTCGACCGCGCGGGTCATCAGCAGCGCCGCGGCGATCATGATCGCGGTGTTCCTCGGCTTCGCCACCGACCCGAACGTCATGGTCAAGACCATCGGGTTCGGCATGGCCGCCGCCGTGTTCATCGACGCGACGCTGATCCGGCTGGTCCTCGCTCCCGCGGCGATGGTGCTGCTCGGCCGGGCCGGCTGGTGGCTGCCCGGCCCGCTGGCCCGCCGCGGCGCGCCAGCCGCCGTGCCCGAGCCCCCGGCGGTACCAGCGGAGGCGGCCGCGGGCGAGCTGACCGCGAGTCCTTAGCGGCTGTCCGGGAACCCGCGCCTAGAACGCGCGCTGGATCGCTTGCCGGCCGGCCGCGCTGCCGGCGAGGTAGCCGTAGGTGCCCTTATCGCGGAGCTCGGCCGCCGCGTCCGCCAGCGCGCCTAGGGCGGCGAACGCGAGAGCGCCGCCGACCGAGACCCGGCTCACGCCCGCCTCGGCGAGCTTGCCGACGGGCGGGACGCCGGGCATGGCGAGGACGTTCACCGGGCGGTCCACCGCCGTCACCACCCGCCTGATGTCCGCCATGCTGGTCAGGCCGGGGGCGTACAGCACGTCGGCGCCCGCCGCCTGGTACGCCTGCAGCCTGGTGATCGTGTCCGCCAGGTCCTCGCGCCCGTGCAGGTAGTTCTCGGCGCGCGCGGTCAGCACCAGGCGCGCGGGCCCGGCGTGCGCGGCCGCCACGGCGGCCGCGACGCGCTCCGCCGCCAGCGCGATGTCATAGATGGGCCGGTCGTCATCGCCGGTGAAATCCTCCACCGAGCAGCCCGCGAGCCCGGTCTCCGCGGCGAGGCCGATGGTCCGCGCGACGCCGTCAGGATCGTCGGCGAAGCCGTTCTCCAGGTCGGCCGAGACCGGCAGCTCGGTGGCCGCGACGATCGAGGCGGCGTGCCCGAGGGCCTCCTCCCGGCTCACCGAGCCGTCGAGGCGGCCGAGCGTCGAGGCGAACCCGGAACTCGTGGTGGCGAGTGCCTGGAAACCCATCGCGGCGAGCAGCTTCGCCGATCCCTGGTCCCACGGGTTGGGCAACAGCAGCGGATCTCCCGGACGGTGCAGCTCAAGGAACCGTTCCGCCTTTTCCTGCTGGGTTGTCATGGCCTGAAGGTACCCGGGCCGTCCACTCGCGTCGAGGACCGCGGTGCAGCCCGAGCAGATCCAGTCACATTGGCCGCTTACGCGGACTTTGCAGCCCAGGTGACCATTTCCCGGGCTGAGTGACTGGTCACAAGTGGTCATGCCGTGTGCAAGGTGCGCCCGTTTATGCAAAGTCGTGGCCCTAGTCGCACATGACCGGTCACATCAGTCACTCCCGTTGGCTTTGTAGACGTGGCGACCACTTTCCAGGTCGCTGGAACGATCAAATGTGGTCACGGCGTCTACAAAGTGGGTTGGAGGCTACAAAGCCGCCGCCGCGTGACAGCCCCGGCGGGCCGGGAGGAACAGCGATGACCTGCCCGCTGCCCGGCGTGCGCGATGGGCTAACTTAACTGGTTGTGCAGGCATCGACCGTTCGCGGCTACGGCTACCGGTACCGGCGGTGGGTTCTCGACTCACTTACGTACATCGACGTGCAGGACCTCGCGACCGGCGGTGATCACATCCCGGAACTGGGCGAGCTCTATGTCGACGTCGCGCTGGTCAGCCGGGCCGCGTATCAGGCGTCAGGCGCCCCGCTCGGCCAAGCGGGCGACGACACATCGAAAAGATATTCAATAATTGAGCTTCTCGATCGCAGCTCGCCCGTGGTCCTCGCGCTGCTCGGCCAGCCGGGAAGCGGGAAGAGCACCCTGCTCGCCCACGCGGCCCGCCGTAGCGCCCAGCGGGCCGGGCCAGGACGCCGGGGCCAGCGGCGCGTCCCCATCCTGCTCGCGTTGCGCAGGCACGCCGAGTCGATCGTCGCCGATCCGACGATCTCGCTGCCAGACGTCGTACGGGAGATGGCTGGCGACGGCCCGGGCAAGGAACCACGCGGCTGGTGGGAGCGCCAGCTTCGCCGCGGCCACTGCATGGTCCTGCTCGACGGGCTGGATGAGGTCGCTCACGTCTACGACCGCCTCACGGTGGCCGATTGGGTCGAGCGCCAGATCGCCGCTCACCCTGGTAACCACTTCGTGATCACCTCCAGGGCGCACGGCATCCCCGGCCCGCTGCCCGCTCAGGCCGATGTCTTCCTTGTCCGGCCGTTTACGGCGGATCAGGTCCAGCTCTTCCTGGACCGCTGGTACCTGGCCGCCGAGCGGCACGCGACCGGCGGCTCCGGCAGGAGCGCACAGCCCGCCGTCCGGATGCGCGCCCGCGAGTCCGTCGCCAGGCTCACCTCCCGGCTCGAGCAGCACCCGGCGCTGCGCGACCTGGCGGCCAATCCGCTGCTGCTGACGATGATCGCCACGGCCCACCGGTACCGTGGCGCACTACCGGACAGCCGCGCCGACCTCTACGGGGAGATCTGCCACGTCCTGCTTTCGCGTCGTGACCAGTCCAAGGACTTCCCCCCGCTGCTGTCCTGGCCCGTTAAACAGGCGCTCCTGGCCGCACTCGCCTACCAGATGATGCGCGAGCACGTCAGCAGCCTCACCGCCGACCGCGTCCTGCGGATCCTCGGGCCTCAGCTGGAGCGCTACCCCTCGTCGGTCACTGGTGAAGCGTTTCTCGACGAGGTATCGCGCAATGGCCTGCTGATCGAGGCGCCCGCTGGCACGTACTCCTTCGCGCACCTGACCTTCCAGGAGTACCTGGCAGCCCGGCACGTCAGCACCAATCCCGACCTTGTGAAGAGCCTCGCCGGCAATGTGAGCGACTCCTGGTGGCGCGAGACGATCCTGCTGTACGCGGCGACCGCCGACGCCAGCCTCATCGTCAGCGCCTGCCTGGAGAACCCCACGATCCCTGCTCTCACCCTGGCCTTCGACTGCGGCGAGGCGAGCACCGAGATCGATCCTGACCTGCGCCACCGCCTCGACCGGGAGCGCCGGCGGGCATTCGAGCCGTACTGCTCCGCCGAGCACCGGCGGCTGATCGCCGGCGTCGTGGCCACCCGCCTCACGCGCCAGACCCTCATCACCGCCGCCGGGACCAGGATCTGCGCCCGGCCCGTCCCCGCGGACCTGTACTGGCTCTTCCTGGCCGACACCCAGGAACCCCAGCCCGACAGTCCGCATGATCCCGCCACCGACCAGCCCGCTACCGGCGCCTGGGGCACCGAGGCACAGGCCTTCGTCCAGTGGCTGAACTCGATTACCGCGGCCGCCACGGGCATCGAGGTCAGGCTGCCGCGTCACGAAGAGCTTCAGGAGGAGGCCATCGCCGGCGCGCTGGGCGGCCAGCTCCCCGCCTCCGTGACGGGCGCGTGGACTCAGCCGGGCCCGGAACTGTGGCTTCGCCCTGGCCAGCCCCATCCGCACGAGCTGACCGGCACCGCGCTCCGGCAGGCAATCGCTATCGACGCCGAGAAGACCGCCATTGTGCCTCAGGTGCTCACTGCGGCAGTCCTCAACGTCTTCGTCAATATCATCCGCGACCTTGACGACGTCCGTGCCCTCAGCGGCGCTCTCGCCGACGACCTCGCCACCCGCGCCAGCTCGGGCGGGCAGGCAGTCGAACTATTGCATGCGCACGCCCACGCCATAGTCCTCACCTACGCCGACGCCCTTGACCTCACCCGTGCCGACGCGATCACTCAGACGTGCTCGGCCGACCCCTACCTCATTCACGCCCTCGATCTCGACGGAGCTCGCGACCTGGCCCACTCGATCGCCCGCGACCTTGCCAGTGCCATCAGCCTCGCCCGTGCCCGCGCCGTCGATCTCGTCGACGCCATCGACGCCGATCGGAGCGTCCTCAGCGCCTTCGACTACAACTTCGACATCGATGACGCTATCAACCGTGCCCGCGCTCACGCGAGCGAGTTCGAGCGGACGGACATGCTCGCCCACCGCATCGCTGATCACTCTGATTCTGACCTCACGCGGGTCTTCGGCCTCACCAGCGTCCGCGCCCTCGACCCAGCGCTCCCGCTTCCGGGCGTCCTTGGGCTCTCGCTGCGGTGGATCGCCGAAGGAAGGCTCGCTCGCACCCTGCTTCAGGTGATGGCCGAGATCTCGCACCCGAGCTGGGGCGCCCGTCCGCTGCCTCGCGACCTTTACCTGGCGTTCGCCGGCGCGCTTTCGCTCCAGGCAGGGATTCGCGAGACTACGCAGCTCAGGGCGGCCCTGGCCTACCCGCTTACCGACGCGCTCCGTGAGCTGGAGGCAGCCGAGTCCCGCGAAGGCGACGGGCCTCCCGACGAGAACCGGGTCACGGGATTCCGCCGCCTGGCGGACGCCTGCGTGCCGATGTACGGCACGCACCGGTCGCCTGGCCCGTCCGAGGCAGCAGCGATCAGAGCTGTCGCACTGGCCATGGCCGACGGCACGGCTGTGCCGGAGTCACGGATCGTGCCGCTTCCGCCGCCGCACCAGCTTGACGCCCCTGACGTCTTGCGGACAGTCGCCGCCACCGTCACCCTGATCGAGAACCTGAGCACGGGCGAGTCCGAGGCCGGCGAGTCCATAATCCTGGCCCTGGCATAGGGCCAGCGGTCGCCGAGTTCCTCGCGCAGCTCGAGCGCGCGGCGCGGGTGTATCAGCGCCTGTTCTGGCAGGTCGAGGGCCTGGACCACCGTGACCAGGTTGTGCAGGTTCATGGCCTGCTCGGCGACGTTGCCGAACTCCACGTACAGCCGCTGGGCGATCTTGAAATGCTCCATCGCCCGCTGCTGGTCGCCGAGCAGCCAGGTTTCTTCGTGGTCCGGGGCACCGAGCAGCTGGGCCATGACCGTCCTGTGTGGTGACTCGCGGGCCGGGTTATCCGGCGCGGAGGGTGGGCGGGGAGTGGCTGTGCAGCACCTGCCCGTCGGGTCCGTAGGCCGTCGTGGTGCCGTCGGGGTGCAGCACGAGCCGCCAGCCGCGGCGGTGGATGCACACGTCGTGGTGGAACTGGCACAGCAGCACGCAGTTGCTGACCGCGGTCTTCCCGCCGTCGGCCTTGTGGGTCAGGTGGTGCACGTCGCACCAGGCGGCCGGCCTGCCGCACCGCGGCCAGGCGCAGCCCCGGTCGCGGAGCAGGACGGCGCGGCGGATGCTGGCCGGGATGGAGTCGGCATACCCGATGTCCAGCGGGAGGGAGGGGGTGCTGTAGGGGGGTGCGAGCAGGGTGGTGCGCAGCCAGCCGGCGATGCCGGCGGGGCCGGAAACGAAGTCGATGGCGAGCCGGGCGATGGCGTACCGCAGCGCCTGCATGCCGTCGGGGGTGAACCGCTGCCGGGCGCGGCTGCGGGCGCGGGACGCGGCCCGGCCAGCGGATGTGCCGCGGGCGCGGCCGCCGGTGCCCCAGGACCGGGGACCGCCGCCCTGGTCGTCACCGGCGGCGCCTGGCGCGCCGGCATCGTCCCGGCCGCTGTCGTCAAGGCTGGTGCCGCCTGGGTCACTGGCGCCGCTGTCGCCGGCTGCACCGGCATCGCCGCCATCGCCCTGACCGGTGTCGGCGGCGTCCAGGGTGATGCCCGCCGCGGCCAGTGCCAGCGCGATGATCTTGTCCACCACCCGCAGGTCGGCGTGCCCGGTGACCACCGGGACCGCGAACGCGTCGCAGGCGGCCGCCTCGGCGTCCTTGCCGGTCAGGTAGCCCGGCTCGCCCGCCGTGCCGCGCAGCCAGGCCTCTTCCAGCTCCGGCGCGCCGGGCAGGTCCCGCAGCTGCCCCAGCGGGATGTGCACCGCCACGTGGGTGTCCGCGCCGGCCCGGTCCGGCACCATCTTCGCGCCGATCAGCAGCTCACAGCCGGCCTGCAGCGCGTCGTGGAACCGCTGCCCCTCGGTGCGGGTGTCTGCGGCGCCGGCCTTCTTACCGAGCGCCTCCAGCACCGCCCGCACCGCCGCGGCGCATTCCGGGGTCAGGTTGCCGCGGAGCACGCCCGCGCCGCCGAACGTGGTCCCGGCCTGCACGTACCGGTCGTCGAAGCCGTCCTCGTCGGCGTCGGGCCGCGAGGCACGCCACTTCTCCAGCGCGACGCCCGCGATGGTCCGCAGGTCATCCAGGGAAGCGCCGGACCGGGCAGCCTGCACCAGGATCGTGATCGTCTCGGTGCGCAG
>Ga0070698_100009638_pt1 | contig 10332 bp, 6 predicted proteins | sample KBSK1502metaG_FD_65477 | JGI IMG/M metagenome (GOLD analysis project Ga0070698, IMG submission 65477) | Corn, switchgrass and miscanthus rhizosphere microbial communities from Kellogg Biological Station, Michigan, USA - KBS K1-50-2 metaG | ecosystem: Host-associated > Plants > Roots >... | reverse complement strand
CGATCGACCGCCTGCGCGCCCTCGAAAGCTGCATCGTAGTCGAACTTGCCGGTCTTCTTCGCCGCCTCGATCGCCGCCTTGGCGCCGACCAGTCGATCGTCGAAGATCTGCGCATTGATCGAGCGCAGCTTCGGATCGAGCAGCCGCTTCCACGAATAGACGTAGTCGGCCGCCGCGAGCTCGCGTTTCTTGCCCTTGAACGCCGCGTCGTCGGTGAAATAGATGCCCGGCCGGACCTTGATCGTCCAGGTCAGCCCGTCGCTCGAGATCTCCGGCAGCCCGGCCGCGGTGTTGGGAATGACCTTGTAGGGTCGCGCCAGGTAATCGTACCGATAGAGCGGATCGAAGATCTGGCGGTTGACGTAGTTGGAGTACAGATCGCCCGTCGCCTGCGGATCGAATCCGTTCTCCGGCGCCACGAACGCGACGTGGAGGACCTTGTTGGGATCGGCGGCAACCGCAGGGAAGGCCGCGATGAGCACGGCGATCGCGAGGGCGCTCAGCAAGCCGGGTACACCCTTCGTCATCGCCAACTCCATCGCCCTGATCACTTGGCCGCCACCGCTCGCCGGGCGCCTTCCAGGTCGAGGTACTGCCATGGATACTGGTCGAACACGTTGTGCTTGTACCCCAAGACCCACGGGTAGACGACCACCGTCTCGTAGCGGAAAGCGTCGAGCTTCCACGGCGCATAAGCCGTCACGAGCTGCGACATCCGCTGGAAGATGCGCGTGCGCTCCGGCGAGTCGGGGAGCTGACGCGCCTGATCGAAGAGCTTGTTGTACTCGGGCAGGTTGAAGCGCGCCAGGTTGGTCACGCCAGAATGCGGGCCGTAGAGCAGGTCCAGAAAGCCGAAGCCCTCGGTCGTATTGCTGATGTTGCCCAGTGTCCACATCTGCAGCTGCCCTGCCCGGCCCATCTTGAGCAGGTCAGGCCATTTCTGCTTGACGAACTCGACGCGCAAGCCCACCGCATCCATGCTCTTTTTCCACAACTCGTCGAGTTGGCGTTCGGTGGCCGACGGCGGCGAAGCGATGGTGAGCGTCAGCGGCTTTCCGTCCGGGAGGTCGCGCCACCCGTCGCCGTCACGGTCGACGTAACCGAACTTGTCGAGCAGCGCCTTGGCGCCGGCACGATCGAAGTGGACGTGGCCGTTGAATTTCGGATCGTAGCCCGTGACGTTCGGCGGGATCGGCTGCGTCGCGGGTTCCCCCTGGCCCTGGCGCACGATGCGGATCTCGTCGTCGGTGTTGTACGCCATGCTGATCGCGCGGCGCAACGCGATCTTGTCGTTGCTATACCCGCCGACGATCGGGTCGTCCATGTTGAAGTACGTATAGGTGATGGCCGGCTGGACAGCTCGCCACATCTGCACGCCCTGTTGCGAGAACCTGGGCTTGAGCTTCTCGCCCGGATCGAGCACGTTGCGGATCAGGTCGACCGGCACCGCCACGAAGTCGAGCTCGCGGTTCATGAACGCAAGCAGACGCGGATTCGATTCCTCGATGATCGAAATCTCGATGCGGCCGATTTGCGGCAGCTTCTTGCCGCGCATGCTCTTCAGGAGCGCCTGATCGGCGGGATCATGGCTATCGGGAAAAAATACCTCCCGGTAACCGGGATTCGCCTCGAGCACGATCTTCTGCCCGCGCCGCCAGTCCTTGAGCCGATACGGCCCCGTGCCCACCGGATTCGCCATCACCCATCCGCTGTGGTCGCCGTAGGCCGCGACAATTTCGCGCGCGACTGCCGCGGTCTGCGCAGTCGTGAGGTCGGAGAGCAGATCGTAGGAGGGATAGTTGAGCTTGAGCCGGATGGTGTAGCGATCGGTCGCTTGCAGCCCCTCCATGGGCGCGTCGTAGTCGAACTTTCCGTTCTCCTTCGCTGCGGAGACGACCGGGTCGGCACCCACGATCTTGCCGTCGAAGACCACGTTGGAGATCGAGCGCATTTTCGGATCGAGTACCCTCTTCCATGAATAGACATAGTCGGCGGCGGTGAGCTCGCGCTTGACGCCCTTGAAGGCGGCATCGTCGGCAAAATAGATGCCCGCCTTGACGCGGATCGTCCAGGTCTTGCCATCGGCGGAGATGTCCGGCAGCGCCACCGCAGTGTTGGGCACGACCTTGTAGGGCCGGGCCAGATAGTCGTACTTGTAGAGCGCATCGAAGATCACGCGGTCGACGTAGTTCGAATACGCGTCGCCGCCCGCCTGAGGATCGAAGCCTGTCTCGGCGGCGTTGAACGCGACTCGCAACGTCTTGCCTGGATCGGCGGCAAAGGCGGCGCCGACAGCCGCCATCACGAGCGCCGCGCAGGCCGCGGCGCAAGCGGACCGCCATACGCGCATCAAAGCAGTTTCTCGATGTCGCCGGCGATCGCCTGCGGCTCGACGTTCGGCGCATAGCGCTCGACGACCTTGCCCTTACGGTCGACCAGGAACTTGGTGAAGTTCCATTTGATCGCCTCGGAGCCCAGCAGTCCCGGCTTCGCCTTTTTGAGGTACTGATAAAGCGGCGCGGCGTCGGAACCGTTGACGTCGATCTTGGCAAACAGCGGGAACTTCACACCGTAATTGAGCTGGCAGAACTGCGCGATCTCGGCTTCGTTGCCGGGCTCCTGCGCGCCGAATTGATTGCTCGGAAAACCGAGGATCTCGAACCCGCGCCCGTGGAGTTTCTCGTAAAGCGCTTCCAGTCCATTGTACTGCGGAGTGAACCCGCATTTGCTCGCCACGTTGACGATCAGGAGCACCTTGTCCTTGTACTCGTCGAGCTTCTGTTCCTTGCCGTGAATATCATTGACCGAGAAATCGTAGATGCTTGCCATAAGACCCCGCAAATAGGTGGCACCAAAGCCGGCGCGGCAGCGCAGTGTTCTTGACGTGCTACCGCATTAACCGGCGTGCGAGCGCCGAGTTCCTTCGCATACGGCCGCGTTAACCGGCGCGTAAGCGCCGTGTTCAACGCGGCAAGAATTATGCGCCGGCGGCTCCAGCCCTGCCAAAAGCGTCCGCGTCAGGGCACCCCGAACCCGCCGCCGCCCGGCGTCTGGATCACGAACACGTCGCCCGGCTGCATTTCGACCCGACAGGTCGCGCCGAATTCCTCTCGCGTCCCGTCGGTGCGCTCCACCCAGTTGCGGCCGACGGCGCCCGGCAAGCCGCCGTCGACGCCAAAGGGCGGAACCCGTCGATGGTCGGCCAGCATCACCGCGGTCATGGCTTTCAGGAAGCGCACTCGGCGCTCGCCGCCGTCCCCGCCCCGGTGGCGACCGGCGCCGCCACTGCCGCGGCGAATCCGGTAGAGGTCGAGGCGAACGGGAAAGCGCCATTCCAGCACCTCGGGGTCGGTGAGCCGCGAGTTGGTCATATGCGTCTGGACGACGCTCGCCCCGTCGAAGTCCGGCCCGGCGCCCGCGCCACCCGAGATCGTCTCGTAATACTGGTAGGTGTCGTCGCCGAAGGTGAAGTTGTTCATCGTGCCCTGCGACGCGGCAAGCACGCCAAGTGCGCCGTACAGCGCGTCGGTGATCGCCTGCGAAGTTTCGACGTTGCCCGCGACGACCGCGGCAGGATAGCGCGGCTTGAGCATCGAGCCCTCCGGAATGACGATCTCCAGCGGCCGCAGGCAACCCGCATTCATCGGAATCTCGTCGTCGACCAGCGTGCGGAACACGTACAGGACGGCCGCCTTGCAAACCGCGGAGGGTGCGTTGAAATTGGTCGGCTGCTGCGCGCTCGTTCCCGTGAAGTCAATCTTCGCCGTGCGCCGCACCCGATCGACGCCGATCGTGACGGCGATCCGGGCGCCGCTGTCCATCTCGTATTCGAAGTGCCCGTCCTTCAGCGCGCCGAGCACCCGGCGCACGGCTTCCTCGGCGTTGTCCTGCACGTGCTTCATGTACGCGCGCACCACGTCCAGGCTGAAATGCGTGACCATTTTTTTCAGCTCGTCGATGCCCCTCGCGCAGGCGGCGACCTGCGCGCGCAGGTCGGCGAGATTCTGGTCGACGTTACGCGACGGGTATCGCCCCGAGCCGAGGATCGCGCGCATTTCCGTCTCGAGAAACCGCCCTTGTCCGACCAGCTGCACATTGTCGAGCAGGACGCCCTCCTCGTCGACGTGCTTCGAGTCCGGCGGCATCGAGCCGGGAGTGATCCCGCCGATATCGGCGTGGTGCCCTCGGCTCGCGACATAGAATTCTGGCCCCTCACCCGCGCTTTGCGCCCCCTCTCCCCGCTCGCGGGGAGAGGGTTGGGGTGAGGGGAGAAATACCGGAGCGATCACGGTGACGTCCGGCAAGTGCGTCCCGCCGTTGTACGGCGCGTTGAGCACGAACACATCGCCGGGTTGCATCGTTTCCCGGCGGCGCGCAATGATCGTCTGCACGCTCTCCCCCATCGAGCCCAGGTGCACGGGCATGTGCGGCGCATTGGCGATCAGCTGGCCTTCGGCATCGAACAGCGCACACGAGAAATCGAGCCGCTCCTTGATATTGACGGAGTACGCCGTATTGGAGAGCGTCACGCCCATCTGCTCGGCGATCGCCATGAACAAATTGTTGAAGACCTCGAGCAGCACGGGGTCCGCGCGAGTTCCGATCGCATGCTCGCGCCGCAGCGCGACGACGCGTTCCAGCAGCAAATGATCGCGCGCGGTCAGTGTCGCCGCCCAATCGGGCTCGATGACCGTGGTCGCGTTCTGTTCAGCGACCACCGCGGGGCCGGCGATGCGGTCGCCGGGCCGCAAATCGCCCCGCGCGTAGACCGGCGCGTCCCGCCATGTGGCGCCGGTGTACACGCGACCCCTCTTCGCCGGCGCAAGTGCGCCGGAACGCGCAGGATACGCGGGCGCCGCTTCGTCGACGCGCGCGTTGGCGCCGATCGCTTCGACGGCGACCGCCTCGATGATGAGCGCCTTGTCGGGCATCAGGAACCCGTATTGTGTCCGGTACCGGCGCTCGAATTCGGCGATGAGCTCAGTCTCCGCGGCGCCGCGTCCGTCGCCCGCGGTGTCGCGGGGAATCTCCAGCGTCGTGTCGGTGCCGTCGTACTTGAGATGCAGCGTACGCTTGAGCGCGATTCGCTCGGCGACGATGCCCTGCGCGGCAACCTCGGACCGTGTCGCGCGCGCCAGCTCGTCGAACACCGGTTCGCACGCTGCCAGGGTTGCCTCGGCAAGCTTTGCTTCGACCGCTTTCTGCCGCAGCGCCCGGACATCGGCCAGGCCCATGCCGTACGCGGAGAGCACGCCGGCCAGCGGATGGATGAATACGCGCGTCATGCCCAGTGCATCGGCCACCGCGCATGCATGCTGCCCGCCGGCACCGCCGAAGCAGCACAGGGTGTACTCGGTGACGTCGTAGCCGCGCTCCACCGAGATATGCTTGATCGCGTGAGCCATGTTCTCGACGGCGATCTTGAGATAGCCCTCGGCGATCTCCTCGGGCGTGCGCAGGTGACCGGTTTTTGCGGCGAGCTCCGCCGCGAGCGCGGCGAACTTGGCGCGCACGACCTCGCCGTCGAGCGGCAGTTCGCCGGTCGCGCCGAAAACCTGCGGGAACAACGCCGGATCGATCTTGCCGACCAAGACGTTGCAGTCGGTTACCGTCAGCGGGCCGCCGCGCCGGTACGAGGCCGGGCCGGGGTTCGCACCCGCCGACTCGGGACCGACGCGGAAGCGCGAGCCGTCGAAGCTGCAGATCGAGCCGCCGCCCGCCGCGACCGTGTGAATCTGCATCATCGGCGCCCGCAGGCGTACTCCCGCGACCTCGGTCACGAATGCGCGCTCGTACTCTCCGGCGTAATGCGTGACGTCGGTCGAGGTGCCGCCCATGTCGAAGCCGATGATCCTGTCGAAGCCCGCGAGCTCGGCGACCTGTACCGCCCCGACGACACCGCCAGCTGGACCGGAGAGGATCGCGTCCTTGCCCTGAAAGCGGTGCGCGTCGGTCAGTCCGCCGGACGATTGCATGAATTGCAGCCGCACGCCCGGAAGCTCGGACTCGACGTCGACCACGTAGCGGCGCAGGATCGGCGACAGGTACGCATCGACCACCGTCGTGTCGCCGCGCGAGACGAGCTTCATCAACGGGCTCACCTCGTGGCTGACCGATACCTGCGCAAAGCCGATCTCGCGGGCGAGCGTGGCTAAGCGGCGCTCGTGATCCGGATAACGGTAGCCGTGCATGAGAACGATCGCGCAGGCGCGAATGCCGTCCGCATGCGCCGTGCGCAACTCGACCTCGGCGCCGGCAAGATCGAGCTCGCGCACGATCTCGCCGTGCGCTCCGATGCGCTCGTCGATCTCGATCACGCGCTCGTAGACCGGACGCGGAAGAACGATCTTGCGTACGAAAAGCTTGGGCCGGTTCTGATACGCGATGCGCAGGGCGTCCCCAAAGCCACGGGTGATCGCGAGCACGGTGCGTTCCCCCTTGCGCTCGAGCAAGGCATTGGTGGCGACCGTCGTGCCCATTTTTACCGCGTCGATCTTCGCGGCCGGGATCGATGCGCCGGGGGCTACGCCGAGGAGCTCGCGGATCCCGGCAACCGCAGCATCGCGATAACGCTCGGGATTCTCGGAGAGCAGCTTGTGCGTCAGCAAAGTCCCGTTCGGCAGCCGCGCGACGATGTCGGTGAACGTGCCGCCACGGTCGATCCAGAATTGCCAGCGGCCCGGCGGAAAATCCGTCATGGTCAGGAACGTGAGGAAGCTTACCGGGAAGGCGCGACTGACACCGACAGATGGGGCCTACGCTTCAACGGCGCGTCGGCGCATTATAGCGGCGCTCCGGTGTTGCCGCCGTCCCTCTGCGCGCCAAGACCGCGCCATGTTGCGCGGTTCCGGCGCTCGCCGCCGGTCGGCTAACTGTGGTACAAATGGTCGTTCCTGCCCGAGCTCGCGCGCGTACGCAGCCGGTAAATCCCAATATCAAACGGCAGAGGATTGCGATGAAACGTTTCCACGTTTTTTTTGCCGCGCTCGGTCTGACTCTCGCCGCAGGCGCCGGAGCGCAAACCAAGTGGGATATGCCGACCGCGTATCCTCCGACCAACTTTCACACCGAAAACATCATGCAGTTCGTCGCCGACGTCGACAAGGCGACCGGCGGCAAGCTCAAGATCACGGTGCATTCGAACGCGTCGCTGTTCAAGGCGAACGAGATCAAGCGCGCGGTCCAGACCGATCAGGCGCAAATCGGCGAGGTGCTCATTTCCGCGTACGCCAACGAAGATCCGCTTCTCGGCGCCGATTCGATACCTTTCCTGGCGACGAGCTACGCGGACGCGGCCAAGCTGTGGAAGGCGTCGCGCAAGGCGCTCGGGGACAGGTTCGCCAAGCAGGGAATGCGAGTCCTCTACGCCGTGCCGTGGCCGCCGCAGGGCATCTACTCCAACAAGCCGCTCGCGTCGCTGGCGGACATGAAGGGCTTGAAGATGCGCACGTACAACCCCGCGACGTCGCGCATTGCGGAGCTCGCCGGCGCCCAGCCGGTCACGATCCAAGCGGCGGAGCTCGCTCAGGCGATGGCAACCGGCGCGGTGAATGCGAATATCACTTCCGGTGCGACGGGTTACGACTCCAAGGCATGGGAGCAGGTGAAGTATTTCTATGACGCGCAAGCCTGGCTGCCGAAGAACATCGTGTTCGTCAACGAGAAGGCGTTCGCGGCGCTCGACAAGCCGACTCAGGACGCGGTGCTGAAAGCCGCCGCCGATGCCGAAGCGCGCGGCTGGAAGCTCTCCGAGGAAAAAACCAAGTGGTATCTGGAGCAGCTGGCCAAGAACGGCATGACCGTCGCTCCGCCGTCGGCGACACTTGCCGGCGAGCTCAAGAAGATCGGCGATACCATGACATCGGAGTGGACCAAGCAGGCCGGTCCGGACGGCCAGGCCGTGGTCGACGCCTACAAAAAGATGTGATCACGCACCTACCGAACTTTGCGTACGATGACGATAGCGATCTTCGTAACTTAGTGATGCAGAGCGTATCTATACTCGGGTCATCCCGGCGCAGGCCGGGATCCAAGTTTGTACGTCGTCGCATTACGTAACTTGGGCCTCGGCTCAGTAGCAAAATGAGCCGGGGCGACGAAAATAACTCGCGGACGGACCCGTCATGCGCCGCCTGCTCGACACCTTGTATAACGCCGCCGCATACCTGGCGGCGTTGTTTTTGATCGGCACGCTGGTGATGGTGCTCCTCGGCATCTGCGGCCGCTTGTTCGCTTTTCAGGTACGCGGTACCGACGCCTATGCCGGGTACTTCATGGCGGGTTCGGGCTTTCTCGCACTGGCACACACGCTCGCGCGCGGCGAGCACATCCGGGTGAACCTTGTCCTCGAGCACTCAGGCGCACGCGTTCGCCGGGCACTGGAGTGTTGGTCGCTTGGCGCCGCCTCCGCGCTGTCGATCGGCTTCGCGTATTTCAGCGTCCGCCTCGCGTGGCAGTCGTACGCGCTCAACGACATTTCGACCGGCAACGACGCTACGCCGTTATGGCTCCCGCAGCTTGCCATGGCCGCGGGCACCGTGATCTTCGCGATCGCCTTCCTCGACCAGTTCGTACGCGAGCTATCGGGAACGCGCCCGCACATCACGCCCGACCAGGAACCGGCGCATGTCGAGTGATTTGCTGATCACGACGCTGCTGATCGTTGCGCTGTTCGTGCTGCTCGGCAGCGGCGTGTGGATCGGGCTCGCGCTGGCAGGGGTGGCGTGGATCGGCATGGAGCTCTTTTCGTCGCGCCCCGCCGGCGACGCGATGGCCGTGACCATCTGGGGCACCGCGTCGTCGTGGACGCTGACCGCGCTGCCGCTGTTCGTGTGGATGGGCGAGATCCTCTTCCGCACGCGGCTTTCGGAAGACATGTTCAAGGGTCTGGCGCCCTGGCTCGAGCGCGTCCCGGGGCGCCTGCTGCACACCAACATCATCGGTTGCACGATCTTCGCCGCGGTGTCGGGATCTTCCGCCGCAACGTGCGCCACCATCGGCAAAATGACGCTGCCGGAGCTCAAGAGCCGCGGCTACCCCGACGATATCACGATCGGCACACTCGCCGGCGCCGGAACCTTGGGCCTGCTGATTCCGCCGTCGATCATCATGATCGTCTACGGCGTGTCCGCCAACGTGTCGATTGCGCAGCTGTTCATCGCCGGCGTGATCCCCGGGCTTCTCCTCGCAACGCTCTTCTCGGGCTACATCGTCGTTTGGGCACTTCTTCACCCGGAGAGAATTCCGGTCGTCTCGGAACGGACCACGATCGCGCAGAAGCTCCATGCGTCGCGGCACCTGATTCCCGTCGTTCTCTTGATCGCTCTGGTTCTGGGCTCGATCTACACCGGCATCGCCACGGCGACGGAGGCTGCGGCGTTCGGCGTTGTGGGCGCGCTGGCGATTTCCGCGGTGCAGGGTTCGCTCACCTGGACGACGTTCCGCGACAGCCTGCTCGGCGCCACCCGGCTCTACTGCATGATCGCGCTCATCCTCGCCGGTGCCGCGTTCCTCACTCTGGCGATGGGTTACATCGGACTCCCGCGCCACCTCGCCGAGTGGATCGGCGGCCTCGGGCTTTCCCGATTGTGGCTCATCGTCGCGATGATGGTGTTCTACATCATCCTCGGCTGTTTCCTCGACGGCATTTCGATGGTCGTGCTGACGATGGGAGTGATCCTCCCGACCATCGACAAGGCCGGCATCGATCTCCTGTGGTTCGGCATTTTCATCGTGCTGGTCGTCGAAATGGCGCAGATCACGCCGCCCGTGGGCTTCAACCTGTTCGTGCTGCAAGGCATGACCAAAAAACAGATCACATGGATCGCGAAACAGGCACTGCCGATGTTGTATCTGATGATCGCGGCAACGCTGGCGATCTATTTCTTTCCGCAGCTCGTGACTTTTCTGCCGCAGCAAATGAAAATCGGCTAGGACAGCAAAGGAATGCCTATCTATACCGCGAAAATGAAAGCGCCCTTCGCCGTGCTCGGCATCCGCACCAGCGGAGGCAATGTAACCGGCGTCGAGTACCTGCCGCGCTCTGAACGCGCGCAGGCGCCGACCGATGCGGTCGCCGAGCGCGTGTGCCGGCAGATCGAGCGCTATCTCGCCGATCCGCAATTCCGTTTCAGCCTGCCTCTCGCGCCGGCAGGAACTCCCTTTCGGCGCCGGGTCTGGGACACGCTCTCGCAGATTCCGATCGGGGAATCCCGCACCTACGGCGAGCTGGCGCGGCGACTGCACACCGCGCCGCGCGCGATCGGCGGCGCCTGCGGCGCCAACCCGATCGCACTGGTGATTCCCTGCCATCGGGTCGTCGGTACGCAGGGC
>Ga0070698_100009637_pt1 | contig 10333 bp, 11 predicted proteins | sample KBSK1502metaG_FD_65477 | JGI IMG/M metagenome (GOLD analysis project Ga0070698, IMG submission 65477) | Corn, switchgrass and miscanthus rhizosphere microbial communities from Kellogg Biological Station, Michigan, USA - KBS K1-50-2 metaG | ecosystem: Host-associated > Plants > Roots >... | reverse complement strand
CAGCCGCCCCGCTCGGAACAGAGAAAGGCGACGAGCTCCGCGGCCTCCTCCGTCCGTCCCGGTCGCCCGAGCGGCGTTGCCTGCTCGACGGCCTCGAAGAGCTCGGTTGACATCCAGCCGGTGTCGGTCGGGCCGGGATCGATCGCATTGACGGTGATCCCGCGCGGCCCGAGCTCGACCGCCGCCGACACCGTGATCCATTCCACGGCTCCCTTGCTCGCGGCGTACGCGAGCTCGCCGCTCAGAGGCAGCCCGCTCGAGAAGTTGACGATGCGGCCGCTGCCGTGCTCGCCGCGGAAGCGTCGCGCGAACTGAGCCATCAGCAGCGCCGTCGCCCGTGCGTTGACAGCGAAGTGGCGATCGAGCTGCTCGGCATCGGTCTCCAGGAGCCCGCCGGTCTCGGAATGGGCGTGAACACAGACGAGAGCAGTCAGCGGTCCGACCGCGGCCTCGGCGGCGTCGAGGACGCGGGCGGGAGCGTCGGCGTCGGCAAGGTCGTCCTCGTGGAACTCGGCGCGCACGCCGAGCGCGCGCAGCTCCTCGACGATCTCTCCGGCTTCCTCGGGCTCAGATCCCCACGGCTCAGTCTCGTCGTACCGCCGCCAGCCCGTCGCGGCAATGTCCCAGCCCTCGCGCGCCAGGGTCCGGGCGACGCCGGCCGCGATGCCGGCGCGACGACTCACGCCGGTGACGAGCGCCGCGGGCACGGGCGGACCCTACCGCGCTCCTCCTGTCACGCCGAGGCTGCCATGAGCGTCTCGGCCCGCCGCAGGTAGAGCGTGGCACCGGCGCGCCAGTAGAACGCGAGCGCCGACTCGAGCTGCTCGTTCGCATCTGCGAAACGTCCGGCGCTGACGAGCTCCTCCGCTGCGCGTAGGCGCAGACCCGCCTCTGCCGTGCCCAGGCCTGTCGTCGCAACCAGATCGGCCGCGCGCACCCACTCTGCGGCGGCGATCGCTCGCGCAACGTCGAGCCAGCGAGTCGGGACGCGTGCCGCAGCAAGTGCATCCGCGAGCTTCGGACTGTCGCGAAGGACGAAGGCCGCGCCGATAATCCAACCTGCGGCTGGATAAGCAAGGTCGTTCTCGACCCAGAGGTCGAGCGCTTCTCGCGCGCACGCGTGTGCTTCGTCGGCATGGCCCGCGTCGGTGAGGACGCCGGCTGCCCACGCGAGAGTGACGTAGAGGGCCTGCGGATCGCGCACGGCACGCGAGAGCTGGATCGCGCGGCGGCAGTCGCGGACGCCGCCGTCGATGTCGCCCCTCCCCACCTCGACCACGGCGCGAATCATGCGAGCAAGCCGTTCCTCGTAGTGGGGCGTGTGCTCGGCCTCGGCGATGAACTCGTCGCAGATCCGCGCGGCGTCGTCCCAGCGGCCTTCGCTCACTGCGCGCATCGGCTGGCGAGCGCGGTGGGCGCGAATAAGCGGCGCGTCGTCCGCGCGCTCGGCCGCAGCCAGTCCCTCGGCCTCGAGCTCTGGGATACGCGTTGCCCCCTCGCCGTAGTAGTCGAAGACGACCGCGAGGTTGAGGCACGCGCGCGCGAGAGCGCGCGCAAGGTCGTGCGCACGCGCGCTCGCGATCGCGGTGTCGAGGTCGGCGGTGCCGGCGCGGTCGCCCGAGAAGGCGCGCGCGGTCCCGACCGTATTGAGACTCTCGATGCGGCCCTCGTCGTCCCCGAGCTCGAGGCACAGCTCGAGCGCCTCGGTCCCGTAACGCACCGCCTGCTCATACGAAGCCGCCGTCATGTGCCGGCGCGCTAGCAGGTCGAGGACGAGTGTCTTCGTCTTCGAAGGCGGCCGGCGCTCCGTCAGCACGCGCGCGCGCTCGAGATGTGCGAAACACCCGGTCTGGTCGCCGCGCGCCCAGGCGAGTTGCCCGAGCGAGCTCTCGGCCTCGGCCGCAGTCTCGGGATCGCCGAGCGCGAGCGCAGCCTCACGCGCCTCTTCGAGCTCGTGCATGCCCGCCATCTCCGAGCCGACCCGCTCTCGACCGCGGGCAAGCAACGCGCTGATGCGCTCGGACTCGGCCGGATCCGACCGTGCCGGCAGCAGCCCTGGATCGTGATTGAGCATCCTGACCTCGAGCGCCTGCAGTTCGGCACTCGGCTCGAGGCCGAGCTCGTCGACGAGCGTGCGCCGGGTCTGGCGGAAGACCTCCAGTGCCTCCGCCTGCCGTCCCGAGCGATAGAGCGCAAGCATCAGCTGTCCGCGTAACCGCTCGCTGAGCGGATGCTCCAATACCAGGCCTTCGAGCTCTCCGACGAGCTCGACGTGTTCGCCGAGTGCGAGCTCCGCGTCGATCGCCGCCTCTACAGCACTCAGACGAAGCTCCTCGACGCGGCCTCTCTCGGCCTGCTCGAACTCGAGCTCGGGGAAGGGAGTGCCTCTGAACAACGCCCGCGCGTCGCGGAGCTTGGCGGCGGCGACCGCCGGCTCGGCCTTGCGTGCGGCCGCGACCAGTCCCTCGAACCGGGCGAGGTCGAGCTCGTCGTCCTCGACCTGGAGCAGGTAGCCGCCGTCGCCGTGGGTCAGCCGGCCCGCCGGCAGGACCTTGCGCAGGCGGGATACGTACACCTGAACGGTCTTGGCGGCCGTCGGCGGCGGCCGTTCGCCCCAGAGCGAGTCGACGATCGTCTCGAGGGAGACCGGCCGGTTGCGATGCAAGAGCAGCAGTGCGAGCACCGCCCGCTGACGCCTCCCGCCGAGCGGGAGCCGACGCCGCCCCTCAACCGCCTCCAGTGGGCCGAGGACACGCAACTCCATGCCGCATCTCCCTCCTGCGCCGATTGTGGCACGGCTGCGCCAACTTGTGGACGGCGGCGCTGTCGGTCTTGCTACCGCCTTGCTACCGCCACGGCGCAGGCTCGGTCTCAAGGAGATCTACCAAGGAGGTGGAGAGATGAGGTGGCTCGTCTTCCCGAGCGCGCTCGCGGCTGTCTTCCTCGGGTTCGTGTTCGGCGCGTCACCTGCGGCGGCAAACCAGGGGGATTCCCCGAAGGGCGTCACGCTGACGCTGTTCGGCTGCAGCCCGGGCCAGGCGACCTACCAGGTCATCGCCGGCCAAGGCATCGGCGTCGGCGGCTTGAGCGTCGTCGGCACGAACAGCCAGTACGTGATCCTGACCCAGAGCTGGACCGACGAGAGCGGCTTCCATTCGGTGACGTTCGGCAAGGCGGTCGCGAACCGGCAGCTCGTCACCTGCCACTACATCGGGCCGACCAGCGGGCGCGACTACACCAATGTCGGGTTCTTCACACCGGTGGGCTGAGGAGGAATGACATGAGACGCCTGAGCATCATCGCAACAGCCGTTGCGGCAGTCATAGCTGCGTTGTTGATCCCGGCAACGGCGAGCGGCGCTCCCGCGTCGATCGTGATCGGAACGTCGAGCTGCGGAGTGATCGACTCGAACCTCAACTGCGTGTCGACGCCGTTCCATGCGGTCGTGACGAGCAGCACACCCGGCGTCGAGATCGAGCAGTACAGCGCCGACCACGTGTTCAACGACACCGGCCGAGCCGTCGTCTTCAGGTTCGCGGACTTCGGCCCGCCCTTCGGTTATTGCGTCAGCGAGGTCACGGGCGCGCTCACGACCGATTGGGTCGAGACCCTCTCGGCGAGCGGCCACGCGAGCATCGTCTGTCGCTTCAAGACGTGACCTAACGCGAGCTCAGCGGCCCGCTGCCTGAGCATCCAGCGCGGACACGAGCTCCTCGGGACCGCGAAAGCGGTCGTCGAGGAGCTCAACCCGCACGTTGTAGTCGGTCAGCGCAAGCGCCACCTCCTCGGCCCACTCGGCCCCGAGCCAAAGGGGAGCACGCGTCGACGGCACGTAGATCGTCTTGGGGTAGGCATGGGAGGCGCGCCAGCCGCGCTTGCACTCGACGACACGGCCCCAAAGAGAGACCGTGCCGATAACTCGGTGGACGCTGAGCGCGTCTGCCCAGCCGCGTCCGTCCAGGTAGGAGGCGGCCTCTTCCGGCTCGCTGGCTGCATAGATGCCGCAGCGGCAGTCGGGCTCCGGCGGAGCGTGCTCGTAGCGTTTCCGCCACCGGAACGTGAGCCCACGGTGGAGGCAGCGGGCGATGAGCTCTTTTCGCGGGAGCCAGAGCGCGTCATAGAGGACGCTGCGCAGCCGGAAGTCCTCGCCCTCGCGAACGACGAGCCAGGATCGCCAGCCGACGATCGGCTCGATGTAGTCGGGTGCGGCGCTCACGGCGCCGGCACCTTCTCCGGCTCGAGCGGCTCCTCCGCCGGGGCGGGGGCGGCCGGCTCCTCCGCGGGCTCCGCAGGAGCCTCGCGCGGCACGGGATCCTCCACGGGCTCAACCGTGTAGGTGCGCTTTGGCTCCCCGATCTCCACCAGTCCCCCAGACCCGAAATTGGACTACCGGAAAGTGTGGCTACTGCTTCGACTCGCCGCAAGCGGGACCGGTTTCCGACTGAGCAGTCTGTGGGTAGATGAACAGGAATCGATGAGAGGGGCTCTGGTGCTCAGAAGCACAAAGACACAGGCTTTGAAGAAGAACGCCGGGAGCGCAACCGACTTGGCCGCGGCTCTCGCGAAAGACAAGAAGTTCCGCAAGCAGGTGCTGTCCGCCGCCAGCCACGGTGTCATCGCGCGTCGCCGCGCCGCCCGGCAGATCGGCTTGCTCGCAGTCGCGCGCAGGCTCAGCACCGACGAGAGGCTGCGAGGAGAGCTTCAGCGCATGAGGAAGAACCTCGAGAGCGCGTGGACCCGCGTCGAGAAGAAACGCGGCCACAAGCTTCGCAACACGCTCATCGTCGTCGGCGCCGGCGGGGTCGTCTTGGCGGTGGTGCTGCCACCGTCGCGCAGGCGACTGGCGAGAATCGCCTTCGGTCGCAGAGCGACGTTGCGCACGATCAACGAGGCGATCGAGGTCGGCGTCCCCGTCTCGACTGCCTACAACCAGTGGAAGCAGTTCGAGGACTTCCCGCTGTTCATGAAGGGCGTCGATCACGTCCAGCAGATCAGCGACACGCGTCTGCACTGGTCGGCCACGGTCGCGGGCAAGCACCACGAGTGGGACGCGAAGATCCTCGAGCAACATCCCGACCGGCAGATCAGCTGGATCAGCGAAGACGGCAAGAAGACGCGCGGCACCGTCACCTTCGAGCCGCTGGGCGAGTCGCGGACGCTGATCCGCCTGTCGATGAGCTACCAAGCGGCAGGGCCGGGGGAAACCCTAGGCTCGGCCGCCGGTCTCGATGCGATGCGCCTTCGCGGCGACCTCGAGCGCTTCAAGGACCTGGTCGAGGGTCTCGGCGCCGAGACCGGTGCGTGGCGCGGTGAGGTCTCCGCGGGGACGAAGACCGACTAGCAAACGTCGACAAGAGGAAGGGGCCGGAGCCCCTCCTCTTGTCGTCCAATGCGAGCGCTCTGTGTTACCGCCGTGACGGCGCGAAGAGCAGAGTCTCGGGCGAGATCTCTCGCAGGATGAACTCGTCGCAGCCGAAGAGCGTCGCCGCGATGGAGGAGGTGGCGCGCGCTCCGTCGGGCGGGGTCAGGTGCTGCTTCTCGACTGCAAGGCGGACGCGACCGAGCCCTGGGCCAGGCGGTGGCGTTTCCCGTGCCGCGCAACCCGCAGGCCGGGGGCAAGTCGTCCTTACGTGTCGCTGGTCCCGCTCGAAGGCGCCTCCTGCCACAGGCGCGCGAGTCGTGGCCGACGACCCTGCGCCCCGCGAAACTGACATCGGGCTCGTCCACCCCTTATGCATCGGAGTTTTCGATCCCTACATCCATTTCGACTCTGCGGGTCGTAAGATCCCCGCAGGGGAGAAAGGAGGAAAGAGTGCTTAAGCGACGTTTTGGCACGCTCGGAATTACGGCGCTGCTCGCACTCGTGCTCGCGACGGGCTCGTCCGCCGTGAGCTCGAGCAGGCAAGTTGTGATTCGCGACGATTGCGACCCGGCAACCTTCAACGCGGTGGTCGGGCCGGGCACGTGCGTGAAGGTCGGCAGCACGACGTTCTCGGAGTTCGTCGATCAGATCATCGCGCAGGGCCGCGCGCCGGCGTGGCGCTTTGCGCCCGACCACCTGAGCCTCGCTGCAGGCGGCACGCTGGAGGGGCTCAACATCGGCGGCGAGACCCATACGTTCACCGAGGTCGCCAACTTCGGCGGCGGGTGCATCGGCTTCCTGAACGCCCTGCTCGGGTTGTCCCCCGTGCCGGAGTGCGCGGGCTTCCCCGGCGGCGTCTTCGGGGCGACGCGGGTTCCGGCTGGAGGGACGCGGACTGTAACGCTGGCGCCGGGAATCCACCGCTTCGAGTGCCTGATCCATCCCTGGATGCGAGTGACCGTCGACGTCGGCTGAGATCGCGATTGTGTCCATGGCGCGCAAGCGCCCCGGACACGATCACGGCGAGATGAAGCTCGGGTGAAAGCGACGGGTCGCGCTTCGCGAGCCCATCGACGGCGTCGACAACGGTCGCGGTCAGGCGGCCATGAAGATTGTCGCCGAAGACGCTCCGGCCGAGCTCGTTCGCCGCCGGGATCGAGATCGGGAAGCCGCTGATCTGATCGTGTTCGCGCAGGTGCTGGTTCGCATTCTGTTCTGACTCGAAGAAGTTGAGCACGTCGCAGCAACCGCGAAGCTCGGGGGCCCCAACAGGCGCGTCCTCCCAGCTGACCAAGCGCGACGAAGTCGGTTGGGGGCGGACCCGTTTCCACGGTGCCTACTGTCGCCCGCCTGGCGCCGATTCAGCTCGCCGTCCACCTCGACAGGACACGACGCGACCTTGCAACCCCCGGGCCGGCCCGGCGCCACAGCCAGGAGTCGTCCGTTTTCTCACGCCGGTGAGCGACGAGAACCTGGGTCACGTCGCCGAGGCACGGCGATGGCCTGTCAGCTTCGCGAGCAATGCCGGATGATCGAGCACGTCCCGGTTGACAACGAATTCGGGAATCCTTCCGCCGGCGACATCGACAATGCTCGCGCATGCGCTCGCACCACAATCGCGCAGACACTGATCGGTCGAGCAGAGGGCATGAGGCGTGAGAAGCACGTTGTCCAGGACAGTGGATCCGCAGGATCGACCGGCTCCTGCTCAAAGACCTCCAGGCCGGCTCCACGAATTCGGCGCTCACTAAGCGCTGCCGCGAGTGCGTTCTGGTCGATTACAGCGCCACGGGCGCCATTCACAACTAGAGCGGACTCCTTCATCATCTCGAGTTCCGAGGCAAGTAGCCGCGTCCGCATCGGGTCAAGGGCGACGAATTGGTGCGATCGAACCGACGAAAACGGTGTTGAGGGAGCCGGAGCGAAACGGTTCTTCATCGACCTCAACGCGCTCGTAGCCCGCGGCACGCACGGCGGCGACAATCTGGGGCCTACTCTGCGGTTCAAGGGCTCGCGCGAGCTCTTCCGAGCCGATCTGCACTTTGCCCAGCGGACCGTAGTGCCGGACCCGCACGATTCTGTAGCCGAGCCGCTTGACTCCAGCTTCGGCACGATCCACCTGCGCAAGCGTCGCCGAGTCGACGGGTGTGCCGTATGGAAGACGCGACGCAAGGCACGGCATTGCCGGCTTTTCCGCGCTTGGCACGCTAAGTGTCCGCGCAATCGCCCGGACCTCGAGCTTGTCGACGCCTGCTTCCAGCAGCGGATGCCGTACGCCGTGCTCGGCAGCCGCAGCGAGCCCCGGCCGCCAGTCGCCGACGTCGTCCGCGTTCGCACCCGACAGCACAGATGCGAACCCGCGGCTTTCCGCAAGCAGCACAAGCCGATCGTAGAGCTCGGTCTTGCAGTGGTAGCAGCGATCGCGCCCGTTCGCGACGTACTCAGGACGCCGAAGCTCGTCTGTGCGCACGATCTCGTGGGCGATACCGATCGCTCGAGCGACATCGCTGGCGCCCCGAAGCTCCCCGGACGCAAGCGCAGGCGACACTGCAGTGACCGCCAATGCGCGGCCCCCGAGAGCACGCGCTGCGAGGCACGCGACAACAGACGAGTCGACTCCACCCGAGAACGCGACGATCGCGCTGCCGAGTTCGCCGATTGCGGCCTCGATCTCCTCGATCCGTGTCAAAGCGTCTCCGCAGCGGAGAGTGCTGCAATCCAAATCGCCTTGACTGAGCGCCCCGTTGCCTTCGCGATCTCCGCACAGTCGTCATGTTCGGGCGCCACGTTGACAACGCCCCCGTCGAGGCGCGCGATCTTGACCCGAACCGTGCCACCTTCGACGGTCACCTTTCGTTCCTCGCGCTCGAGCTCATAGCGACGAAGCCTCGAAACCCGGATGCCGATCGCGCTCGTCTCTTCGAAGAGCACTCGTGCAACCGAGCTCTCGCGTGAAGGTCGAACGAGCGCGGACATCACGAGTCCCGGCCGTCCCTTCTTCATCTGAGCCGGAACCGTCCAAACGTCCAGAGCGCCTGCGTCGAAGCACCGCTCGACCGTATCCGGAACGAGCTCCGGACTCATGTCGTCCACATTCGTCTCGAGCAGGCTGACTTCACCATTGCTGGAAATCTCGTGGGGCGTAGACAGAAGCACGCGAACGACGTTCGGACGGTCCGGTGGATCGTTCGAGCCGGCCCCGTAACCGACGCTCTCGACGACCAACGGTGGAAGCGAACCAAAGGATTCGGCCAGGACACTGGCAAGCGCGGCGCCCGTCGGCGTCACGGTCTCCCCTCCTTCCTCTACCCCGACGACCGAGACGCCACGAAGAAGCTCCGCAGTCGCCGGGGCGGGCAGCGGAAGCAAACCGTGCCCACCAGCGATGAACCCCCGAGCGATCGGAAGCGGAGAGCAGACGACTCTTTCGACCTCCAGATCCGAAAGGAGCGAAACGGCCCCACAGACGTCGATCAAGGTGTCGACGGCTCCAAGCTCGTGGAAGTGCACGTCCTCTGGCGCAACTCCGTGTACGCGTGCCTCCGCCTCAGCCAGCCGCGTTAGGACTGCGAGCGCGCGCGCGCGGACGTCTCCCGCAAGATCCGCGTCGAGCACGACCGAACGAATTTCGCGCCAGCTCCGTCGTGGAGGCTGCGTCCCCGAGCTCACGCGTACGTGCAAGGCGCGGAGTCCGCCGCGCTCCACTTCCTCGACGGCTATCTCGACGTCGCGCAAACCAAGCCGGCCCGAAACGCGTCGCAGCACGTCCACGTCCGCACCCGCATCCAGGAGGGCGGCAACGAGCATGTCGCCGGCAAGGCCGCCGACGCAGTCGAGATACGCGACTCGGCTCAATCTGTACCCGCGGCGGCTCGTGCGATCCGAGCGGCGATCGTCCCCGCTCCGAACCCATCGTCGATGTCGACGACAGCAAGCCCTGCAGCGCAGGAGCACAGCATTGCCCGAAGCGCCGTCTCGCCTCCGCGGGCGGAACCGTAACCGACGCTCGTTGGCAGGCCGATCACCGGGACAGAAACCAAGCCGCCGATGACGCTAGCCAACGCGGCGTCCATCCCGGCGCACACGATGACGCAATCGGCCCGTTCGAGGTCTGGCAGCGCGAGTCGGAGCCGGTGGAGGCCAGCTACGCCGATGTCCTGTTGCACGAGAACGGTTGTGCCCAAGAGCTCAGCGCGGATCCGCGCCTCATGTAGAGCCGGCGCGTCCGACGTCCCGGCCGATACGAGCACGACGAGCCCGCGTACGGGCGGTTTACCTCTCGCGATCCAGATCGCACGGGCTCTGCTGTCTTCATGCGATCCGTCAACACGCTCGCGGACCGCAGCACGCGTCTCTTCGTCGGCACGTGTGACGAGCACGCTGCCGGCGCCGGCATCGAGCAGGGCGACGACGATTTCGACGACCTCGGTCGGGGTCTTGCCGTCTGCCAGCACCGCCTCCGGCGCACCCTGTCGCAGCTCTCGATGGACGTCCACACGCGCGAACCCGAGGTCGATGAACGGCAGTTGGGCAAGGACGTCGAGCGCGTCGCGCGGCTCGATGTCGCCCCGAGCAACGCGCTCTAAGAGCGTCTCGAGGCGGGCCCGAAGGTCAGGTCTGGTTTCGACGTCGGTCCCCGTCGCTCCACGCTCCTCGATCGAATACTAGGCTGCTCGACGACTCGTGTTTCTCCGCTGGATCCGGTGCGGCGTGAAGCGTGCCATTACTCCGGTCCGGATTCCAGCAGGCGCCAAGCCCTTCCCAATGGACGGCTCGGAAGGGGCTTGCCACGCCCTCACGAGGGTCGAGCCGCAGATCAAGGCGGATCACGTGCCACGCTGAAGGACCGGCAGCTTCGACGGCAGCACTGCGAGATACGCGAGTGCCCACAATGCGGCGATCGCCGCAAAGCCCGCGCGGCCGTGTCCCGGCAGTGCGAACGTGAAGCCGACCAACGGCGTACCGAGCGCG
>Ga0070698_100009636_pt1 | contig 10333 bp, 9 predicted proteins | sample KBSK1502metaG_FD_65477 | JGI IMG/M metagenome (GOLD analysis project Ga0070698, IMG submission 65477) | Corn, switchgrass and miscanthus rhizosphere microbial communities from Kellogg Biological Station, Michigan, USA - KBS K1-50-2 metaG | ecosystem: Host-associated > Plants > Roots >... | reverse complement strand
CGCAGCCCGATAGCCCATATTCATACATCAGGACAGAAATTATCGCCCTGCAATGGATTCGGAACGGCTTGACCGAGTCCGAGAAATGGGTTTCCTTTAACGACCCGCAACAGATTCAGAAGAGCGTCGAATTTTACGCCCTTGTTAACAACGTCTCGGACGATTACGACTGCGCGGCATCCCTCCTCACTCCTTACAAAGACAGCAAGAATGAATCTGTTCGGACCAGTGCTGAATCGCTGTTGCTGGCAATTCGCAACACCAAGGAAGTCAATTCTGTTCTCATCGGACTGATGGAGTCGCTCAACAAGCCAACGAAACCTGCTGAGATTAACCAGGCAGAGATTGCGAAAACTCTTGCAGACATAAAGAGCATGCAGAAATACGTGCGGGACCTAGTGATGGTCGGCGTGAAGACGAGTACGTTCGGCGTCCTTCAGATAGAGAAGCACGACGACGCTGCAAAGCCGATAGCTTTCACTATTACAACAGCGCAACGTGACACGCTCCTGGCCGAGGCGGGGGAACTCTCCAAAAAGAACCGTAGGGAGACATACGTTGATGTCTGTGCGGAGATACTCCTCACGATGTTGACCCAGCAATTGCCCACAGTCGCCTGAAGGAGCACTCCTCACTGAAAGTCGGCAGCATACGAGGTAACATTGAAGCGCCCCCTGAAGCGACGGGAATTGCGGCCAGAATCGAGATTCTAGGAGACATTAATGGAAATTGGCAACCGATTGCGAGAACTCCGCGAGTCAAGAGAGCTCTCGCAAGGCGACATTGAAAAGCGTACAGGCTTGTTGCGGTGTTACATTTCCCGCGTTGAGAATGGACACACAGTTCCGGCTATCGAGACGCTGGAAAAGATGGCACGCGCCTTAGAAGTGCCAATGTACCGCCTCTTTCATGAAGGTGAAGTAGCATCGTCGATTCGCAATCTGAAGCTTCCGAAGGATAGCGAGGAATGGGGAAGCAAGGGGAAAGCAGCCAGTTACCTATCACAGTTGCGCAAACTGCTTGCGAAAATGGAAGCTGACGACCAAAAACTCTTGCTGCACATGGCCCAAAAAGTTGCGAGACATTAGGTCCACCCGCATCCTCTATCAAAATTCTCCAGGACACCGCTGAGGACATGAAGAAGTGCGCTTGGTCCCGGCCCGAGCAGCGACCCACGGCCCACACTGCGAACTTAGAAAACCTGCACGCTCACACCGGCTCAAGCTTGCACGACCGCGGCGAGGCAAAATCGCTACTCCTGCTCGCTAGTTGTCTTTGTCTCTGTCTTCGTCTTCGTGCCGGACGCTCACCTGGCCGCGGATTTCCCCGGCGGGAAACATCTCGGTGTGGATGTTGGCGTAGCCCAAGTGGGCGCGTAAGATTTTCACGAAGCCGGCGAAGTCGCCCGCGGAAACGTTTTGCGAGGGCACGGCAACCACGTCATCAGCGGTGAAGGTGCCGGTCAGCGTACCGCTGTGTCCCGGCCCGTCCGGGCATGGCTCTGGCCGGTTACCACCGTTACAGAAGAACACCACCGGCGTGCCCGTGTTTTGGGCCTGGCCGAAGTGGATGTGCGCGACCTGGGCCGCGCCGGTCAACCCCGTCCACGTCAGTGTCCAGGACATAGACTGACCGTCGGCGCTCAGTTGCAGGCGGTTACGTTGGATCACCCGGATTATGGATCTGCCTGGCGCCAACGCGACTTCGATTTTGTGACCAGCCCTGATTTCAAGAAAGTCTTGAAAGAAAATCACGTCATTCTGGTCAAATGGATCGACCTCAAGAAGCTCCTGAAGTAACTCGACGAAAGCACAAGAACTTCTGATCGCAAGTCGGAACCATCGAAGGACGCCGTCCTGAAAGGACGACGAAAACGTAGCGGCTCGTTGAATTCAGGCAGGAGCGGATCCTAAGGCGGTCTTGTGAGCATCTGGACAAGGCTTTAGCGCACCCGTCACTCCCGCATCGGAGCTATTGGCCTGTTCCTTGGATAGTTAGCGGAGGTGCTTTGGGGAAAGGCGTAGCCGATTCGATTTGGCCGAGAACACCAAGCAGCGCATCTGGAAGCCACGGGTGCGCGCTGAGTGGGAGCGGTTGCGGTGTGAGCTTGAGAACTCAGAGTTCTCAAGCCTGATAAAGGGCTTGCCAGAGCGCGCTATTGGAGGCAGCTGTTGAAGAACCGGCTCCCCCACACAAAAGACGCATTGACCTTTTCGTTGACGCCCCACGCGCAACTCGCGTTGTTCGGGTCGAGCGTCACCGCACTATAGTCGCCCCAACGGAAGTTGAGGTAGGGCACCGTACTTTCAAACACGACCACGCCAGGGGAAATCACCCCGACGGATCGGTACTCAGACGTCCGGAAGCACGCACCTGGGGGAAATATGGCGGGTTGCCCTCCCGCGCCCCAAGATTGGATGAACTCCAGGTCACGGACACGTCATTGCTGTCACTCGCCACGATGGACGGATTCCAGTCATCGCTGGTCTCTGTCCCGAACAAGAGCCGCTCTGCACCACAGCATGGTTGGCGAGGTCGAGTTCATACCACCGGGGCGTCGGAAAGGTGCTGAAGTTAATCGTGTGCACAGTTAAAGAGCGACGTCCCACGCTGCGTACTGGCGTCTTGAAACCGTGTATCGAGCGTATCCAGCGTCGCAGTCGTGCCGGGCTGCCGCGCGGACTGCGGAATCAGATACGGGCCCAAATCAATGACCAAGGGATCGGCTAGTACCGTGGTTGTGGGATCGCCTGCCCCCGTCAGCTCAAAGATCGCCACAAACCGGGTATTGGGGAGATTCGCGAGGAGAAAGGACGACCAGGACGATCGGTGGGGTCAGGGTCCCAATCAGGCTCGTAAACACCGTGATCGTGAGGTCCGTGCCCGCGTACAGGGGCGCCTTCGGGAAGACGACGAGATCAGCCCCGACGAAGCCGGGCGCAAAAATGTTCGAGGTCACGAACACCCCGTCTGTGGCAATCCCCAGGATGGGGTAATCAAAGAGAGCATTCAGCGTGAACGGCGGCTGCCGCACATTGATCCGCTGCACAAAAAAGGCCCCGGTGGCATCATTGGTCTCTGACACGCCAATAAAGAAAAACTCTACATCCGGAGCCTCTGCAAACGCCACGCCGGTCACCACGGAGCGGTCCTGGCCCCGGTCATAGGTCACGCGGGGGTCAAAGATGAACTGGCCTGGTGGCACAGGATAGCCAAAGAGGGCATTGAGTGACACGCGTTTGAGCACGTCGCCCGTGTCGCGATCATAAACTACCAGGGCGGTGTTGACGATCTCGAAAAACTGAGTGGTGCTGATGGCGCCATGCGTGTCTGGCGGGAAAAAGCCGCCGCCCGGCCCAAACGCTAAACTCTGATTCACGCCCTCAAAATTCTTGTCGAGGCGCCGAGAGACGGCCGGGCCGGACAACGCGCTCGGCACCCGCAGCACATTGGGAACCGTCGTGGCGCGGGCCTCAGTCTTGAGAAGGTCAAAGACCGTCTGGTCCATGGTCGGCCGGAATGGTATTTCCACTGGCGGCTGGGTTGTGTCGTTAGCGGTCACGTCGTCGCCGGCCGTCGTGACGCGGACAGCCGGCTGCCGAGGCAGCTGCGCCGCCGGCCCGACCGTCTCGAAGCCGGGCGGAATCTGGGCAGCGCTCGGTACGGGGAAGAGCCAGAGCCCCGAGAGGCCAAGCACATTGCATATGAGTACCAATCTGATGAAGCTTCTCATCATGTTCCTCCTTCAAAAATGCGCGAATATGTGCGATGTGATAGCCGAGCGCCGATTCAACTTAGCCGCAACTACCGACTTTCAACCTTATCGAGACTTACGTGTGCCAGTGTGGGTTGAGGCTGAACCCAGCTGCGAGCGTAAAGTCCGCTTCGAAGCAGTGCCAGTAACGAGGGCGTCGGTTCTAATGCCGTTTTCAACTGCTCGTCTAGCGGAACCAAATTCTCTGGATAATTTTCTGGGTTGAACTGCCGACCAATTCGCTCAAACAGCGGCCTGCGTCTCAGGGCCACGGCTTCATACGGTGTTGTCGCCGTAACTTCGACGGTGTGTGATACGCCGTCCATGTCCTGGATCGTGACGCGGCAAGAACGAACCGGCATGAGGGCAAGGATGGTTGGAATGTCAAGCGAAAGACTGAACTTCACGCTCCTCGATTCATGGAACTTAGAACTACCCCCGCGAGCGCCATATCGTTCTAAGTGCTGGTCTAAGAAGAAACTAACGTGGTCGTTATCCGAGCAAACTACCGTTCCGGGAGCACGTCTGCTCGTATTGCCAATCATGCGGAACATTTTGATGTTTCCGCACAGCTACCACCAAACAATGCGGGTCAAATTCCAGCAGTTACAACGCCTCCACAGATTCCCTGTTGCTGCGTACCTATTCATACGCTCGTAAGGAGGAATTAATCCCATACCGCTCCTGCTAAGAAAAATCGTTGAAACTCATTCGCTCGCATTCCTGGCCCTGCTTTTGCAGCTGCCTTGCTGTTCACCGCGCAAGAGATCAAGTCAGGGCTCATTATAACCGTCCCTGCAGCGCAAGTAAGGACACGCGCGGCTGTGCACGTAAGTACACCGCCATCTGTTGGCCCGATTTCAGGCACAGAAGAGACTGATTGAATGCTCGATTCAATTTAGGAGGTTATCCCATGAGGAAGAACACTGAAAACGCGAACCCCGGACTGCGCCTCACGAGGCGAGCGGTACTGACAGCGGCGGCAGGCGCGGCGGGAGCCCTGATCGCAGCCAAGGCGAGCCCACCCAAAGCGAATGCCCATGAACACCACCCGAAGCCCCCGTTTGATATTCGACGGCAGGTAGGAAATACAGAATCAGACGACGAATGTATTCAGTGCGTGTATGACGCTATCAACCGTATGGTGATTCTAATCGGGGATATTCCGTTTGCTCAGCTTTTCACATTGCAAATGATAAAGCTCGTTCCTCTCGTGCAGCCTCAGATTCGAGTGGCGGCCACATTCGACTTGATTGAGGATCCCGATGAGGTTGCAGAGCTGGCAGATGAGCTGAGCGAGGAAGCAAGCCGTTCCACAATCTCGGAGTTCTTCGTTCTGTCCAGGGACCAAGTTCCCTCACGCACGCGGAACCTGCTGATAGCGCTCCGGCGCCAGGGCATCAAAATTCCGCTGCCTTTGTCAGATGGGTCTCTAACCAACGCGCGGTCTGATGCTCTACAGCAGCTGATCTCCGTGGCTCCCGACCTTACGTTTAAGAGGCTTTTCACTGACGCCCAGGTCAACACTCCTGAGCCAGTGGTTGCTGCGCTTTCAGCAGTGCAAGCACTGGGCCTTTTAGGCTGGTTCAAGAACGACCGCTGCTGCAAGGGCATGATAGCAGCGGCTGCCACGATGGAATTCTTTGAAGGCGGCATATGTACCCTTGATAGCGAAATGCTCAACTGCTCATTGATCTCCACACTGTGCGCTCCGTTTGGCACGTCTAGTTAACGCTCCAAAACCGAGCCGACCGGCTTGGGTCCCTAGGGAGTAGCCAAAAGCCGCTTGTGCGCGTCGGTCATGAGGCGGTCGAGTTCCGGCTGTGTCTCGTTCGTGCCGCTGATTCCCACGTCAACATACTCGCCGGCAACGGTCCAACCGCGGCGATCGGCATATTCGCGCAACTCGCGCGTCTGCATAGTGGGGTCCTGGCCATTGTTGGCCGTGCTTACCCTCGCGTGGATCGCGACTTTCATGGGCTATACCTCCATTGACATCCACGTCGCTGGGTGCTGTAACTTTCTTCTCACAGAACTCTCCCAGGACCCCGATGTGGGGCGCGTTGCCCTGGCCCGGCGATGCGCTCCACTTTTTTCTAACCTAGCGCCCTCCTTCGGGCGCGAACCACCAAGCCCGTCTGCCGTCCAACAGCGGCCTGGCGCGGCGCCTTATTGGACTTTGCTACTATGTTCAACGGTTAATACGATTTTCCCTCGCGCATGTCGTTGTTCAAGATAACGCAGAGCCTCAGCCGCGTCGCTTAACGTGTAGCGTCTATCGATGACCGGTACAACTTTCCCGGCTTCAAGAAGTCCTTTCATAAAAACCAAATCCTTCTTGTTTATGTTCGCGATAAAGAAGCGCGTCTTCTTGCTCCCCATCCATGACAGTAACGGCGCCAGTAACATAGCTTGGAAAATTCGAGCCAAACCACCACCGACGACGACATAAATTCCGTTCTGACTCAGCGCACGCCTGTAATCGAAAATCGAATGATGGGCATTCGCGCCCAGAATCAGATCGTAACGCTGCCCGCTCTGCGTGAAATCTTCCCGCGTGTAATCAATAACATGGTCTGCGCCAATCGACCGCGCCGTGTCCACATTCCTGGTGCTGCACACGGCAGTCACTTCGGCCCCGAATGATTTGGCAATCTGGACCGCAAACGTACCCACACCGCCAGACGCGCCATCAACCAGAACTCTCTGGCCTGGCTGGATCCGTCCCTTATCGCGAAGACCCTGAAGGACAGTGATCGCCGCCACTGGTACGGCTGCTGCGTCCTCGAACGATATGTTGGCCGGCTTCCGTGCCAATTTATCTTCAGGGGCACACGCATACTCGGCAAAGGCTCCGCGGGACACACCAAATACTTCGTCGCCTGGTTTGAACTGCGTTACGTTCCTGCCAACCGCTTCGACCTGGCCGGCCACATCAACGCCTATTCGCTTGTCCTTTGGTGTGCGCAGCCCTGGGATGAGGCGAATCAACGGCGCACCTCTCATGGTGAACAAGTCCAGTGGATTTACCGATGCCGCGCGAACCTTTATCATGACCTCATCGTCCTTGGGGGTAGGTTTTTTTTCCTCCCTGAACTGCAACGCATCCGGTGGTCCGTATTTTGTGCGTACAATCGCTTTCATAAAGTGCTCTTCAAGGAAGCCCGGCGGGAAGTATAGGACAGACTCTCTGGCTTAAGTCCTGATTAAAACGCGGAGACCGGAGGGAAGTGGTCTCAATGTCCGGTTATTCATGCGAGTTCAACCGGTCGATGCAACACCATCTGATTAGTTGATCCGAGGATACTTCACATAGAGAACCGATCTGTCCGGTTGTACTCCAATCAGAAGCCTAGCCAGGGTAGTATTCCGTTTGATTCAATGCTCGCGCACGAATTTAGCTTTTGAGACTCCTGCATGTAGACTTCGACCTTAGTGTTGCGTCGACCCATTGAGACCACCCAACCAGGCACTAGCCGCAACAAATTCCAACTTACCTGTATAATTTCGAACTGTTGCACACGTTTATGGAAAGTCCACCGCTAACAATCACGCTCAATGACGCCGTCCTTCTGTGCTATGCCGTGTTAGACGACTCCGTGGGTTATATAGTGGGACACGGTCTGTTCTTCGTTGACGGCAAGGAAATTGGAATAAGTTCCGAGTAGCCGGGCCCGTTGTCGGTGCCTGATAAACGAGCCTTTGGTATCCGGAGTTCGGAGGCTATTATTGATCCATTCGTCGAATCCGCGTAATGTTCCTTAGGGGCAAAGGATGCCTTTGGAAATAACACAGCGTGAGACGAATGGAATCTACCTTCTGGCGCTCAAAGGGCGTCTTGTGCTCGGACAAGAGAGCGGCGGGTTGCGTACAATGATCGACAATCTCCTTGCATCCGGCGTCACACGGATTGTCGTTAATCTGGAGCACGTCAATTATGTTGACAGCGCGGGCCTCGGCGCACTCATCGAAATACATCGAAAGACAAAAGCCAAAGGCGGGAGCCTCAAGCTTTGTAATCTCGGACCGAACTTGAGGCGTGCGTTGGAAATTGCCCGGCTGCTGCCAATATTCGAAACGTGTCCGACCGAAACTGCGGCTGTTGCAAGTTTCTGAGGACGACGGACGATGCCACACAGGTCGAATTTCACGTCCCGGGTGAACTGATTACGCCGGCGCAGACAAGAGTGTCATAAAAGTGTCATAGTTCGTTGCTCAAAACGGGGATAAACCGATCAGAACGAATCAAGACGTGAATCGCGTAAGAGGTTGACACGACAGATATAATCAGAAATTTTCAAAACCAATCAGAACGGGCCTCTGAATTATGAGTCCGCTGCTCTAACCGCTGAGCTACGGGGCCCCACGACGATTAGCAGCTTGATTTTATATTAGTCTTAAGAGAGTTGCGCGAATGATTCAGAAGGCCAGAAGATCGAGTGTCACAAGGAAAGGATTTTGTCCTGGAAAGGCACCGCGTCGAAACATTGCTACGTGATTCTTCCCGACATCCCTGCTTAGTGCGATCCGGCAACGGTTCCATCTCCTCCGAAATCTCGATCCTCTCAACAGGCTGTTCTTGGGTTCGAATGAGCAAGTTCCGCCCGTGCTTCTGTTCGTTAGGGGCACGCCGGGGCGGCTGAGGTGAATGTTCCGTTGTTCGAGTCCAATCCCCCGGATCCAAGCGGCGTATCGTCCCCGAAGAACCAATTGAAATGCGCCAACTCCTGCGGATTGTAGGTGAAGCCACTCATCATCACTGGCGGGAAGAGTGTTCCGGTTAGCGGGTCGCCCACCTCCAGGTTACCCTGGCAGCCAACCACCTGGCCTATGTTTCCCCAAGCCGGAGTCTGGTTGTTGCCCAGCGGATCGTCCATCCATTCCCCAACCTCGTGCGACAGAATCGCTATGTCCGGAGCGTTGCTGAAAAAGCCCGTCGTGTCCACATTGCTCGGTGAGTAAGTCTGGAAATTGCCCCATGCCCCGTGGTACCCGCCAATGCAGCAGTTCTCGATCACTCCATCGTACATGAGCACGTTCTGCAGGAGGATGATCGGAAATTGCGTCGGGTCGATTCCTGCCCCCGGCAATGCGACATTTCTTACCCAAGAATCAAACGCGTTAATCTCGATGAATCCTTCCTGCGTGGTACCGCCGCAGTAAACCGCGGTCGAAACGTAACCGCTCGCCGGAATGTAAGTTTGGGCAGTCTGAACCGTCGGCTGGAGAAGCACGTGGTAATCTGTGCCGCCAACAAGCGCCCAGAAGTTCGAACGCTGAAAAGCATCGATGTACTGCGTATTCCCGACGGCCACGCCGTTCATGACATAATCGGACGCGTTGAATATGGGCGAATTCGTTACGAGGTCTTGGACGGTGCCAGCGGCGAGGCACGGGTCCGGCACGGTGGGGTCGTAAGTGTACGGCCCCAAGATGACCTTCACCGGTATGATCGGGGACGGAACTATCGTCGTCGCGCCGGCGCCGGTGAACGGATCGGTTCCCACCATGAGTCCCTGGTACGTATTGCCGTCTCGTGACGCCAGGATTGAATAGTTCCACAGCGGGATGGTTGCGGCGGCGCCAGACGCCCGCAGCGCCGCGCGGTTGCTCGCCGGACTGATTCCCCTCGTCACGCTGATTGGTTGGTTGGGGTTGGGAACGACGTCAACCACCTGGATCCCACTCTGGGCGGACGCATTTGGCGTGAGACTGGACACTGCTGCCGCAGCGGCGGCGTAACAAAGAAGCCTTTTAAGCAAGGTCTTCATGGCATCCCACTCTTCCTTTCAGATTTGCGTGCGATGCGTCTCTTCCGAATAACACGAAGTCCAAAGGACGCTGCAAGGCTCGCCCCAGCCGCTTCCGTGCGGGTTAACGGTATGAGGTTCACAGCTTTGTAACACTTGGGGAGCGAGGTGGGCGAATGATGCCCCCGCGAATTCAAGAGTGTCAAGTACTGAATGCTCGCTGGTACCGCATACTGTGGTTATGCAGCCAAAAACGGAATCAGACGCCTCGAAGCTTGCAAACTTTTGCACACTCTCCCAAAACGCTGTTTGCTAACCTTGCCCCGGAACAGTACTAGGGTCAGTTTCCCATTTCCTCTACGACTTCACACCTGCAACAAGAAATTCGCCGTCACAATTTTCGAGAACTCCATGGTCGAATCCTTGCGGTGATGTACCACCTTGCGGCCCCGTGGGATATCAAGGGCGAGCGTCTGATCCACCTATCAACATCAAAGATCATTGAGACAGGCAAGAATGCGACCGGATGGAAGATACTGCGTGAAAATCTGGAAATCTGCCAAGGACAATTACTTGGGCCTGCTTTTTCAGGTCACTGCTGCTCATGTCCTATTCCGTTGCTTTGCCATACGGCAGATATCCGGTAAGGGTAACCCGCCCTCATCACCTTCTCCCGAAGATGCTCAAATGCGCGTCAGTATGTGAGCACCTTCTAGTGTCTCGTCCCATAAATAAATGGCAATAGTATTGCTGGGAATATGGGCATCTCCAGTGCAGAATGGGGGGTGCTTATGGCAATGGGACGACCGAAAGCGGCCTTGGTTTTGCG
>Ga0070698_100009635_pt1 | contig 10333 bp, 9 predicted proteins | sample KBSK1502metaG_FD_65477 | JGI IMG/M metagenome (GOLD analysis project Ga0070698, IMG submission 65477) | Corn, switchgrass and miscanthus rhizosphere microbial communities from Kellogg Biological Station, Michigan, USA - KBS K1-50-2 metaG | ecosystem: Host-associated > Plants > Roots >... | reverse complement strand
CCCCTCACCTTCGTCGGTGAGCTCGAACTCGGGCTCCAGCGCCTCGCGGATCGACCGCTCGGAGATCAGGCAGCGCTTGATCTCGGGGCGCGAGGGTATCTCGAACATCGAGGTGAGGAGCGCCTCTTCGATGATCGACTTCAGCGCCCGCGCGCCGGTGCCGCGCAGCAGCGCCAGCTCCGCAATCGCGTCGAGGCTTCCCTTCTGGAACACGAGCTCGACGTTGTCGAGCGAGAAGAACTTCTGGTACTGCTTCACGAGCGCGTTCTTCGGCTCGGTGAGGATGCGGACGATGTCCTGCTGGTCGAGGTGGTGCAGGGTCACGATGATCGGCAGGCGCCCGATGAACTCGGGGATGAACCCGTACTTCAAGAGGTCCTGCGGCTGAAGACGCTTGAGCGTCTCAGACACGGCCTTGCGCTCGACCTTGGTGTGAGGTGAGCCGAAACCGATCTGGCGATGGCCGATGCGCTGCTCGACGACCTTCTCCAGGCCGTCGAACGCGCCGCCGCAAATGAACAGGATGTTGGTGGTGTTGATCTGGATGAAATCCTGGTGCGGGTGCTTGCGGCCGCCCTGCGGCGGGACGTTCGCGACCGTCCCCTCGAGGATCTTCAGCAGCGCCTGCTGTACGCCCTCGCCGCTGACGTCACGCGTGATCGACGGGTTGTCCGACTTGCGCGCGATCTTGTCGATCTCGTCGATGTAGATGATCCCGCGCTCTGCGCGGCTGATGTCGAAGTCGGCGGCCTGGATGAGTCGAAGCAAGATGTTCTCCACGTCCTCGCCCACGTAGCCCGCCTCGGTGAGGCTGGTGGCGTCCGCGATCGCGAACGGGACGTCGAGGATCTTGGCCAGCGTCTGGGCGAGGTAGGTCTTGCCGCAGCCGGTGGGGCCTACCAGCAGCACGTTCGACTTCGTGAGCTCCACGTCGCCGACGGACTTGGACGCGGAGATTCGCTTGTAGTGGTTGTAGACCTGAACCGAGAGGACCTTCTTGGCGCGGTCCTGGCCGATCACATACTGGTCGAGCGCGGAGCAGATGGTTTTCGGGTTGGGGATGAAGCCGGTCTTCTGCTTCTTCGTGCCGGCCGAGCGGTTGTCGTCCTCGAGGACTTCCTGGCACAGGTCGATGCACTGGTCGCAGATGAAGACTCCAGGGCCGGCGACCAGCTTGCGAACCTGGTCCTGCCCCTTCCCGCAGAAGCTGCAGCGCGTGTAGCGGCGTCGATCTTCTCGCTCGTTCATCGGTTCCTTGTCGAAATGGCCGGGCTAATGTCCATCAAGACGAAGCGGGCGCCGGGGGATTATGGCCCCAGAGAATCTCGTTGGCAAGGCTTATGCATTCGCTGCAGATGAAGACGCCCGAGCCCGCGATCAAGCGCACCCCACCCTGTCCTTGAGCCTTCCCGCAGAACGAGCACTTCGGCTTGTGCCTCTTGACCTCGCCGCTCTTGCCTCTGCGTCGAAAGATCATGGAGTTGCTGCGACCTTCTCCTTTTCCTCTTTCTTCTCTTTTTCTTTCTCTTTTTCTTTTTCGCCTGGCTTGGGCGGCGTGAGAATGATGTCGTCGATCAGCCCGTATTCCTTCGCGGCGTCTGAGGTCAGGAAGTAGTCGCGCTCGGTGTCGAGCGTGACCTTCTCGATCTTCTGGCCGGTGTGCCGCGCCAGGATCTGGTTCAGCTGCTCGCGCGTGCGCAGGATCTCCTTGGCGTGGATCTGGATGTCCGAGGCCTGGCCCTGCATGCCTCCCCATGGCTGGTGGATGAGGATGTTGGCGTGTGGCAGCGCGTACCGCCTGCCGTGAGCGCCGCCCGCGAGAAGCACCGCGGCCATCGAGTAGGCCATGCCGATGCAGATGGTCGAAACCGGAGGACGGATGTACTGCATGGTGTCGTAGATGGCCAGCCCTGCGGTCACCTGGCCGCCCGGGCTGTTGATGTAGAGCGAGATCTCCTTCTCCGGATCCTCCGACTGCAGGAACAGGAGCTGCGCGACCACCAGGTTCGCCACCTGGTCGTCGATCGGCGTGCCGATGAAAACGATGCGGTCCTTGAGGAGGCGCGAGTAGATGTCGAAGGCGCGCTCGCCGCGCCCTGTGTTCTCGACCACCATCGGGACGAGGTAGGCGGCGGGGCGCTGGACTTGGCTCATCCACCCCATTCTAGACACCGACTCCAGGGATTCCGTCAATTGGCGCAGGCCCGGCGACTTCGGCCAGCCGCTCCAGCACCCGCAGCCGGCGGAGCCTCGAGTGGAAGTAGCGGTGCGTGTTCGCGCCCCGCTTCAGCTCGTCGACGCGGCCTTTGAGCTCGTCATCCCTGGCCGACTGCTCCTCGATGAACTTCTCCACCTCGTCCTCGGACGGCTCGACTCCCTGCTGCTTCGCAAACTCGTCGAGGACCAGGTCGACCTTCAGCCGGGCCTCGGCCTCCGGCCTCTCCTCCGCGATCCACTGGTCGGGAGTCTTGCCGAGGTATTCGAGATAGCGATCGAACCGTAGCCCTTGACGCTGCAGGGTCCGGTCCAGCGTGTCGAGGTGGCTGGCCAGCTCGCGCTCCACCAGGGCGTCGGGGACATCGACCGACGAGGCCTCGACCAGCGCTTTGACCAGCGCCTGCTCGCGCGCCAGCTGCGCCACCTCCTTGGCAGATTCCTGCAGCTGCTCGCGCACGGAGCTTCGATATGCCTCCACCGTTTCATGCTTGCCTTCGCTCAGCTGCTTCGCGAGCGCATCGTCGAGGGCCGGCAGGACCTTTTCCTTGATGCCCTGGACGGTGACCTTGATCGTTCCATCTTTGCCCGCGAGCCTCGGCTCTTCGTAGTCTTCGGGAAACTTCACGGTGGCCGCGCGGGTCTCGCCCACCCTGGCTCCGGCGATCGCCTCCAACAGCTCTGGGAGCAGCACGCCCTCCTTCAGCTCCGCCTCCATCGCCTGACGCGACTCCGAGGGCACGACCTTGCCATCGGCCTCGACCTCGACGTCGATCACCACCACGTCGCCGAGTCGCGCTTCGCGGTCGACCGGAGTGATCTCGGCCATCGGCTCGCGGACGTCGTCGAGCCGCTTCTCGAGCATCTCATCGGTGACCTCGATCGAAGGCGTGGGCACGTCGAGGGCCTTCGCATCGCCCAGCTTCACCTCCGGCATCACGGTGACCGTGGCCTTCAATCGCGCCGGCCGCCCGCGCTCGAGCTCCACGACCTCGACGTCTGGATTGTCGATCGGGCTGATCGACTTCTCCGCCAGTGCCTCGCGGACGACCTCGGGCACCATCGTCTCGACCACTTCTTCGCGCAGCGCCGCCGGCCCGATGCGCGCTTCGACCAGCGCCCGCGGGGCGCGGCCGGGCCGAAAGCCTTCGAGCTTGGCGCGAGACGCGAGGCGGTTCAACACCTTCTCGTAGGTCGCGTCGACCTTGTCGGCGGGAACCTCGATGGTGAGCGCCATCTGGCTCTTGGGCAATGGCTCGCTGGTGACCGAGAGAGGGGAAGGCACTCCGGCCGATTCTACGGATCGCCGGTCAGGTCGGCCGCGCTAGTGGGTCGGCGAAGGCGACGGCGTCGGGCTCGCGAGCACCGGACCGGTGCCGGGGTCCGGCGGCACGGTGAGGTTGACTGGCGTCGGGCTGGGGCTGGGCGGGTTGTCGCCGGGGAGGCGCGGGATGTTCCGGGTGTCGCTGAGGTACCAGCTGTTGTTCGGGCCGGCGACGACTCCCGGAGGCGCCGTGTACCAGCGGTTGCCGGGCGCGCCCATGTAGGTCAGGGCCTCATCCATAAAAGTGTGGAAGCCCGGGGTCGCCACGAAGACGCCGTCCGAGTTGCGGACCATCGTGTGGTTATAGTCGAGGATGTCGCCGATCCAGATCGCGACGGCCAGGTCGGGCGTGAAGCCCACCGTCACCGCGTCCTTGAAATTGTCAGACGTGCCGGTCTTGGCGGCCACGATGCGGTTCCGGAAGTGCAGCGGGCTGTTGTAGCCGAAGATCAAGGCGCGGTTGTTGTCGTCGGACATGATCTGGGCCATGATGAACGCGACCGCGGGGTCGACCGCCTGCCGGGCTCGCTGGTCGGGATGGGTCTGGTACAGGACCTGGCCTGTCGAGTCGGTCACCTTGAGGATCGCCTCCGGTGTGTGGTAGACGCCCATGTCCGCGAGCGTGGACATTCCCCCGACGTGCTCGAGCAACGTGATCGGGTAGCCGCCGAGGGTCACGCTCGGCCCGTACTCGTCGGCCGGCGCCTGCGTGTTGTAGCTGCCATCGGGGTTGATGTAGCGCGGCTGCACGCCGATGTTGCGCATGAACGCGAGCACCGCCGGCACGCCGATCGAAAGCTCGACCTTGACCGCGCAGATGTTGAGCGAGTTGCCCATCGCCTTCTTGAGCGGCAGCACGCCGTGGGACCGGAGGTCGTAGTTGTAGATCTTCGTCGTGCTGTAGGCGTCCTTGTAGATCAGCGGGCTCGGGCCATCGTAGACGGGGGTGTCGACGGTGGCGGCGCGGGCGTTGATGACCGACGCGTACGTGTAGGGCTTGACCGAGGAGCCGACGTTGCGGGGGGTCGTGGTCCAGTTGTACTGGCCGCCGGGGGCGTTGTAGTCGGGCGAACCGACCATGACGATGATCTCACCGTTCTGCGGGTTCTCGGCGATGAGGCCGGAGGAAAGGCGTCCCTTGGGGTCGCAGGATGGCGGGGCCAGGCAGTTGTTGAGGTTCTTCACGACGTCTTCTTCGGCCCAGAACTGCAGGTGGTAGTCGAGCGTGGTCTGAACGTTCAGCTGCTGGAGGCCCGGCTTGAACCCGAGCTGCCGCAGCTCCTCGAGGACGAAGTCGACGAAGTGCGGGGCCAGGAAGCTGTTGATGGGCGCCTGGTAGTCGAGCTTCTCGGCGAGCGCGGCGTCCATGTCGTCCTGCGTGATGTAGTTCAGCCGGAGCATCGCCTGCAGCACCTCGGTCTGGCGGAGCTTGGCGGCGTCGGGATGCAGGACTGGGTTCCACTCGGTGGGCGCCTGCGGAAGGCCGGCGAGGACGGCCGACTGCGCGAGGTCGAGCTGCGACGCGTGGATGTGGAAGTAGCTCTCGGCGGCGGCCTCGACCCCGTATGACTGCGAGCCGTAGAAGCTCTTGTTGAGGTAGAGCTCCATGATCTGTTCCTTGGAGTAGGCCTGGCTCAGCTCATACGCGAGCGCCACCTCTTTGATCTTTCGGCTGTAGGTCTGGTCGGGGGTCAGGAACTGCTGTTTGGCGAGCTGCTGGGTGATCGTGCTGCCGCCGGCGACGATGTGGCCGGCGCGGATGTCATCGAAGATGGCGCGGATGATCCCCTGGATGTCGAAGCCGGGGTTGGTGTAGAAGCCCTTGTCCTCGATCGCAACCGTGGCCAGGACCATCTTCTTCGAGATGTCGTTCAGCTTCACCGCCAGGCGGTGGTCGCCGTGGTTGCCGACGTCGGCGAGGACCGTGCCGTGGCTGTCGGTGATGAGCGTGTCCCCGGCGAAGGCGGCGCTGTCCAGGCCCTGGATCGAAGGCAGGCTGTCGAAGAACGACTGGGCGTAGGCGTCGACCGCAAAGCCGAGCACCAGGACCACGGCCACGAACACGCCGAGCCCGCGGGCCAGGGCGACGCGACGAAGACGCTGCCCGATCGGCGACCAGGCTGCGTGGACCCGCGCCCTTGGGCGGTGGCCCCCCTTCGTCTTGATCTTCTGAGGAACGTTTCGAGCCATGCGGGGGAGCGCGTAGATTCTACGGTTTCCCGTCTTACCCCAACGCCGGGGCAGGCCGGGGGGTTACGGGGTGCCTTCTTTTGGCCGGGCGAAAACCTCGTCCGCGGCCACCAGCCGCTCCTGGCGCGTGCCAGGGAAGTGGACCCGCACCCCCGGGCGGCCAGGACCCCCCAGGTCCCAGCCCGCCTCGTACAGGCGGGCCGCCTCGGCAAGGTCGGCCGCCGGGGCGGTCTGGACTCCGTCCGTGAACGTGAGGCTCTGGGCACGCGCACCGGGGTAGCCGAGGCGCACCTCACCGCCAGTCTTGAGGTTGAAGGCGTAGTCGTCGAGCGACCCGGAGCGGCTGCCCGCGACCAGCTCGGCCACGGTCGGGAACCTGCCCTCGCGCATGGCCGCCTTCAGGTCTGCCCGCGACTCGCGATGGGCGGTCCGCTCGCGCCGGCGGCGCTCGGTCAGCAGCAGGTCGCGTTCACCGCGAAGGCTTGCCAGCTCCTGTTCCAGGGGCCGCATGCGCTCCCTGATCTCGCCGACGCGCCGCTCGAGCTCGGCATCGTCAAGCCGGCCCAGGTCCTCCAGAGCCACGGGTGTGACATTACGTGGAGCGCGGTCAGCGGATCGAGAAAAGCTCCACGGCAGCAGTCGGGGCCCCGGCCGGGATAGTGCCGCCGAATGCGACGACCCGGTCCGCCCCGGCGACGACGGCGACCACGAAACCGCGCGGTGCTGAAAGAGGAGCCACCGGGAACCAGCGATACGACGCTGGGTCGTACTCCTCGACTGCGGCGCTCTGGTCGGCCCAGCATCCGGAACCCACCAGCAGGACCCTGCCCGTCGAGAGCAGCACCGCGCCCTGGCCGCAGCGATTCTCCGACATGTTGGGCAGCTCGGTCCACGAGTTGGTCGCGGGGTCGTATAGGGAGGCCGCGCCGATCGGGGTCAGGTCGTGCATGCCGCCGGCGACCAGGACCTGCCCGCTTGGCAGCAGGGTCGCCGACTGAAACTGGCGCGCGCCAGAGCGAGTGTCGGATGGCACCAGGGACCAGGTGTTCGAGCCCGGATCGTAGAGCTCGCTCCTCTCCTGGCTCTCATCGGGCGAGTTCCACATGTACTGTCCGCCCACGACCAGCACGCGGCCGTTCGGCAACAACGTGGCGGTCGGATGAACCGGCCGGTCCAGGACCGGCTTCGCCACGGTCGACCATGTGCCCGACACCGGATCGAAGATCTCGGCAGCAAGCTGGGCCGGAGCCGAGCCGTGCGGCGAGATGCCATTGGCAGGGTACGCGCCGCCGCCCACCACCAGCACCTGTCCGCTTGCGAGGGGCACCGCGGCGTGTTGCGCACGCCCGGCGTTAAGGGATCCTGTCGAGCTCCAGCCTCCGGTGACCGGGTCATAGATCTCGGCACTCGTCAAAGCCTGGTTGCCCAGCTGCGTGTAGCCGCCGGCCACCAGCACCCTGCCGTCCGGCAACAGCGTGGCCGTGTGTCCGGCGCGGGCGACGCCCATCTGGGCCGCCGGTGCGATCTTGCCAGTCGAAGGGTTGAAGATCTCCACCTGGGCAGTCGCTTGTCCTCCGTTCGCCCCCGAGTTGTACTGCCCGCCGGCGATCAGCACATGTCCATTCGTGAGCACCGTGGCCGTGAAGTCCTTGCGGGGGGTCGCCATCGGCGCCAGCTGCTGCCAGCTGCCCTGGGGAGGCGCCGTTGCCGGTAGGGGCGACACGGCGTGAGGAGTGGGGGTGGGCAGGGGCGTGGGACTTGGCGAGGCCAGGGGGCTGGCCGACGGTGACGGGGTGCCGACGACCGCCGTGATCGGCGGCCCGTGCTTGCCCATGCGCGTGATGTTGAACGCCCCGAAGGCGGCCACGATGAGGATGACCGCGGTCGCGAGGGCGATCCTCGCGACGGCCGGCGTCCGGGAAGAGGGTGCTTTGGTATTGGCGAAATCGCCGCGTCCGATCCAGTCCCGGACGCGGTTGAATGCCGGAACCTCGTCCTTCTCCAGCTCGAGATTCTTCAGGGCCCGAGAGAGCCGGTCGTCGTCCGCGGGAGTCCTCTGCTCAGGCATTGCCCACACCCTCGCTGAGCTCCATTCGAAGGGCGGCGCGGGCCCGCGCAACGAGCTGCTTAGCGGCGGATTCACGCATCCCCATCACGATGCCGACCTCGCGATACGCGAGGTCCTGTCCATAACGGAGCCAAACGGCAGCACGCTGCCGGCGCGGCAGCTTGGCCAGGGCGACCTGTACGTCCGATGGACCGAGCCAATCGGTCTCGGTGCCGCCTGGATCGGGCTGCCACGACCACGGGATGAGGCTCCAGCCTGATTGCGGGCGATGGGCCACCCTTCGAACGATGGCGAGGAACCAGGGACGCCATTCTCCGCGCAATGTTTTTCGATAGCGCCAGGCGAGAATCGCGGCCTCCTGAACGACGTCGGCGGCGTCCTCCGGCGGGCGCCCAAGGAAACGCGCAAGGCGAAATGCATCAAGCCCATACCTCTTTAGGTTGTCTTCAAAAGTGCGGTCTTCGGTAGCGTCGATCACGATTTCTGCAATCACTCTGTCGTTTGCACTACGAACAAGAGCGAGATGGAGCTCAGAAAAGTAACGCGGCTACCCACGCTCATGTGCGCCGCGCCGGTCGCGGAAGCCGAAGTACAAACCGAGGTCGTAGACGATCTTCAAGCCTCCGCCCGCAAAGAACGGCGCGCCGAACGCCGCCGCGCCGATGGCTGCGCCGGCGAGCGCCGGCCCGAATGCCTGCGCCACACCGCGCACGGCACCCGTCGTCGCCACCGCACCAGCACGCTCTGACGGCGGAACGATCGACACGATGTAGGCCTGCCTGGCCGGGACATCCATCTGCGAAAGGGCAAACCGCAAAAGGAGCAGCAGGATCGCCCAACCGATGCTGGGGCTGAACGGGACAAGCAGCAAAAAGATGTTGCTGGGCAGGTGTGTGAACACCATCGTGTTGATCAGGCCGATTCGGTTCGCGAGCCGGCCGGAGACTTCGTACGACGCCGACTGGAGCACGGCCACGGCCGCAAACACCGGGCCGAGCAGGGCGGCGCCGGCGCCGAATCGCACATGGAGCCAGTAGGCGATGACCGCGTTGGCGACGAAGCCGCCGCCGAGTGAGTCGAGTGCGAACAAGGCCGCCAGGCCGACAAGCGGTCGAAAGCTCCCGAACGCCGGGCCACTCGATGCGGATTCGACGCGACCGGACATGAGGAGCGGCAGCGTCGCGGAGGCGACGCCGAGAAGCGCGTAGAGGATGAAGAACCCGCGGCTGACATCGGCGGTCGTCGCCAGAGCGGCGGCGAGCCCGCCGGCCGCATTGAAGAGGCCGCCCGTGAGCGAGTATCGCCCAAACGCCAGGTTGCGCTCGGAGCCGGTTGCCGTCTCGGCAAGCACCGCCTGCTCGACCGAGGCAAAGGGCCCGAGATCGATGCTGGCGGCGCCCAGCATACCGGTCAGCCCGGCGAGGATCAGCAGGGGCGGCGAGGTGGCGAACGCGAGGTCGAGACCGGTCACGGCCATCAGGCCGCCGGCGGCGGCCAGGACGGTGCGGCGCCCCCACCGCGCGGCCAGCCAGGCGCTGGCCAGGCCCGACAGCGAGGCGGCGGCAAGCCCGATTCCGAGCGTGAGCCCTATCAGCACGGCCGAAAGGCCCCGCCTCTCGAGGTACACGCCGATCAGGACCGCCGAGAACCCGAACCCGAAGGCGCGCAGCCCCCTGGTCGCGAGAAGAAGGCTGCGATCCACGACGCGTACCCTAGTGGCGCACCCTAAGGGCGCGCCCTTCCGAGTATTTCAACAGGAGTGTTGAGAAACTCGTACAATCGGGATCGTGGACTCCAGGCGCGAGACCATCCTCGCCCTCATCAAGACCCGCGGCCACGCCTCTTTAGGCGAAGTCGCCGCCCACCTCGAGATCTCCAAGCAGGCGGCCCTGCGACACATGGAGGCTCTGGAGGCGGACGGGCTGGCAACCCTGGCGCCGGCCGAGGAGCACCGCCGCGGCCGCCCTGAAAACGTCTACAAGCTCACGGCGGCGGCATACGAGCACTTTCCGCACAGCCACCGCGAGCTGGCCGGCGAGCTGGTCGAGTTCCTGTCGGACGAGCAGCTGAAGCAGTTCTTCGAGCGGCGCGCCGCGCGGCTCGAGGCCGAATATGCCCCTCGACTGGCGGGGCTAGACTTTGAAGGACGCGTCCGCGAGCTGGCGAAGCTCGCCACCGAGCACGGGCACATGGCCCAGGTGATCGAGTTGCCGGACGGCGGGCTTGCGATCCGCCACTGCAACTGCCCCATCCAGGACGTCGCGGCCCGCACGGGGCTCCCGTGCGTGAACGAGCAGCAGATGTACGAGCGGCTGTTGGGGGCGCCGGTCAAGAGGTCGACGTGGATGGCCGAGGCGGCCAGCGACTGCACTTATGAAGTCAAGGAGAGCGGAGGGAAAGTTGGCTGATTTCGAGATTCGAGACCTGCGGGCCAGCGTCGAGGGCAAAGAGATCCTCAAGGGCGTCACACTCGCCATCAACAAGGGCGAGGTGCACGCGGTCATGGGCCCCAACGGCTCGGGCAAGTCGACCCTCTC
>Ga0070698_100009634_pt1 | contig 10334 bp, 7 predicted proteins | sample KBSK1502metaG_FD_65477 | JGI IMG/M metagenome (GOLD analysis project Ga0070698, IMG submission 65477) | Corn, switchgrass and miscanthus rhizosphere microbial communities from Kellogg Biological Station, Michigan, USA - KBS K1-50-2 metaG | ecosystem: Host-associated > Plants > Roots >... | reverse complement strand
CCGTCACTATTTAGTCGCGAAAACTGTTGGAGTTCACTTCCGACACCACGCGGGCATAGCTTAATGGTAAAGTTCCAGCCTTCCAAGCTGGCCATGCGGGTTCGATTCCCGTTGCCCGCTCATTATCGTCCGTTCAGCTTTATTTGTGTGCGGGGGTTTGCTTACGTTTACGGAGCCACACTACGTTTTTGCGTACTACGTGGCCTCCTTTTACAAGGGCGCGTGGTCTTCCGAGTTTTGGATCGAACACGCTAACATCAGCAGGAAGCGCCGCGAGAAATCCACAAAAATTTGCGACTCCATTGTATTTGAATGCTGCCTCGCGCACGGCTTTCGGCGTAAGCTGGCGTCGGGCACCTGCTGTTCGTGAATCGCGATCATGAGCAGAGAGTGACGACGCTGATTCAGGATAGGGAAAAGGAGCAGGCGACGGCAAGGATGATGAGTCCGAATCAGGCGGCGGCACAGGAATCTGCCCAGGCGTCTCATACGGATAGGGACCCGGGGTTTTGATGGTTGGGATCTCCGAGTGAACTGCTTCAGCAGGGAAAGCGACCAGGAACGCGAGCCCTCCAGCGATTCCACTAATTCCGATCAGAGTTGCAGCATGTTGTCTTTTCATGTCGGCATAACGGCGACTTTGCAGTGCTCGCGTTTTGCTCTTACTTCAACAGTCCAGGCGAGCATATGATCTTGTCGGTTGCTGAAATTAAGTGGACCGCTAACGCATTAGGAAGCGTCGCGCCAAGGCGAGCACGCCGAGAGCCACACCGAGCAACATTACCGTTATGCCACCATCCGGAACTCCTACACCGCGTGGGCCAAAAAGCGTCCATCCCATGAGGTAGTGCCCGGCTGCCAGAAAGGGAATCGTTATTATTCCACTTAGATTACCTACGTACCAGACTTCGGAACCGTAGCCGTTGTAGGTGGCGAACAGGTATGTGTATAAACCACCGGTGCGAAGGTTTATCGTTCTGCCACCGCCGTTAAGGGCCCGAGCGGCGGTCGGCAAGGATTTAAAACCATGATTTGAGCGAAAGTAGACCTCGCCATTAGCGACGTCGATCGCGCCAACAGCCATGCCGATCAAGTGATTCACGTAGGTTGCTTTGTTTTGATTATCTGTCTTTCTTTGTATGCCGGGCCAGAGGAAGCCCAGCTCGTGGGAGTCCCCGACACCAAGGGCAACGGCCTTCGCGTCGTGACTCGGCGCAAGCATCGCTGCGCCAAAAGCCATGCAGAGCAGCAAGAATTTGTCTCTCGAAACTGTGTTTGATCGCATCGCGGCGTAAAAAAGTGTAATCGTGTAAAGTGCTGCAAATGCCGTGCCAACAGAAAGGACTTTCCTCTATTACGATCATAATCGTCTCACTTACAGTATGTTATGATCCAAGAAATTTCGAAGGATTATGGCTCCATCGGAGACGATGTTGTAAAGTGGTTCAGACGATTATATTCCAGCTCTACGAAATGTAGCGTAACTCACTTAAATCAAACAGCTTACGCGATGAACTTTGGTGCGTAAGAATTTCTGACAATTCAGTCTTTCGATTCCGTTGTCCGCTATTGGTCTAGTGCAATTAGCTCGCGGTTCCGCCAGGCGAAGCCAAGAGCCGAATAAACCGTCAGCGCTACGGTAATCCACACTAGTACCGGCCCGGCTTCGGTCCAGGCGCGCACCCACCATATCGATTTCTCACTGACGTATTGCAGTTCCGCCATCGAAAGGAGCGCCAGAAAGAAAATGATCGTAATGATTTGCCACGAAGTTTTTTGTTTCCCCAGCCGTTCCGCCGGCAGAATCTGGCCCTTGGCACTGGCCATCAGGCGCAAGCCGGTAATTAGAAAATCTCGCGCGACGACAGTCGTGGCAGCCCACGCGGGCACAGCTTTAAGAGGAACCAACGAAATAAAAGCGGCAGCCATCATGATCTTATCCACTAACGGGTCCATCAACTTGCCAAAGTTCGTGATCACCCCGTAACGCCGGGCGATCTCACCGTCTATGAAATCCGTCAGGCCCGCGATGAGAAAGATGACCAGCGCCGTAGTACGCGCATAGTGCCAGGAGGAATTGAGCGTCACGACAAAAAACACGGTTAGCGCCAGACGGCTTAGAGTAATGCGGTTCGCCCAGTTCATACTGTAGCCCCCTCGCTGCTTGCCACGCCGGAGCGCCGCGAACGCGGGCGCGACGCGCGTCGCAGGACATTGCTTTTAAATCGGGGTCGTTTCCAAATCGTAACTTTTTTCTTCAACTCTTCCACGATCCATCGACTCGCTTGAAACGCTGCTTCGCGATGTCCACTGCACACCCGCGTCAAGAGAGACGGTTCCCCGACAGCGACAAACCCAATCCGGTGATGAATGATTACGGATCCCAGCCTAAATTCGATGGCAGCCTGCTCGGCAATTTGCTTCAGCTGATGTTCGGCCATTTCGCGGTGCGCTTCGTAATCGATTCCCTCAATTTCGCGCCCATCCTCGGATCCGCGCACAATGCCCTGAAAATCAACTCTCGCGCCTGCGGCGAGATCGACTCGGTTCTCTGGCACATTGAGTTGCCCCTCTGTCAATAAAACTTCGCAAACCGGATTTGCCATAAGGTTCAAATGCTCGCTACAGTGAGTCGCCCCCTGTTTCAAGCTGTTGGAAAAAGAAGATACTAAAATGAATACGAATCAATGTGATATTGGACTTATCGGCTTGGCCGTGATGGGCGAGAATCTCGCCCTGAATCTCGAATCGAAGGGTTTTTCAGTCGCGGTGTTCAACCGCACCACTGAAGTCACTGAAAAATTTGCCGACGGCAGGGCAAAAGGAAAAAATATTCGGCCGACACGCACGCTGGAGGAGTTTGTCGCCGCGCTCAAGAAACCGCGCATAGCGATGATGATGATCAAGGCTGGCAAGCCGGTGGACATTGTTATTGGCGAAGTCGCACCGTTACTCGAGCGGGGCGACGTGCTGATTGACGGAGGAAATTCTCTTTTCACAGACACGCAACGGCGCGGCAAGGAATTAGAAGAGAAAGGAATTCATTTTGTAGGGATGGGCGTCTCCGGAGGCGAAGAAGGCGCGCTCAAAGGGCCTTCGCTGATGCCGGGGGGTTCGCGCGAGTCATGGGAAATCATCGCACCGATTTTCCGAAAGATCGCTGCGCAGGTAGATGGCGAGCCGTGCTGCCGTTACATGGGCCCGAATGGCGCCGGCCATTACGTCAAGATGGTCCACAACGGCATCGAGTACGGCGACATTCAATTGATCTGCGAAGCGTATGCAATCATGAAAGACGTTCTGGAGATGCAAGCTCCGGAGCTCGCAGACGTCTTTGCGGAATGGAACACAGGCGAGCTTGACAGCTATCTAATTGAAATCACGTCCCAGATTTTTAGAAAGATCGATCCTGACACCGGCAGGCCGCTGGTCGATATGATTCTCGACAAAGCCGGACAAAAAGGAACCGGCATCTGGACACTTCAAGCTGCAATCAAACAGTCTGTCGTTATTTCTACAATTAACGCCGCGGTTGAAGCCCGCGTTGTCTCTGCGCAGAAAGAAGAGCGAGTGGCTGCGTCCAAAATTCTGCCGCAACCGAGAGCTCGAGTATTCAAAGGCAATCGGCCCCGCTTCGTCGATGCAATCCGCGACGCGCTTTACGCATCGAAGATTGTTTCTTACACGCAGGGAATGGAGCTTCTGCGCTCGGGAAGCACTGACTACAAGTGGAACCTTAACCTCAGCGACATCGCTACCATCTGGCGGGGTGGCTGTATTATCCGCGCGAAATTCTTGAACCGGATCGTGGAAGCGTATCAGCGGGATCCGGCTCTCCACAATCTTTTGCTCTACAAATATTTCACGAGAATCATCAAAAGAGCCCAGCGCAATTGGCGCGTCGCGGTATCAACAGCCATTAAGCATGGCGTGGCTGTCCCGGCATTTTCCGCGTCGCTTGCTTACTTCGATAGTTATCGCTCTGCCCGATTGCCGGCAAACCTTTTGCAAGCGCAACGCGATTTCTTCGGCGCGCACACGTACGAACGCATCGATAAGCCTGGCGTTTTTCATACTGAATGGCTTGAATCCGATCAAAAGTCATCCGAAAAACCGACGGAACCGAAAACGCCCGAACCGCATCACGCTGGAGAGTGAATTACGGTTAAAGCGTTAAGGCATTGAAAGCAGCGAACGCTTTAACACTTCATCGCTGTAACGTTTTAGTGAAAATCGTGTGACGCGCTTCCGACGAGTTGGTCGTGCAGGAGCGGTTTAATCTCCCGCGCTTTGATCAAAACCACGTTATCCGAATTCTGTACTTCGCCTTCGATGAGCAGAAAGGCTTCTTCGGTAATCACAAGCCGAAACCGCTCGAACAGATCTGGCTGGACAATCGCATTGGACACGCCGGTCTCGTCTTCCAGGCTGATAAAAACAAATCCTTTCGCCGTTCCGGGACGCTGACGGCAAATGACATTGCCGGCGATTTGGATGATCGAACCGTGTCGCGCGTGAACAAGATCGATTGCGCGCCAGATATTCGGCAAACTTTCGCGCAACAGTTTCATCGGATGTGGTCCGGTGGTCAGGTTCATCGTTTCGTAATCTGCCTTCACGCGCTCGGGTAAGGTCATTGGCGAAAGCGGCGATTTCCGGGTAGCGGACGCGTCTCGCGTGTTGGTTTCGGCGTCGCGCCGAAACGCACTTTGCTCAAAATCAGATCCGGAGTTGTTGCCTGACACAAGGGAAGTCCGCGCTGGCGGGACGCGCTCCGTCCGAGCCGGACTGGCGTTAGCACGCGAGACACGTGCGCTACCCAGACGATCCAGCAAATCATCGTGCAACGTTTCTTCCACCTCCCACATCGCCGCACGGCGATGTTCGGCTAAACAATTAAGCCCCCCCAATTCCGCCAACCTGCGCAATTCTTCTTTTGAGAGCGAAACACGTCGCTTGAAATCGTCCAATGAATCGAATTGTTGACTTTGTCGTTGCCTAACGAGTTCTTCGGCGTGTTCCTGGTGTAATCCGTTCACGATGCAAAACCCAAGACGCACCGTGTTGTGGTCGACAACTGTGCAGCGCCAGTTAGATTGCGAGACGCAAATCGGCTTGATCTTCAACCCATGCCTCTGCGCATCCTTCACAATCGTCGCAGGCGTGTAAAAGCCCATCGGCTGATTGTTCAACAGGCTCGCATAAAATTCCGGCGCGCGATGCACTTTTAAATACGCGCTGCCATACGCCAGAATGGCGAAACTGATCGCATGCGATTCCGGAAATCCGTAAAGCGCAAACGATGAGATGGACTGAACGACTTTTTCGATCTTGTCCGGCGCCACCCCTTTGCCTTCCATTGCAGTGCGCAATTTCGCGCAAACCTTGTTCATCCGTTCTTCGGAACGATGAAAACTCAGTGCGCGTCGCAGCTCTTCCGCTTCGTCGCCGGAAAAATCGGCCATCACCATTGCGATCTTGAGCATTTGCTCCTGGAACAACGGAACACCGAGTGTGCGTTTTAAAACAGGCTCCAGACGCGGATCAAAATATGTGGGTGGTTCGCGTCCAGCACGGCGCGCGAGATACGGATGGACCATATCACCCTGGATCGGCCCCGGCCGGATGATCGCGACTTCGATTACCACATCGTAAAAACATTCCGGCTTCATCCGCGGCAAGGTGGCCATTTGCGCGCGGCTTTCGATTTGGAATACGCCGATCGTGTCGGCCTTTTGCATGATTTCGAACGTCTGTTTGTCGTTTGTCGGAATGTGTGCCAGATCGAGTGGCCGTCCGCGTTCACGGCATAATTCAAACGCGTCCTGCATCACCGACATCATGCCCAGGCCTAACAAGTCCACCTTCACGATGCCGAGATCTTCACAATCGTCCTTGTCCCATTGGGCAACGACACGCCCGGGCATTGAGGCGTTTTCCAGCGGTACAAACGAACTGAGCTTGTTCTGGCAGATAATCATGCCACCGGAATGCTGGCCCAAGTGCCGCGGCAATCCATAAATCGCGCGATAGAGTCTGATGAACGCCGGCATCCGAGGATGATCTTTCGGCAAACCAGCCTGCTCGATCTGCGATTCGAGCTCGAGCGTGTGCGGGAAATCGCCACTCGCAAACAGATGGGAAAAGCGATCGATGATGCTCGGCGCAAAATTGAGTGCTTTGCCAATTTCGCGAGCGGCGCTGCGTCCGCGATAGGTGATCACGTTCGCTGTCATCGCGGCGCCGTGTTTGCCATAGCGGCGATAAATTTCCTGGATCACTGCTTCGCGGCGATCGCCGCTGGGAAGATCCAGATCGATGTCAGGCCACCCTTTACGGCTCTCGTTTAGGAATCGTTCGAACACGAGATGATTTTCCACCGGATCGACCGGCGTGATTCCCAGGCAATAACAAACCGCGCTGTTCGCGGCGCTGCCCCGGCCCTGGACCATGATGTTGTGTTCGCGACAAAAATTGACGATGTCCCAAACAATCAAAAAATAACCGGGAAAACCCAGTTTCGTGATGAGCGCCAGTTCTTCTTCGAGCTGACGTTTCACTTTCGTGCTAATGGCAGCGTAACGTTGTTGCGCACCGAACCAGACGATGGTGCGCAAGAATGAATCCATGGTGTGACCAGCGGGCGCCGGATACTCTGGAAATTCGTACCCAAGATGTTCCAGTGAAAACACGAGCCGCTCGGCCAGACGCGACGTGTTTTCAATTGCTTCCGGCAAATCCGGGAAAATTGCTCGCATTTGCCGATCGCTCTTCAGGTGGCGCTCGGCGTTTTGGGCCAGCAATTTTCCGGCAACATCCAGATGTGTGTGCTCGCGGATGCAGGTGAAAACATCAAGCACTTCGCGTCCGTACCGCTTCGCGTATTTCACCCCGTTTGTTGCGAGGAGCGGTAATCGGTATGCGCGCGCAACATCGATCAGGTCGCGATTGATGCGGTCTTCACCCCGAATGAAATGCCGCTGGATTTCTACGAAAACATTTTCACAGCCAAACGTGTCGATTAGAAATCGAACGCGATCTTCTGCACTCCAGGGAGCACCCCGAAAGCCTTCGGGGTTGTTTGCGGCAGGCTGCCGCAAACCCGGAACGAAACGCCGTGCTCGTGGAGAAATTGCGTCCGGCAAGCTCCCGGACGCTACAGGCTGGCAGCCTGTGCTCTCCGATCCAAAGAGCGCCACCAAACCTTTCGCAAATTGCGACAGCTCGTTCCATCGGACCGCGCATTTGCCTTTTTCGCTGCGCAAATGGGCCTGGGTTAGCAGTTCGCACAAATTTTTATAACCGGTGCGATTTTCGACCAGCACTGGAAGAACACTGCCGTCGTCGATCGACAATTCGCAGCCAACGATTGGTCGTACCTTGCGCTCGCGCGCGGCGACGGAAAATCGTTGCGCGCCATAAACGCCGTTGCCATCGAGCAACGCCATCGCCGGCATTTTCATCTCGGCGGCTGTTTCAGCTAATTGCTCCGGGAACGAACCGCCGCGCAAAAAACTGAACGCGCTGCACGCGTGAAGTTCGACGTAGCTCATCGTCATTCCGAGTGAAGTCGAGAAATCCCGTTGCGAAAGCTTAAGGTTATTCCGCGGGATCCTTCGACTTCGCTGCGCTCCGCTCAGGATGACTTCGAATTGTCAGTCATAAATCCCATCAATTCTCCAAGTTGCCTCCGATTCGTGACACCGAACCAATTCTCCATCTTCCAGTTGCAAATCCCATTCCGCGCACGCCCACGATTTTTCGTCCCACCAGTTTCCGGAAATCAAAAATGGACCGCGCTGATCGATGATTTTGCCGCGAACATCTGCGCCGCGAACGTGCATGGGGCGGTCTTCATCCAACAGGACGGATGCAGATACACTTGGCCGAAATCGGCGCAACGCCAGGCGTGGCATCGGCATCCTGCCGATCGGATGGGCTGGAAGCCCATGCCACACAAAGCCTTCCATCCGAAATGCGTCCGGGCGATGTGTCTCTTCCAAAATCGGAGTACCGACTCGATCAGCGCTTAGAAGAGCGATCAAACGCGCAAGCGTTTCTGAGAGTTGCTGTGGATTGCGTAATGTTGTTTCAAATAATCCGAATTGTTCTCTCGCAGGCTTGATCGGCTGCGCGCTCAACGCGACCGCAACAATCGGATATTGCGATTTAAAATTTTCCAAATGCGTATGCAGCATCCGGAAAAGAAGATCGACATTGTTGGTCGGCTGCGGAATTTTGAAAATGCGCTCGTAAATTTGTTTATCCCTGAACGTGATCCGCAGGGTCAGTTCTTTTGCGACGAGATAAATTCCGCTCAGCTGAACGGCGAGTTGCTCCAAAAACCGGCGAAGCATGAAGAGAAGCGGCTCGGCGGTTTCAATTTCGTTTTCAAATTCGAAGCTTTCCTCAAACGACTCCGGCGGCCGGATTAATTTAAGCACTCGATTCGATTGCCCATTAGCCCGTTCCCACATTCGGACTGCTTCAGGGCCAAGTCGCGTCCCCAGTTGCTCCCTATCCAGGGCCGCAAATTGCCCAAGCGTATGAATCCCCCACTTATGAAGGATGATCAGAATTTGGCGGATCTGGATCTCCCGATCTCTTGCTGCAGAGGAATTTGACGAATCAGGGCCCTCCATGTGCCCAAATTAAGCGATCCGAGAGATATGTTCAAGTGAACATTTCTAACTGTATGCTCAAATTATTTCCACCGGACATTTCGGTAACGCTTGCAGGAAGGCGCGGCCGTACGGTCTGGTCACGATACGATTGTCGAGGATGACGATAATGCCGCGGTCGCTCTTTGTTCGGATCAAGCGGCCAACCCCTTGTCGCAGCTTCAGGATCGCCTCGGGCAGCGAATACTCAGTGAACGGATCGCCGCCCCGCTCCTCGATCAATTCGAGTTTCGCCTCGATCAGTGGATGATCAGGCACCGCAAAGGGCAGACGCGTAATGATCACATTCGAAAGCGCCTCGCCGGGGACATCAACGCCCATCCAAAAACTGTCGGTGCCAAAAAGAACGCTGCGCGGCATGGTCTTAAATTGATCAAGAAGTTTCCCACGCGGCGCGCCGCCGCCCTGCACCAAGAGATTGAATTTCTTTTGCGAAAAGAATTGCTCCATTCGCCCGGCCACCTGCTGCATCCCGCGATAACTCGTGAAAAGGACGAACGCGCGCCCGTCGGTCTTCTCGACGAAATGCGCGACCCAATGTTCCAGCGCTTCCTCGTATTGAGCGTCGCGCGGATCGGGCATTTTCTTGACGATGAACATCTTCATCTGTTTCTGGAAATCGAACGGTCCGCCTAGCAATGCCGGCTCGGCTTCCTCCGCGCCGATGCGTTGCCGGAAATATCCAAGATCCTTGCGACCCACTGAGAGCGTCGCGCTGGTCATAATGCACGAACAATTATCGCGAAAAATCATCTGTCGCAGGACAGGCGCGATATCGATCGGCGCGGCATTGAGCGTAAGAAATTGCACCGTCTTGCCTGTGCGCTCCACCCAGTAAACATGCTCGCGTCGATTTTGCTCCAGGAAAACTGCGATCTCGCTGCGGGCATTACGGATCCGCCGACCGTATTCCTGTAATTCCGCTTTTAGAAACTCATCGTCAGTGCGTTTCACAACCTCGGCGATCCGGGCCTGTAACTTTGTCAGGCGACCGGTGATTGTGTCCGGAACAAGATCGGGATCGTGCACACGAAATTCGCGGCCCTTCTTAAAATCGCATCTCGATTCAACCGCGGCGAAAAACTTCTCCGCGTCATCGACCAGTTCAGCCGCGAGCCTTACGCCCTCGGCATCGCGCGTCACTGTGAACAGGCCCTTGCGCGTGCGAGCATTATAGAGCCGCTGGATCGTCGATCTTAGCCCATACTGCGAGATGCGGATGCCGATCTGCCTCGAGGCGACGTTTTCGACCGTGTGCGCTTCATCTAAAATCAGAAAGTCGTTAGGGAAAATGAACCCGCTCTCGCGTTCCGCCATTTCGTCCGGATCATCGAGCAGCACGAAGAGCAAAGTATGATTGATCACCACGAGATCAGCTGCTTCGAAACGTTTTCGCGAGTTGTGATAGAAACAACGCGTGTCGCGGCCACACGTCTTTTTCGTACAGATGTGCGGCTCGCTACAGACTTGTGCCCATACTTTCGGATCTGGCTCAACCGACAAATCGCTCAGCGAACCGTCGCGCGTCGTGCGCGCCCATTCAGCCAAACGTTTCACCTCATTTTGCTCCGGTCCGGTGAAAAGACCATTGGCTTGTTGTAGCGCGCGTTCCAATCGTCGCGGACAAAGATAATTTTGGCGCCCTTTCATCAA
>Ga0070698_100009632_pt1 | contig 10334 bp, 9 predicted proteins | sample KBSK1502metaG_FD_65477 | JGI IMG/M metagenome (GOLD analysis project Ga0070698, IMG submission 65477) | Corn, switchgrass and miscanthus rhizosphere microbial communities from Kellogg Biological Station, Michigan, USA - KBS K1-50-2 metaG | ecosystem: Host-associated > Plants > Roots >... | reverse complement strand
GGGCTGTCGATCGTGCAGGCGATCGCGCACGCCCACGGCGGCCGGGCGCTGGCGGGCAACCGCGACGGAGGCGGTGCGTGGTCCGGCTCGAACTCCCCTGCCCGCAGGACCCCTCGCAATAGCACACATGGCCGCGGCCACTGCACCACCCAGGTCATCTCGCTGGCCGGCCTGGTCCCCGCAAATGAGGTAGGCGGAACCATCCGTTCGGCGCAGCACCGCGTAATCACCCTTGCCTAGCGTCTAGTCCAGGCCCGCAAGCGGGTCATGGGGAGACACAAGAGGCGTCACGCCTCTTACGGGGGGGATTCGGTGCACTACTCTGCGGGCTTGGCCGGGCTGGGTGCGATCGGCGGTGCCGCGACCCTGCCGGGCAGCGGGGTGCTGTGGCTCACGGCGCGGCTGCTGCTGGACGGCGCGGGCGCGCTGTTCGGGCTGTATCTGCTGACCCTCCTGACCTTGTTCCTGTCCGGCTACGTGATGCGGCTCCGCCGCGCTGCCCACTCGCACGATCCTGCGATCGGTGAGACCGGCGCCCATGAGGTGACCGCGTCGGAGCTGGCCCGGCCATGACCGGCCTCGCCGCCGGGCCGGCCTTCCACCCGGCCGCCCTGGTGAACCTCGGCTGGGACCGGCCTCTGGCCGGGCTGGCCGCGGGCCTGGTCGCTCTCGGGGTCGGCTACGGCCTCGGCATGCTGGGACTGTCCAGACGCAACCCGAGGTGCGGCACCACAGCCCTCGCCGTTGCCCAGGCGGCCAGCCTGCTCCTTCCCAGGGTGGCCGGCCCGCGACCCGGCGCGGTGCCCATGACCAGCGCACCTGCGGGCGCGCACGGGAGGGCGTTCTACGTCTTTCTGATGCCCTGCCTGAACGAGGAACTTGTGATCGCCCGCAGCCTGCAACGGCTGCTGTCCATGCCGGCGGACAACTTCGCCGTCATGGTCATCGACGACGGCTCCGACGACGGTACGGCGGCGGCGGTGACCGGTGTCGCCGACGAGCGGGTGTGGCTGCTGAGGCGGAAGCTGCCCAACGCCCGGCAGGGCAAGGGCGAGGCGCTGAACGACGCGATCGCCCAGCTCGTGAGCAGCGACCGGCTGGCCGACCGGGACCCGGACAGCGTGATCATCGCCGTGGTGGACGCGGACGGCCACTTGGACCCGCACGCCCTCGCCGACGTCACCGAGTTCTTCGCGGATCCGCGCGTGGGCGCGGTGCAGATCGGCGTCCGGATCAATAACCGGGACCGCAGCATGCTCGCCCGGATGCAGGACATGGAGTTCGTCATCTACACCGAGGTGTTCCAGCGGGGGCGACGGCACCTGGGCAGCGTCGGGCTCGGCGGCAACGGCCAGTTCGTCCGGCTTTCCGCACTGCGCTCCCTCGGGCCCGCGCCGTGGACCCGCAGCCTGACCGAGGACCTGGATCTGGGGGTCCGGCTGGCCGCGGCGGGCTGGCGTAACGAGTACTGCCGCACGGCCGCCGTGCACCAGCAGGGTGTCGTCGAGGTCAAGCGGCTGATCCGGCAGCGGGCCCGCTGGTTCCAGGGGAACCTGCAGTCCTGGCGGCTGATCCCGCTCGTGCTCCGCAGCATGCCCGGCCGCAGGGGTGCCGACCTGCTGTTCCTGCTGTCCAGCCCGGCGCTGGTGCTGATCGCCTCACTGCTCACCGTGTCCTTCTGCGTGGTCCTGGCCAACTGCGCGGTCCTCGCGGCGACCGGCCATGACCCGTTCGGCTCGTGGGTCGCGGTGACCTACGCGCTGATCCTCGGGCCCGCCCTGGCCTATGCCGGGGTCTACTGGAAGCAGGAGCGTGCCACGGGCCTGCGGCTGGTGAAGGCCTTCTGGCTGGCGCACCTCTACGTGGGCTACAGCATGATCTGGTACGCGTCCGGCTGGCGGGCAGCCGTCCGCGCGTTGCGCGGCCGCACCGGCTGGGCCAAAACCGACCGAGTGGCCGAAGCCCTCACCCCGGCAATGGCTATCGCCAGCGCACCCACCCCAGCGCCGATGACCATCACCGCCGCCCCGCTCGCTATAACGCGGGTGGCGGAGGGTCATCCTTCGGCGCCCCCCAACCCAGCCCCAGCAAAGCCGAACCGGCGCCGGACCGTTCTGCTCATGACTGCCGCGGCCCTCGCCTGGACTACGGCCGCCGCCGTGGTCACAGTGAGCGGGCTCGCTGGCCACGGCCGCGCTTCCAGCCCATGGCGGGTCGTGTTCAACGGCCACGGCCACGTCACCACATCGGGGCAAGCGATCCAGTTGGCGCCGGAGCGGGCCGTCTCCCCCCGGGTTACGCACGCGGCGCTGGTCGTCTCGGCCAGGAACTACAGGAACTTCACCGCCACGCTCACGGTGCGGACGCTGCGCCAGCTGCGGCAGGGCGCGGCCGGGGCGCCGCACTCGTGGGAGGTCGGCTGGGTCCTCTGGCACTACACCTCCAACCGCAGCTTCTACGCGCTCACCCTGGAACAACACGGCTGGGTGCTGTCGAAGCAGGACCCGGCCTATCGGGGCGACGAGCGGTTCCTCGCTTCGGGGCGGTCTCTGGCGTTCCCGGTCGGCCGCCCGCACCACGTGCAGATCACCCAGACCGGGCCCACGATCACGATCCGCGCCGACGGGCAGCTGCTCACCCGGTTCACCGACACCCAGCAGCCGTACCTGACCGGCTCGCTCGGCCTGTACTGCGAGGACTCACAGGCCCGGTTCGGGGCCATTCACATACGCCACCGCACCTGACCACAAGCACACCACGGACGCGGCGGGGGGCCGCCGCGCCAGGACAGCCATGCCAATTACGGGGGGAATCTCATGTCCGGACCGCACAGCACTGGGCCGCACCGCAGGAGGCCACAGGGCCATGACCCTAAGCGGATCATGGTCATTTACGGCACCCGGCCTGAGGCGGTCAAGGTCGCGCCGCTGATCCTGGCCCTGCAGGCCTCGCCGCTGTTCACCCCCGTGGTGGCGGTGACCGCCCAGCACCGGTCCATGCTGGACCAGGTCAACGAGGTGTTCGGCATCACGCCGGACTTCGATCTGGACATCCACCAGCCCGGCCAGACGCTGACGTCGATCACCACCCGGGCGCTGGCCGGCGTTCAGCAGCTACTGGCCGGGCAGCGGCCGGACGCCGTGGTCGTGCAGGGCGACACCACCACCGTGATGGCCGCCGCGCTCGCCGCCTTCTACGAGAAGGTCCCGGTCGTGCACCTGGAGGCGGGGCTGCGTACCGACGACCCGTACTCGCCGTACCCGGAGGAGATCAACCGCCGCCTGGCCACCCAGCTGGCCACGCTGCACCTGGCCCCGACCGCGACGAGCAAGGCCAACCTGCTCGCCGAGAACGTGGACCCGGCCGCCGTCGTGGTGACCGGCAACACGGTCATCGACGCCCTGCTCTGGACGTCGTCCCGCGAGCTGGACTACGGCCACCCGGCACTGGCGGACCTGGACGACAGCGGCGCGCCGGTGCTCCTGGTCACGGCGCACCGAAGGGAATCGTGGGGCGGCCCGATGCGGGCGGTCGGCCGCGCGCTGGCCAGGATCGCCACGGCGCACCCGGATGTCCGGGTGGTGTTTCCCGTCCACGCCAACCCGCTGGTACGCGAGGCGGTGCTGCCCGCCGTCGAGCACCTGCCCAACGTCACGGTCACCGAGCCGCTGGCCTACGGCGGCTTCGCCCGGCTGATGAAGCGGGCCATGGTCATCCTGACCGACAGCGGCGGCGTGCAGGAGGAGGGTCCCAGCCTGGGCAAGCCGGTGCTGGTGATGCGGGAGACCACCGAGCGGCCGGAGGCGGTCGAGGCGGGCACGGTACGGCTCGTCGGCACCGACGAGGACCTCATCGTGCGGGCCACAAGCCAGCTGCTCACCGATCCCGTGGCCTACGCGGCGATGGCGGGCGCGATCAACCCCTACGGGGACGGCCACGCGGCGCAACGGTCCGTCGCGGCGCTCGCTTGCCACTTCGGCCTGGGCCCGGCTCCGGCCGAGTTCTCCCCCGCGCCGGTGCTGCGCAAGGCCAGCTAGCGGCGGAGCCGACTGGCCTACGGCTGCGGCCCGTTGCTGCTGAGGTAGGCCTCGGCGACCCGCTTGGGCACGCACATGCGCCACGCGTCGACCACGAGTTCGGCCAGTTCCCGCTCGTCGAGCTTGGCGAGCCGGGCACGGACCCAGTTGTACCGCTCGTCCGAGCGCACCGGCATGAGGAACTTGTCCGGCTCGCTGGCCACCAGCGCGTCCCGCTCCTCCTTGGGGAAACCGAAGCCCAGCAGTTCCTCGTCCGGGGATATGGACAGGAACACGATCCTGCCCACCCGGAACTTGACGTAGTCCCTGACCAGGGCCTCGTAGGCGCGGGGCAGCGCCAGGGCCAGCCTGCGCACGTCCTGCGCGGTAGCCATGCCGGTCAGGCCCCCGGCCGGAGGGCCTGGGCCAGCTTGTCGGTGACCGCGTCGACCCCGGCATCGATGCGCTGCCGGGCGGGGTCCTCGTCGTACCACGCGACAATCTCGCGCGCGCCCTGCTCGAACGGGATGACCGCCCGGTACCCCGGCACCACGCTGCGCAGCTTGGCGTTGTCGAACACCATGGAGTGCGCCTTGTCGCCGAGCAGGGTGGCGCCCCACACCGGGTCGGCGGCGGCGATCACCTCCGAAGGCACGTGCACGATGTCCGCGGTCACCCCGGCGGCGGCCGCGAGGGTGTGCGTGATCTGATCCCAGGTGAGCACGTCGTCGGAGGTGATGTGGAAGCTCTCGCCGAGGGTGCGGGAGTGCCCGAGCAGCGGCACGAAGCCCTGCGCGAAGTCCTCGTGGTGGGTCAGTGTCCACAGCGAGGTGCCGTCGCCGTGCACCACGACCGGCTTGCCCTGGCGCATCCGGGCCAGAGCCGTCCAGCCGCCGTGCAGTGGGATGTTCGTCTTGTCGTAGGTGTGCGAGGGCCGGACGATCGTGGCCGGGAACCCCTCATCGCGGTAGGCGGCCCGGAGCAGTTCCTCGCATTCGATCTTGTCCCGGGAGTACTGAAGGTAGGGGTTGCGTAGCGGAGTGGACTCCACTACCGGAACCCGGGACGGCGGAGTCTGGTACGCGGACGCCGAGCTGATGAACACGAACTGCCCGGCCCGGCCGCGGAACACGTCGATGTCGTCTCGCACATGGTCTGGCGTGTAGGCGACCCAGTCCACCACCGCGTCGAACTCCCGGCCGCCCAGCGCGTCCCTGACGCTGGCCGGGTCGCGGGCGTCGCCGCGCATTACGGTCGCCTCCGGCGGCAGCGGGCGGCTGGCCGTCTGGCCGCGGTTGAGCACGAACAGCTCGATGCCGCGCTCGGCAGCCAGCCACGAGCACGCGGAGCTGATGATCCCGGTACCACCAAGGAACAGAACGCGCAAGCCAGGCATGGCGCCAGCCTAGGCCGCGCCCCGGACAAAAGCCCGGACGGTGGCGCTCCCCCAAGGGCCACCGTCCGGGAGTGGTGCGGGCGGAGCCGGCTATGCCGAGTGTCCCGCCGTGGTGGTGCCGGCCGCGGCTGGCTCAGGAGCGGGTTGCTGGCCGTAGTCCTTGTCGCGCCAGATGAGCCTGTACACCGGGATCAGCCTGGGGATGTCCCGCAGGCCGGGGATGAACGGCACGGCGAGCAGCAGCAGCGTGGCGATGCCGGTCAGGTAGACCGCCCAGACGTCCACGCTGGCCGAGTTGCTGAACGGCGCCACGTGGTACCAGAGCTGGTACAGCCACAGCCAGGGCTGGCCGGGGTAGCTGCCGGTCTCGTTCATCACGCCCCACTGGTCGCCGGTCAGGTGCATGGCCTGCGCCAGGTTGGCGTAGTAGGCGCCGTCGGCGATGAACAGCAGCGGCTTGGTGAAGTCGGTGCCGTAGAACTGCCGCTCGGCGAGCAGGTCCGCGTCCAGGGCGCCGCTGCGCGCCATGTTCAGCTCGTTCGCCATCATCAACGGGACGGGCCCGTCGCTGGCCCTCGGCACGACCGGGCTGCCGTTGACGAACTTCACGTGCGTGACCGCGTTCCCGTAGGCGGTGGCCCACTTCTGCTGCTGGGCAGCCGGGGCGCTGGTGTAAGTGGTGAGCGCGGCCGCCAGCGCCGGGCTGAATGGGGCCAGCTTCCGCAGCGGCGTGAGGACGAAGTCCTGTGCGGCGTTGACCGGCTGGGTGACGCCGGACAGCTTCTGCCAGTTGACCGGCCCCACCTGCTGGACCGCGGCGGTCCCGTTGTTGTAGGGCGGGCCGTAGGAGGCAGCCAGGCCGGTGCCGTCGAGTTCGGTGGCGGCGGTGCCGAGGAAGTCGGCCGGTGCCACCTTGGCCCAGCTCTGCACCGTGACCGACGGCACGTCCGGCGAAGACAGCACCGCGGCCATGATCAGGACCAGGGCCAGCGCGATCGCGGTGGCGATCGTGCCCTCCTTGAGGATGTCGTAGCGGCGGGTCCGTCCGCGCCACGGTGCGGCGTCGGCCTCCTTGGCGGCCTTGCGCGCAGCCCGGTCACGCCAGCTGATCCGCTTGGCGGGCAGCGGATGGCTGACCCCGCGCACCCGTACCAGCAGCACGTGCGCGCCGACCAGCGCGACCAGGATGATCGGCACCAGCACGACGTGCCACAGCAGCATCTGGCCGAAGTTCATCACGTTGAAGAACGCACCGACGCCGACCGCGTTAAACGCGTCCTTGCCGTTGGTGGCGATCCACTGGGAGTCGAAGTTCTGCTGGGCCAGGTAGCCGGTGAAGCACTCCACGACCGAGGCCCCGAAGGCCACCACGCCGGTGATCCAGGTCAGCGCCCGGCGGCCGCGCCAGGCGGCCATCCAGAACTTGCCCCACAGGTGGATGACCATGAAAGCCATGAACAGCTCGACGCTCCACAGGTGCGTGCTGTTGAAGAAATGGCCGACCGGATTGGTGTGCCACCAATCGGTGCCGCCGATCGCGATGGCGAAACCGGAGACGATAGCCAAGCCCAGCGCGGCCAGCGTCGCCACCCCGAACACGTAGACCCAGGAGGCAACGTAGGCGGGCTGCCGGTCGGGCAGCAGTTTCTGCGGCGGGAGTGTGCGCAGCGCCCACCGCCGGGTCCGTGCGGTCCACATCTTGGCGTCGGCGTCGTCGCCCATCGCGCCAGGTGCCGGTTCGCTGCCCGGAGCGGGTTCTGCCGCGGGTGGCAAGGTGCGGCTCCGGTGCGGGAAGGGCAGCAGCAGCGCCGCGCCGAAGATCACGACCATGACGGCGATCACCACCAGGTTCGCGACCGAGATCTCAAAGATTGACCAATGAAGATAGGTGCCTGGCTGGTTCAGGTCGATGGCAGCGATGTGGGGGGCTGCCATTAGGGCGGTACTCATCGGATGCTCCTTTTAAATCGCGCAACCGGGATAGTCGGGAAGCCTTAAGCAGAGAATGCGCGCGACGGCCGGGCGGTCAGTAGGGCGATCAGTCACGTCAGCGTGGGACCTTGGTCCCCCGCACGCCGGGTGCGCCGACGAGATGAGGCCCGGTAAGCCGGGCGTCAGCACCGGAATGCTGGGCTTATGCGGCGGCAAGGTCACGGCGGCCGAACGCGGCCAGGCCCGCCAGCGCGGCGGCCGCGCCGAGCCCGGTCAGCCAGGCGATCGCGGTCCAGTGCAGGCTGGTGGCCGGCACCGGGCCCGGTCCGGATCGCTGCCACCATCACGACCTCCCTCACACAGGGAGTCGTGAGCTCTCCTGGGAGCTCATGGCCTCCCAGCCTCAAGCTGAACCCGCCACCGAGGGAGGAGGCAGAGCCATAGGTCCCATCGCCACCTGTCGAACGGCCTGACGGCGCAGAGCTTCTTGCAAAGTTCCGACCTACACGAACACGCCGAACGCGCCCCTCGCCGGGGACGTGGGGCGAGGGGCGCGTTCGGCTTTGGCCGGACGGGTCAGGCGTTCGCCTGGACCCGGGTGGCCACCTTGGGAAGAAGCTCTGACTCCGGGGTGGCCCGGCGCAGGTGCCAGAACCCCAGACCGGAGAGGATCAGGAACAGGCCCGCGGCACCGAAGGCCACGAAGGCGGAGATCAGCATGATCTGGCCCATCTGCCACCAGCCGTAGGCGTTCAGCAGCAGCCCGCGAAGCGTCTCACCGCGGAAGATGGTCTGCACCTGCTCGGCCAGCGCGGTGTTCTTCGGCTGCGCCAGAGACGCCGCCGACAGCTGCGAGTAGGTCTTGCCACCACCGATCTTGACCAGATGCACGGCGATGAAGTGGTCCGCGTACGTCTGCGCCTGCGCGCCTGATGTCATGAGCTGGCCACCGTACTGGCTCATCGCGGCTGCGTCAGCCGCCGGAAGCTCCTTGATCGCGGAGCTGCTGGCCGGCGGGAACACGATCTTCTGAGCGGCCAGCTGGCTGTGCACGTCGCTGCTGATAACCGAGTGCCCCCAGAGCAGCAGCCCGCCGCCGATCGCCAGGACAACCGCGAGCACCAGGCCGGCAAGTGCCGCCAGCGCGTCAAATGTCCTTCTGCGCATCTCAATGCCTCCTTGCATTGCCACCGGGCCCCGCGGTCCGGCTGAAGACCTTCTAGCTGTCCTCAGCCTCGCGCCGGCCCGGGTGCTGGCAGCAGAGGCGCAGGTCATGCCTCCTCGGGACCTCCGTCCCTGACCTGCAGGGCCGGATATCGCACAGGCTGGCCTTGACTCTCATGGCGACCTTGGAGGAACGATGAAAGCAGCAGTAGTACGCCAGTTCGGTGAGCCGCTGGTGATCGAGGACAGGCCGATTCCCGAGCCGGGGCCCGGGCAGATCACCGTGCGGATGGAGGCCTCCGGGCTGTGCCACACCGACATTCACGCCGCGAACGGCGACTGGCCGGTCAAGCCGACCCCGCCGTTCGTGCCCGGGCATGAGGGCGTCGGCACCGTGTACGCCGTCGGCGAGGGTGTCACCGGAGTGACCCCAGGAGAGGTGGTCGCCGTGCCCTGGCTGGGCTACGCGTGCGGCACCTGCAAGTACTGCCTCACCGGCTGGGAGACGCTGTGCCTGGCCCAGCGCAACACCGGCTACTCCGTCGACGGCGGTTACGCCGAGTACTTCCTGGCCGAGGCCGCCTTCGCGACCAAGGTCCCGGCAGGGATGAACGTCTTCGAGGCCGCCCCGCTGACCTGCGCCGGCGTCACCACGTTCAAGGCCGTCAAGGTCGGCAACGTCCGCCCGGGCGACCTGGTGGCGATATCTGGCATCGGCGGCCTGGGGCACCTGGCGCTGCAGTACGCGAAGATCTTCGGCGGCACCGTTGCCGCCATCGACGTGACCGACGAGAAGCTGCAGCTGGCCAAGGAACTCGGCGCCGACTTCGTCATTGACGCCAGGACCGAGGACCCGGCGGCGGTGCTGCAGGCACACGGCGGTGCCGACGTGGCCGTCGGGCTCGCCGTCAGCGAACAGTCCTTCGCGACCGCCTACGCCGGCCTGCGCCGCGGCGGCCGGCTGGTGCTGGTCGCGCTGCCCGCGGGCGGCACGCTCAGCCTCCCGGTCTTCGACACGGTGCTGAACGGCAAGTCGGTGATCGGCTCGATCGTCGGCACCCGCGCCGACCTCGATGACGTGTTCGCCCTCCACGCCGCGGGCCGGACCCGGGTCATCTACGAGACCCGGCCGCTGGAATGGATCAACGAAGCCATCTACGAGGTCCTCCACGGCAAGGCCAAGGCCCGCCTGGTCCTCCAGCCGTAAGGGGCCATTCTCAGCAGCCGGACGGCCCGGCGGTTATTCCGCCGGGCCGTCCGCCCGCGTACGATCATGTCGTGGCGCGCGTCAACCCGCAGGTATAGCCGGTGGACAGCCAGGACTCCCGTCCGCTGCTGCCGCACCTGCGGCTCGACGACCTGCTGGTTGAGCTGCAGTCGCGGCTGCAGGCGGTCCTCGACACCAGAGACCGGACGCATGCGCTCCTCGAAGCCGTGGTCGCGGTCGGCAGCCACCTCGAACTCGAGGTGGTGCTGCGGCAGATCGTCGAGGCCGCCGTCGAACTGGTGTCCGCCCGCTATGGCGCGCTGGGCGTCGTCGGCGAGGGTGGCCAATTGGCCGAATTCGTGCCGGTTGGCCTCGATGAGTCCGAGATCACCCGGATCCACCGCTGGCCGGAGGGGCGCGGCCTGCTCGGCAAGCTGATCACCGACCCGCACCCGCTGCGCCTGCATGACATCTCCGCCGACCCTGGGTCGAGTGGGTTCCCCGAGGGCCATCCGCCGATGCGGTCCTTCCTCGGGGTGCCGGTCCGGATCCGGGACGAGGTCTACGGCAACCTCTACCTGACCGAGAAGCAGGGCGGCGACTTCGACGAGGAAGACGA
>Ga0070698_100009628_pt1 | contig 10336 bp, 11 predicted proteins | sample KBSK1502metaG_FD_65477 | JGI IMG/M metagenome (GOLD analysis project Ga0070698, IMG submission 65477) | Corn, switchgrass and miscanthus rhizosphere microbial communities from Kellogg Biological Station, Michigan, USA - KBS K1-50-2 metaG | ecosystem: Host-associated > Plants > Roots >... | reverse complement strand
CCGGGAGAACTTATAATGCCCGGATAAAAGGCATCTTTAAAATCGATGATATTACCTCTACCAATCCTGTTGCTGTAGGCGATGAAGTGGAGATTGAACTTGAAAGTGAGATCGAGAACACAGCTATTATTACGGAAATTCTTCCCCGCAGAAATTATGTGAACAGGCAATCGCCGAGGCAGAAATATCAGCATCATATTATTGCCGCCAATCTTGATCAGTCCGTTTTATTTGCTACTTTAAAAGAACCAAGAACCTCGCAGGGATTTATTGATCGTTTTCTGGTTGCCTGTGAAATGTATCACGTGCCGGCCGCAATTGCATTTAATAAAGCGGACCTACATAGAAAAAAGGAAGATGAAAAATTTTTTGAATGGAAACAGATGTATGAAGAAATCGGTTATAAAACTTTTCTTGTAAGCGTTGAGAAACGAATGGGCATTGAAACGGTACAGGACCTGTTAAAAAATAAAATTTCTTTATTGAGTGGCCATAGCGGTGTAGGTAAATCATCTTTCATAAATATTATTTTTCCGCAATTAGAACTTAAAACACAGGATGTAAGCGGGTGGAGCGGTAAAGGATTACATACGACCACCTTTGCTGAAATGTATGATCTTCCCTTTGGTGGAAAAATAATTGACACGCCGGGGATGAGAGAATTCGGGTTGGTTGATATTTCAAAACAAGAATTATCACATTATTTTCCGGAGATGAGAAGCAGGTTGAATGATTGCCAGTTTAACAATTGTCAACATATTAATGAACCAGGCTGTGCAATTAAAAAGGCAGTTGACGAAGAGAAAATAAATATTGATCGTTATATCAGTTACTGTACTATTCTTGATTCGGTCGAAGAAAGAAAGTATTAATTTTAGTTATGGCTCAAACAATTTTTAAATACTCTAACGGTGAAGTTACCATTGTATGGCAGCCCGAGCTTTGTATTCATTCAGGTAATTGTGTCCGTGGTTTACCTGGTGTTTTTAAACCGCGAGAAAAACCATGGATAATTCCTGAAGGGTCAACTACTGAAAAAATAATTGAGCAAGTAAAAAAATGCCCGAGCGGGGCATTGAGTTATTTTATGAATAATGAAGAAAAATAATTTACCGAAATAAGTTGTGCAAATATTCTTTATCCGGATGATTTATCAGTTCCCGAGTATTGTTTTTTTCATAATGTAAAGATAATGTGCCTTTCATTTCTTCATTCTCAATCGCGGTTACGCCATCTAAAACACATAAAAAACCAAAAACACTCATCTCTACTGATTCTTTAATAACTTTTAAGACCATGGTTTTGTTTTCATCATTGAGTTGCTTATACCAGCCAGAAAGTTCGAGCAAATCCTGAGCGGGGTTTCTTCCAGCTGGTTTATCCATGGTTTCCCCCATTGCTTCTATTGAAGCCTTTACTACCACCAGCTTTATCATATTTATGAATTCTTCAGCATTCATTTTTTTCTTTTTATATATTATTGATTGGAGCAAATAAGTCTAGTTAATCTTTTTCACATTCTTATAGCCATTCTTTCCAAACCATTGCATCACTTTTTCTCTTTGATCTCCCTGTATAATAATTTCACCATCTTTTGCAGAACCCCCCGTACCGCAGAAGGACTTCAATTTTTTTCCCAGGTCCTGAAGGTCTTCTTCTTTACCAATAAAACCTTCAACCAACGTTACTGCCTTGCCTGCTCTGTGTCTCGTATCCAATCTCACTTTAAGTTTCTGTTGTGAAGATGCAAGTGTTTCGGTAGAATTTTGTTCTTCCTCAAATTTAAAATCAGGATCAGTGCTAAATACAAATCCCCGGCTATCGGGTTTATTTTTTTTGGTCATTGCTTACGTTTAAAGGTTTAATCGTTCAAAGGTTTAATGGTTGTTTCAATTTGAACGATCAAACCCTTAAACGATTAGATTATTACAGCTTTCAAACTTAAATCCAAACTCCTTGCCTGGTGAATCAATGCTCCCACACTTACATAATCAACTCCCGTTTCAGCATAATCCTCAATATTGTCAAGATTAATACCGCCGCTGGCTTCTGTTTCAAAATCCTCACCAATTAACTTCAATGCTGCTGCCACTTGTTCCGGGGTAAAATTATCCAGCATGATACGAAATACTTTTCCTTTTCCCACAGCAATTACATTTTGAACATCTTCAAGATTTCTTGTTTCTATTTCAATTTTCAGATCCAACTTTCTTTTCTGCAGGTATTTCCATGCTTCGTTGATTGCATTTTCAACCCCACCGCAATAAGCAATATGATTATCCTTGAGCATGATCATATCATACAACCCAAAACGATGATTTACGCCTCCTCCTATTTTCACCGCTTCTTTTTCCAACAGGCGAAAGTTGGGGGTCGTCTTTCTTGTATCAAGTAATTTTGTTTTATGACCATATAACCTGTCAGCGTATTGCCGTGTCAACGTGGCGATACCACTCATTCGCTGCATGCAATTCAATACAAGTCTTTCGCATTGCAATATTGTATGGACAAATGCCTCCACTTCAAAAGCCATTTCGCCGGCTTTCATCATTTCACCATCTTTTTTTAATGTTGTAAAAGTCGCCACAGGATCCTTGTAGTTAAAAATTTTTTCGGCCACTTCAACCCCCGCGAGAATACCCTCCTGTTTTATCTTTAAAACCGCCTTACCTTTTGCATTTGCCGGTATGCAACTTAATGTTGAATGATCGCCATCACCAACATCTTCTGTAAGTGCCTCATCGATCAGGTGATAAAATTGCTTATTGAATTCCATTACTCAAAACTAAAAAAGCCCCGCCATATATTGGCAGGGCTTTTAAATTTTACTCAAGGTTTTATAATTGCTGAATTCGTATGTCCTGTATCACTTGTTTGTTGCCTTTTAATCGCATATAAACTGTAGCCCGGTAACTGCCATTTTTTGTTTGCAGCGTTCCGATGCAATAATCGCCATTATCGTTATTGCCTTTGTGTTTTACATCAAAGCTCTTTACTCCACTATTGGTAAAAAAATCCCTAATGATAAGTTCGCCCTGGCTCTTGCTATAGTTACTGCTTTTATCAGGCATCGTAATATCAACGTAGTTATCAAAATACTTTGTAACACCTGAAGCATTCCCGCTTTTCATAGCAGATATAACGTCATCTATTCCCGCCTGGGCAAAAGAAGAAATGGCGATAAAAAAAACTGGTAATAAGAGTAAGGTTCTTTTCATTTTATTTAGTTTTCATAGTAGTTAATCGAAAAACATGCCATAGTCCCTTAAAGAAATTGCATAAGCTAAGTTACTACATGCCAATGGGATTACAGAGCGGTTGCGGTAAAAGACTTAGCTTTGTTGCCATTTTTACCTTGAAAATGAACGTATTTCTCATTGTTAAATTTCTATAATGCCTGCAAAAAAGATAATTCTGATTATTATGGACGGATGGGGACTTGGAAAGGTGGCATCTGCGGATGCAATTCAAAATGCAAAAACGCCGTTTGTCTCCTCACTTTACTCGAAATATCCAAATACCACTTTGATAACTTGTGGAGAAGCCGTTGGTTTGCCAGAGGGGCAAATGGGCAATTCAGAAGTTGGTCATTTGAACCTTGGCGCGGGTCGCATTGTTTACCAGGAGCTGGAGCGTATAAATGTAGCCGTTCGCAATGGCTCATTTGCCAAAAATGAAGTGTTGCTAAATGCTATTCATTTTGCAAAAAAGAATAATAAGCCACTTCATCTTTTAGGATTAGTAAGTAATGGCGGTGTGCATTCACATATCGATCACCTGAAAGCGATAATTGATGTTTGTAAAAAAGAAAATTTAAGCGAAGTATTTATACATGCATTTACAGATGGCCGTGATTGTGACCCAAAAAGCGGCCTGGGTTTTATTAAAGAATTGCAATTGCATTTGAATAACTCGGTTGGGAAAATCGCTTCAGTAAGTGGTCGGTATTATGCAATGGACAGGGATAAAAGATGGGAAAGAATTAAGCTTGCTTATGATGCATTGGCAAATGGGGTTGGTGAAAAAGCAACTGATGCAATCGAAGCTGTTGAAAATTCTTATAGCAAAAATGTAACTGATGAATTTATAAAACCAACGGTAATTGTTGCAGAAGATCAGCAACCGCTTGCGAAAATAAAAGATGGTGATGTCGCTATCTGTTTTAATTTCCGTACGGACCGTTGTCGTGAAATAACGCAGGTGCTTACGCAAATGGACCTGCCGGATCATGATATGAAAAAACTTTCGTTGAACTACACTACTATGACGGAGTATGATAAAACATACAAGGATGTAAATGTGATCTTCGAAACAGATAACTTAAACAATACTCTTGGGGAAATCTTGGAGCAGCATGGATTGAAGCAAATTCGCATTGCAGAAACAGAAAAATATCCGCATGTAAGCTTTTTCTTTAGTGGCGGCAGAGAAAAACCTTTTGATGGTGAAAAGAGAATTATGATTGCATCGCCCAAAGTTGCCACCTATGATCTGAAACCAGAAATGAGTGCTTTTGAAGTAACCGATGCACTGTTACCTGAAATAAAAAATAAGACCGCGGATTTTATTTGCCTCAACTATGCGAATGCTGACATGGTTGGTCATACCGGCGTATGGGAAGCAGCAATTAAAGCGGTAGAAACAGTTGACAAATGTGTATCACAAATCGTTACAACAGGATTGGAAAATGGCTACACTACTTTTCTTACCGCCGATCATGGCAATGCCGACTATATGATAAATGGAGACGGTTCGCCAAATACTGCGCATACCATGAACCCTGTTCCATTTTTTATTATAGATGGCGAATGGAAAGGGAAAATAAAACCAGGAAAACTGGGTGATATTGCACCAACTATCCTTACTATGATGGAATTGCCAATCCCTAAGGAAATGACGGGAGAAATATTAATTTAGCCACCATAAAAAACTGCATGAAAAAGATTTTCAAAACCATCGGTTGGTTACTGTTGATCGCTTTAGTTGTAATTCAGTTCTTTCATCCAAAGAAAAATATACATGAAGGCGACCAGGCAATTGCCATTTCTAAAAAATATTCTGTTCCATCAGACGTACAAACTATTCTTGACAAGGCCTGCATGGATTGCCATAGCAACAATACACAGTATCCATGGTATAATAATATTCAGCCGGTAGCCTGGTGGTTGGATAATCATGTAAATGATGGAAAAAAAGAATTGAATTTTGATGAATATATAACCAGACGTCCCGGTTTTCAATATCGCAGAATGCAACAAACCATTGATCTGGTAAAAAAGGAGGAAATGCCACTTCCCTCTTATACATGGACTCATAAGGACGCAATACTTACAGATGAAGAAAAAGTGAAACTCACAAATTGGGCGCAATCGGTAATGACTACATTGGAATCACAATATCCAATTGATAGTTTGAAAAGAAAGGGACCGCCACCACCTCAGAAGTAAGGTCTTACACGAAAAATAATAAGCAAAATATTTACTTGGCTTTTATATCAAAAAACTCAGCTTTAATTCGCAATTAACGGTATTTCGTTTCAGGCTTTCCGGCTGCCGGCAAGAACTATGTACTTTCTTTACGAACGTCTTTCTAAGTTTAATTCTTTCCCCACCCCTCATTTTGTTGTGGAAAAGGCAAGGCGGGAATTTTACATTCTGAAAAATTACAATTCTGTGCAGCTATTGAATCCAAAAATTGTCTAATTTACAGGCAACCAAAGGGAGACTATGACCGAGGAGGCCATTTTACAAGGCTGTTTGAAAAACGACGCTGCTGCGCAGCGGGAGCTTTACAATAAGTATAGTCCCAAAATGCTGGCTGTTTGTTATCGTTTCGCCCATAACAGGGAGGATGCCGAGGATATGCTGCAGGAAGGCTTCATTAAGGTTTTTTTACAAATGCATACGTTTGAAAACCGCGGAGCTTTTGAGGGCTGGGTCAGGAGAATAATCGTTCATACGTGCATCAACATCCTGAAAAGAAATAAGAAGTTCAATGACAGTGTTGATATAATGCATGCAACAGGAGTACAGGTAAGAGAGGAAAGTGTGCCATCAATCATACAGGCGAAGCAGGTAGTAGAGTGTATCAGGATGTTGCCGATGGGTTATCGTACAGTTCTTAATTTATATGCAGTAGAGGGATATAGCCATCGTGAGATTGCCAAAATGCTGGATATAGAAGAAAGCACGAGCCGGAGCCAATATACAAGGGCCAAGGCAATGCTTGAAGATATTTTGGTAAGAAAAAAAATATTGCAAAAACCAAGGCAACAGACAGAATGGATTGCTTTGGCAGGTAGCAGATAAAAATGATCCGTTCCTAAATTACTGACTGGTTTATGGAGAGACAATTCAATAATGGGGATTTCGAGAAGCTGTTGAGAGATAATGCCAACCAATACCGGATGTACCCTTCGGAAAAGGTTTGGAAAGGTATTCACTCCGCTTTACACACTCGCCGCAGATGGTATGGCCTTACTGCAGGTATCATGTTTTTAATTACCGGGTCCATTGTTTCTATTATTATTTATAATGAAAAACCCGGGAAAAACAGTTTAGCCGTACAGAAACCTATTTCAATTAAAAATAGCACCCAACAACAAATTCCCGCGACCGCATCAAATGAAACAAAGAGATTTACCCCTGCTATAAATGAAATAAAACCAGGCAATCGTCGGACAAGTAATCTTACTGACTTGTATTTAAATGGGCCTGTTTTTAAGATCCCGGCAACAAATGATGAGCAATCAAATTTGAGTTTGAGTAGTAACTCAACTAACCTGCCTGATCAAGGAGCCGCTGAATCAACTATTCCCGCTAACAATGAAACGATCGGTGAGCTGCTTTTCTTTACCGATCTTACTCTTTTAAAACAAAATACTGCAGTTAAAACTGAGGACGCCATGAGTGATATTATCCCTCATGAAAAAACTATAGCAGGTCAAAGTTCTCTTGACGAGAACACAGAAAAAAAGGTAACTGATGCAATTTCTGCTCTTGCCTCGCAAAATGTCTTGCTTGCAAAGCCAAATAAACAATCAAAAATTACCGCCCAGGTTTATTTTACACCAACCGTCAGCTATAGAAAATTGACTGAAAATAAAAAGGTGTATAGCAGCAGTGGGTTTTATGTGCCGGTGATCGATGTTAATAATCTTGTAAAACATAAGCCTGCCATGGGTCTTGAATTCGGGATTGAAGGAAGGTACCAGGTGAGTGAAAAGTTTTCACTAAAAACCGGTTTACAGTTTAACATTAACCGCTATGACATCCGGGCCTATTCTCATCCTACTGAAATAGCAACGGTAGCCTTAACCAGTGGTTATGGCATGGTTGATTCTTTAGCAACTTTAAGCAATTATCGCAATTTCAGCGGCACCACGCCCAACTGGTTGGAGAATTTTTACTTCCAGGTGGCTATTCCTGTTGGAGCTGAAATTATTCTTAGTGATAAAAAGAACCTGCAATGGGGAATTAGCGGCACGATACAACCAACTTATGTTATTGGCGACAGGGCATATGTTATTTCAAGTGATTATAAAAACTATGCAAAGTTTCCCGACCTTATGCGTCGCTGGAACATAAGTACAGGAGTAGAAACATTTGTATCCTATTCGACTGGCAGAATTAAGTGGCAGGTTGGCCCTCATCTGCGCTACCAGCATTTGTCCAGCTTTGTTAGCGCATTGACAGTGAAAGAGAATTTGTTTGCAATCGGGTTGAAAGTGGGAGCTACCCTCAACAATAAAAAGTAATCGATACTAACTGCACATTTTCGCTAAAATATCCCGACAAGCTTATTGTCGGGATATTTGTTTTCAGACATTATTTCCCTTTAAATTTATGGCATGAAAAACTCTTTAATCATTTTGGCTCTTGTAGCCATTTTATTTGCTGCCTGTAAAGGAAAGAAAGAAACAAAACAAGAACAGCCTATTTCTTCCTTGTCAATCATAAAGGGGCAGCTCAACGGGCTTGATACGTCACTTTATTCCATAGCCAAATATGAAACAAACAATAATATTACCGATACGAGCTATTTGAAGCGGGAAGAGATCAGGAAGTTTGCAGCCCCGTTCCTTTCCTTGCCAGAAATTGCCGACAAGGAATATTTAAATAATTATACTGAAGATCGACTGATAGATGCCGAACAGGAAACACTCAACATTACCTCTGCAGCAAAAAATGAAAACGCGGAAATACAAAAGCAAATTATCATTATTACCCTGGCTGATGTTTCCAGCGGTAAAGTGCAAAGTATTTTTATAGACAGGTATATACCATCGAAAGATAGTACTATTGAACAAAAGCTTTATTGGGAAATGGACAAGTATTTTTCGATCACTAGTATAATTCAAAAGGATAATCAACCTGACAAAACCCATCGTACCATAGTTGCCTGGCAATGATTTTGCCGGTGATTATTTTTACAGATCATGACAAATTCCGAGTTTCAGAATATCGTACAAACTTTACCCCGCAATCCCGGGATCTATAAATATTACAATAAAGAGAATGAATTGTTATATGTAGGCAAAGCAAAAGATCTGCGAAAAAGGGTGAGCTCCTACTTTTTAAAAAATCTTACCAGTTATAAGACGCATGAACTGGTGAACAGAATTCACCATATAGAATTCACCATTGTAAATTCTGAACAAGATGCATTCTTTCTTGAGAATTCGCTGATCAAAAACTTTCAGCCAAGATTTAATATCAATCTGAAAGATGATAAATCATATCCCTATATCGTAATAAAAAATGAACCGTTTCCCAGGATATTTCTTACACGTAAACATGTTGAAGATGGTTCGGAATACCTGGGTCCTTATACATCTGTACACAGAGTAAGAGAACTTTTGGCATTTATCCGGCAAACAATTCCAATCAGGACCTGTGCTTTAAACCTTACACAAAAGAATATTGAGCGGAAGAAATTTAAGGTATGCCTTGAATATCATTTGGGAAACTGTAAAGGACCATGCGAAGCTTTGCAAAACGAACAGGATTATAAAGAAGGAATAGAACAAATAAAAAATCTTCTTAAAGGAAATCTGAATCCTGTTATAAATCATTTTAAAAATGAGATGAAAGGTTTTGCCGAAAAAATGGAATTTGAAAAAGCAGAGTTACTTAAAAAGAAGATCGATTTTCTTAGAAATTATCAGTCAAGATCTGTAGTCGCAAACCCCCGTTTATCAGAAATGGATATTTTTTCCATTGTAAAACATGAGGAAAAAGCTTATATCAATTACCTAATGGTTCAAAACGGAACTATCGTACAAACAAAAACGATCCTGACTGAAAATTTCCTGGATGAATCGGAAGAAGAGATTCTTGCTTTTGCAGTCGCACAACTCCGAACTATTTTTAATAGCAAGGCAAAAGAGATTATTGTCCCATTTTCAATTACCTACCCTGAAAATGAAGTTGTGATAACTGTTCCAAAAGGAGGAGATAAAAAGAAACTACTGGATCTCTCTGAGAAAAATGCACAATACTTTATTGACGAAATAAAAAATAAACAGCGACTTAAACTTACTAAACAAAATACAGATAAACTTGAGCTGTTAAAACAAGTGCAGCAAGATCTACGACTTCCTCAAATTCCTTTTCATATTGAGTGCTTTGATAACTCTAATTTCCAGGGCTCATACCCGGTTTCTGCAATGGTATGTTTTAGAAATGGGATACCAAGTAAAAAGGATTACAGGCATTTTAATGTAAAGACCGTACAGGGTATAAATGATTTTGCTACTATGAAGGAAGCCGTTTATAGGCGATATAAGAGAGTCATAGAAGAATCATTGCCATGGCCTGACCTGGTAATTATCGATGGAGGCAAAGGCCAATTAAGCGCAGCAGCGGAAGCGCTGCATGAATTGAATGCTGCAGGCAAAACAACATTGGCAGGACTTGCAAAAAATGTGGAAGAGATCTTTTTTACCGGGGATCATGATTCATTAAAACTTCCTTACGATAGTGACAGCCTAAAATTTATCCGGAGCATCCGTGATGAAGTTCATCGTTTCGGAATTACTCATCACCGGAAGCGAAGAGCAAAAGGTGTATTTAAAAATGAATTAGAAGAAGTAAAAGGTATTGGAAAAGAAACAGCCAATAAGTTATTGAAGGAATTTAAATCAGTAAAAAATATAAAAGAGAAAGATATAAGTGAGATATCAAAAATTATTGGAAAAGCAAAAGCAGCAGTGTTACTTAATGAACTAAAAAAAATGGGGCCCGGATAGAAATCCAGCCCCGTTTTTAAAATCCAATATCCTATGAAAAACCGAAATAAAAGTACAACATTTATTGACATTTCCTATACCCGTTGT
>Ga0070698_100009627_pt1 | contig 10336 bp, 8 predicted proteins | sample KBSK1502metaG_FD_65477 | JGI IMG/M metagenome (GOLD analysis project Ga0070698, IMG submission 65477) | Corn, switchgrass and miscanthus rhizosphere microbial communities from Kellogg Biological Station, Michigan, USA - KBS K1-50-2 metaG | ecosystem: Host-associated > Plants > Roots >... | reverse complement strand
CCTGGGCGAGGCCATGGCCGGGACCAGCCTGGATGCCCTCCCGCCCGGGCAGCGCTACGCCAGCCGCGGCTGGTAACGGCCGCCCCAGGGGCCGCCCGGCCATCGCGCCGAGGCGCGGCAGCCCCGGGCCAGCCAGCGCCGCCTCCACCAGCACCCGCCGGTAGGCCTCCTCGTAGCGGGCGGCCATCAGCTCGCTGTTGAACCTGGCCGCCACGTGCGCACGGCACGCCGCGGGATCGAGCTGCCGCGCCTGCTCGATCCCCTCGGGCAGCTCAGAGGGCCAGTCCTTGATGATCCCGGTCACCCCGTTGACGATGATCTCCGGCACCGAGCCGCGACGCAGCGCAACCACGGGCGTCCCGCAGGCCATGGCCTCGATCATCACCATGCCGAACGGCTCCTCCCAGCAGATCGGAAACAGCATCGCGCAGGCCCGCGACAGCAGGTCGCGCTTGGCGGCCGCGTCGGCGACCCCGAACAGCTCGGTGTCCTTCCCGAGCCGGGGCTTGATCTCCTGCTCCAGGTAGGCCAGCTCGATCGGCTCGCTGCACTTTCCGGCCAGCACGATCGGCAGCCCGGCCGCCCGCGCCGCGTCGATGGCCAGGTGCGGGCCCTTGTTGGGGTGCATGCGGCCGAGGAACAGGACGTAGTCCTCCTTGTCCGTCCGGAACGGGAACGTGCTCGGCCTGATCGCGTTGTGCACCGTGGCGGCCCAGGCCAGCGAGGGAGCGTGCGCGCGCTGCGCCTCCGAGATCGCGACCATTCGGACGGTCTCGCCCAGCGCGCGGTAGTACGTGCCCTCCTCGCCGTTCACCGGGCCGTGCACGGTGATGACCGTGGGCACCCGCCGGCCGCGCCCGAGCAGCGGGCCGGCCAGCGTGTGGTCGTGAACCACGTCGACGTCGAGATCGTCGATCACCTCGGCGACCAGCGCGGCATGCACGACCTCAGGGAACGGGTCCCCGAGCCGCAGGCTCGGCGGCTCGGCCCACAGGGAGATGAACCGGTGGGCCCCGGTGAGGTGCTGGCCCGCCCCGATCAGGGTGACCTCGTGGCCGCGGGCCGCGAGGTCGTCGACGAGATCCGCCACGACCGCCTCCACGCCGCCGTAGGCGGGCGGGGGCACCTCGAACCAGGGCGGTGCAACCATCGCGATACGGAGTGGATCGGCATAATCAGGGATGAACACTGCCGAGGACACTGATTTTCCTCCCCTTCTGCTCGCTCGACCCTCAGCGGCATCTTGCTCGTCCCAGCCCGGAAAATGATCTTCCCAGCCGCCCAGCGGCAGAAACATGAGGTAAGTCACCGCGCCGCGGGGATCGGGTGACGGGAGCGCCGGATCAGCTCCAGGCCTTCGGGCAGGCCGTCGACCCGCCAGCCACGCCTGGAAACGTCCACGGCCACGGTGGTGCCGGCGATGTGGACGCCCTCGACGCGCAGCGGGAGGAGCCGGGCGGGCACCGCCGGTGAGCACCACACCCGCCCGGACGGCACCGCCGGATCCAGCCTGAGCAGCGTCCGGAGCAGCAGGAACGGCGCTGCCGCCGACCACGCCTGCGGCGAGCACGAGGTGGGATAGGCCACCGGGGAGGCGAAGTCGCCGCGGTCGAAGCCGCAGAACAGCTCCGGCAGGCGGCCGCCGAACTTGTGCGCGGCCTCCAGGATGCCCGTGACGACCTGCTGCGCCTGCGGGACGAACCCGTAGCGCATCAGCCCGGCCGCGCAGATCGCGTTGTCGTGCGGCCACACCGAGCCGTTGTGATAGCTCATCGGGTTGAACGCGCCCGCCCCCGTGGCCAGCGTGCGGATGCCGAACCCGGAGAACATCTGCCTGCTGACCAGGTGGTCCGCGACCGAGGCCGCCTTATCCCGGTCCACGATCCCGGTCCACAGGCAGTGGCCCATGTTCGAGCCCAGGGCGTCGATCGGGCGCTTATCGGCGTCCAGGCCCAGCGCGAAGTACCCGCGGTCAGGCAGCCAGAACGCCCGGTTGAAATCGCGCCTGAGCTTGCGCGCCCGGGCCGTCCAGTGGCGCGCGACGTCGGTATCGCCGTGGTCGGCGGCGAAGTGGGCCCGGGCCTTGCAGGCCGCGTACACGTACCCCTGCACCTCGGCGAGCGCGATCGGCGCCTCGGCGATCCGGCCCGAGGCGAACGTGACGCCGTCGAAGGAGTCCTTCCAGCCCTGGTTGACCAGGCCCTGGTCGGTGGCGCGCTGGTACTCGACGAAGCCGTCACCGTCCCGGTCGCCGTAACTGGTGATCCACTCGAGCGCCCGGTCGGCGTGGGGGAGCAGCTCGTCCACGACGTCGGCGGCGAGCCCCCATCGGGCCAGCTCGCCGAGCAGCATGACGAACAGCGGGGTGGCGTCCGCCGTGCCGTAGTAGACGCTCCCGCCGCCCAGCGACAGCGAGGCGTCCCGGCTGGACCTGGTCTCGTGCAGGATACGGCCGGGCTGCTCCTCGGTCAGCGGGTTGTCCCGCTTGCCCTGGAGGCTGGCCAGGGTGCGCAGCGTGCCGAGCGCGAGTGACATGTCCAGCGGCAGCAGCATCCACGAGGTGATCAGGGAGTCCCGGCCGAACAGGGTCATGAACCAGGGCGCCCCCGCCGCGATGATCTCGTGCTCCTCATCCTCCCCCTGGCCGTGGCCGTAGATGCGCAGCGCGCCCACGTCCTCGGCGCTGGCCGCGAACGTGGCGGCGAGCCGCTCGTCCGCGGAGACCAGCTCGGGACTGCGGCGACGCCAGTCGGCCAGCCGCCTGGCCGGCGCGGTGCGCTCGATGGGCTCGCCCTCGGGGTAGGACATGGGCGCGGCCCGGCCGTCCAGCGACGGCGTGACCAGCAGGGAGGCCGTCCAGCTCCCCCCGTGCGGGATCACTGCCTGCCACGTGAGCAGGCCCGGGGAGGCCGAAGGGCCGCCCATGCCAGCGACCGACACGGCGCCGACGTTAGCCCCGCGCCTGCAGCGCAGCCAGATAGCGCCGTCCTCGGCGCCCTCCTCCATCTCGTCCTCATCACCGAGCGGGCCGGCGCGGCCCTCCTTGACCTCGAACAGGTCGGCGAAGTCGCTGTCCACGGCGACCGTCAGGCGCGCGGCGGCCGGCTCCCGGCCGAGGTTGCGCAGCGTGATGTCGTCGCGCATGCCGTTCCCGACGTAGCGCCTGCGGATCACCAGCAGGGTGCTGTCGGCCCGGCCGATTCTCGGCGGCCTGCGGGCCAGGAACGTGCACGAGAACGGCTCGGCGGGCTGCACGGCCACGGGCTCGGGCGGCTCGCCGTCCAGCCTGAGCTCCAGCCGGCTGATGAACCGGGTGTCACGGAAGAACAGGCCCTGGGCACCGCCCGCGCGGATGTCACCGGAGGCGTCGCTGATGCAGAACGTGGTCTGTTCCAGCAGGGTGACCAGGCCGCTGCCGGGCCGCCCGAGCACCGGCGGCCCTCCGCTGGGCGTCCAGGCGTGCGTCATGGCCGTATGTTTGCCCATCTGGCGCCCTGAGGAAGACCGCGGCCGGAGATCGCGTTGACCCAGGGCGGACTAATCTCGGGGTCAAACCCCGTCCGCCTGGAGTGATCTCGTGACCAACCCCCGTGGGGCTCCCCGGGCCGCCGCTGCCGCGTCGGGCCCGGCCATCGGCGTGCTCGCGCTGCAGGGAGATGTCGCCGAGCATCTCACGGCGCTGCGCGCGGCGGGGTCGCGCCCGGCGCCGGTGCGCAGGCCGGGAGAGCTTGACGGCGTCGAGGGGCTGGTGATCCCGGGCGGCGAGTCCACCACCATGTGGAAGCTCGCGGTGATCTTCGACCTGATGGAGCCGTTGCGCAAGCGGCTCGGCTCGGGCATGCCGGCGTTCGGCTGCTGCGCCGGGATGATCATGCTGGCGGACCGCCTGGCCGACGGCATCGACGGGCAGGAGACGTTCGGCGGGATCGACATGACCGTGCGCCGTAACGCGTTCGGCCGGCAGGTGGACTCGTTCGAGAGCGATATCGCGCTCCGCGGCATTCCCGGCCCTGATTTCCGCGCGGTGTTCATCCGGGCGCCGTGGGTGGAGCGGGCGGGCCCGGGCGTCGAGATCATCGGAACCGAGTCGCGCACGGGTAGGATCGTCGCGGTCCGCCAGGGTCCGGCGCTCGCCACCGCGTTCCACCCCGAGCTCACGCCGGATCTGCGCATTCACGAGCTTTTTGTTGAGATGGTAAGGGAACGATCATGAGCGGCCATTCCAAGTGGGCGACCACCAAGCACAAGAAGGCCGTCGTCGACGCCAGGCGGGGCAAGCTGTTCGCCAAGCTGATTAAGAACGTGGAGGTGGCGGCCCGGACCGGCGGCGGCGACCCGGCAGGCAACCCGACGCTCTACGACGCGATCCAGAAGGCGAAGAAGAGCTCGGTCCCGAACGAGAACATCGACCGCGCGGTGCGGCGCGGCGCCGGCCTCGAGGCGGGGGGCGCGACCTACGAGACCGTCACCTACGAGGGTTACGCGCCCGGCGGGGTGGCGGTCCTGGTGCAGACCCTCACCGACAACCGGAACCGGGCCGCCGCCGACGTGCGCACGGCGCTCACCCGCAACGGCGGCTCCATGGCGGACCCGGGCTCGGTGTCGTACCTGTTCAACCGCAAGGGCGTGGTGATCGTTGGCAAGGGGGGCGGGGTCAGCGAGGATGACGTGCTCGGCGCGGTGCTCGACTCCGGCGCCGAGGAGGTCAACGACCTCGGCGAGTCGTTCGAGGTGGTCAGCGAGGCCAGCGACCTGGTCGCGGTGCGCACCGCCCTGCAGCAGGCCGGGATCGACTACGAGTCGGCCGAGGCCGCGTTCCTGCCCTCGGTCGAGGTACCGCTGGACGAGGAGCACGCCAGGCGCGTGTTCCGGCTGATCGACGCGCTCGAGGACTCCGACGACGTGCAGGACGTCTACGCGAACTACTCCGTCTCCGACGAGGTGATGGAGAAGCTGGGTTGACCCGGGCGGGCGCGGGTCGCTCGCCGGCGGCGGACATCCGCCCGCTGCGCGCGGAGGACGGCCTCGAGGCTCAGCTCGACCTGGCCCGACGGGCCTTTGGCCCGTCCGACGACGCGGCCGGACTGCTGGCCTCGCTGCAGGCGGCGGTCGGCGACGGCCGGCACTACGCGGCGTTCGACGGGCCGCGCGCGGTGGCCGGGGCCATGTTCAACGACATGCGCCAGTGGTGGCACGGCCGGCCGGTGCGCATGGCCGGGGTCGGCGGCGTCACGGTCGCGCCCGAGGAGCGCGGCCGCGGCGTGGGCCGCGCGCTGATGACCGAGCTGCTCCAGGTGATTGCGGGCCGGGGCTACCCGCTGTCCGCGCTCTACCCGGCTACGGCGCCGATCTACCGGTCGCTGGGCTGGGAGCTGGCGGGCGGCCTGTACCGCGCGGTGATCCCCGCCCGATCGCTGGCCTCGCTGCTGCCCGCGAGCGTCGCGGCGGGGTCGCCGGCGGCCGGGCTGCCGGCGGCCGGGCCGCCGCCCGACCCGCCACCAGGCCTGCGCCGGGTGGGCCCCGGTGACGCCGAGCACGTGATCGCGGTCCTCGGGGCGGTGCACGAGTCGGCCCGGCACTGCGGCGCGGCGACCAGCGACGCGGCGGCCGTGCGGCGCTGGCTCGGCGACGAGAGCATGTACAGCTACCTGGCCGCCGACGGCCTCCTGGCCTACGGCTGGCACGACGGCAACCGCGAGATCATGGTGCACATGGCGCTCGCCGGGTCGGCGGCGACGGCGCGCGCCCTCTGGTCGGTCGTGGGCTCGCATTCCTCGATCGCCGAGCGGGTCCTGGCGGTCCTGACCCCCGACGACCCGGTCCGTTGGCTGACTCGCGAGCCGGACGTCGGCCTGGCCGACCGCTGGCCCTGGATGCTGCGCGTCGTGGACGCCGCCGCGGCCGTGTCAGGGCGCGGGTTCCCCGCCGCGGCCGAGCTGACGGTCGCGCTGCGGCTGGACGACGCCCAGCTTCCCCGCAACGCCGGCCTCTGGACGCTGCGGGTGGCCGGCGGCCGCGGATCTCTCGAACCATTCGTAACGGAGGGCGGCGCGCCGGTCCCGTCGGCCGGGCCGGTCACCCTCGGGGCGCGCGGCTTCGCCGCGCTGTACGCGGGCGTCCCGATGGCCACGCTGCGCGGCGCGGGGCTGGCCGCGGGCGGCGGCGCCGCCGCGGACGAGGCGCTCGACTGCGCGTTCGCCGCCTCCGCCTTCATGCTCTACGCATTCTGAGGCCCGGCCCGGCCCGGGTTGCGCGACACGCCGGGGCACCTGGCCGTGCCGGGCCCGGCGAGCCGGTAGTGTCTCGCCCGAACAGGTGTTCGTCCGTCATGCGCGGGGACGGTGGGGCGAGATGCGGGTGCTGGGCGTCGATCCCGGTCTCACCCGGTGCGGGCTCGGGGTCATCGACGGCGAGCCCGGCCGGAGGCTGACGGTGGTGGCGTCGGGCGTGGTCAGCACCCGGGCCGGGGACGAGATCAGCGCCCGGCTGCTGGCCGTGGAAGCGCAGGTCGAGCGCTGGCTGACGGAGTATCAGCCCGACGCCGTCGCGGTCGAGCGGGTGTTCAGCCAGCACAACGTGCGCACGGTGATGGGCACCGCGCAGGCCGGGGCGGTGGCGATCGTGTGCGCGGCGCGCCGCGGGCTGCCGGTGGGGCTGCACACGCCGAGCGAGGTCAAGGCGGCGGTCACCGGGAACGGCCGCGCGGACAAGGCCCAGGTGACGCAGATGGTGACCCGTCTGCTTGCGATGGCCGACCCCCCGCGCCCCGCGGACGCGGCCGACGCCCTGGCCCTCGCGATCTGCCATCTGTGGCGCAGCGGCGCGCAGCGCCGCCTGGCTGCGGCGGCGGCCGCGGCCGTCACCCGGCGGCCCGGCCTGGACGGCTCCCGAGCCTGGAGTGGAGGGACAGCGTGATCGCTCACCTGGACGGGACCGTGTCCTCGGTGGCGCCTGACGGCGCCGTGATCGACGTCGGCGGCGTCGGGCTGCTCGTGCAGTGCACGCCGGGCACGCTGGCCAGGCTGCGCACCGGCGAGCGGGCCCGGGTGGCGACCTCGCTGGTGGTGCGGGAAGACGCGCTGACCCTCTACGGCTTCGCCGCCGAGGACGAGCGGAACACCTTCGAGCTGCTGCAGACCGCCAGCGGGGTCGGCCCCCGGCTGGCGCTGGCGATGCTGGCGGTGTTCAGCCCCGATGCGCTCCGGCGGGTCGTGGCCACCGAGGACCTGGCCGCGCTGACCACGGTGCCCGGCATCGGCAGGAAGGGAGCGCAGCGGATCGTGCTCGAGCTGGCCGGGCGGCTCGGCTCGCCGGGTGACGGCCTGGCCGCGGGTCCCGCTGTGGCCGGCCCCGGCGCGGCGGTCCGGGCCCCGTCCTGGCGGGATCAGGTGCGGGCGGGCCTGGTCAGCCTGGGCTGGCAGGCACGCGAGGCCGACCAGGCGATCGCGGCCGTGGAACCGCAGCTGCTCGGCGACCCGGCGCGCGCCGGGGAGGCGGCTGACGGGCAGGTCATCGACGTGGGCACGGCTCTGCGGGCGGCTCTCCGGGTCCTGGGGCGGACGTGAGCGCGCCGGAAGCCCGTCCCGCGCGGGGCGGCGGTCCCGCGGGGGACGCAGACCAGGCAGGCGCGGAGCGCGTCGTCTCGTCGGTCGCCGACGCCGACGACCGGGCCATTGAGGGCTCGCTGCGGCCGAAGCGGCTGAGCGAGCTGGTCGGCCAGGTCCGGGTGCGCGAGCAGCTGTCGCTGGTGCTCGAGGGCGCGCTGCGGCGCGGCAGGCCGCCCGACCACGTGCTGATCTCCGGGCCGCCGGGCCTCGGCAAGACCACGATCGCCATGATCATCGCGGCCGAGCTCGGCGCGCCGCTGCGGATCACCAGCGGGCCGGCGATCGAGCGCTCGGGCGACCTGGCCGCGGTGCTGTCCACGCTGAGCGAGGGCGAGGTGGTGTTCATCGACGAGATCCACCGCGTCGCCCGGCCGGCCGAGGAGATGCTGTACCTGGCCATGGAGGACTTCCGGGTCGACGTGGTGATCGGCAAGGGCCCAGGGGCGACCGCGATCCCGCTGGAGATCGCCCCGTTCACGCTGGTCGGCGCCACCACGCGGGCCGGGCTGCTGCCCGCGCCGCTGCGCGACAGGTTCGGGTTCACTGCCCACCTCGATTTCTACGAGCCGGAGGAGCTGGGGATCATCGTGCGCAGATCCGCCGGGCTGCTCGGCGTGGCGCTGCGCGACGACGGCGCCGACGAGATCGCCGGCCGCTCCCGCGGCACCCCGCGCATCGCCAACCGGCTGCTGCGCCGGGTCCGCGACTACGCCGAGGTCCGCGCCGACGGCGTCGTGACCAGGGACGTGGCCTGCGCGGCGCTCGAGCTCTACGAGGTCGACGACACCGGCCTGGACCGGCTCGACCGGGCCGTCCTGTCCGCGCTGGTGCACCGGTTCAGCGGCGGGCCCGTGGGCCTGTCCACGCTGGCGGTGGCCGTGGGGGAGGAGGCGGAGACCGTGGAGGTCGTCGTCGAGCCGTTCCTGGTCCGGGCGGGCCTGATGGCACGGACCCCCCGCGGACGGGTGGCGACCCCGGCGGCATGGGAGCGGCTCGGACTGACCGGCCCCGCTGCCGCTGCGCCGGATCACACCACGCTGTTCGGCTGAGTTGGGGGCGGACCCCTGGAACCCCCGAGCCTGCCGCAGGCGGTACCGTTATGCGTTAAGTAACGCCACATCGCGGCCTGGTTACGATCACTGCCTGGACGCCGTAGCCTGTTGGTGCGCGGCTTTCACGCCGCTACACTTCGGCAGTTGGCCAACGACAGCCGCTTGGCGCCGGCGCCTGCCTTGTGCAGGCCCAGGCCAGGGTCGGTCGTCGGCCGCTGCGGCTATCAACTGGAAGGAAGCCCCACGATGGGCCACCACATGGTTTATCTCGCGGCCTCGACGAAGTCGTCTAGCACCAACCTCTTGCCGATCCTCATCATCGTGGTGCTGTTCGGGGTTCTCTACATGACGATGATCAGGCCGCAGCGCAACAGGCAGCGCCAGGCCCAGCAGATGCAGAGCACCGTGACGCCCGGAGCGAGGATCCGGACCACGGCCGGCATCTACGGCACCGTGAAGTCGATAGAGGACGGGGACGTCGTGGTGGAGGTCGCCCCGGGGGTGAATATCCGGATGCTCAGGCGGGCGGTGATGGACGTGGTGCAGGATGGCGGCGTCAACGGCTCCGGGCCGCCCCAGGACAAGCACGAATCCGAGACCGACGACTGGAACCCGCAGGACCAGAAGAACGTCTAGTGGAGGGCGGGCCCTATCGATGCCGGCGGCCCTAGCGAGCTAAGGACAGGCGATAAGTGCCACCCCCAACCACTACGACGACGAGCCGGCCAGGACGGCTGCTCGTGGCGCTCGTCGTGCTGATCGTCATCATGCTGTTCGGGGTCCTCGGCGGCGCCCTGGCGCAGCCCTCGAACTGGCATAAGCGGTTCAAGGTCGGCCTCGGCCTCGACCTCTCCAGCGGCACCACCGTGACCCTGCAGGCGATCACGCCCGGAGGGAAGGCGCCGAGCCCGGCGGCCATGGGCACCGCGCTCTCGATCATGAACAGCCGGGTTAACGGGGCCGGCTTCAACGGCGCGACCGTGGTCCCGCAGGGCAACAACCTCATCAACGTCTCGGTGCCGAACAAGAGCGCGCAGCAGGTGGTCAACCTGGTGGGCACCACCGCCCTGCTGCGGTTCCGCCAGGTGATCCTGGTGGCCCCGAACCTCGCCAGCACGTCGAGCCCGACGCCGACCCCCACCCCGTCGGCCACGCCGACCCCCACCCCGTCGGCCAGCACGAAGGCCAAGGCCAGCCCGGCACCGACCCGGTCGTCAGCGGCCCTGGGCAGGTCGTCCGCGGGCTCGGCCCTGGCGGTGAGCGCGCGGCGGCTAGCGAGCGCGGCGTTCGGGGCCACCAAGACCAAGCCCAAGGCGAGCGCCTCGCCGACCCCGTCGCCCAGTCCCTCGCCCAGCCCGTCGGCGTCGGCGACCCAGAAGCTGTCCACGACCTCGGACCCCGCCGCCTCCGGAAACGCCAGCCTCCTCACTCCCGCGACCAAGGCCCTGTTTGACAAGCTGAACTGCAACAACCCGAACTGGAAGTCGCAGATCTACGGCAGCGCCACCGCCGCCACGCCGGCGTACGACGACGTGAACAGCCAGACCGTCACGTGCTATCAGGGCCTCAAGTACGCGCTGGACCGCTCGACCGTGACCGGCGAGATGCTCAAGCTGGGCGGGTCATCGACTCAGCTGCAGACCAGCGGCGACTGGTGGGTCAACCTCACCTTCAACG
>Ga0070698_100009626_pt1 | contig 10337 bp, 9 predicted proteins | sample KBSK1502metaG_FD_65477 | JGI IMG/M metagenome (GOLD analysis project Ga0070698, IMG submission 65477) | Corn, switchgrass and miscanthus rhizosphere microbial communities from Kellogg Biological Station, Michigan, USA - KBS K1-50-2 metaG | ecosystem: Host-associated > Plants > Roots >... | reverse complement strand
AACGCGTCCGCCATACATGCGAACGAGATGCGCCTCGAGCTGCTCGCGCGTTATCGACACGCGATCATCTTCCGGCAGCGTAAAAGCAAGACCAAGTGCGCGACCACGAGGAACGATCGTCACCTTGTGGAGAGGATCATTCCCCATGGTCTTGATGGTGCAAACGGCGTGACCACCTTCGTGGTAAGCCGTCAGCTTGCGCTCCTCGTCCTTCATTACCATCGACTTCCGCTCGGCGCCAAGCATGACTTTGTCCTTGGCATCCTCGAGGTCGTTCATGTAAACCTTGTCGTGATTGCGCCGTGCTGCGAGCAGCGCGGCTTCGTTCACGAGGTTCGCGAGATCGGCACCGGACATTCCAGGAGTGCCGCGCGCGAGAGTCGTGATGTTCACATCCTCGGCCATCGGCTTGTTGCGGATGTGAACCTTGAGAATCCCTTCGCGTCCGCGGAGATCCGGTGCGTCGACGACAATCTGTCGGTCGAATCGGCCGGGTCTGAGCAGCGCAGGATCGAGAACGTCAGGACGGTTCGTCGCGGCGATGAGAATGACGCCATCGTTCGACTCGAATCCATCCATCTCGACAAGAAGCTGATTCAGTGTCTGTTCACGCTCATCATGCCCGCCGCCGAGTCCCGCGCCGCGATGACGGCCGACAGCGTCGATCTCGTCGATGAAGATGATGCACGGCGCGTGGGCCTTGCCCTGCTCGAAGAGATCGCGCACGCGACTCGCTCCGACACCGACGAACATTTCGACGAAGTCCGAGCCTGACATCGAGAAGAACGGACGGCCCGCTTCACCCGCAACGGCGCGAGCGAGCAGGGTCTTGCCGGTGCCCGGAGGCCCGACGAGAAGCGCGCCCTTCGGAAGACGGCCGCCGAGCTTCGTGAATTTCTGCGGGTCCTTGAGGAATTCGATGATCTCCTCGAGCTCGACTTTCGCTTCGTCAGCACCTGCGACATCCGCAAACGTGACCTTCGGCGAATCAGCGGTGAGCAGCTTCGCCTTCGATTTCCCGAACGAGAAAGCCTTGGCTCCGCCTGCCTGCATCTGACGCAGAATGAGGATCCAGATTCCGAATATGATGATGTAAGGAAGGAACGTCAGAAACAGCGTGGCGAATGACGGACTTCTGTCTTCGGCAACAATCTGGACGTTCTTCTCGCGAAGACGCGTGACTTCCTCGGCCGAGTTCGAAACGGGGAGACGGACGTTGAATCGAGTCACCGGACGGCGATTGATCATCACCTTGTTGCGGAACTCGCCAATGATCGCGCTGCCGCCCTGAATCTTGGCGGAGACGATGTTGTTTCCTTCCAGCTGCTCGTTGTACTGAGTGTAGCTGATGGTGGGCGCGGCGTCTCTCGAGCCCGACGTATATGTGAAAAGGGTGCCGGCGAGCAAAGTAATGAGGACCCAGAACGACAGAGTCTTCGAGTACTTGCCCCAGTTGCGCGGTCCCTTGGGTTTCTGATTGATCGGTGATGGCATTTACTGCAAGCTCGCTATGTACGGCAAATGGCGGAAGTTTTCCGCGTGGTCCAGCCCATAACCCACGAGAAATTCGTGGGGCGCATCGAATCCAACGAACTTCGTCTCGTATTGCAGCTCGGTCGCGATGTTCTTGTGGAGCAACGCGCAAATTTCGAGCGAGCGCGGCGCCCTTTTCCCAAGCAGCGCCATGAGACGGTTGAGGGTTCTTCCCGAATCAACAATGTCCTCGACGAGAAGGATGTGCTTTCCTTCCAGTCGAGTCTCGGGATCGTACAGAAGTCTAACGACGCCGCTCGATTCCGTAGCGTCACCGTAGCTCGATGCAACGAGGAAATCGACCTGCAGCGGACGCCTGATGTGTCGAACGAGATCACTCAGGAAAATGAAGCTTCCCTTCAGCAATCCAAGGACGAGCAACTCGCCGTCCGGGTATGCATCGGTGATCTCTTCGCCCATTTCGGCAACGCGCTTGGCGATGGTTTCCTCATCGTAAGCGATTCGCTTGAGCGCTCTGCCGGAGAGTCTCGGATCTGCCGCCGCTGGAGCGGTCACGCTAGCTCGACCCGGGAATCACGTGAGGGGCGTGGCACAGCCAGCCGCGAGTTGCGGATCATTTCAACGCGGCTTGCGTCCCATTTCCCAAGCAGCAGGCTATCCCGAAACATCCTGACTTCGATACCTCCCGACAGCTGAATCGAGCCTCCGGTATGACCCTTCATTGTAAACTCGGCGAGACGCTGAGTTCCTCTGCGGTCCATCACCACTCCCGCCTTGGCTGCGATCGCTGGCCAGAGCGTTCGGAGCGATTCAGCATCATACCCCGCCAGGTCCGCTCGTGCAACGCGAATCGAGCCATCCTGGGTGACCGAAACATCAATTTGCGACACTGTTTCTTCCATCTCCTCGCGCCACCGGGCTGCGAGGCGGGCGATGGTCAGGAGACTCGACGGAAAGGCCGGGCGAAGCTTCGTCATCGCAGGAAGAAGATCGTGCCTTACTCTATTCCTTAAATACGCTCGAGAGGCGTTCGACGGATCTTCGACAAATGAGATTCGATTCGCCTGGGCGTAAGCCTCCAGGTCACCGCGCGTGAGAGCGAGAAACGGTCGGATGACGTCGGATTCCGCGTAGAGACCTGCGAGACCCCGCGGCCCCGCATCGCGAAGAATACGCATGAAGACGGTCTCGATCTGATCGTCGAGAGTGTGCGCGGTAAGAACTGGCGCGCGGAATTGCTTTCCCGTTGCGCGGAGAAACCGCCAGCGCTCGTCGCGCCATTCGCTTTCCCTGGTTCCGCGCGTTTGTGCAACTCCCACGATGCATTTGAGCCGTGCTTTCTCGGCGTGTCGTTGCACCAGTCTTGCGGCGCGGGAAGCGTGGCTGCCGGTACGATGGTCGAATGTCGCTACCAGCACGGACGACCGCGGTGACTTGATGGACCGCGAGACTGCGTCGAGGAGCACCATCGAATCGAGTCCGCCGGAGATTGCAAGCACCAGTCGCTCGCGGCCATCGAGAGCTGACTCTGCTGCGCGAAGCACTCGCGCTTCTTCATCAGGGCGGGTTCTCATTGTAGTTTAAATGTAAACCAACGCCGCACGGGAGTAACGCATGGAAACGCACGGTCCGCTGGGCACGCTCTGGGTCTCGCTCGGGCTCATCGGTTTTTACATCGCTCTTATCTGGCTGAACTCTCTGCTCGGCCTGTTCCTTACGCCACTATTCCTGATTCCGCAGACGTGGCTCATGGACTGGCTCAAGTCACGAAAAGAAAGGAAGTCTCAGCAGAGCACTTAACAAAAGGGACAGGTTCCCTTCTTACCACTCATAGAGAGTGGAGTAGAAGGCTCTGTTACGAACAACTGATCGCACGTAATCCCGAGTCTCAACAAAGGGGATCCGCTCCGTGAAAACTTCCGGATCGGATGCCCCTTTTTTTTGTATCCATCGGGCAACGCGAGACTCACCGGCATTGTAGGCTGCGAGTACACGCTCGAGGTTCGACGTCCGGCGAAACAGTGACGAAAGGTGAGCAGTGCCGAGTCGAATGTTGAGTACCGGATCGTAGAGTGACTCGTCCGTGTAGCCGGATATTCCTTTTGATCTTGCGATACTCCTTCCCACCGGGGGCATCACCTGCATCAATCCGCGCGCACCAACCGGCGAAGTCGCGAGCGGATTGAAGTTCGATTCCTGCCTGATGAGTGACGCAACGAGAATCGGGTCGAGACCGTTTTCCTTCGAGCTCTCGATGAGCTTTTCCCGTACGAGCACAGGATAAACAAGGCGATAGTTCTGTGCCTTTGGTCCGAGCGTTTCCACTGCACGTCGCCCGAGGTTGATCGATCTGGTGGATTGATCCGTTCCAGCGATCGCGTGAGCAGTTGCCACCAGCCGCTCAGGCGATGTCGTTGCGTTCTCGAAAAGGAAGTCCTGCTCGAACTTCGCCTCGGTGTCCATGCCGAAATCCTTGAGGATTGCAATCCGTCGCGTGGCCGCATCCACGTCATCGACGTCCGGGTAATCGTCTTCGAGCGAGTTGTCAGCGAGAAGAGGAACGCCAAGTCTTTTTGCACTCTGAACCGAGTAATAGGAGCCGCCTTCCTTTGCGAGCACCGCGCGCCACCTTCGATTTGCCGATGCAGTATCTCCGCGCGCGCTCCACGAGCGACCGCTCCAATATCCCGCTGCCAGAGCATCATCGGCGTTGGGATAAAGCGAGACGATCGAGTCGAGCTCATTCGACGCGCTGCGATAATCGCCCGCGATGTAGGCGATGAGTCCCGCCTTGAAGAGAGCGATTGGCGCGTGACGAGCGCGGGGGAACCGTTTGGCGAGCGACACATAGGCTGAACGCGCATCCGCGTCGCGACCATCATCTGTTGCGAGATCTGCAAGCAACAGCAGCGCCGATGCGGCGCTCGTGTCCTGCGGAAATCTTGTGGTGATGTCACGCAGCGCATTGCGCGCGACATCACGCCGGCCCAATGCGAGCAGCGCTCGCGCGCGCTGATACCGCGCTGCGGCAGCGAGCGTGGCGGGAGCAGTGACAGCATCGAAGGCGCGAATCGCTTCGTTATCGCGATCGAGGCGCGCGAGCATCAGGCCCGCATCGAAGTGGTCGCGACCGGTTCCAAGACCGGAGGCGAACGCTTTTGCGTATTGCGTTGCCGAACGCGAGGCGAGTCCCCCGGCGAATGCGGCACGTGCGATAACGAGGTTTTCCTGAGGACCGGGCGCAGTGTAAACCTTGTCGAAGAGTACGATCCCGTCGCGAGCAGTCTGCGCGCTTCCTGGGCTCGCAAGAATCGAGATCAGCGATCGCCGTGCGGCGAGCATCTTCGCAGTATCCGATGGAACGAGCATTCGAAGTCGCACTGCGGCCAGTCTATCACCGATTTCACTGTACAGAGCAATCGCGCCCTCCACATCACCGGCCCGCTCGAGTGCGATTGCCTCAGTCGGTCGTCGCCGCGCTTGCGCGACCGGAAGCTTGACGTCATCGAGATATTCGTCACGCGTCGATTTCTCCCGCGTAACTCCGGCTGCCCGCAACAGGAGCCAGTCCCGAACGAGAGGAGATTGCTTCGCCGCGGCTTCATACAGGATGCGGGCACTGTCGAGATTGTCGGCGCGATCGAAAGCTCGCGCTTTGAGAACGATTTCCTTCGCAGGGTCGTTTACAGAATCTCTGGAGCTTGCTGCTGTTCCACTCGCGGAGCTTTCATTGTTGCAGCCGGCTGAGACGATCAGTGCTGCTGTGGAAATCAGGCGAATCAATCCCTCCACTTCGTTCCCGCCCTGTCCAGAAGCTCGTCGGACTCCTTTGGTCCCCAGCTGCCAGCGTGATATTGTGGAATCTTCGACGGCGGATGCTTCGCGATGTAATCGAGCAAAGGATCGATCACCGACCATGCAGCTTCGACTTCGTCACTTCTCGTGAAGAGCGTAGCGTCCCCCAGCATTACGTCGAGGAGTAGTGTCTGATATGCGGGAGGTGTATCGCCCTTGAACGCTGCGTCGTACGAAAAGTCCATGTTCACCGGCGAGATCTCGAATTCCGGCGTGAGCTCGTTCGCAGTCCCCGGCGTCTTCACGTTGAATCGCAGAGAAATTCCCTCGTCCGGTTGTACGCGCATCACGAGAACGCTCGGCCATTTCTCTTCGAGCTCGGTCTGACTGAAGAGCAGAACAGGCGGCGGCCTGAACTGAATCACAATCTGCGAAACCCGTTTCGGAAGCCGCTTGCCCGACCTCAGATAGAAGGGAACGTGTTTCCATCTCCAGTTGTCGATTTCAAACTTGATGGCGGCAAATGTCGGAGTGATCGAATTGGGCGCGACATTCTCTTCTTCGCGGTATCCAGGAACGTGCTCACCGTCTACCTCGGCGGATGAGTACTGCCCGATTGCAACCGGAGGCTCTCCGTCCGCGAGCAGCGGCTTGAGAGAGCGAAGCACCTTCACTTTCTCGTCGCGCACATCGTCCGCCTTGAACGCAATCGGCGGCTCCATCGCTGCGAGAGTGAGAAGCTGAAGCAGATGATTCTGAAACATGTCACGGATGACGCCTGCTTCTTCATAGTACTTTCCGCGCGTCTCTACTCCGACTGTCTCGGCCACAGTGATCTGGACCTGCCGGATGTATTGACGACTCCAGAGCGGCTCGAACAACGGATTCGCGAAACGGAATACGAGAATGTTCTGTACGCTTTCCTTTCCCAGATAGTGATCAATGCGATAGACCTGATGCTCAGCGAGCTTGTCGAGCACAATGCAGTTGAGCTCCTTGGCTGTCTCGAGACTGCGTCCGAAGGGTTTTTCAATTACGACGCGTGCAAATGGTCGCGCGTTCGCGTCACCGGTCTTCGGAGCCAGGCCGCTCTGCGACAGGTGTTCGATTGTCGTCTCGAACACACTTGGCGGAATCGCGAGATAAAAAATCCGGTTTCGCTTCTCTTCGCTCAGCGGACCTTCGATCTCCTCGAGACAGCGCTTTATCGACTCGTAACATTCCATCTTTCCAAGGTCGCCGTTCGCGTAATGGATGCGCGATGAAAACCACTCCCACGTTTTCTCGTTGACCGATTTGATCTCGTCTGACGCTTCCAGAGCCGCACGCATCGTGTCGATGTAGGCCTGAGTCTGGAGAGGCTCGCGCGCAACACCGATGAGATTGAACTCCGCAGGAAGAAGCTTTTCCTCCGCGAGTGAATAGAGCGCAGGGAGAAGCTTTCGTTTCATCAGGTCGCCGTGGCCACCGAGAATGACGATCGATGACCTTTCGACACCTTCGCCGGTGATGTGCGAGCCGAACGGCTTCATCGGCGATGGAACAACCCGCGGTACGCTCATGCTTTCTGCACCGCGTGTCCGCCGAACTCGTTCCTGAGCGCGGCGATCACTTTGGCGGAGAACGAATCCTCCTGTCGAGAGCGCAGGCGCATCAATAAAGAGAGCGTTATGACGGGAGCGGGCACGTCGAGATCGACTGCTTCCTGAACAGTCCACCTCCCCTCGCCCGAATCGTTGACGAACCCTTTCAGGGCGTCGAGGTCAGCGTCCTTCTCGAAGGCCCTCTCAGCGAGCTCGTTGATCCACGAGCGCACAACGCTGCCGTTGTTCCACACTCGTGCAATGCTGTGGAGGTCGAGCTCGAAATCCTTCGACGCGTGAAGGATCTCGTATCCCTCGGCGTACGCCTGGAGCATCCCGTACTCGATCCCATTGTGAATCATTTTCACGTAATGCCCTGCACCAGTCGGTCCCGTGTGCGCATACCCGTTCGGGGGTGCAAGCGTCTTGAAGATCGGTTCACAAAGCTTGAACGCTTCGTCCGATCCGCCGATCATCAGGCAATAGCCGTTCGCGAGCCCCCAGATTCCGCCACTAGTGCCTGAATCGACAAACTCGATTCCCTCCTCCCGAAGCTGCGCAGCGCGACGCATTGTCTCGTGAAAGTTCGAGTTGCCCCCGTCGATGATGATGTCGCCCTTCGACAGTCCAGGCAGAAGCGCCGCAATGATGTCATCGACTGGCTTACCAGCCGTCACCATGATCCACACGATGCGAGGACTCGTGAGCTTCGAGAGCATCGAGGCTGGACTGTCTGAACCCTGCGATCCGAGCGCGACATACCGCTGCACGGTTGCGGGAGTGCGGTCATAGACGACAACCTCGTGACCGCCGCGCATCAGACGCTCCGTCATGTTGCCGCCCATTCTGCCGAGGCCGATCATTCCGAGTTTCATGCGGAGTTACCCTTGAGGTTGAATTGCACGCCGAGGCTGCGAAGCTCGTCGGCCAGCTGCGGTGCTGATTGATAGTGAATCGTATGCATCCCCATCTGCTGCACAGGCTGGAGATTCTGGACGCGATCGTCGATGAAAACCGACTCCGCGGGCCTGGCTTCTGAAATCCCGAGAGCACGCTCGTAGAAGCGCCGAGCAGGTTTGCGCAGGCCCAGCCAGCACGATGAAAGAAATGCGTCGAAGAATTCGTCGAGTCCGAACTGCGAAATCCGGTAGCGGTTCAGATCTTCGCACTCGTTGTTCATCGTCATGACCCAGTACCTGCATCCATCGGCAACTGCGCGCGCAATCGCAATCGTGTCAGGATGCGGCCTGCTCTGCGCAACGACGAAGCTCTTGAACTCTTCCCTTGTGAACGTGCGTGGCTGGTAAAAGACGGCCACGTCGAGGTATTCATCGAGACTGACCTGTCCCTGCTCGAGAGGCCCGACCATTTCCTCGTGTCGCGACTGAAAGTCGTCTTCGTCGAGCGCAAACTTTTCTATCGCGACTTTTCGCTGCTCGCGGTCCCATCCATTTGTACCAAGCACACCACCGATGTCGAAGAACACGTGTCGGATTTTTGTCATTTCTCAATCAGGACTGCGCGAGCGGGCGCGCCGTCCAGCCCCTGGAGTCGAAGCGGAAGGCAAACGAAATCGTACTCGCCCTCCTCGATGTCGCGAAGATCAAGTCCCTCGACGATCACGACGTCATTGCCGAGCAGAGTGCGATGAGTGCGGTGATGTCCGGAGTGAAACTGCTCGATGGACAGATAATCCACTCCCACGAGCTTCACACCCCGCGACACTAAATACTCTGCCCCGTCCGGAGCGAGATACGTATAATCACGGTGAAACTCGTTATCCGTCAGAAAAGCGGAGTTGCGGGTGCGCAGGAGCACACGTGTATTGCCTCGAAGATCGCGATTTCGTAGATCAGCTGCGCCAACTGACATCAGCGCGTGGTCGAATGAAAGAACGATCGCCGGACCGATGAGAACGTCGAGGTCGATGTTGTCGACGGGCTGACCATCATCGAAGAAGTGTCGCGCAGCGTCAACGTGTGTCCCGGTATGTGAGCCAAACCGAATACTGGAGACATTCGCCCCAGCGCCCCGGGAAACAGCCTGCTGGAGCTCGATTGCGATTTCAGGATTGCCCGGGTAGACAAGGCCGCCGGTTTTGACGGGAACCGAGATGTCGTGAATGCGACTCATCAGCGCGTCAGAGAGGCAACTGTCGTTCCGCTCAGGAAGGCGGAATTGTCGATGGACTCGCGCTGAGGATGAATCGTGGTATCTCCGCCCGGAATGTGGTGGCATCGGGTCTGAGGAAGTTGTAATGGCCTTCCATGAAACCCTGCCCCGACTTGAGAATGCAGAAACTCTGGTACTCGTGCACGTCGCCGGGCGTAATCAAAGGCTGTTCGCCAACCACACCTTCACCTTCCACTTCGGTGTCGTCGCCGGTCGAATCGTGGATGAGCCACCGCCTCGACATGAGCTGTGCGGGGATCTCGCCGACGTTTTCGATCCGGACGAAATACGCAAACACATAATGCCGTGCGGACGGCTCGGACTGTTCGCGCAAATACACCGGGCGAACAGTGATTCTGATTCCGTTGGATTCTTTATGAAAGAAAGGTTGCGCTGCCATTAACAAAACCTAAACACCATGCTTTCATCGATCCTCTACCAAATCGATGCGCGTACTGCGTCGCCTCGAACCATGGGATCTCCCGCCTTGCATCCGAATGCTGCCGCAAACTCGGGCATGTTCGAGATCGGCCCGTTGGTCCGCCAGCGCCCGGGCGCATGGGGATCGGTCAAAATGCGCTGACGCTGATTCTGCGGCGTAATGTTCTGTCGCCATATCTGCGCCCACGCCATGAAGAACCGCTGCTCGGGAGTGAACCCGTCGATGCTTGCAGGTCGCGGCTTACCCTGCATCGATTTCTGCAGCGCAGCGAATGCGATGTTGAGCCCGCCCAGATCCCCGATGTTCTCGCCGAGTGTGAGCTTGCCTTGCACGTGCATGCTGTCGAGCACTGTGTAGGCGTCAAATTGCGACGACACCAGCCCCGTCCGCTGCTTGAACGCAGCGAGATCCGCATCGCTCCACCAGTTCTTGAGATTACCCTGAGGATCGAACTGAGCACCCTGATCGTCGAACCCGTGACTCATCTCGTGTCCGATCACGCTTCCCATTCCACCGTAGTTCACAGCGTCATCGGCAGTCGCCGAAAAGAATGGGGGCTGAAGAATACCTGCGGGAAAGACAATCTCGTTCATCAAGGGATTGTAGTAGGCATTCACAGTTGCGGGCGTGATTCCCCACTGCGTCCGATCGACGGGTTTCCCGATCATCTCCAGATCGCGCTTGTTCTCGTACTCGTTCACCGCGTAGACGTTCTGAAGGAACGAGCCCTTCTTGAGATCCAGCGTGGAGTAGTCACGCCACTTGTCCGGATAGCCGATCTTTTCAGTGAATGCAGCAAGTTTGGCGACAGCCGCTTTTTTGGTAACGTCGCTCATCCATGACAGGGCTCC
>Ga0070698_100009623_pt1 | contig 10337 bp, 9 predicted proteins | sample KBSK1502metaG_FD_65477 | JGI IMG/M metagenome (GOLD analysis project Ga0070698, IMG submission 65477) | Corn, switchgrass and miscanthus rhizosphere microbial communities from Kellogg Biological Station, Michigan, USA - KBS K1-50-2 metaG | ecosystem: Host-associated > Plants > Roots >... | reverse complement strand
GTCCTCATGCGGACACGCGGGGGCGCGATCGGGCTCGCGACCGCGCTGCGGCACAACGAGGCCGGCTACGACATCCACGTCGAGATCCACGGCGGCAAGGACACGATCGCGATCGGGATCGACCCGCGGACGCCGTGGCGGTCGGTGGAGCGGGACGCGCCGGCGTTCGCCTCGCCGCCGTATCCCTCGTTCCACGTGCGCTTCGCCGATGCGTACCGCGACGAGCTCGCCTACTTCCTCCGTTTCGCGCGAGGCGAGGTGGAGAACAGGTGCACCGCAGCCGACGCCCTCGAGGCGCTGCGCATCGCCGAGGCCGCCGGGCGGTCATGGCGAGAGCAGCGCACCGTGCGGCTCGACGAGGTCGCATGACCGTCCGCATCACGTTCCTGGGGACGGGTAACGCCTTCGCGGCCGGCGGTCGCTCTCACGCGTGCATCCTCGTGCGGCATGACGGAGGCACGCTGCTCCTCGACTGCGGTGGATCATCGCTCCCGGCGATCACGCGCACGCTCGAGCCCGGGGCGGTGGACGCGATCGCGGTCACGCACCTGCACGGCGATCACTTCGGCGGGATCCCGTTCCTTCTCGACGAGCAGAAGTGGAACGGGAGGACGCGTCCGATCGTCATGGGCGGGCCGCGCTCGCTCGAGGAGCGGGTCCGCCAGGTCGCGCACGGCTACCGCATGGACCTGTCGTCCCTCCCGTATGACGCGCGTTTCGTGGTACTGGGCCCCGACCCCACGCCGCTCGCCGGCGCGCAGGTGACGGCCCTTCCCGTCCAGCACAGCCCCGACTCGGAGCCGCACGGGCTGCGGGTCCGGGTCGGCGGCAAGCTGATCGCGTACACCGGCGACGCGGTCTGGACCGACGCGCTTCCCGCGCTCGCGGACGGAGCGGACCTCCTCATCTCGGAGTGCACGTGGTTCGAGAAGCGCGATCCGGTGCATCTCAACGCGCAGGACCTCGCTGAACACAAGAACGACCTGCGCGCGCGACGGGTCCTTCTCACGCATCTCGGTGTCGAGTCGCTCGCGAACCGGTCACGGCTCCCCTTCGAGGTCGCGGAGGACGGGATGGAGATCGAGCTCTAGGCCTCGGCGATGAGATGGACGCGCTCGGGACGGACGGCGATCCCGACAGTGCCTTCGAGGGGCGAAGCAGCACCGGGATCCGCCTGATCGACGATCCACTCGCGGCCATCGACGCTCACCCAGTAGCGCATCAGGTCGCCGAGGAACGCCCGGCGCGCCACTGTCCCTTTCACGACGAGACCCTCCGCCACCGCATCCGGCGGGAGGAGGCCAAGCGCCTCGGGACGGACGCAGAGGTGGACCGAGGCGCCGGACGTGACGGCGATGCCCTCTGGGGTGCGCACGGTCAGGCGGTGCTCGCCGAACGACACGACCGCGGTCTCGCCGCGCACCTCGGCCACGGATGCGGGCACCAGGTTCACGGCGCCGATGAAGTCGGCGATGAAGGTGGTGCGCGGGCGGTAGTAGATCTGCCAGGGATCGCCGGCCTGCTCGACCTTGCCGTTGTTCATCACCGCGATCCAGTCCGACAGCGATAGCGCCTCCACCTGATCGTGCGTGACGTAGATGAACGTCATGCCCAGCCGCCGCTGGAGGTCACGCATCTCGCTGCGCAGCTGCTCGCGCAGCTTGGCGTCGAGGTTGGAGAGCGGCTCGTCGAGCAGGAGGATCTCGGGTCGCACGATGAGCGCGCGCGCGACCGCGACACGCTGCTGCTGCCCGCCGGAGAGCTGGCTCGGCATCCGATCGCCCATCCCCTTGAGCCCCACGAACACGAGCGTCTCGTCGACGCGCTTCGCGCGCTCGGCACCGCGGATGCCCTGGACGCCGAGGCCGTACCCGACGTTGTCGCGAACGCTCATGTGCGGGAAGAGCGCGTAATCCTGGAAGACCATCGCCGTTCCGCGCCGGTGCGCCGGGAGGTCGTTGATGCGGCGGCCCGAGACGATGATGTCGCCTTCGTCCGGGTCGTAGAAGCCGGCGATCATCCGCAGCGTGGTGGTCTTGCCACAGCCGGACGGGCCGAGCAGCGTCGCGAAGGAGCCCTTGGGGACCTCGAAGGACACGTCGTCGACCGCCGCGACGCCGCCGAAGCGCTTGATGACGTGGGACAGGCGAAGGTGCGCGACGTCAGGCACGCGCCGCTCCCAGCGCCAGGCCGCGCCGTCCGCCGATGAACGCGAGGGTGACCAGGACGATGATGGCCATCGTCACGTCGATCACGGTGAAGGCGGCCGCGCCGCCCCAGTTGAAGTCATTCACCAGCTGGAAGATCGTGATCGTCGCGACCGTCGTCTGCGGCGTGAACAGGAAGATCAGGAGCGACAGCGTGGTCACGGCTCGGACGAAAGTGGTCACGAAGCCGACGCGCAGCGATCCTCCGAGCATCGGCACGATGACGTCGCGGAACCCCCGAAGACTCGAGGCTCCGAGGCTTGTGGCCGCTTCGTCGATGGACCGGTCGATCTGACGCAGGCCCGCGACGGTCGCCTGATATCCGACCGGGATGTTCCAGAACGTCAGCGCGATGATGATGAGCACCCCGCGGTCGAGCCAGTCCAGCCACGGCTTGTTGAACGACACGACATACCCGAGCCCAAAGAAGAGCCCGGGGATCGCCGCGGGCATGATCAGGAGGAAGTCGAGCGCGCGGCGTCCTCTCCAGCTGCCGCGCTGGACCAGGAAGCCGGCGAACACCGCAAGGAGAGCAGACACGCTCGCGGCGCTCAGCCCGTAGACGAGAGTGTTCTGGAGCGACAGGCTGTGCGCGCCGAGGTATTCGAAGTACTCGCTGGTGGGCGTCAGGTTCGTCGGAAAGTGAGCGGTGACCGCGCTCGCGATCAGGGTGCCGTACACGAGGAAGATGAGACCCGCGAGCGAGAGGCACGCGACGAAGGAGAAGATCGTCACGAGCCGCGGCACCGGCGGCCGCGGCATGGACGAAGCGCGCCCGCTCACGGTGACGTACGAGCGGCCGCCATCGAGCCGGATCTTGGCGACGTACAGGCCGAGCGCGAGTGCGAGCAGGATGCTGCTGACGGCGGACGCGCCGCTGATGTCCCCGAAGCCTGAGATCAACCCGTAGGCCTGCGTCGGGAGGACGGTGAACACCCCGCCGATCAACGCGGGATTGCCGAAGTCCTCGAGGACATAGATGGCGGTCGTGAGGATCGCGGCTCCAAGACCCGGGCGTGTCAGCGGGAGCGTGACGCTGCGGAAGACATCCCACGCGCCGGCGCCCAGATTGCGCGCTGCTTGCTCCATCCGCGCATCGCTCCGCGACAGGACATCGGCGATGAGCTGATACGCGAACGGGAAGAACGCGATCGTCTGCACGCCCCAGATGCCATACAGCCCGAGGATGTTGGGCGACTGCCCGAAGACGCCATACGTGACGATCCCGCGCGGACCGAAGAGGAGGATGTACGCGGCCGCGACCACGAACGGCGGGGAGAGCAACGGGAGGATGCCGACGAGCCGGAAGAACGGCTTCCACGGCATGTCCGAGTAGACCATCGCGTACGCGTACACAAAGCCGAGAGCGACCGCGGTCGTCGTCGAGAGCGCGGTGAGGATCAGCGAGTTCTGGAGCGGCCGCTGCCAGTTCCCATGTTCGAAGAAGTCGACGTACCCGCCCCCGCCGGGTGTGAGGACGACCTGTACCTGCGGATACACGATGAAGGCGAGGACCAGGCCCGCGACCGCGAGCAGCCCGACCAGCAACGCCGGTTCGCGCCGCAGGCTCCGCATGGCCTGGTCCTCTCTTTAGTTCGCTAGAGCCCTACCGCCGCCTGCCATGCCTTGATGAGGCGGTCCTTGTTCGCGTTCGCGAAGTCCGGCTCGTAGTTCACGAGCTTGACCTGCTCGAGCGTCGGCGCACCCGGCGCCGGCGCCACGTCCTTCCGTACCGACACGCGGTTGCTGAGCTTGACGTTGAGCTCACCGGCCTCCTTGGTCAGGATCCAGTCGACGAAAGCCTTCGCCGCGGGCAGGTTCGCCGCGGGGCGTCCCTTCACGATCGAGACGGCGCCGACCTCGTAGCCCGTGTTCTCCGGGACGGCGAGCGCGATGCCGGGGTTCTTCGCTTTCTCGGTGAGGATGTCGTGGCTCCAATTCGGCCCACCGACGAACTGTCCCTGCGAGACGAGCTGGATCCCCTGCGGCGCGGTGCCGACGTACTGCGCGATCTGCGGGTGGAGCTTCTTCATGTAGTCGAGGGCCTTCGCCTCGTCCTTGCCGAACCGGAAGACCTGCGTCGCGAGGAAGATGTAGCCGCCGCCGGTCTTCACCGGGTCGGGCATGACCAGCTTGCCCTTCCACGCCGGATCGAGCAGGTCGTCCCACGTCTTCGGCGTCTTGCCGCCGATCTCCTTGTTCAGCCGGTCGGTGTTCGCGACGAATCCGAAGATCCCGAAGTACCAGCCGGTCCAGCTGCCGGTGGGGTCCTTCGCGGCGTCCGAGATCGCGGAGGCGTTCGGCGACGTGTACTTCTCGAGCAGGCCGTCCTTTCCGAGCCCGTCATGGAAGGATCGGTCGCCGCCGACGAAGATGTCGGCCTTCGGGCTGTCCTTTTCCGCCTTGATGCGGGTCTGCAGCTCGCCTGCGGCGGCGAGTGGCAGGAGGTCGACCTCGATACCCGGGTACGCCGTCTTGAACGCCTTGACGAATTCATTGTTCGTCGACTCGTTGAGCGCGGAGTACACGGAGATGCGGCCCGTTGGCTTCGCCGCCGCCGCGGCCGTCGCCGCCGCGGGACTCGGGCTCGGCGCCGCCGCGCCGCCGCACGCGATGGCGAGCCCTTCGGCCACCACGCTGACGCCGGCGAGCTTCAGGAGCGTCCTTCTGTTCACGCTTTTCCCTCCCATTTCGCGCCAGGCGGCGCGCGGCGGGGAGTGTACTTCCGGGCCTTCGCGGGCCCCTTCGAGGACGGAGGATCACAGAACCGGACGCGACTTAGCGAACTGTTCCTTGTGTGTAACTGCTGCCGAGGGCTGTCACGATCTCGGTCGGAACCTTAACGATCATGACGTCGGCGAGTACGTAGTCGTAACGGCGTGGGCCGATGCCCCTAGCCATCATCTCTGGCAAGGGGAGGGGTCATTTCCGATGAGCCAACTGCGGACCTTCGGCGTCGCGGACACCGGTCAGAGCCTCGTCGAGATCGCTCTGGCCCTGCCGCTGCTGCTCATCACCCTCCTCGGGATGGTCGATGTGGGCCGCGCCTACGTCTACACGACCGCGGTAACGAGCGCCGCGCGCGAGGCGGCTTACTACGACGCCAAGACATCGGGCGCGACCATCCAGAGCGTCGCACTCCGAGCGTGCAACGAGACCGGCTTCATGGACTACCAGACCAGCTTCGCCGGCACCGTCACCGACTCGACGCACGCGACATGCTCGGGTGGCATCGCCGTGACGATGGGGACCTGCACCGCCAGCTCGGGCTCGAGCGGCTACACGGTCACCGTCGGCTACACGTTCACGCTGGTCAGCGGCTACCTCTTCCAGTCGCTCCTCGGCGGCGGCGGGACCCTCGTCGCCGAGAACACAGCCTGCATCCGGAGCCTTCAGTGAGCCTGCCCCGGGTGCTCACGCGTCACGACGGACAAGCGCTGGTCGAAATGGCGATCGCCACGCCGATCCTGCTGCTCCTGCTCATCGGCATCCTCGACATCGCTCTTCTCATCAACGTCGACGCGACCGTGACGAACGCGAGCCGCGAGGCGACCCTGTACGCGACGGTCCACCCGACCGCGGCGCCCTCAGCGATCGTGTCCCAGGCCGCCGCGCGCAGCGAGCCGCTCCACACGGAGCTGCTCACCGTCAACGTCTACTACCTGAGCGGCGCGACGTTCCTGCCGTGGCCGTCGAGCGGGCTTCCGGCGAACAGTCCGCGCGCGCAGGTCCCGATCGCGGTCGAGGTGAGCTACCCGTGGTCCGCGAGCACGATCCTGATCGGGCAGTACATCGGGGGCGGGTCTCGGACGATGACCTCCCGCTCGACGATGGTGATCACGTGGTGATGCGCATGTTCGGCCTCGGAGACGAGGGCCAGTCGATCATTCTGGTCGCGGGCGGCTTCGCCATGCTCATGGGAGCGGTCGCCCTCAGCGTCGACTGGGGCTACGGGTTCGCTCAGCGGCGTGCCATGACGAACGCCGCCGAGTCCTCCGCGCTCGCGGCGGGGAGACTCATGGCTTCCGCGGTGATCCTGTCGGGCGGCTCGGCGACCTTCTCGAGGAACCAGGAGGACGCGTTCAGCGAGGCCTGCGCGTTCGTGCGCGAGAACCTCGGCTCACCGATCTCCAGCGCGACGTACTCGCTCAGCGTCGAGTTCCTGACGTCGGGCGGGACCACCGCCCTCTCGACGATCACACGGACGATCACGTCCGCGTGCCCGACTTTCACGGCGCCGTTCACCTCGATCGATCCGACGACGCGCGACCTGCGCATGACCGTGACCACGACCTATCCCTCCCTGTTCGGAGGCGTCGTCGGGAAGTCGACGATCGCCGCGAGCGGGGTCGCGCGCGCACGGGTCGTCGGCGGCTCGGCCATCTTCAACGGCGGCCAGCCGTGGCCGGTCGTCGGCCACTACGACGTCTCACAGCTCACGAGCTCCACCTGCGGCAGCCCGTGCGACCCCAGCAGCGCGACGCCCGTGACGTTCTGGAGCAACAGCGTCACATACGGATCCAGCTGGAAGGGATCCCTGGACTACTCGCGCTGCTCCACGCAGCAGTCGTCGTCGACGCCCAGCCCCTGCGCACCGCAGCTCATCACGGTCTGGGACCAGAGCGGCTCTGCATACGCGACCCCGCGGACATCACCGAGGGCCGACGTCCAGTCGCCGCAGCAGTGCCCGAGCGGCTCCTTCGACACGGCGGGGGCGATCCCCGCCAATGCCGGGACGGACAAGGGCTGCGCGATCCCGAACTGGATCTACTACGGCTTTCAGGGAACGCTGTCGCTCTGCACGAACTGGGTGTCGACGGCGGGCCCGACACCGACCCCATGCCCGACGGGTCCGACGCCGACAGCGCAGCCCAGTCACTCGCCGAACCCGCTCGGTACGTCCCGGACGGTGTGCCAGAGCGTGCCCTCGTTCCTCATCGCACCGTCATGCAGCAACGATCGCGTCGGCGACTGGGTCGAGACCGTGACCGGGAGCCCGATCGCGTCGCTCCTCCAGCAGTCGATCCACGACCACGGAACGACCACCGACTGGTCGACCGTCGCGGTCCCGGGCGGCGGCGGGACCCTCTACGGAAAGCAGCTCGTCGTCAACGCCTACCTGTGGGACTGCGCCGAAGAATTCAAGAGCGGCGCGTGGAAGCTCGTCACGCCGGCGCCGAGCCCGAGCCCGGTGGACTGCTCGGGGATCACCGCGAGCAACTGGCCGAGTGGCCGCAAGGCCGATCGGGTGCACCTGTTCGCCGTGTCGGCGTTCACGTTCTACGAGGGGCTCGTCGACAGCCAGAACATCAAGGGCTTCTGGGGCGGCGGCTTCGCGAGCCCCGACAGCTGCCCCGCCAGCGGCAACTGCGCGCTCAATTCATCGAACACGACCATCCTGGTCGACCCGTAGGCAAGGGGAACGTTGGTGAGATCTCGATCGACCGTCCTCCTGATCCTCGGCGTCGTGCTCGCGCTGCTCACCGGCGGCGGGTTGTATCTCGTCGCCGCGGGCGAGCGCACCGCACAGGCGACGATCAACGTGCAGGCCGCGGCGGACGCCACCTCTGCCATCGTCGCAAAGGCCGATATCCCCGCGCGCACGGTCCTGACCGCGGACATGATCACACGCAAGCAGCTGCCCGCCGACGCACTGCCGGCATCCGCCGCGCGCGACGAGAGCGAGATCGTGGGCCAGACCACGCTCGCGCCGATCCCCGCCGGCTCTCTGATCCTCAAGCCCCAGCTCCTCTCCGCGGGTGGGAAGAGCGGCCAGTCGCTCACCGTCGACCCGGGCAAGGTGCTGGTCGCGTTCCCGACGACGGACCCGCTCACGTCCGCCGGCCTCGTCACTGCGGGCGATCACGTCGACCTCCTGGTCACGATCACGGTCGGCTCGGGCGACACGTCTCGGAAGACCCAGACCACGATCCAGAACCTCGAGGTCGTCCAGGTGCTCGGGCCGACGGCACAGACTCCGCAGCAGGCCCGCGCACTCACGTTCATCGTGGACCACCAGGTCGCGCTGTTCCTCAAGTACCTGCGCGACAGTCAGGCGGGCATCGAGATCGCGGTCCGCTCGCGGGCGGAGAACGACGTCGTGCGCACGCAGACGGTGAACATCCAGGTGCTGCAAGAGACGTTCGGTTTCCGATGAGCAGCACACACCGCGTCGAGGAGGCATCCAGATGAGCGACACAGACCGCATCCATATCGCCCTCGCGGAGCCCGACCGGAAGGTCGCGGTCGCGGTCGCTCAGGCTCTCGCCGCGGAGGCGGGATTCGAGCTCATCGCCAGCGCGGCGGACGCGCGGGCGCTCCTCGGCGCGATCGGCGAGCGGACAGTCGACGTGACCGTCGTGGACATCGCCGCGGCAGGTCTCGAGCCGCCGTCTCTCATCCGTGAGATCCTCGAGCACCGTCCCGGAACGTGCGTCATCGCCACGGGCCAGGGCACTCCGGCCGGAACGGTCGGACGGCTGATCTCCGCCGGCGCGACGACGTTCCTGCCGAAACCCTACCGGACCGACGAGCTCATCTCGACGGTCCGCGAGCTCCTCGGCGCGCCGGCACGCCCCGCGGCGGCTCCGCCCGCAACGCGCGCGCGACGCGGCTCCGTCATCGCCGTCTACAGCCCGAAGGGCGGAGTGGGCACCACGACCGTCGCGACGAGCCTCGCGGTGACCCTCGCCGCGCGCAGCAACACCCGGGTGGCGATCGTCGATCTCGACCTGCAGTTCGGCGACGTGGGCGTCGCGCTCGACCTCAAGTCGAACAGCGGCATCGCGGACCTCCTGACGGGAGACGTCGCGATCGACGATGGGATCATCGCCGAGGTCTTTGCGCGTCACTCGTCGGGCGTTCAGGCGCTGCTCGCGCCGGCCGACCCCACCGACATGGGCTCCATCGATGTCGCGGCGGTCATCCGCCTGCTCGAGCGGATGCGCACGTCATTCGACTTCATCGTGCTGGACCTCTGGTCGGCGCTCGAGGAGCTCGCGCTCGCGACGCTCCGCGCGGCGGACCGGGTCGTACTCGTGACCACTCCCGAGGTGCCCTCGCTGCGGCACCTGAGGCGGATCATGAACGCGACCGGCCCCCTTCTCGGGGTGGACCGCACCGTCATCGTCGCCAACCGCGCCCCCTCGAAGGTGGGCGTGAGCGTCGCCGAGATGGAGCGCGCGCTTGGGATGCCGGTCGCGGCGCAGGTCCCGAGCGACGGGGTCGCCGTGACGAAGGCGATCAACGAAGGCATGTCGATGATGGATCCGCGCGCCAACGTGCGGGTCGCGCGCGCGTTCCGCGACCTCGCGGACACGCTGGCCAGGGACCTCGGGCGGAAACGTGAGCCCGCATTCGGCTCCGCCAGCGCGGTCAGCCTGTCATGAGCCCACTCCGACCCCTCGGGCTGCGCGTCGTTCAGCCCGACGAGCCCGTCATCCGGCCGCAGAGCGGGCCGACGCCACCGCTCGACCTCGAGGTCGACCGCGAGCCGCCGGCCCTCGTTCAGGAGAGCAAGCTGCGCGGCCCGGACGAGGTCGAGCTCGTGAAGCGCCTGCACGCGTCGCTGACGGCGACGATGGGCGCGACCCTCGATACGGCGTCGCCCGGCGCGATCCAGGCCATGCTCATCGAGCGGTTCCCCGCCGTCGTCCAGGACATGAGACCCGCGCTCGGCCGGCTCGATCGCGCGCGCGTCCAGGACGCGATCCTGCACGAGATCGTGGGCTTCGGACCCATCCAGGACCTCCTCGAGGACGAGACCGTGTCCGAGGTCATGGTGAACGGACCGGATCGGGTGTGGATCGAGCGCGACGGCCACCTCTATCTCACGGACATCACCTTTGCCGACGCGGCCCACCTGATCCGCATCATCCAGCGCATCGTCGCGCCCCTGGGCCGTCGCTGCGACGAGTCGTCGCCGATGGTCGACGCGCGTCTCCCGGACGGGTCACGCGTGAACGCGATCATCCCGCCGCTCTCGCTCGTCGGTCCGGTCCTGACGATCCGGAAGTTCCGCAAGGTCCCGCTCCCGCCGGCGGCGCTGCTGAGCAACGGGACGATCACGACCGAGGCGCTGCAGTTCCTGCGCGCCTGCGTCCGCGGCAAGCTGAACATCATCGTCGCCGG
>Ga0070698_100009622_pt1 | contig 10338 bp, 8 predicted proteins | sample KBSK1502metaG_FD_65477 | JGI IMG/M metagenome (GOLD analysis project Ga0070698, IMG submission 65477) | Corn, switchgrass and miscanthus rhizosphere microbial communities from Kellogg Biological Station, Michigan, USA - KBS K1-50-2 metaG | ecosystem: Host-associated > Plants > Roots >... | reverse complement strand
GGTTTTGCTTTGTATCAGATCGGCAACAGCGAGGCGGCATCGCGGGCAAGAGATTTTCTGCGAAACAGCGAAAAGCTGAAGGTGGAAACCGGCCCGGTTAAGGATTTCGGCAGTATCGTTACCGGCAGCATCAATCTTCAGAACGGTAGTGGCGACGCGACGCTGCATCTGAAAGTGATTGGTGACCGCAAGACTGTTAACGCCACCGTCGATCTCACCCTTGTTAGAGGAAGCACCTGGCGGGTGAGTTCCGCGAAATACGTTAACGAAGCCGGCCAAACGATCGAACTACTAAACCCCTACGACACAGAAATACTCATCCCCCGCTTGATTGCATGACGGAAACATCAACAAACACCAGCGGTGTTGCGATCCTTGGTTCCACCGGGTCCATCGGGTGCAATAGTCTACGCGTTATTGAATCGTTAACGACGAAGACGCCGATGCGCGTCGTTGGTCTCGCAGCGGGAACGAACGTCGAGCGTCTCGCAGATCAAATCGCCGTGCACTTGCCCGAGGTTGTTTCAGTCGACACTGAAACTGCCGCACACGATCTACGCGCGTTGCTCTTCGCCAGAGATATCGATCTGCCGCGTATCGTCATCGGCGAAGCGGGACTCATCGAAGTCGCCACACACCCACAGGCTGGTTGCGTCATCTCGGCAACTGTCGGAGCAGTCGGCTTTGTTCCCACGTTGAAGGCACTCGAGCTCGGCAAGCGTGTCGCACTTGCCAACAAGGAAACACTCGTAATGGCGGGCGAGTTGATGACTGAAGCCGCGCGCAAGTCAGGCGCTGAATTGTTGCCGGTAGATTCGGAACACAATGCTTTGCACCAGTGTTTGCGTGGCGAACGACACGAAGAAGTGCGACGGATCATTCTTACTGCTTCTGGTGGACCGTTCCGCACGAAAAATAAAGCCGAGATGAAACACGCCAGCATCGCCGAAGCGATGCAGCACCCAACCTGGAACATGGGCGCGAAGATCACGATCGATTCCGCGACCCTCATGAACAAAGGACTCGAAGTTATCGAAGCACACTGGCTGTTTGGATTTGGACCGGAAGTGATCGATATCGTCGTTCATCCCGAGTCGGTGGTGCATTCGATGATCGAGATGGTCGATGGTTCGGTGATCGCTCAGATGGGCGTCACAGACATGCGCCATGCGATTCAGTATGCGCTGACTTATCCCGAGAGACATTCCTGCCAATTAGCGCCGTTGGATTTGATCGCGATTTCCGGACTTCACTTCGAGGCGCCCGATCTGGATCGTTTTCCATGCATCTCGCTTGCGTATCGAGCGTTGAAAGCGGGAGGCACGCTTCCGGCGGCGATGAATGCTGCGAACGAAGAAGCGGTCAACGCGTTTCTCCACGAACGCATCTGCTTAACCGAGATTCCGGAAGTGATTGAAACCGTGATGAACGGTCATTCAATTCAACCGGCGCAGGACATTCAAACCATCCTCGCAGCCGATCACGCGGCGCGCCAGGCCGCCCTTGCTGCTATTGAAATGCTCTCCAACCACAAAGAAACCCAAAACGCACAAATAGTTTCGTGAGTCGGATCTGTGCTTTTGTGCTTCTTTGTGGCAGAAAGTTTAGGTAAACTCGCCTGTGCAACCCGGCTCGATGAGAGTCGAGTCTAAACGTGGTTGATTTACGTACCGATTGTTGGGAAAAAGGCTTTGAATGGACACTATACTCTACATATTGGCATTCATATTTATACTTGGTTCAGCGGTTGTCCTTCATGAATTCGGCCATTTTATCGTGGCCAAACTCTTCAAAATTCGCGTAGAAACGTTTTCGGTCGGTTTTGGTCCGCGTCTTTTTGGAAGAAAATGGGGCCATACGGACTACCGTGTCTCAGCAATTCCGCTTGGCGGCTACGTAAAACTTGGTGGTGACGAGTCAAATGCTCCGCTTGAAGGCAGTGGCGCAGAAGATATTCCGCCCGAGGAACAGTACAACCTGAGACCTCGCTGGCAACGCGTCATGGTTGCACTCGCCGGCCCGATAATGAACATCCTGACAGCAATGGCGATCCCGTTTGTGGGAGCGTTTATGTACGGAGTTCCAGCTACTCCAGCGCCTGTTGTCTACTACGTCGAACCGGGTGGCGCCGCAGAAAAGGCAGGTCTCAAAGCTGGAGACCGCATCATTACTTTTAACGGCTCAGAGAATCCCAGTTGGGACGCGATCACTGGCGATGCACTGCTTTCGCCGGGACGTCCGCTGCCAGTGGTCGTAAATAGAAGCGGCGCTGACGTCAATCTCACGATCACTCCGACCACGCGAACGGAGCAGGGCGAAGCCGCCGGCACACTCGATTTCATTCCTGATTATGGCGGACTGCCGGTGGTGGTTGCCGAAGTGTTTTCCGATTCGCCAGCCGCAGCCGCAGGTCTGAAAGTAAACGATCGTTTCATTACTATCGGTGGGCAGGACGTGAGGAGCGCGGGACAGATCACCGAATTTGTCCGCACACACGATGCACAGCCGATCGCGATCACCGTCGAGCGCGAGGGTCAAACAGTTCAACTGACCACTGATGACCGCCGTCTCGAACATAAGTTGGGATTCAAAGTCACCGAGCGATTTCCGTTGCACGCCGCAAACGTTTCGTCGGCAGTCAAATACGCCTACAACCAGAACATTCAAATTCTTCGTCTGACCGGCAAGGCACTGGGACAAGTTTTCTCCGGACAGCGATCGGTGCGAAATACGTTGTCGGGTCCGCTTGGAATCTACCAGGCAACGCAGAAATCGATTGAGAAACTCGGCTGGGACGGCGTGTTTGGCATGCTCGGTTTTCTCAGCCTGAACCTCGGTATCTTCAACCTGTTGCCAATCCCGGTCCTTGATGGCGGCGCAATTTTCCTAACCTTGATCGAGGGGCTTCTTGCTCTCATAGGTTTATCGATCTCTACGGCAGTCCGCGAACGTATTCAACAAGTAGGTTTTGTGATGGTGTTGCTGTTGATGGTGTTCGTAATCAGCAACGATTTGTTGAAGACGTTTAGTGGTAGAGGGTCGGAACCGGAGAAGCCGCCGGCTGCTGCTCCTGCGAAATAGCTAGAAAATAGTAATGCGTAAGACGCGACCAGTTAAAGTTAAGCATATTCAAATCGGTGGTGGTGCTCCTGTAGCGATTCAGTCGATGACAAAGACTGATACCGCTGACGTGGGCGCCACTGTAGCTCAAATCGAAGAAATGGTTCGCGCCGGCTGCGAGATCGTCAGGCTCGCTGTGCCTGACAACGATGCGGCAGTGGCGCTGAAAGAGATCCGGAAACGTGTTCCTGACGTTCCCATCGTTGCGGACATTCATTTCCACTACAAACTCGCGTTGCTGGCGCTCGAAGCAGGAATCGACAAGTTACGTTTGAACCCCGGTAACATCGGCGCTCACGAACGTGTGCGCGAAGTAGTGCGTGCGGCACAGGCGCAAAAGGTTCCGATTCGTATTGGTGTGAATGGTGGGTCACTCGAAAAGGATCTGCTGAAGAAATACGGCACTGCGACTCCCGAAGCTATGGTTGAGTCGGCAATGCGTCACATACAGATTCTCGAGGATCTCGATTTCACTGACATCATCATCTCGCTCAAAGCTTCAGACGTGCACCGGACTGTTGAGGCGTATCGATTGTTGGCGGAGCAGGTCGACTATCCGTTTCATCTCGGTGTTACCGAAGCCGGAACGTCGTTCAGCGGCACGGTGAAGTCGTCCATTGGGCTTGGAATTCTGCTGTATGAAGGAATTGGCGACACGATTCGGGTATCGCTGGCTGCGGAGCCACAGGAAGAAGTTCGCGTCGCGTGGGAGATCGTTAAGTCGCTCGGATTGCGAACGCGCGGTGTGACTGTAGTTGCGTGTCCGACATGCGGGCGTCTCGATGTGGATAACTTCGTCGGTATCGTGACTGAGATCGAGCGCCGTCTCGCGCACATTGAAGAGCCGTTACATCTGTCGATTATGGGATGTGCGGTGAATGGTCCTGGTGAAGCTCATGATTCGCAGCTTGGGATCACATTTGGGCGTGGTGTCGGGATGATCTTCAAGGACGGCGTGCCGATGCGCAAGGTTGCCGGTGAGAATATTGTCGAAGCGTTCGTGATGGAGACCGAGAAGCTGCTTGCTGAGATCAAAAATCAGCCACAGATGAACACGGATCTTTCAAACACGATTGAATCCGTTCTTCTAAATCAGCGTTAATCCGCGTTACTTAATCTTCACCCGCTTCGGAGCAGCAACGTCGCCTGCCATCACCAGGAACAACGCATCTGTCGTAATCTTCCGATTCACATTAACGATTAGCTGCTCCCGCAAGTCTTCAATCTGCAAAATCCAGTCACCGGCGCGTTCGGAATTCAACTTTTGAGCTACTTCGCGCAGCTCCGCTAACAGATCTTCATTCACGAGCTGCGCCGGCTCGACTCCCAACGACAACATCCACGCATCGCGAATCAACGTCTCGAGCACATCGAGGCGCTCTTCGAACTCTTCTTTGTATTGGGCTTCGTTGAGTTGTTCCGCCGAGCGAAGCAATTGGGCGCGGTCGTCGCTGACGACGAGTGCGTTGAGCACCTTTAGCATCGCTTTGCGCTGCGACGTGAATGTCACCAGATCGCCGGAGAGTGCTCGTCCCATGCTGCCGCCTGCTGCACGCGCTCGCAGTCGAGCAGTCTTTTTGTCGAGGGAGTTGTTCTTGAGCAAGTAGCCTTCGATCTCGTCTGGTGTCAGCGGCGAGAAACGAATCATCTGACAACGCGAGAGTATCGTCGGCAGAAGCTGAGCCGGACGTGCAGTGATCAGGATCAGGTGTGATGTTCTGGGCGGTTCCTCAAGGACTTTCAGCAGCGCGTTTGCGGAAGCGTCGTTGAGCTTGTCGGCCTCATCAACCAGAAACACGCGCGCTTTACCTTCGAACGGCCGGAAGTTAGCCTCACGCTCGATTTGGCGCATCTGCTCGACGCGCAACACACGTTTCGGAGCGACGACGAGTCCAACATCCGGATGGTCCGTCCAGATGATCTGTGTCCACTCGTCGGCGTCCTCACGTTGCGGATAATTCAACTTCGCGATCCGCACACATGACGAACAGACGCCGCACGCTTCGAGATCCTTTGGCGTACGGCAATTCAGCGCGCGTGCGACTTCGAGCGCAAAACGCTTTTTGCCGATACCTTCTTCACCTGTAAACAGCATCGCGCCGGGAAGCCGGTCGTTTACCAGCATTCGTTTCAGCGCTGTTTTGACACGAGAGTTTCCGGTGAGTTCGTCAAACATACTTCATGGCCAGATGGCCTCTGCTTTGAAGATAGGGAATGATGATTTCTTTGACGCGTTCCTGCGTGCGTTCCACCGGCCCGCTTGTGTCGATCAACTTCACGCGGTCAGGTTCCTTGAGCGCAATCTGCAGGTAAGCGTTGCGCACGCGAGCGTGGAAGTCTGCGTTTTCGATATCAAGACGATCGCGCGCGACCTTGCCTGAGTTCTTTCCCGTCGTGCGTCGTGCAGTGCGATTAGTCGACTCGCCGATCGACAGATCAAAGAGGAGCGTGAGCTCAGGTTTGAGTCCATCGGTGGCCAGTTGCACGATCTGCGAAATCAGTTCCGGCGCGAAGCCTCGTCCCGCACCCTGATACGCAACCGTCGCATCGGCATAACGATCGGAAATCACGACTTGTCCGGCTTCCAAAGCAGGACGCAGTTTGCGTCGCACGTGTTGCGCGCGATCCGCGGCAAAGACGAGTAACTCGGTCAACGGATCGACTTCTTCCATCGCGTCCAGCAGCGCGGCTCGCAGTCGCAGCCCAAGCGTGGTTCCGCCCGGTTCGCGAGTCAGCAACACGTCACAGCCGTTGGCGCGTAGAAAATTGCCCAGCAGACGTAGCTGAGTCGATTTCCCGCTGCCGTCGATACCCTCAAACGTAATGAAAGTTCCAGGCACAGGTCCTCATTTTGGAGTGCAGCGGCCTGGCGCCGCTTTCTCCTCGATCACGCAACATCGATAACAAAGCGGCGTCAGGCCGCCGCTCTCCAAAGCGGGCGACAGTGTAATCGAATCTTACGCCTCAGGCGAATTGGGCTCTGAGTTGCGGACTTCTCGCGGGTTGGTTTCGGTGTTTGACTGCGAATGAAGCTCGCCGGTGGAGCGTCTCGCTTGTGAGATGGTCGAGATGGCGTGCTTGAAGATCAGTTGTTCCTGAGACCCCGACTCAAGCAGAACGGAAAACTTGTCGAAGCTTCGTATCCGGCCCGTCAATTTCGCCCCGTTCAGCAGATAAACGACCACGGAAGTTTTCTCACGGCGCACCGTGTTAAGAAACGCGTCCTGAATGTTTTGTGGTGCCTGTTTACCGTCCGACATGCCCGAAACCTGGGGGTAGAAATTGTAGATCGCGCGGTTGCAATGAGATTACAACAGGGATCTTTGCCTGACAAGAGATTGAAGGAGATGTGAGAGAAAGATGATTATTTGGGCCTTGGGCCAGCGGAAATTGCTTTCAGAATCGAACGCATAATGGTGTTTTCCTCACCAAAACCATCAAACCACTCCACATTGGCTTCATGGCGAAACCATGTCAATTGACGTTTGGCGTAGTGGCGCACGTCGAGTTTGGTCTGTTCGATGGCGCTTTCGAGGTTCCGCAGTCCCTGTAAATACTCCACAACGCGCCGATATCCATGTGCTCCAAGGGCGCTTGAAGTGGGTGAGAAACCATGGTGCAGCAGCTCGCGCACTTCCTCGACCAGACCGGCTCGGAAGTGTTCTTCAGTGCGTTGGTTGATGCGGTCGTAGAGTTCCGTGCGTGGCGGATTGAGGGCAAGAATGCGCAGGCGGCGTGAGCTTTCGTGCGGTTCGGGTCGAACCGGTTGCTGGTCCACAATCGAACGGCCGGTTTGAAAATAGACCTCGATTGCCCTCTGAACGCGTGGCCAGTCGCGCGGGAAAAGCTGTGCGGCAGCGTCCGGATCGATGCGTCTGAGGAACCGATGCAGGTGTTCCGGGCCGCGTCTCTCGCGCATGCTGTTGAGACGTTGGCGCAGTGATTCGTCTGTTGGTGGACTGATGAAAAAGGGTTGTCGTAGTGCGCGTAAATAGAAACCCGTGCCACCGACGAGCAGGGGAACACGGCCGCGGGTCTCAATCTCTTCGATCTTTTTTGCAGCTTCACGAGCCCATTCGCCGGCGGTGTAGTTGATGTCAGGCGAGACGAAATCGATCAGGTGGTGCGGGACGCCTTTGCGTTCGTCGAAAGATACTTTGGCGGTGGCAATTTGGATCTCTTGGTAAACCTGGACTGAGTCGCAGTTGATTATCTCGCCGTTGATTTGGTGGGCGACTTCGATTCCGAGAGTGCTCTTACCGGAGGCGGTTGGACCAACGATGGCGATGACGGGGTTCTCAGAAGGCACGAAGCAGTATAACCGTCCAGATGATGGCGAGTAGCACGAGTGCCCCGACAAGTTGGTTGCGAGAGAAGCTCATTTGCCCGATCCGCGTTAATCCTGAAAATCGACTTAATACATCCGCGTTATCTCAATACCCGAATAGTAAGCCTTCAGTATCTGCTCTGACGTCCAGCCCTGCTTCGCGAGGCCGTAAGCGCCGACCTGGCACATGCCCACGCCGTGTCCCCAGCCGCGCCCGACAAAGGTGAACTCCGTGACCCGTCCGGCGTCGTCGTATTCGCGGTCGATGACGAAGAGTTGTTCACGCAAACCAAGCGCTGAGCGAATGCGACCGCCACGCACGTGAGCTGTTCCGCTTGTGCCGACAATCTCGAGATCCGTCACGCGATGCGACGCCCCACGCGACACGACACGCAGATCGACAAGCGACCCAATCCCTCGCGCCGCACGCGCTAGACGTGCCTGCACCTGCGCCACACTCAAGCCCTTGGTCCAATTAGCGAATGGCGACATCCGATCAGCCGCAGCTCCGTTTGGGGCAGGCCTAACTTCGAGAAAATCAATCTGCCCGTTAGGCGCGAGATGATAAATAACCGGTTCACCGCCGACGAGCGCCACTGACGACACTGCGTACGGACGTTCGCCAAGATAGCGAAACAGAAACGCATCCGGGTTAACTCTGATCGGCTGGTCCTTACCTTTTGTGGAGCGAAGGATCAGTTGTCCATCACTCGCCGGACGCGCGTTAGCTTTCTGAAGCTGCAAGAGATTACGGGCTTCCAGAAGCCGCGCAGTCGCGTGCAGCACACGCGCGCGCGATAAAGGCATTCGCGGTCGCAACGTCGCGTCCGGATAGACTGAAAGATGTCCATCGCGAAGCAACATCGCGAGGTCTGCACGATTCTGCGCGGGCACATCCTGAGCGTCTTTCACTGCGAGCAGATAATCGGCGTCGGCATCGTTCAGGAGTGTTCCGGCGCGACTCTCGCCAAAGACAGCCGTTGAGAGTGCGGTGGCAAACGCAGCCGGTCGATTCACGTCATCAGCAGTAACCGGCATCGTCTGTCGCGCCACGCGCGCCACATTCGCCAGCCAGTTCCGCACTTCACCCACGCTCGCATCGCCCGAGAGCCACGAATCAGACACACGTTCACGCAGCGTGCCGAAGTTCTGCGTGAACAGGAGACTGACATCGCGCACGAGCAGTACATTCGCATCGTCCTGCAAATCAGCCGGCTCGCGCGACGTCTTGATTACGAAACGATCGAACGTCGCGCCTTCAGCAGCGCATTCGCGTGCACGAAGATAAGGGATCGCTTCGTTAAAGATCTTTTCCGAGTCTTCGGTGCGGCCGCCGCAGGTTGACGTGTAGAGCGCGTTGATTGGTTCGCCGTTGTAAGTTGCGATCAGGCCGCGTGTCTCGTCGACAGCTCGGGTCGAGAGCGGGTTTTCAGAAGTGAGTCCGCGATACACCTGCGAACGGGTCGTCGGCAGGATATCGAAACCCTGCGACATGAATTGCCCGCGATTCTTGAGCGCGTAGGTGCGCGCGGCGATCGCTTGTGCCTTCAACGCTTCGATGGCGGGATAACCGCCCGGCGATAGCTCGTTGGCCACGACACCGCGCACGTAGTCTTCGAGTCCGAGCTCATTAACGACCGTCAGATTGCCGCGCAAGTTTGTGAACACCTCAATGCGGCCGCGGTAAGGCTTGTCGTTGAAACGCACCGGCGCGTTCGGCTCGTCGTCGGAGGCGAAGGAGACTGGCGCACTCGAGCTGAAGATTGGTCCAGTTGTAGATGAAGTAACGACCTCGCGCGACGGCAATGCAGAACGCGAAGTCAATCGAACCGAACTGCTGTTGCCTGCCGGCGCTTGTGTTTGAGCTACTGCTTGCGATTCCTCTCCTTCGACAGTCGCGTCAAAACCGGCCGCTTCAAGACGAGCCCTGATCTCTTCAGCTTCTTCACGCGGATGCGTGGTGCCGATCACCATGCCCCACGTTTTGGTTTCGGTGTCGTAGATGGTGTGCGCATCTTCGCCTGCCGCCTTCTGGATCTCTTTCTCGTTCTCTTCGGCTTCTTCACGCGATGCGGCGCCACCGACGATCACTCGAAAGGCCGCGTCGTCACCAACGGTCTGTCGTGGAGACAAGAGTCTCGGATCGACGCGGACTCGCGACGTATCCATCGCCAGTAGAGTCGAACCGCCACTCGCGTTCATCAGATGGCCCGTGGTCGAGATAACTGCAGAGCGTGCGTCAGTCGTGAGTGCGACGCGGATCGTGGGCTCGGGACCGATCGTAGTGGTCAGTGCTGGCGCGGCGATGATCGGCGTCGTGGCAGACGGAGGCGTCCAAACCGGCTGCGTGCGTCGCGGCCGTGTTTCTTGTTGTTGAGCAGATGCGATGGGGAGAAAAAGCGACTGCGCAAGCAGTAATGTGATGACTCGCCGGACGAGGGAACTACACATCATGCGGATACTACTACAATCTGCGTAATCTGTGGATCAGGATTTGGCCTATTCCCACGAGCCCCAACTATGTGGTATAGACGGTGCAACCCCCGGTAGCACGAGTAAGCGGCAGCGGCTTTTTGGTCTGTCCAGATAAATCAGGAGGCCTTAGGGTCCTCATGAGGAAGACTACTTCCCGAAGCGTTCCGTTTCTTGCAACCGCGGCGTTTGTCTCGGCGTTGCTGGCAGTATCGTGTCTGCCAAAACCACCGGGTGAGAGCGGCGATATCACCATCACGCTCTACGGCTTCTCGGTCATGAAGGAATCGCTCGAGAAGGCTGTTTTCCCGGGATTCACCGCGAAATGGAAACAACAACATGGCCAGGTGGTGCAGTTTCAATCGTCATTTGCCGGCTCCGAGACGGTGACTAATCAGATCCTGCAGGGGGCGCCTGCG
>Ga0070698_100009621_pt1 | contig 10338 bp, 11 predicted proteins | sample KBSK1502metaG_FD_65477 | JGI IMG/M metagenome (GOLD analysis project Ga0070698, IMG submission 65477) | Corn, switchgrass and miscanthus rhizosphere microbial communities from Kellogg Biological Station, Michigan, USA - KBS K1-50-2 metaG | ecosystem: Host-associated > Plants > Roots >... | reverse complement strand
GCCAACGCCCGCCACCCCGACGTCCTGGCCGCCCAGCGCCGCGAACGCGCCCGCATCCGCAGCGAACGCCAGCAACGCTGGGGCCGCCCTAGACCCAAAGCCGCATGACCGAGCCCGGCAAACGTTCGTGGTCAGCGCACTAGCCTTGCTGAAGGTAGGCGAGGTTGGCGGCGGTCAGGCTCTCCAGTGCCATCCCAGTGAGCGTGCCCTCGGCGAGGCGGCGGCTGATGCGCTGGCGGAACACCACGGCCATGTACTTGTTGGTCAGGTGCGGGCGCTGGGTCATCTGCTCGGCGAGTTCCTGTGCGCGGGGCAGCACCTGGCCGAGCGGCACGACCTCGGCGACCGCGCCCCAGCTCAGCGCCTCCTGCGCGGTGAACGATCCCTGGGTGATCTCCAGGTGGCGGGCCCGGTTGAGGCCGAGGACCTCTTCCCACACCACGAACATGCCGTCGCCGGGGGCGATGCCGAACGCGAGGTGAGGCACGTCGGAGAACACGGTGGTGTCGGCGGCGATCACCACGTCGGCGAGCAGGGCGTACTCGCTGTGCACCGACGCCGGGCCGTTGACCGCGGCGATGATCGGGATCTCCAGGTCGGCCAGCCGCTGGACCCCGCGCCGGCCCTCGACGAACAGCACGTCGGCCCCCATCGGCTTGGTGATGTCGCCCAGGCTGGGCCCGTCAATGCTGGCGATGAAGCTGTCCCCGGTGCCGGTCAGGACCAGGATCCTGTTGCCGGAGTCGAAGGCGATGTCCTCGAGCAGGCGCGGGAGGTCATGGTGGGTGGTGCCGTCGAAGGTGTGCGGCCCGCCGTCGGTGTGGAAGCGCACGGTCAGCACGCCGCTGGCGGACCTGCTGAGGGCGAAGTTCTTGTACCTGGTGAAGTAGTCGGGTTCCGGGGCCACGTCGCTGGGGGTGCTCACGGTAGTGCTCCTTCGCTCGCGAGTCGGAATGAGCCGCCGTTGCTGGGCAGGAAGCATCGATGTCTCGTCTGCGGGCCTGCCCGCCGACCACGTTCTCAGCCAAAAAATGGAATGTCAAATCCATAAATTTGTGCGCCGGGGATGTGCGCATGAAGCTTGGCCAACGGCTTGCCGCTGCGCGGGAGCGCCCGCGTAGCACAGGTCCGGCTCGAGAGGCTACGCCCCGTAGCCGCCGTCGATGTCCAGGGTCGCCCCGGTGACGTACGAGGCCTCAGGGCTGGCCAGGAACAAGACCCCGGCGGCGATCTCCTCGGGCCGCCCCATCCTCCCCAGTGGCACGGACGCGATGAGACGCGGCGCCGCGCTGCCCGCCACGGTGTTGAGCTGCGTGGCGACCAGGCCCGTCTGCAGCAGGTTCACCGTGATGCCCTTCGGGGCCAGGTCACGCGCCGCGCCCCGGGTGAACCCGGCGAGCGCCGCCTTCGTGCCCGCGTGGTCGGCGACCCCCGATGCGCCGGTACGCGTCGCGATCCCCGAGCCGATGTTGATGATGCGGCCCCCTTCTGGGAGCACGTGCGCGGCGGCACGGATCGCGGCGATGATGCTCGTGTAATTCACCCGGACCTGGCGGTCGAGGGCTGTGTCGTCGGGAACAGGGCCGTCGATCGGGCCCAGGACAGCGACCGCGGCGTTGTTGACAAGGATGTCCAGCCTGCCGAACTCCTCGGCCACCTGGCGGACGACGGCAGATGCCGCGGCCGGATCGGCCTGGTCCGCCCGCACAGACCGTGCCCGCACTCCCATCGCGCGCATCTGCGCGGCCACGTTCTCTGCGGCCTGCCGGGAGTTCAGATAAGTAATCGCGACGTCGGCCCCCGCACTGGCCAGGGCCCGCGCGACGGCCGCCCCGATGCCCCGAGACCCCCCGGTGACAAGGGCGACCTTCCCGGCCAGATCGTAGTGCACGGCGGTCTCCTGGCCAGGCACCTACGGCGATAGCTTCTTCGCCGCGGGAGCGGCGTGCGGTGCGGCCCGCTGCGAGCCCGCAGGCCGGCGGCCAAGCAGCGCCCAGCCCGAGAGCGAGCCGCCCACGGCGACGAAGATGGCGAAACCGAGCACGGTGTTGGCTGTGCTCGCGCCCGCGTCGAGGGCTATCCCTGCCCCGATCACCGGGACCGACAGTCCTACGAAGACCGCGATGACCAGCGCCGACGTCATGGCGACGCGGTTTTCCGGCGCGGTCGCCTCGAGCACGATCCCGGTGGTGCCCTTGTAGACCGCCCCCGCGCCCGCGCCGATCAGCGCGCCTCCGATCATGAACAGCGCCAGGCTCGGTGTGGAGAGACGGACCGCGACCACGAGCAGTACCAGACCCGCGATCATGGAGATCGTGCCGAACGCGAGCACGCGTGACGCCGGCAGCCTGTTCGTTCCCAGCTGGACCGCCATTCCCGCGGTGAACACCAGGAACAGTGTCGCCCCGGAAAGCGCGTGTGAGGTCCGGTGCAGCGTGGTGGCCAGGATGAGTCCGGACAGCCCGGCGAACAGGCCCGACGCGGCAAAGGCCGCGATAGTCCCGGCCGCCGCCGGAACCGGAAGCCTGGCCCGGCCTGCCGGACCAGGCGGCCGGCTCTGCGCTGCTGCGCGCGCAGCCGGCGTGCCCGTCTCGGGCGCGCCTGCCACGCCGATGAGAGCGACCGCCCCGAGCACGATCATGACAATGTAGGGCAGGACCAGCGGCTGCGTCACCCACTGCGCCAGGAACCCGGCGACCAGCGGGCCGATGCCCAGCGCGCCCACGTTCACCGCGGTGCCGATGTTCCGGGCGGGGATCGGGGACACGTTCGGGTCGGCGCGCAGCCGCAGCTCGATCAGGTAGGGAATCGCGACGCCAGCGGCCAGGCCGATCGCCACCCCGGTGAGCAGGCGCCCGATCAGCAGCCCGGGCAGAGCCTTCCACGCCGCGAGCAGCCCCGCTGCCACCATCATCGTCGCCACGCCGCCGAGCATGGCGCCCCGGCGCCCGAAGCGCGCGACGATCGAGCGTTCCGCCAGCAGCGTGGAGATCGTGCCTCCGGCGAAGATCGCAAAGACCACGGTGATCGTGAACGCGGACAGGTGATCTCGCGTCCGGTACAAGCCATACAGCGGGCTGGGCAGCGTCGCGAACATCATGACAACCAGGAACGCGAACGCCACGGCCCAGAACCTCCACCTGGCCACAGCCCTCACCACACTTTCATGCCGCCATCGACCACGATGTCGACGCCGGTCACGTAGGAGCTCTCGGCGCAGGCGAGGACGAGCCGAGCCAGCGTCGAGGCGGGACCACGTTCGCCAACAGAATGGTGAACGCGCATCACCAGATTCTGGTGATCTAACCGGCGCTCGGCCGGATCGCCGACTGCACCGCCAAGCTGCGGCGATACGCGCTCGTAGTCGCGGACGTACAGGGCTCGCGGAGGCCCGGCGGGGGCCTGGGCTGCCGGCCCAGGCCCCGCCCGCCACGCCAAATCGCGCCTCGCAGAGCCCGCACCCAGTCTGAAGCGGTACCGGCGCAGCCGCACGCCCGAACGGATGGGCGTCAGGGGATCCAGGGTGCCTTGAACGTGCCCGTGTCGTTCAGGATCGCGGTCCAGTCGTCGCCGGCCCAGATGTTGCTGATCTTGCCGTCGCTCAGGCGGTAGACGTCGACGCCGTCCCACTGGACGTGGCGCCCGCTCGCGGGGATGCCGAGGATGGCGCCTTCCTGCGTGCCGCTCACGACCACGCGCACCACAACCTGGTCACGCTGACCGAAGATGTCATTGATGGTGATGTGCGCGTCGGGGAATGCGGCGATCACGCCGGCGAACAGCCCGGCGACGTTGGCTCTGCCCGTGACCGTGCCCACGGTGCCGCCGTACCACTGCATGTCGGGGTTCATGTAGTTGGCGGCGTGGTCGCCGTTGTGCTCGTTGACGACGTCCTGGAGAAATGCCTCTACCACCCGCTCGTTCGCCCTTACGCTGGCACCCCTATCCGACGCCGCCGCCGCTGCCCGGGTGCTGTGCCCGGGGGCTGCCGTTGTCGCGTTCGCGGCGGCGCCGGCGACTCCAAGGCCGACGACGGCGAGGGCCGCGGCCACGGCAACGCGCTGCAACTTTCTCATGACAAGCTCCTTCAAGCTCGGTTCGTGGAACCTTGACTTACTCGTTCACGTGGACGGTTTGCACTTCTGCGATCCCCACGATCGCCGACCGTCTGGTGATAGGTCGTCGCCAGATCCTGGTGATTTCGCGCGCCGTTGATACGGCGTGGGCTGGCCTTATACCCGTCGATCCGGTGCGGTCGACCCAGCCGCTGAGCACCCCATCTAGCAGCAGGTAGATGTCATCACCGGGCTGGCCCTGCTCGGTCAGCAGTGCGCCTCGGGCCAGCGTGCGGACAGCGGGCTTGGCGCCGCCGCGCAGAAGTCCGTGCTGCCTGAGCAGCCACCGCTCGGCCGTGGGTCAGGTCTACTGCCCGCCGGCACGGCGGCACCTTGCCTGCCCGGAGCGGGGTTACTTCGTCGCGCCGATCTGCGCGTCCGGAGAGGCAAGGACGGCGATCACCGTGCACGGCTCGTCATCGTCGTGGCTGATGCCGTGGCTGGCCCCCGGTCTGATGATCACCGCGTCGCCGGCCCTCGCGGTCGCTGGCCGGCCGTCGACGGTGACGGTGCATTCGCCGGAGGTGACCAGCAGGACCTCCTCGACCTCGTGGGTGTGCTCGGGGACCGCTTCAGCGCTGGCGAAGGTGTTGATGAGGATGGTCACGGCCGTCGAGCCACTGGCCCGGTCGACCAGGCGCTGCAGCGTCGGCAACCGGGGCCCGCGCACGACAACCGGGCGGTCGTCGCGGCGCACGATTGACATCAAGGCTCCCAGTCCTCAGGCAGGGTACGGCCGGTCAATCATGCCATGCCCGCCGGATGGCCGCCTGGCCGCGGGGCACTGAGCGGGCGGGGAGGGTTCCCCTTAACCTTCTGCCTCCATCGGCGGTCGTAGTGAACGGGATCGCTAATTGGAGGTGTTGAGAATGGCTGCACTGAAAATCGCACTGGCTAAGGCCGCCCGAGGCGGCACAATCGCGGCCGCGACCGGCGGCGCGGCGCTGCTGGTGATGGCGTGCGGCTCCGCGGCGGGCGCGACCCGAGCGCAGGTCCAGACCGCGAGGGCGGGGATGCCCGAGGGGGTCGTGGTGACCAGCGTCGTGGACCTGGTCTCGCCGTGGCTTGGACTGGTCGGGCTCGGCGCGAGTGCGAGCGGCACGACCGGCGGCGAGGCCCGCCTGATGCTGACCACCAACTTCGGCCGGACGTTCACGAGCATCGGCCCGAAGACCGCAGCGCTGACCGAACCGGACAGCATTTTCTTCCTCGACCGTGACCACGGCTGGTTCGCCACGTTCAGCGTGCTGACGCTGCAGGAGAAGGTGTACCGGACCAGCGACGGCGGGCGGCACTGGCAGTCGTTCGCCGCCCCGGGCCACAACCTGGCCGGCGGCAGCGCTGACTCGCTGCAGTTCCTCAACCGCCGCGACGGCTTCCTGACCGACGTGGTGGCCAACGCCCCGGAGGAGTCGCTCTACCGCACGACCGACGGCGGTGCGACCTGGCGCCTGATCGCATCGCTGCAGCCGGAACGCCGCCACGGCACTGGCGTGCTGCCCGAGCTCGGCCAGACCGAATTCGCGGCGGGCGGGAAGGTCGGCTACCTCGGCGGCGGCATGTTCAGCCACGCGCTCTACCGAACCAGCGACGGCGGCCGCACCTGGCGCAAGGCGCACGTGCCCGCGCCGTCCGGCTCGCAGTTCGGCCTGCCCGCCCTGTCCGGCCAGACGCAGGCCGAGCCAGTCACGATCCGCTCGTCCGGCTCAGTCAGGCTGCGCACGTACCTGAGCGTCGATGGCGGCGCCACCTGGTCGCCGCGCTCCGCGCTGGCCGCGCCGACCGCCGCCTGCATCGGCCCCATCGCCTCGGACCTGTCCCACGGCTGGGCCGCGGCCGTGCAAGCGCACCAGGTCCTCGTGTTCCGGGCCAGCAACCAGGGCCGCAGCTGGATCACGTTCCGCACGCACGTTCCGACGCCGCCCGGCAGCTGCGGGCCGGACCAGATCACCGGGCCCGGCCCGAGCCAGGGCTGGCTGGTCGTCCCGGGACCCGTAGCTAACGGCGCGGGCACCACCCGCATCTACACCAGCGCCGACGGCGGCAAGACCTGGCGGCGGATCGATCAGGAAGCTCTGCGCACCGTCTGACCACCCGCCACCGGCCCCGCCGACCACCAGGACCGGCGGGGCCCGGCTGTGCTGGTCACCTCACCCCACGCCAGGCAACTGACCTCGCCAAATGGTGAAATGGCAGACACCATGTCAGGCACGTCGCCGTCTGCCAGAGCGGAAGATCCCGCACTCGGTCCTGAACCATGCGGCCGGAGCCGGCCCCCGGCCGCCACCTGCCAAACCGTGGTAGCCGTTATGGCCAATGATCCCGAATGGCTGCCAAGGCTGTCACGATCACGTCGGCCCGGCAGGCTCTCATCACAACGCTGGCCGCCGCACTACCTATGGAGGCACCACGATGGCCGAATCTAACCCGGGCGCAGAGGGACCAGAGCGTCAACCGGCCCAGCCAGAGCCGCACCCAGCCGGCACACGCGGGCAGGCGGCCAAGGTGAAGGAAATGCAAGCCAAGATCCAGCACACAATTCGGCATCACCCGGTTGTCCTGGAGCAACAGCAGCGCCGGGCCCAGGACGTTCAGCTGCGGATCGCCGATTGGATCACCGCGTTCGCCGGGTCGATGCAGTTCGTCTACATTCACATCCTCCTGTTCGCCGTCTGGATGCTGGTCATCGAGTCCAAGCCGTGGCCGACACTGACACTGATCGTGTCGCTGGAAGCGATCTTCCTGTCCACGTTCGTGATGATCGGCCAGAACCGGCAGGGGGCCTTCCAGCAGGCCAAGGCGGATCATGACTTCGTCGAGCAGGAGCTGGAGCTCAAGACCAACACCGAGCTGACTCGCGAGATCGATCGGCTCACTCTCGAGCTGCACAGCAGGCTCCTAGACAAGCCCGGCCGGTAGCGGTCTCCGGCCCCGTAAGGGCGGCGCCGCACAGTACCGGCGGCCGAGGTCCAGGTACAGCGGTCACCATGGCCGGCCTCCTGGCCTCAGCCTCCCCGGCCGGCAGAGGCATGGGCGTGGCCGAGGCTGGCCTGATCCTGGCGCTCACCGCTGGTGGCATTACAAAGAACGACGCGACCGCGGCAGTGTTCGTCCAGCGCCTTTGCTCGGCCTACCTCCCGCCCGTCGCCGGCTGGTTCACCCTCATGTGGATGCGCAGGAGCGAATACCTATGACTTGGCCCGCATGCCGCCGCCAGCTTCGTGTGATGGTTGTCCACTGCGAGCCTGGCGGCCGCGAGCGGTCGGGTCACCTGCCCGCCGGTGTCGTAGGGGGGATGGTCGCCACCAGCCCGGCAAAGGCCACCAAGAACAGAACCATGAATCCGCCGTAATAGGTCAGGAAAGCGGCCCACAGCGCGGTCGGCGTGATGATCATTCCTGCGGCCCACGCGGCTGCCTTCATGTTGACCGGCTTCCGGGCGGGTGCCCGGGCGGGCTGTGGGCGGGGCTGGCATTGGATCAGCAGGGCGGGGATGTCTGCGGTGACCGCAGCCAGCTCCGCGTACGTCCGCGACGTGAGCACCCGGATCGTCCGCACACCCAGCTCATCCGCGGTCAGCCGACCCTGCGCGAACGCATCCTTGAGGGTGTCGATCACCTGCTCGCGGTCTGCGTCGGAGGCCCGCAGGCGGCCGCGGGCGGGCGCGCCCGCCCTCATCTGGTCTCCTGGACCTGCCGCCACCGGCGCCTCCTGCCTGCACTTACACCGGCAGCCTAACGCGACGGCACCGCGCGGTCATCTGCGATTATCCGTAGCGACCCCGGCTCCGGCCGCACCGCCAGCGAACTCGTTGAGCAGACAGGCGGCGGTGGCGTGCCGACCGTGGCCGTCACCGGCCGGGCTGCTGGCAGGCCGACGCTGGCATAACCCGGTCCGGGTACGCCGCCGATCGGCACCAGCACGCTATGACGGAAGAATGATGCCCGTGTCCCGTGTCTTCATCACCGGCTCCACCGACGGACTCGGCCGCGCCGCCGCCAGTGTCCTGATGGCTGAAGGCCATGACGTTGTCCTCCACGCCCGCACCGTTAAGCGCGCCACGGCGCTCGGCGACCTCGCCCCGGACGCCGCAGGAGTCGTCATCGGCGACCTCAGCAGCGCAGCCGAGACCCGAGAACTCGCCGATCAGGTGAACGACATCGGCCGGATGGACGCTGTCATCCACAATGCCGGCGTCTTCCTTGAGCCTTCCCGCTCTGCGACCGCCGAAGGTCACGCGAAGACCCTCGCTGTGAACACCCTCGCCCCCTACCTGCTGACTGCGTTGATCGACCGCCCGGACCGGCTGATCTACCTCAGCAGCGGACTGCATCACGCAGGTGCCGGGTCCCTCATGGATACCGACTGGACCGGGCGGCGGTGGAACGCCGCACAGGCCTATTCCGAGAGCAAGCTGCAGGTAACCGCGCTCGCGCTCACGGTGGCGCGCGCCTGGCCGGACGTACTGAGCAACGCCGTCGATCCGGGCTGGGTCCCGACCAAGATGGGCGGCCCCGCAGCAACCGACGACCTGGAGCTGGGATACCTCACGCAGACATGGCTCGCCGTCAGCAACGACGCAGCCGCGACCGTCAGTGGCGGCTACTGGTACCACCGGCATCGACAGCAGCCCGCAGCAGAAGCCCGTGACCTGGCTTTCCAGGGCCAGCTGATGGACCGGCTGGCCGCGCTCACCGGTGTCGCGCTCTTCTAGCCTCGCAGTTGCCTCCCGGAGCGGTCCGGCCAGGTCATGCCACCTCACCACATGACTGCCGCTAGCCGCTGGTGGCGGCGTCGGCAAGCGCGGCACGGACGGCGGGTACGACGTCCTCGGCGAACACGCGGGACTGGCGTTCGCGGTCGTTCTCGGGCCAGAACACGAAGGTGTTCATCTGGTAGCTGGTGTACAGCTTGGTAAGGGTTTCGACCCAGTGCCCGGCGGGGCCGTGGAACAGGTCCAGCTGGACGGGGGTGATGGAGCCCATGACGTTGTACAGCCGGACCAGCCGCCCGGGATCGCGCCCAGCATCCTCGGCGGATCCGGTGAGAATGCTGTTGAGTTCGCCCAGCCGCTCGGGTGGCACGTACGGCGCGCTGACCGACCAGCCGTCGGCCTTCGCTCCGGCCAGCCGCAGGGCGCGCGGGCCCGCGACGCCGAGCCAGATCCCGATCTCATGAGCCGGCCGGGGCCCGGGCTTGAGGTCCGGTACCTGGTAGTAGTGCCCGTCGTAGCCGAACGGCTGCCCGGCCCAGCTCGCCCGGATGATGTCGATCGCCTCGCTCAGCGCCTGGCGGCCCTCCCCTGCACTGCGGCGCGGGCCGCCCATGCCCGCGATCCCGTCCCAGAACGCGCCCGCGCCGAGACCCAGCTCGAACCGGCCGCCGCTCAGCAGGTTAATCGTGGCGGCCTGCTTGGCGAGCAACGCAGGCGGGCGCAGCGGGAGGCTCGCGACGTTGGTGAAAAAGAGCACGCGGCTGGTGCGGGCGGCCAGCCAGGCGATGTGGGACAGCGTGTCGGTGAACCCGGGGTTGTACGGGTGATCCTGGACGCCGGCGTACTCCAGGCCGGACTCATCGGCGATGGCCGCGATCCGCGCGGCGGTCTGCGGGTCCCCGGCGCTGGGATCCACGTTGAGCCCGAACGCAACCGGTCGGTTCATGACTTCTCCTAGATCAGTGATTCCTTACCCGGATCGAGGCAAGGACGGCGTGTCGGCACAACAGACGCGGGCGTCATCGAGGAGAACCTCGTCAGTTCCGGGCTGGATGATCAGGGGCGGCAGGCCTGACAGGATTGCCTCGAGGTTCTCTTGCTGCTCGGCGCTCACGGACTACCTCCCTTCGACTGTGGTCCCGGCGGACGCTGTCCAGGCTTGCCGCGAGGCAGGTGAGAGCGCCTCACCGGATTAAAGTGATCGCGCGGACGGAGCGCCACAGAGCCGACCGGGTCAGCCCGGACGGTGCTGTCCCGATCGTCGCCTGGCGCATTTCGGCGCGGCCAGGGCCTGTCTCGTCCTGGTCCCCGACCGCATGACCGCCGTCGTCCGCCGCACCCCGTCGCGGGTAGGCGCCCTCTCAGGTCACGATGCCGGCGGCGCGGCGCGCGGCTGCGGACACCGGGTTGTCCGCGGACGCCCAGGCGATCTCCCAGTAGTTGCCTTCGGGGTCGGCGAAGTAGGCGTCGCGGCCTGTGAAGAACTCCGCGTCAACAGGCTCTTTCGTC
>Ga0070698_100009620_pt1 | contig 10340 bp, 11 predicted proteins | sample KBSK1502metaG_FD_65477 | JGI IMG/M metagenome (GOLD analysis project Ga0070698, IMG submission 65477) | Corn, switchgrass and miscanthus rhizosphere microbial communities from Kellogg Biological Station, Michigan, USA - KBS K1-50-2 metaG | ecosystem: Host-associated > Plants > Roots >... | reverse complement strand
AAGCATCCTGGTCAAAGAACATAGCGTACACATCAACTTCTCTTGCACCTTGCAAGGCAAGAGGTTTTTTCCCATCACGATCGGTAACCCACAACAAAGCCTTTCCACCCAATGCCCACTGTGCCCCACCATCAAAGAAACCGCTTTGAGTAAGATTTTTTCTTTCGCCGGTTCCATCTGCTTTCATCAATGCGATCTCAGAATTTGTATAACGACCTTCCTGAGAACTGAAGGCGATCCATTTGCCATCCGGTGACCAGGTGAAATTCTGATCGCCATCTGCATAAGAAAAATTCACACCCTGCGGAACGATCGTCCTGCTTTTCTTTGTTGCGATATTATATACTTTGACAATATTTCTTTCTTCGAGATAAGCGATCTCTTTTCCGTCCGGAGAAATGATCGGTTGAAATTCTTCTGCTCCGGTTGCGATCAATGGTTCTTCTTTCACAATGGTTGATGCATAGAAATAAGGTTCTTCTTTGCGATCAATATAAGCCCTGTAAATATCCCAGCTATTTCCTCTTTCACTTGCATAATAAAGTGAACGACCATCGGGAGCAAAATCAACTGTTCTTTCCTGTTGTGGTGTGTTGGTAATACGCTTTGTAATTCCACCTTCAACCGATGTAACAAAAACTTCTCCTCTTACCACGAAGGCAATTTCTTTTCCGTTTGGCGATAATGCTGTTTGTGTAATACCTGTATTGATCGGCAGGATCTTGTCATCCTTTCCCCGGATATCGGCATTGATGGTAATATTTATTTTTTGAGCTGAACCACCATCTTTCATAGTATAGATCTGGCCATCGTTGGTAAAACAGAGAACCCCATCATTGGAACGGGTAAGAAAACGTACAGGATTATCTTTCATCTTCGTTACCTGCGACATGTTGCTTTGCCCGCCAATGGTTCCTTTATAAATGTTTTGTGTTCCGCCTTTTTCACTTAAATAATAAAATGTATTATCATCTGCACCCCAAACAGGATCCCTATCCTCACCTTCAAATGATGACACCTGAGTGTATTCATCTTTTTTCATGTCATAGACCCAAATATCTCTTGTCACGGCAGAAGTATGGTGCTTGCGATAGGCATCTTCAAAACCTTTCCGGTCCTGGAAAATGATCTTATCTCCTTTAGCATTGAATTTTGCAAATTCAGACCCTGCAGATAAAACCATTACTGAGCGGCCGCCGGTCACAGGCACTTCGTATAATTTTTGAAACAATGCACGTATAGGAAAACGGGCAGAGGTATAAATATCATTCCTGTTTGTGCCGAATAAAACTTTCGAATTATCAGGGGTGAAATCATATGGATAATCATTAGCAGAATGATAGGTGAGACGTTTTGCATCGCCACCTGAAGAAGGCATTATGAATACATCAAAATTTCCAAAACGATCCGATGCAAATGCCAGCCATTTGCCATCATGACTCCAGACCGGCATATAATCATAGGCTTCGTGTAAGGTTAGTGGTATCGCATCCCCACCATTGCTCGGTACTTTATAGATATCACCTTTATAACTAAAGACAATTGTTTTTCCATCGGGAGAGATGGAGGGATAACGCAACCACAATGGACTAGTTTGCGCAGCAATTTGCATAGCTATACTTACAGCCATGCAAAGCAAAAACATCATTTTTTTCATAAGCTAAATTTTTGAAGGGAACTAAAGTTAACAACAAAAACAAATGATCGGTTACCGTCAGTAAAAAATTGACTTCCGGACAACCATTCTTTTTTAAAACGTGAAATGTATCTAGATAATAATCATCCTGAACCTGGATCCAGATTACATAGAAACACTACATTTGAAAAGTAATTTTTCGCCAGAGTCGATGATCAGCCAGCAACTTATTCAATTCTTCAAAAACTCTAACCTTGTTTCAGCAAAAGCGGCGGAAGAGATCGCAAATACTTTTTTGCAAAAAGAAATAAAGAAGAATGAGTTTTTATCAAAGCAGGGCAGGATCTATAACGAGTATTTTTTCCTGGAGAATGGATTTATAAGATCTTTTGCCTATGACACGGAAGGTAATGATGTGACTACAAATTTTTATTCATCAGGACAAGTTGTATTTGAGGTCTCCTCCTTTTTTAACCGGACTGTATCAAAAGAAAACTTCCAGGCACTTATTGACTGTGAAGGCTGGTATATTACCTATGACCAATTGAATCATCTTTTTCATTCCATGCATGAGTTCAGGGATTTTGGACGTTCAATATTAGTAAAAGGCTTTTCCTCATTAAAGACAAGGATGTTATCAACGATCACCGAAACTGCGGAACAACGATATGACACGCTTTTGAAAACTAATCCAGAAATATTTAAACACGCCGCATTGAAACATATTGCTTCTTATCTCGGCATAACGGATACCTCACTGAGCCGGATACGTAAAGAATATGCGAAAAAGTAAGCCGGCTTTCTTTTCTTGCCATTTGGCAAGCGCATCAGTTATTTCATACTTCATCTTTGTGTAATGTTCATTGATTAAATAACAATAAAACATTATACAATGAAAAATAGTTTTTCTTTCCCTGCATTTGCCTGGATATTATTAACTGTCCTTTGCATCACAATCATCTTAATTGGTTTAAGAAACGCTGTAAAAAGAACAGGTTGGGAAAATACCAAACAACAAAAGATATTTTTAAGTGCTACAATATTGATCCTGGCCTGGTCAGCATTGCTTCTTATCATATCTTATAATGGTTTCTTTGAAGATTTCACCACTTTTCCTCCAAGGCCGGCTTTAGTAGTATTGATTCCTTTACCGGTTATATTGACAGTCGCTTTTTCAAAAACCGGGACACAGCTATTAAAAAGTATCCCTTCACACTGGTTGGTATTTATGCAATCATTCAGAATTGCGGTTGAGTTATTGTTATTGATGGCATTTATCAATGGAAAAATTCCGGTACAAATGACTTTCGAAGGAAGAAATTTCGATATACTGACAGGGATATTAGCATTGCCGGTCGGTTATTTGCTTGCAAAAAGAAAAATGTATGCTCCGAAATTGACCATTGCATTTAATGTACTCGGGCTTTTATTATTGACTAACATTCTTGTGATCGCTGTGCTTTCGATGCCAACACCCATCCGCTATTTTATGAATGAGCCCGCAAATACCCTGGTAGCGCAATTCCCATTCATTTTATTACCCGGTGTATTAGTTCCGATCGCTTATACGATGAATATTTTCTCTTTGAGACAGCTGCTCGTAAAAGAAAAAGTTTCTCAATCTTTATTTAGGACTGTTTCCTAAATTACGATTGCCATTACTCTTCTATCGATTTTTTTTAATAACTTAAACATTCAAATTTATCCTCGTATGAAAAAAATAAACTCAATTGTACCAGGATTATTATTCCTGCTTTTAACAATTGGCGTAAATGCACAAACTAAAACAGGCGCAGATTTTTTTGCAGGTAAATGGAAGGTACTGATAGCTGGTACTCCTTACGGAGATCTAAAAAGAATTTATTTGCTGGAGAAAAACGACAATACACTCACAGGAATAGTACAGGATTCTACTGGTAAAGAAATAACCAAATGTTCCAGGGTGGAAGTAAAAGATAACGAAGTGACGCTTTATTACCAGGCGATGGGAAATGATGTCAGCATAACACTGATAAAACAAGACGACGATCATGTGACCGGGTCTGTGCTTGGTCAGTTTGACGTTAAGGGTGAACGGATCAAGTAAAAAAATAATATGATTAAAAAAGTATTATCAACGATCGTTGTTGTCCTTTTATCCGGTTCACCAGGTTTATTTGCCCAGGTGATCAGGTTTGATAAAAGTAATCTTGAAGCAAACCTTGTTAATATATCGGTTGAAAAAATGAAAGACAAACAGGTTGTAAAAGTTATGAGAGATTCAACTGTAAAAGATGCCGACGAACCAACCTTTGTGAAAATAAAAGGTATTGATTTCAAAGATGGAACCATTGAAGTAAAAGTATTAAGCCGGCTATTGAAAAATGCACCTGCATCCGCCAGGGGTTTTATCGGGATCGCCTTTCACATCGATTCGCTGAACTCAAAATTTGAAAGCATTTACCTGCGTCCAACTAATGGCCGGGCCGAAGACCAATTGAGGCGAAACCATTCCATTCAATATTTCTCTTACCCTGACTATAAGTTTGACAGGTTAAGAAAAGAAGCTGAAGGTGTTTACGAATCCTATGCTGATATGGGTCTTAATGAATGGATAACTATGCGAATTGAAGTGAAAGGCAAACAAGCCAAACTCTTTTTGAATGATAACAAACAGCCTTCTTTAATTGTGAATGATCTAAAACTTGGCAATAATATTTCAGGTGCCATCGGTTTGTGGCTTGATATCGGAACAGAAGGTTTCTTTACAGATCTGAAAATTCGTAAAGAATAAATCGTGTCGCCTAACCAACAACAAAGTTGGTGACCTAAGAAAAATTACTTTAAGGAATAAACTCCCAGAAGTCATTGTCTGTATAACCACCCATTAAGTAATAACCTCTGTTATTTAATGTAAACGCAGTGCCGGCTACTCTCGGGTTTTGAAAGAAAGCAACTTGTTTCCAGGCGTTTGACAGGGGATCATATTCCCAACATTCAGAGCCTCCGCCTGCCACATATCCTTTGTTGCCGATTGCAAATCCACTCGCCGCATAAAATTCATCACCGGGATAATCAGCCTTACGGGTCCATGTATTTGATGCAGGATCATATTCAAACCAGTACCTGCCGCTTCCATATGCAGTTGTGCCCAGATAAATCTTATTATTAATAGTAAAACCAGTGGACATAAACATAATCGCAGTTGCGGGTAATGCCGGGTTTGCTTTTTGGGTCCATGAATCAGCTAGGGGATCATATTGCCAACATTCATTTACAACATAGCCACCACTGTAAAGAACCCCCCAAAACAGATACCCTTTACCATTTAATCCAATACCAAAGGGTCCCCAGCGGCCAGGAAATGGAAAATCATTTTTACGTGTCCACTGATTTGATGCAGGATCATATTCCCATACCTGCCTCGGATATTCTGTAGGACAACAGGGAACATAATTATGCGAGTTACCTGCGACTACATAAGCTTTTCCGTTGATGACCATTGCGGCAGCACCTGCGGCATCAATTCCGCAATCGGCTTTGCGTGTCCATGTCTCTGTTGCAGGGTCATACTCCCAAAAATCTTTTATGGTGGTGCCACCATTGTGTCCCAATCCTGCATAGGCTTTATTACCGATCACAAAAGATATAAGTTCATGACGGCGTTCAAATCCCGGCGCTGCGATTGCTTTTTTTAAAATCCATTTCCCGGGCAATATTATAAAATCATTATTACTGGTACCCGTCCTCCCCTCTACTGTTACAGAGATCTTCCCGGTAGTTGCAGTCTCGGGTACTTTTGCGCTGATCATCGTATCAGAAACAAATAATATTTGTGCAGGAACACCATTGAATCTGACCGTTGTACTGTTAATAAGTGAATCAAAATTTTTTCCGTGTATGGTGACGACCAAATTATAAGCCCCTTTTTCCGGTGTAAAACTGTTGATTAAAGGGGCAGACGGTGCCGTCTCTTTTTTACACGATAATAATTTCGCAGCCAATAAAAAATATAAAAGAGATCTTATTCTCATATCAGATATTATAAAATTAAAAAGAAAATCAGACTATGAAAGTTTCTAAGTTTCCCAACCCATCTGTGGGACAAGTATAATTCAGGATTCTTCTCCTTGGCTCATTTCGAAACGACCCAAGAAAATAATAAACTAGTAGTCTAATCTTATCAGCTGAAATCTACCTTTCATACTATCGTTTAAAGAATACTCTCATTATTGAAGTAACTTTAAGTATAAAGTGCAGTAGATATTGAAGAAGTTTGTTTTCATATTCATTATTCTTCCCTTCGCCTTCTCATCGAAAGCGCAACAGCCCGGCTGCACCTTTAAGCCACCCCAGATCACCATACACTTCGGTGCTGGCAATGTCCGTGATATCAGCAGCGATTATCTTTCCGGTTACCGGCGGGTTGCTACTTCATGTCCTTCTGATGGTTATTATTCATTTGCTCCTTATACCAGTGAATGCTTTAATGACGACTGGCATACCATTTCAGAAGATCATACAGCAGGTGATGCTGATGGAAATATGTTGCTGGTTAATGCCGGAAGAGCCGGAGCCGTATTTTTAAGAACGCCGGTTGCCGGACTGAAAAGTAATACCATCTATGAAGTCGGAGTGTGGCTGGCCAATCTTTGCAAGCCAACAAACAAATGTCCATTTCCATTATTGCCTAATCTGAATATCCGATTGGAAACACCGGAAGGCATGACTATCGCAAATATCGCTACAGGCGAAGTGCCAAGAGTTCAGGAGCCGCGATGGACACGGTATTTTTCCAATTTTACCACACCTGCATCAACATCAACATTAATGCTGGTGATGTCCGATAATAATCCAAGTGGTTGTGGAAATGATTTTGCATTAGACGATATCACATTCCGCGAATGTGTGCAGCAAATTACCCAGGGGACTGTGGCCCCAAAAACAAAACAAACCACAAAACCTTCGGTTATACCGAAGCCATCAACTACTCCAAAACAAGCGCCAAAAAATACAGCAACTTCACTACAGAAAAAAGATAAGCCGGCTGAGATAATTAAACCCAATGCTGATACGATATCAAAAACAATTTCAGTAATACAAAATCAGAAAATATTTCCACCACCTCCGTTGATGTTAAAGACGAGGGAAAATCCATTGGTCAGGAGAATTGAGACTGAAGCCAGCGAGATCAAAATTGAACTCTATGACAATGGCGAGATCGATGGCGATACGATCAGCATATATCACAACAATGAATTAATAAGATCGCATATGCGGCTTTCCCAAAAACCGATATCGGTCACTATCGGCGTAAATCCCTCTCAACCTCACCATGAAATAGTAATGGTCGCCGAAAATTTAGGTTCTATTCCACCAAATACTTCAGTCATGATCATCACCACCGCAAGCAAACGTTATGAAGTTCTTATCTCATCCAGCGAGCAAAAGAATGCGAAGGTTGTTTTTGATCTGAAAAAATAAGAGATCACCGGATCACAAATCAGTGAGACCCATTTAGCTTTTTGTATAGATTATATGAGTAGATGCAGGTGATCAGTATAATTAAGGAAAGTATCGCAAATAAAATGATCATTGATAAAAAGAATGAAGTAAAGAGACAGATGACAGCGATGAGTAAACCTCCTCCAAACATTAACTTTCCCCCTAATAAATGTGTCTTTCTCCAGTTTTCATCGTTATGTAAAGTCCATGGTAAACGGATACCGGCAAAATAATTCGGCTTGATATTATACATATAGTTACCAATAACAGCAAACAACAAACCTACTCCCGCCAAAATAAACCGGGTACTCAATTTAAAATTTTCATGAATGCTGCTATAAATGAGCAGGCAAAGGACAGCAGCAATAAATACACTTACTGCGAAAGCAATACGATATAACCTGCTTTTATTTTCTGCGGCATATCTTTTTGGATCTATCCTGTACACCTGGGGTAATAATAAATAAATGGCCACATTCACTACTATTAATATCAATGTCATTGTAATCAGTTCATTCTTGCTACCATAACGGTCAACTTCTCCTTTTAAATTAGCATGCATTGCTACTGTTTCCGGAACTGTTTTCCAAACTATTGCCAGGTAAGCAGCCGGGGCGATGATGAACAGCCAAATAAGCCGTTTCAAAAACTTATCCATATAATTATTTCTTTTTTGATTTGAATTGAAGCAACCATTTCATGATCTCATCTACAACTGTCGTGTTAAGAGAGTAATAAATAAACTGTCCTTCTTTTTCAGCGATCACCAGTTTGGCCTGTTTCAGCAGATCCAAATGGTGAGAAATGCTGGGACCTGAGATACGGAACTTATCTACTATTTCCCCGGCCGTCATATCCTTTTCCCGTAGTAATTCAAGTATCTCCCGTCGTGTTGGATCATTTAAAGCTTTGAAGACATTATTCATAATCGCTTAATTCAATAATTGTATATTTAGACAAATATCTAAATACTATTTCATATCGCCAAACATTTTTTAAAATAAATATTCAGCCCTCGATCGCAACGACGAATTATTAACTAAAAATTCGGAAGAATAACTTGCAGCGATCTATAGTTGGTTATTACTTTTATCAGCACTGAAAACATTTTGACAACACAAACCAACAGATCAAAAAACATTTGGGTATTGGTCTCAATTTTTGGATGCGTTCTTTTTATTATTCTTTATATCATCGCTGCATTGTTGTATCCCGGCGGTTCAGAAACAGATAAAACCGCCATTGGCTATAGCTGGACAAATAATTACTGGTGCAACCTGCTGCATGATGATGCAATTAACGGAGAGCCGAACACTGCAAAACCAATTGCGATAGCAGGAATGTTTATACTTGTACTGGCACTTTCGGGTTTTTGGATCCTATTTCCCAGGTATATCAACACCAACAAAGCTTACAGGCTTATCATTCAGATCTGCGGTGTTATTGGCATGATTAGTTCTTTTTTTTTGATTGCCGATCGCAATCATGACCTGGTTGTAAACATTGCTTCTGGTTTCGGGTTTATCGCTGTTATTGGCGTACTGGTTTGTCTTTATCAAACGAAATGGTTTTGGTTATTTGGCTACGGCCTCTTTAATATTTTCCTTATTTTCCTGAACAATTATCTTTATCATTCGGGAAAAATGTTCTACTTACCTATTGTTCAGAAATTTAGTTTTCTATCTTTTTTAGTTTGGATATGTTGTATTGAAATGAAATTGTATCGCAGGAACGTAATTAATTTTGAGCAATGATCTGTAACGATTGAGCTATTAATAACCAGGCGAAATGGGAATACTCACAAAAGAAATAAAAGAATTCGTCAACAGGCAAAAGCTGGGCTTCATTGCAACAGTTTGTGCTGACGGAACTCCTAATCTTTCCCCAAAAGGTACAACCACTGCATGGGATGACGATCACATTGTCTTTGCTGATATTTATTCTCCGGGTTCGATCAATAATCTTTTGATCAATCCCTCTATTGAGATCAATGTAGTAGATGGTTTTATTAGAAAAGGCTATCGTTTCAAAGGAACTGCTACTGTATTATCAAATGGATCTTTGTTTGAAGAGGTAGTTGCTTATTATAAAAACAGGGGAGCTGTCTATTTAATTAAGCATATTGTATTGGTAAAGGTTGAAAGGGTGCTTCCGGTCAGTTCACCGGTTTATGACACGGGTATATCAGAAAATGAAGTAAGAAAGAAATGGATCACTTATTGGAATGACCAGGGATCAGGTAATAACTTAAAGGAATAACCAAATTAGCATTCCCTTATTTCATAACGCCTTTTGTAACTGTTCAGCACTATTTCTGGTTCCTTATTAAATAAGTTGCTGGAGATGAGCAGGAGCCTGGTTAATATTTTGTGCTTTTGCCGTGCATCAGAAAAAGCAGGAAGAGCAGGCATCTTGTCATCGACGAATGGATTCTCCGTGTACCGGAGGATCATTTCGTCCAGAGTTAGATTGGATATCATAAGAAAGGTTTTACTGGTTAGTAAAAAAGCTTTTAAAAATCGTGCCAACTTTGAAACATTCTTTGCAAACGCAGCCGAATGCCAGCTTGTGAATAATTAACTACTCGGAATTGAAGGGATCATTTTAAAGATGATTTTGGCAAACTGTTCACTAAAATACCTTACAGGCATAAGTCTGGGAGCAACTATTTCCCGTATATGCTAAAGTTTGGCCAGATCAAAAACCTGAAGCGTATAACAGGTTTGCTTATATCCTATATAACTGATTTTAAAAAAATATTCTTAACTAAAAAACTGTGAATAACTGGTGAATACTGCAATGGCATATAAACGTTTTAGTGGTACATTTGGTAATAGACCTATTTCGCTTTTTAACGGAACCATCAAATATATTTTCAAAATAATTTTTATGCGCAGAGCTTGAAACCCAGGTTCTGGCGAACCCTGAATTAAACAACTAACCTAAAACTATGATGCTTAAGCAATGCATTCAACATGTGTTTGTTCAGTTAAGTGAAACTCTTAATCAATTAAGCAATGAGGAATACGTAAAGCCGAGCAAGGTGTTGCTAAATGCAACCATCGGCCAGCATGTAAGGCATATCATCGAATTATTTCAATGCCTGGAAAAAGGATATGAGGATGGTGTGGTAAATTATGAAAAAAGAAAAAGAGATTATCAAATTGAAACTAATAAAGAGTTGGCTTGTTCATTATTAAAAGATATTTATCAAAATATA
>Ga0070698_100009619_pt1 | contig 10341 bp, 7 predicted proteins | sample KBSK1502metaG_FD_65477 | JGI IMG/M metagenome (GOLD analysis project Ga0070698, IMG submission 65477) | Corn, switchgrass and miscanthus rhizosphere microbial communities from Kellogg Biological Station, Michigan, USA - KBS K1-50-2 metaG | ecosystem: Host-associated > Plants > Roots >... | reverse complement strand
GCCAGCGGTAGAGTCTCCACGTGCCCGACCGCGAGTCCCACAGCCCGGGTCCAGAAGGCAACTACGGGAATGCCGCCGCCTACTCTTCCCGAGTCATCTCTCGTTTCCACCGGTGTCCCGAATGGGTTTTCTTGTGTAAACTTCGCGGGAATCGGCAGCACATCGTCCTGGCCCCATTTCAAACTTGAGCCAAAGAACGCATACATCTCGTTAGTCTTGACTCCGGCCTGGGCCAGGGCCGCATTCAATCGGTGGCTCTGAAGAGAAATGCTATGGAGGCGCACGTCGCGATCGCTGGTGTTCTTGTAGGTCGCCGAAAGCAGAGCGACCGATGGGAAATTGTCGTACGCTTCCAAGACCAGCGTTTCCTCGAGTCCGGTGCTCGTGCTGCGTCCCCTTATTTCCACTCGTCTGCCTGAGCTGCCGAGTTTTCCTTCCGTGTTCCGAATCATCGGATGCGCAATGTCTCTCACAAAATCCGTCACCACCTTGTTCCCGGCCGTAACCTGTGCGGACGGCCCTGCTTCTTCCAGTGTAATTTTACTGTTTCCGTTAATCAGGCTGGCTCGCAAATTGCCCGTGGCGGCCAGAACAAATTCTGCCGTCTTCGTCGTCAAATGCACTCCGTCGTCCGCTCCCTGGACGCGAATGGCGGAGTCTGCCGGAGTGTATGACTCCTTCGTTTCTGGCTTTTTGCAGCCTGCCAGCACCGACAACACAGCTCCGACCGGCAGCAGCCAACAAAATTTCCTTGCGCCCATTCCTAATGGCCTCCGCCGAACTGCGCGAAAATCTTTTCCGCGTTTTCGTGATACACCTTCTCTAACACTTGGTCCGGCAAACCTAGGCCGTAGATTTCCCACCGCCCTTGTTCCGGATAACCCCAGTATGGGAAATACTCGTCTTGCGTCTCGAGCCATCGAAAATAGTTGCTATACATCTCCGGCACTGGTTCAGCGTCAGTTCCAAATAGGATTCGGTCTTGGAATTCTGTAAAGAATTTGTACGCGCGGCGCGGTTGTCGCCCCAATTCCGCTTCTCTCGCTCCGAACTCCACATACATATTCGGATACTGTTTCAGCCAATCGGAAACTGCATCCAGGTTCTCCGGCCAGTTTGCGATGTGCAGGGCGATGAATGTCGTTTTAGGATGTTTCGCAAAGACGTGATTTCTCTGCTCCAGCAAAGTCTGTTTGCTCGGAAACCGCGGTCCATAAAAACTCCAGCTCGGATTACGCATCAGTTCCTCGTAGCGTTCGTTATGTGCGTCCGTCGGCGTGAAAAATGCCTCCGGATCCGTGGAATGAATCGCGACGGGAATTTGAAGTCGTCCGCATTCTTCCCAAACTGCATCCATCCGTGGATCGTCGATCGGCACCAGCTTTCCGCTCTTGTCGCGGACGCCCAGTCCCCAGTCCTTTAGCACCTTCAAGCCACGCGCTCCACGCTTTACGGCGTCATCCAGTTGCCTCACCATTTCCTGGCTGAAATTCGGATCGTCGATCTTGCTCCAGTCCATTTGGGCGAACACCATGAAGCGATCGGGATACGGCTTCACCATCTTGTCCAACACTTTTTGTAATGCTTCTCCCCACATCCCCGTCAAGATCACAATTTTTCGGACGTTTGCAGCATCCATAGCCTTGATTACGTCGGCCGGCGGCACATCATCTCCGTGAATCCCGCCGGCATCATTCACATGGTTGTGTACGTCGATTACATAGAATTTCGCACGGGGAATTTCGCGCTGCGCTAGATGCACCATCGGCTTGGGATTCCAGTCCTTCAGCAACAGCGTCATCCGTTTCTCTGCATGCGGGTCCTGGCTGTAGTTGATCTCCTGCGCGACCGCTGCGGGTCCGATCGCTGCCAGCACCAGGAAAAGCGTCGAAATTTTCGAGTTCTGTCGATTGTTCCGCAGGCTTGAGTTCATGGCGTGGCACTCACTCTTTTGAATCTACCTGAAATTTGCTTAGGTGAGACTACCCCCAACCGATGCAAAAAGAAATGAAAAGCAGTTAATCGAAGGAGCCCGGAGGCTCGACCACGATCGAAATTCTCTGGCTGCGAAGGGATCGCCGACAGTGGGAGGGAAGCTCCGAGCTGCAACACCACGGCGCGAGTCCGCGTCTCGTCGTCCCCACCATTTTTTCCAGAAGAAAAGTAGCCATGCTTTCTCGTGACCCGGCCTGGGGTCAGAGTGTCTAATCGCGGGAGCGGAATATGGCTACTCTGTCTGTGTCTAGTGGGCCAATGGCGCTTAACCATTGCTCTTCGGCGACGACCCGCGTGCACGGGCCAAACGTGCAGATCCGAATCTCTCGGCTGGCGGCTTCATGTCGCAGCGAGTTCAGCACATCGCGTAGGATGGTGCCGGTGAAGGGTGTGTACAAATAGAATACAGTGCCGTCGGATAGCTCCGCCGCACGAGCGTCACCCTGGATAAACCGCACGTTGTTCAGGTTCAGCGACCGAGCGCTCTTCCGGGCACAAGCGACATAGGACGGCTCAAGTTCGATCCCAGAGCAGCTAGCTTTGCTGCAAATGGAAGCCGTCAATGTAACGTGACCAAGCCCGGAGCCGAGATCGATTAAGCAGTCCCGTTCAGTGAATGCTGCTCGGCCGATAAGATCAAAGATATGGCGCGCAGGCGTCGGCTGATAAGACACCATTTCGGACTGTAACTGGACGACCTCAGCCGACGGCTCTTCAAACTGCAGGACTCCACTGATCACAATTCGTCCAGATAGTCGTAGCCTCTGCAATTCAGATTAGCTGCAGCATTCCAATCGGGCCAATCGGGAATCCAGTCAAGCAGGCTGGCCCCACCTGCGCCCCGCTGAATATCGCGACGGACGGCCTCGAAGAGTGTGAAATTCACAGACTCCAACTCATCGTAAATGGCCTGCGCGCGTTGATGAAGTGCTGTTCCTATGGGTTGCCCGATGAATTGTCCGATGACTTGCCCATCGGGAAGGTAAGCATCAAGGTCGTCCAGGGCCTCGATACGTTGACGCAGATGCCGCGGTTCGTCGAGCGAACGATCTTGTTCCAACTGCGCAATGAGGCTCACCAGCGTATTCTCGATAGACATTTTGTCAACCCACAACTAGAAGCAGCCTGCTACCGCATTGCTGAGTTCATTCCACCACCGTTCATTTAGCAGATGAATCCGCTTACTTGCCCTGAGCCGTATCCATTCTCAAAAATCGTGCGGCGTTGTTGTATAGGATGTCGCGTTTCTGTTCGGGCGTCAGGTAATCGGCGTTCTGAATGATGCTGATCGAATAGGCCATCAGCTTGGGCCAGAGCAGTTGGTCGGTTCCGAACATCACGCGGTCCTCGAATCCGGCATCAACGAGTCGCTCGATATAACGATTGACTTCTTTGATCGGATAGCTCCATATGAGTCCCGCAACGTCGACGTAAACGTGGGAGTTTGCCTGTAGCAGGGTGAGCATATTGTCGATCATGGGATAGCCGGCGTGCATCACTTGAACACGCAGTTTCGGGTGGCGAGCCAAAAGTTCCTCAAGCAGAAGCGGATTTCCCATGGAGCCACGGAATTTTGGCATTGTGACGTTTGCCCGTCCAGAGCCGCCGGTGCCCATATGGATCGCTACGGGAATATCCAGTTCCTCGGCGAGAGAGAAGTAGGCATCGACCGATGGATCGCCGGGTGAGATGCCTTCGTACTGCAGGCCAATCTCGCCCATTACTTTGAAGCCGCCGCTTGTGAAGTCTTTCCGCAAGTCAGGGAGGGCGACACGCTGACCGGGAGCCATCCCGTTTTGAAAGGACGTGCCGGGGATTACCCTGGCGGGCGCGGCGTCTTTCCATTTCTGCACGCTCTTTGGATCGCCAAAAACAACGGCGGTGACGTTCAGGCGCTCCATTTCGGCGAGAACATCCTTCATATATTCGCCCGGAGCAGACGGGTAGAGTGCTGGGGTGCATTGCTCTTTCACCCAACCGAATGGCTCTTCCTTCCCTTTAGGATCAGACGCAGTGAACTTCGAGGTGTTGGGGCACATGGGTGCGACGCCGGGAAAGTCTCCGTCCATGGCGTGGACGTGAACGTCGAGCACCGGGGGAGCTTTGGCCTCAGTGTTCTGTGCGAGAGAGACCGTTGAGCAAGATGAAAGGAGTACAGTGCAACAGAAAAATCGCAAGATGGGGCCGGATGACATCAGCATCTCCTTTTTGCGCAAACGCATAAACTGCGATTCGTCAGAGCTCTAGCATTCGGGCGGGTCGTGAGCGCCGACCCTTGGCAGAGGTACTATTTACGCCGCCGAGCCGCTGTAGTTTGAGGCTTGGTTATCGTGAATATGGTTAAAAATTAAGGCCGCAGTAGTTCGGCGAGTTTTTGGATTCCCCTCTCGATTGAATTCGATCCCCCAAAAGCCCGGGCACGCCACCAATTCAACTCCACCGCAGCGTGCTGATCGAATCCGCGGAGAGCGTCACTTTCGCAATCTGTCCGCTACACGCGACGGTCACGTCCTTCGCATCGCCGGGATTCGTCAGTACCAGCACTATCGAACCGTCAGAATTTTTCGCCGCTGTATGATACACCCGCGAAGTCGCAGCAGCATTTGGGGTAGCAGTCACAGTGGACGATGACGCTGGCTGGCCGATCAGTGCGGCGTTCACCGCCGGAAGATCGCCGTTCGCGTCGTGCGAAGCGACAATGACCGCGCCGCGGCGAAACGCGCGGGCGTGATGCACCAAGGCCCAATACAATCCTGTCTGCGTGATTTCTTTGCTCTGCGAATGAATCTGCACCAGCCCGCCGCAGTCGAACGGACCGATGTTCGGGCGCCCTCGCTCATCGAGGGCCAGATTCCACATGGTGATACTCTGCGGGCCGTTGGCCAGAATGCCGGCGAACGTCGCGCCCCACTTGCTCCAGTTGGTCAGGTAATCAGCGAATTTGTAGTCGTCACCGCCTTCTGTCCAATGCATTTCCACATCCGGAAATTTGTCGCTCACGTGGCGCATCATCTCCGGGGTTCCCACGTAGCCATGCCAGGCCACGGTGTTCACATATTTTTTGATTCGGGGCCTAGAGAGTTGATCCAACGCGCGGCCAAACAGATTGTAATTGTGGTCGAGCGTCCAGATTTTGGTGCCGCTTGCTTCGAGCAACGGACCGAGCGCTGCCACCAGGCGCTCTTCGTCCTCTTCCGGCCACGGACACGCTGGCATTCGCCCGCCCTGGTCCGCGTCGATCTCGTTTTGCGTGGTCACCGCGCGCACCGTCACGCCCGCTGCCGCGTACGCCTCCACGAATTTCTGAAAGTAGCGCGCGTAGGTGGGAATATGTTCCGGCCGAATGTTTCCGCCCAACATTGAGTTGCTGTACTTCATCCAACCAGGAGGACTCCACGGTGAGCCGAACAAAAACAGATCGGGATTCGCGCTGAGCGCGGCGCGCAACGTAGGCAAAACGTAAGCGCCGTCGCGGTCGATGCTGAACCGCTTCAGATCCGGATCCGCCGCGCCGTCGTCGTAGCTGTAAGCCGCAGTGCTGTAATCGCTCGCGCCAATCGGAATACGCCCCACGCTCAGGGCATGATGATCCTGCCCGAACATCGTATGCAGCAGGTTGGCACGATCGCTATCGCCCAGGCGCGAGAGCGTGAAGCATGCGGCATCCGTAAACGCCGCGCCGAACCCCAGGATGGTCTGCGCTGTTTTTGTTGGGTCTACCGTCACGTCCGCTGGCGCAGCCTTTTTCGCAACTTTCGTCCACGTAAGCTCCGGCCCGACTGCTAGCCGTTTGCCGCTCTTATCGGTGACTTCTGTCTGCCCGGGCTTGGTCGGCGCCTGCGCGTCATCTGAGTCGGCTTTGGCGTTTACCGTCACTCCTAACGCCGAAGCCGCCGCCGCGCCCATTCCCAGTCCCGCATACTTCAAAACTTCTCGTCTCGTCGTCACACTCGGCTCCGGTCATCCTTGGATTATTCACGCGGCACGCGGCTTCAGCCATGCCGGTGTGCGTCGGCAGACAGCATACTGCAAACCTTGTCGTCTGGGCACTCCGTAGACGGCGTTTGTCATGTACGTGGATTAGTTCCGAACGGCCGCGCATGGAGTGGGCTCATGCGCTATACCGTAAATTTTTTCCGGACCGGGTTCTGTTGCGCTAAGGCGCTCCGCATACATCATTTCGGGGATAGGCGTACATCAAAAACAAATACTACGCTCCCTGGCGCTCTTGAAGTCCAAGAGCAAATTAAATCCAAGTGTTCGAGAGAGTGTACTCATGCGGATATTCGGGGGTCCTGAAAGACGTGTGTCCATACGCGTGGTAGGCCATTTAGTGATGTTTTCAGCGCTAGCCATGATGGCGGCGTTTGCGGCGGCTCGGTCCACTGCGGCCGGCAAGGCGGTTCATACCATGAAGCCGGCGGGTGGCGGTGCTGTAGTGGCGGCACCGTCAGACTCGACGAGCCAACCTGACTTCGGCGCGAACGTCTACATCTTTACTCCCAGCATGCCGCAGAGTGAGATCCAGGCGACGGTTGATTCCATTGCCAGTCAACAGGTGTCGAATCAATTCGGAACTCAGCGCTATGCGTTGCTGTTTGCTCCCGGAACATATGGATCCAGCGACAGCCCACTCAATTTTCAGGTTGGCTACTACACGATGGTAGCGGGCCTAGGCCTCTCTCCGAATGACGTGGTAATCAACGGGTCGATCTATGTGCACAACCAATGCTTTGGCACGAACAACTGCACTGCGCTGGCTTTGCGCTTTTGCGATTTTCACAGCACGTCATTCGCGAGGCTCAATTGATAAATGCGACGACTGGCAATTTCGGTCATCAGCGCTATCGACCCGAACTTTATCGAGCGCGCAGCTGTGTATAATGACAGCATGCCCGACCCCGCACGAAGAAATTATTGCCCGAATTCCCGGCCTATGTGCGACTTTCCCGATGGAGGCCGCTTTTGTGAATTCCCCCAAAGCTAATCGCGAAGATCCGCGACTTGTTTTGCGACGCGTGGTCATCGAGAATCTGGAGCCGGAAATTGATGGCGGAAAATATCCCATCAAACGTACCGTCGGGGAGCGGGTCATCGTGGAGGCGGACATTCACGCTGATGGGCATGACGTCCTTAGCGCTGTGGTTTTATACCGGGCGGAGCGGGAGAGCGCATGGCGTGAAGCGGTTATGCGTCCGCTGGTCAACGACCGTTGGCAAGGACAATTTCATGTAGAGAGCCTGGGATCTTATTTCTACACCGTCCAGGCGTGGGTAGACGCATTTCAAAGCTGGAGTCGCGATACCGTCAAAAAATTCGAGGCAGGTCAAGACATTTCCGTCGCTGCCCTTTTGGGGGCACGGTTGGTTCAGTCCGCCGCAAAGCGAGCGCGAGAAGCCGACTCGCAGAAACTGGCCCAATTCACGGCTGAGCTAAAGAACCCTTTGAACACAGGGGGCGAGGCAGTGGCCACGCTCGCGCGGAACGAAGAATTGGCAGCACTGATGGGCAGTCATGCTGATCGCAGCCGAGCGACGACTTACGATAAACAGCTCGGCGTTTCGGTAGATCGCGAGAAGGCGCGCTACAGCACGTGGTACGAGATGTTTCCCCGTTCGTGCGCGGTTGCTGCAAACAAGCATGGTACGTTCCGCGACTGCATTCAAAGGCTTGGATATGTTGCCCAGATGGGATTTGACGTTCTCTATTTCCCGCCGATTCATCCGATCGGTCACACCCAGCGCAAAGGAAGAAACAACACGCCTCAGCCGTCAGCCGACGATCCGGGGAGCCCTTGGGCCATTGGCGCAGACGAAGGTGGACATGTGGCGATTCATCCTGCGCTAGGGACCCTCGAGGAGTTCAAGCAACTTCAAACCAAGGCGCGAGAACTGGGCATCGAGATCGCTCTGGACTTAGCATTCCAGTGTTCGCCGGACCATCCATACGTCAAAGAACACAAAGAATGGTTCCTGCAACGGCCTGATGGTTCCGTGCAATACGCAGAAAATCCACCAAAAAAATATGAGGACATTTATCCATTTTACTTCGACAGTGAATACGCTACGAAGCTCTGCGACGAACTGAAGAAAGTTGTTTTCTACTGGATCGAGCAGGGTGTCCGTATCTTCCGGGTTGATAATCCACACACCAAGCCGTTCGATTTCTGGGAATGGCTGATCAGAGATGTGCGGCGGGAATATCCAGAAGTGATTTTTCTGTCCGAAGCATTCACACGTCCGAAAGTGATGCAACGGCTGGCAAAGCTCGGATTCACTCAATCCTATACGTATTTCACTTGGAAGAATACCAAATGGGAGCTAACCCAGTATTTCACAGAGCTGACGCAGACACCGGTGCGGGAATTTATGCGACCGAACGTTTGGCCAAACACTCCCGACATCCTTACCGAGTATCTGCAATACGGAGGCCGGCCGGCGTTTATGGCACGCCTTGTCTTGGCAGCCACTCTCGGCGCGAATTACGGGATTTACGGTCCAGCTTTCGAGCTATGCGAGAACCGGGCACTGCGCCAGGGCAGCGAGGAGTATTTGGATTCGGAGAAGTATCAGATACGAGCGTGGGACATCGCCAGCCCTGACAGCTTAAAAGGATTAGTCTCGCGCGTGAACCAGATTCGGCGGGAGAATCCTGCTTTGCAGAGCGATTGGAGCTTACGATTCCACCCGTTAGACAACGACCAACTGATCGCCTATAGCAAGGCCACCGAGGACCTGTCCGATATTATTCTCGTCATTGTAAATCTGGATCCGCGTTATAAACAGTCAGGCTGGATAGAGGTTCCTCTTGACGATTTCAAACTTGATCCGCATCAATCATACCAGGTGCACGATCTGCTGACCGATGCGCGGTATCTTTGGCACGGTGCCAGGAACTACGTTGAACTGAACCCCTTAATACTGCCGGCACATATCTTCAAAGTGCGGCGACGACTGCGTACGGAACGAGATTTCGACTACTTCTTGTAGGATGCATATGATTTCGAAGGTGGGAGAGGAGAGTCGAACAGTGGCAGCGTCCCCGGAAACTCTCTGGTACAAAGATGCAATCATTTACCAACTTCATGTCCGCACTTTCTGCGACAGCAACGGCGACGGCATCGGCGATTTCCCGGGTCTCATGCAGAAATTGGACTATCTGCAAGAGCTCGGAGTTAATGCAATCTGGCTGCTGCCGTTCTTTCCCTCGCCGTTGCGAGATGATGGCTACGACATTTCGGACTACACCGCCGTCCACCCAAGCTACGGCCGACTTGAAGACTTCAAGGCGTTCCTCGCCGCAGCTCACGACAGAGGGATGCGTATCATCATTGAGCTGGTTCTCAACCACACCTCCGACCAGCATTCTTGGTTCCAGGAATCGCGAAGCTCTCGCGACAATCCGAAGCGCGATTGGTACGTCTGGCGTGAGAGCGATGACCATTACCAAGGAGTTCGAATCATTTTCCTGGACACGGAAAAGTCGAATTGGGCTTGGGATCCGCTTTCGAAGTCCTATTATTGGCATCGATTCTTCAGCCATCAGCCCGACCTGAATTACGACAACCCTGCGGTCTTCGAAGCCATGTGGAACGTTATGAAGTTCTGGCTGGAGATCGGTGTGGACGGATTTCGATTGGACGCCGTCCCGTATCTGGTCGAACGCGAAGGAACATCTTGTGAGAACCTGCCCGAAACGCATGCCATCATCCGCGAGTTGCGGAGACGAGTCGACCAGGAGTATCCCGGCAAGATGCTTCTCGCTGAGGCGAACCAGTGGCCATCGGATGTCTGCTCGTACTTCGGCGACTCCAATGAGTTTCACATGGCGTTCCATTTCCCACTCATGCCAAGGATGTTCATGTCCGTGCAGCTTGAGGACCGCAAGCCGATCGTCGAAATACTCGAGCAAACTCCGCAGATTCCCGAGAACTGCCAGTGGTGCCTGTTCCTTCGCAACCATGACGAGCTGACACTGGAGATGGTGACGGATATCGAGCGGGACTACATGTACGACGAGTACGCAAAAGACAAGGGTATGCGATTGAATCTCGGAATCCGGCGCCGCTTGTCTCCGATGATGGATAACGACAGGTGGCGAATTCAACTTCTAAACGGAATGTTGATGTCCATGCCAGGAACTCCGATCATCTACTACGGCGACGAAATCGGCATGGGGGACAACGTCTACCTCGGAGACCGCAATGGCGTACGCACTCCGATGCAGTGGAATGGTGGCTGGAACGCTGGATTCTCGGCAGCCGATCCGGAACGCTTATACTCACCCTTGATTTCCAATCCAGTCTACGGGTATCAAGCAATCAACGTGGAATCCCAGAGGCGGTCG
>Ga0070698_100009618_pt1 | contig 10341 bp, 12 predicted proteins | sample KBSK1502metaG_FD_65477 | JGI IMG/M metagenome (GOLD analysis project Ga0070698, IMG submission 65477) | Corn, switchgrass and miscanthus rhizosphere microbial communities from Kellogg Biological Station, Michigan, USA - KBS K1-50-2 metaG | ecosystem: Host-associated > Plants > Roots >... | reverse complement strand
CGCCTATGGTTTCGGCGCGTCTGTCAGAAAGCCGATCTTCACCGCGCCGCCCTCGTGGGCGGCATCCATCGCCTCCACCGCCCGATCGAACGGGATCTGATCCTCGGAGTTGATGAAGACGACCTTGTCGGCGTTCGCGCGGCCGCGCATCTGCGCGCCGATCGCGTTGGCGAGGTCTTTTTGCGTGTTCATGCGCTGCGTGTTGAGGTAGACGCCGTCGTGCTTGACGGTGATGACGAGCTGGTTCTGTTCGGCGGGCGGAGGCGCGCCGCTGATCTCGACCTTGGGCGGAACCTCGACATCGAGCCCCATCTGAAGAATCGGCGTCGCCACCATAAAGATGATGAGCAGCACCAGCACGACGTCGACCAGCGGAGTGATGTTGATCTCGGAGCGGACGCCCTGTCCGCCTCCACCGCCCATTGCCATTAGTGCCTCCCTTCGTCGATCGGTACGATTTCGCTGCTGCCGCTCGCGGCCGAGATGCAAGGAGCGAGGAGGAGGCGATGTGGTGACATCGTTGACGACGAGCGACGCCGCAGATCGCCCGCGATCGGCAGCAGCCCGACGGGTTGCGGGCGACGAGGCGGTGACTGCTTCGTTGCCGCTCCTCGACGATGTGTCGCATCGCCTGCGTCGCGGCGCCTCGCATCCACCGCCTCGGCGCACGCAACGAAACCGCACCGATCGACGAAGGGAGGCACTAGCCCTTCCCCTTGGCGATTTGCTCGCCCGCCTGCTGATTCTGCGTGAGGATGCCGACCGCGGTGAATTCGGCATCGTTGGCGGCCTTCATCACGAGGCGCACCTTGCCGAAGTTGATGCGCTTGTCGGCTTTGAGCATCACGGCGCGCGCCGGATTCTTATCGTGCTCCGCCTTCAGATATTTCGGAACGTCGCGATCGGGGATCCAATCCTGTCCGACAAAAATCGTTCCGTCCTGCTTCACCGAGATGATCAGATCGCCTTCCTTGCCCGGCTTCTTCTCGGCATGCGGACCCTCGGGAAGTAGGACGTCCACGCCCGACTGCAGCATCGGCGTCACGACCATGAAGATGATCAGCAGCACCAGGCAGACATCGACGAGAGGGGTGACGTTGATGTCGCCTTTGACTTCGTCAGGACTGCCGCCGCCGGCTCCGAATGCCATCGCTTTCTCCTCTTACCGCCGCGCCGCCGCAGCCGTGCCGGCCCGCACGCGCGCTTCGTTCTTGATGAAGTAGTCGATGAGCTGCGACGAAGAGTTCGACATCTCGACGTTGAACCTGTCGACTTTGTTGAGGAAGTAGTTGTACATCCAAACGGCAGGAATCGCGACGAACAGACCGAACGCGGTCGTCACGAGCGCTTCAGCAATACCCGCCGAGACCGCTCCCAACCCGCCCGACCCGGTGAGTGCCATCCCCTGGAACGCGTGAATGATTCCGGCGACGGTGCCGAACAGTCCGACGAACGGGGCGGTGGTGGAGATCGTCGCCAGATTGCCGAGCCCCTTTTTCATTTCAGCGGTGGTCATCAGCGTTTCGCGCTCGATGGCCCGCTGACCCGACGCGACGATGTCGAAGTCTTCGGGCAAGGCTTGCGTCGTTTCGTACTCGAATTCGGTGAGCCCCGCCCGCAGCACGCGCGCGAGATGGCTGTGCCGGTATTTCTTGTCGCCGGTGAGCGCGATCGCCTCGCGGAGTTTGTGCTGCGCCAGCATCGGCGTGACCAGTCTCGCGATGTCGAGCGATTCCCGTTTCGCGCGCTGGAATCGCCAGCTGCGCTCAATGGCAATGGTGAGGGACCAGATCGACATCAGCGCCAGGACGATGACGACTCCTTTCGCCACCCAGTTCATCGACGACAACATCCCCAGGAGACTGAAACTGGTTGGTTCCATGCGACTTCTCCTCCCTTACTGCAATCGGAAAATCACGGTGAGGTTATAGATGACCGGCACCGGCTGTCCATTGAGCGTTCCAGGTCTGAACTTCCATCTCTTCACTGCATCGAGGGCTGACTGATCGAGTCCGAGGGGCAGGGGCTTGAGCACGCGGGCGTCGGTTACGTTTCCATTGCGATCGATGATCGCCTCGATGATGACCACGCCCTCAATCCGGGCCTTCCTTGCAAGTTCCGTGTACTGCGGCTCGATCCGGTTGATGGCGACCGGCGCGTTGACATCGCCGCCGACGCGGACAGGCTTGTCGCCTGTCCCGCCCAGCACTCCGCCCAGCTGTCCACCGATCGTGCCGCCGACAACGCCGCCAACGACGCCGCCGACAACCCCGCCCTCCACGCCGCCCGGCTGTCCGCCGGTCACGCCGGTGTTCGACGTCGCGGTGTCCGTGTTCGCGGTCTGCGGGACTTCCTTCGGGACCTCGGTCGGCTGGTGGAACGGCTGCGGCTCGACCTTCGGCGTCTGGACTTTCGGTTGCGGAGTCGAAGCGCCGCCCGCCGGCGGCGGCGGAGGTGGCGGTGGCGGGGGTGGGGCGGAGACCATGAACGCGCGGATCGGTTTCGGGACTTCCTCCGGATGTTCCTTGAGGTGCTTCGCGGCCAGAATGAGCAGACCGATGATGAGAATGTGAACCGAGATGGCAATCACCGAAGTGACGCCTCGGCCTTTGGTCTTGTCGATGCCGGCCGATTCGATGAGGACGTCATCAAACATGATCGGCTTACCCCTTTTCCCGACTCGATTCCGCGAGCTTCAGACTCGGTGCCAACCGATATGCCGCGCGGCGCGTCGCTGTTGGTTAGACACAGCAGGCTGGCCGCAATGAACCGTCCCCACCAGGAGGGGCGGAACGTTATCATTCGCCCAATGTTGAAGGCAAACCTCGCAATCGCGTTTTTGTTCGCTGTTTCCGCGTCCGCAGCCGATCCGTGGCAGAGCGTTGACGGCATTCTCAAGCAACAGGGAAAAGTGGTAGCCGGCAACGTGCATCGCTACGGGTTTCCGCGCCGCGATTTGAAAGTCACGATCGGCCGCATCCGCATCGAGCCGGCCCTCGCGCTCGGATCGTGGGCTGCGTTCTCGTCCGACATGGTGATGGGCGATCTGGTGCTCTTGCCGAAGGAGGTCGAGCCGGTCGTCCGGACGTTGCAGTACGGAGGCATCGACATCTCGGCAATCCACAATCATCTTCTCGATGAGTCGCCGCCGATCGCCTACGTCCATTACTCCGGCCACGGCGATCCGTCCGCGCTCGCCCAGACCCTGGCGAAAGCGCTGGCGACGACGCGGACGCCGATGACGCCCGCCGCGCCGGCCAAGGCCGACAAGAACGATGAGGCCGCGTTTGCGACGATCTCGACGGTGTTGCAGCGGCAGGGAAGCGTCAACGGTCGCGTGCTGCAGTTTTCGATTCCGCGCGCGGAAGCGATCACCGATGACACCGTGGCGATTCCGCCGACGATGGGGGTGGCGACGGCGGTCAATTTTCAGCGCGACGGCGACAACGTTGCGACCAGCGGCGATTTTGTTCTGATCGCGAGCGAGGTCAATCCCGTCGTTCGCGATCTGGAAGCGCACGGCATCCGCGTCACGGCCATACACTCCCACATGCTGCGCGAATCTCCGCGTCTATTCTTTCTGCATTTCTGGGGATCGGGAGCGCCGAAGGAGATTGCCGACGCGATCCGTCTGGCCCTCGCAAAAACGAACGTTGCGAGGTGACGATGGAAGACTACGAGAAAACGATCGCGCAGATCGACGCGACCATCGCCTCCTCCAGCGAGCGGATCAACGGACTCACGAACAACGTGAGCCGCGCCATCAGCATGCTATCGGGAGCGCATCCGAAGGGTCTCGACGCCCTCGATCGCGACGTGCTGCTGTCGTTCGAAGCGCTGTGCGTCGAGTCGCTTTGGCGGACGGCGTGGTTGTTTCATCAGCGCCACGAGCATGACGCTGCCCGCCACTGCCTCGAGATCGGACGCATTCTGCAGCAGACCGTCGAGACGGCCACACACGCTTCCTAGGCGGCTCAACGGGCGCGGTAGCTGTCCGCGCGGACGGCGGCCAGCTCGGCGATGGCTGTCGTCAGACAGATGAGCAGAATCTGCGTCGGCGTCTCCGGCAGATGGAAGAGAAACAGGAATGCGGTCGCACCAGCCGCGGTGGTGAAAGAGATCGCGGACCTCTGGTGCGCGATGTAGCCGACAAGCGCGGCGCCGGTGAACGCGACGCTCGCGGAGCCGACCAGAAAATGAAAGAGCGGTTCAACCATTCGCCTTTACTCCAGCCAAACTCCTCTTTCTCCTCGGATGGACCTCATCCTAATCACGGACAGCACAAGCGCTTGTGCGGTGGATCACAGCTACGCCGGCTTGCCCCACAGAAAACCCTGGGCGTATTCGACCCCCAGATCGCGGAGCACCGACAGCTCGCGGTCGGTCTCGACGCCTTCCGCGACCAGCTGCGAATGCAGCGTCTGCGCGAGGTTGACGTAGCGGCGCAGCGATTCCGTGCGCGTCTTGTCTCCGCTCAGGCCGATGATGCAGCGCTTGTCGATCTTGATGATGTCGGGCTCGAGCAGGATCAGACTCTCGAGGCAACTGTTGCCAAAGCCGACGTCGTCGATCGCGATCAGCAGCCCGGCCTTGCGCATCATCTCCACCGGCTCGCGGAGATAGGAAGGATCGCCGATGATCTGCTGCTCGCTGATCTCGACGCAGTACGTCCCGGGCGGAATCGGCTGCGGAAACGCCGAGAGAAGATGCTCGGTCGGGATCGCGATCAGCGTCGATGGGAAAAGGTTGATGTGGAACCGTGCGCTCTCCTGCAGCGAGGTCGCCGTGCGGACGGCCGAGCGAAGACAGTGATGATCGACCAGCGTCAGCACGTTGCGTTCGGCGCAGACGCGAAAGAAATTGTCGGGCATCTCGAAGACGCCGTTGGAGTAGCGGCTCAGGAATTCGTAAGCGACCGGCACCTCGTCGGCGATGCGCAGGATCGGCTGTTTGACGGTGCGGAGGAATTTGCCCTGGGCGAGGTTGGTGCACAGGTCCGCCTGCGCGTCCTGGCGTTTCTCAGTGTCGTCGAATTCCTCATCTTCGTAGACGACGCGGTTTTTTCCTTCGATCTTGCTGCGGCGCAGCAGTTGATGCGCCTGAGCCAGAAGCTCATCGATCGACGGCGTATCGCGACGCAGCAGCATCGCCGCCACGCTGGCGGTCAGCCGCAGCGTGCCGGCGCTGTGCTGGATGATCATGGTGGCGATCGACACGCGCGCGCGCTCGGCGATCCGCGCGGCTTCGACCCGATCGGCATTGGGCAGCAGCAGCAGGAATTCGTCGCCGCCGATGCGGCAGGCGTAGTCGACGCCGCGCACGCAGCTGCGCAGGCGGTGCGCGATCTCCTGTAGCGCCACGTCGCCGACGGCGTGGCCGAAAGAGTCGTTGACGCGCTTGAAGTCGTCGATGTCGACCAGCAGCACGAGCACGTCGATGGCATCCCGGTCGATGCGCTTGATCTCGCGCGTCAGCGCCTGCTGCAGCCCGCGGCGGTTGAGCAGCTCGGTGAGGGGATCGAGCAGCGTGAGGCGTTCCAGGTTCAAATTCGCAATCTGTAACTCTTTGGTTACGCGTCCGAGGTCGCGGATCACGCGGTGGCGCTCGAGGGCGTAACGCACGGAGCGCCTGAGCGTCCGCTGGTCGACGGCGTCCTTGACGAGGTAGTCCTCCGCGCCGTTTTTCAGCGCCAGCAGCGCCAGCGCTTCGTCGTTGCGGCCGGTGAGAACGATGATGGGGATCTCGGTGATGCAGTCGTGGAGGCGTTCGAGCGCTTCCAATCCGTCGGCATCGGGGAGTCCGAGGTCGAGGATGACCATGTCGACTTCGCCGGTGTCGACCCGGCGGCAGGCATCGTCGATCGTGGTGACGTGCGTAATGAGGAGGTTGGAAAAGCTGGCGGTCAGCAGCTCGCGCAACGTCCGGGCGTAGCGCGCATCATCATCGACAATGAGCAGCCGCGTCGGCGGCGAGGAGAGGACCCGCGCGACCTCCGACATCACTGCATAGATAGACCTCCCCGGTCGCCGATTTCGTGATGGAAGTCACGATATGACGAAATTACATGTCGAAGAGGCGCTCGGGATGCTCAATGCTGAGCTCGGCCAGCTTGCGGATCCGCGCGCGCATCTTCGCGTCGCCGGAAGAGTATGCCGCCCGGAAGAACGCGACCGCGTGCGGCGACTCGGTGGCCACCACCGTGAACCCGTGCTCCGGTTGTCGCGACTCCGTCGTTTTCGTCGTCTGCCACACCCCGTGCACGAGCTCGTGGCGCTGGTAGTGCGGCATCCGCTCGATGCATTCGTCGACGAATCGGTGCAATGCGATGTTCGACTCGGGGTCGATCCGCTGAATCTCGAAGCCCGATTCGTAGTGGTCGCCGCGCGCCTGCGTCCATCGCAGCTCCGCGACGAATTCGATCGGCGTTCCGTGCCATTCGAGCGAGATCGCGCACGGGGTGCGCTCCGCGAGGCGGACCGGAAGCGAAAGCCGTACGCCGTTGAGGGAGGCGTCGACCACCTTCGCGGCCGCTCCCGCTGCATTTGCCGGAATCGGCGGCAGCACCGTCGCCCGCTGTGTTCGCCTTCGCGTTTCCACGCATCGGTACTCAGCAGCGCCTGTGCCGTACCAGCAGCCCGTCGTGACCGCGGTCACGCGATGACGTTGATGGGGATCACGAAACGCGAAGATTCTGTAGAATCGCGCAATGCGGACAACTTGCTTCTCGTTCATCGTGCTCCTCGTGTGTGCCTCCGCCGCAGCGCAAAGCGTCACGATCGTTTCCAGGGTCACTCACGATGACGGGTCGCCCGCGGCCACGAGGACGAGCTACATCTCCGAGGACCATGCGCGATGGGCCGCCGGCGACAGCGACGTCATCATCGATGCGAAGACCGGCTCGATGATCACGCTCGACAACAAGAAAAAAACTTACTACGTCACCACGCGCAAGGACATGGACGAGCTCGCGGCCAAGATGAAGGAGCGGATGAACAGCCCGGAGATGAAGAAGGCGCAGGAGCAGATGAAGAACCTCCCGCCGGAGCAACGCAAACAGATGGAAGCGGCCATGGGATCGATGTTCGCCTTCGATGTGCAGAAAACCGGCACCTCACGCAAGATCGCGGGCTACAACTGTGACGACTGGATCGTGACGATGGGGCGGATGACCAGGACCGAGGAGTGCATTACGAACGAGGTGAAGTTCCCGGTGCAGGCGTGGGACATGTATCGAAACTTCGCGGACTCGATGAAGACGATGATGGGCGCCATGGGACCGATGGCCGCGAGCATGGACAAGATGCAGGAGCAGTTCAAGAAGATGAAGGGATTCCCGCTCGCAACGAAGACCACCGTCGACGTCATGGGGCGAAAGTCCGTCACGTCGAGCGAGGTCACCGAGATCAAACATGGTTCGATTCCGGCGTCGGCCTGGGACGTGCCCGCGGGTTACGCGAAGATCGACAATCCGATGACGAAAGCGTTCGAGCGGGGCAGATAAGGCTGGTGGAGCCGAACGGGATCGAACCGTCGACAGGGCGGTTCAGAAACGTCAATGAGAGCTGCCGTCACTCGGCCGCTGCGTGAGCTTGTTCAGTCCATCGTTGAACGTTCACGCCAACAGCAAGGAACCATACCGTCAGCGAGACTTCAGCGATCAGGCCGAAGGGCACAAAATAGGGAAAGAGGCGTGTAGCGAGCGGCGGGAACAGAAAAATCAGCCCGCCTAACCCGGCAGGGGCAACCAACACACCCAGAATCCGTGGCAGGAAGGTCGACGTGAAAATCAGATAACCGATCAGGACGAAATGGAATCCGAAAAACACGATGCTGGTGTGAGCCACTTGTCCGCTGAATGCGTAAAGCAGGAGCGCGAGCGCCTGTGACTGCGCAAGGCTGAATACGCTCAGGTAGTGCGCTCCCAGAATCTGCAAAGGGGCGAGCTGCAGCAGGTCGCCAACAACAGCGATCGAGCATGCAATGAGGCGGAAGAACGCTGCGAGTAAAGAAACGGTCCTGTTCACCGGTCGGAGCAGCACGTAAAAGAGAGCGGCCACGACAATCGAACACGAGGTCGAGATGAGCTCACACGCGAAGCCCAGCCGAAATCGGAGTTCGTGCGCCAGAATATTGGTCGCAGTAGCCGCAGGGTTGCCGGAGACAATAAGCCCGCGAAAAAGGAGAACGGCTAGGAATATCGTCAGTATGTTGAGCAGGTAAAAGAAACCGGCGGCCTTGGCCTTGAGGCGCGGCGACGCTTCCAAAGAAGGTCTCTCCATTACCTGTGCGGCCATGGTCGTTAGGTACGTCAGAGTTGTCACACGGTTTCGCCGTAAGCTTGCGTCGACCAGCTGTCGCCAAACGGAAACGACCACCTCGCAGGTGGTCGCAAGTTGTTGGTGGATTTGGTGGAGCCGAACGGGATCGAACCGTCGACCTCCTGAATGCCATTTCCGCTTCTGTCTCGGGACATAAGCGGATACCTCGTTACGAAAAGATCTTACCGCGATCACGAAGTATCTGGACATGTGTGGAAGCTCGCGAATTAGACGCGCGATAGACGCTTGCGCTTCGCGCGCTACCGCCGGCTCCAGTACGGAACGCCTCCACCGTTTCAATCCGCCGTCTCACTTCGACCTTTGAAAACGCGGAACAGGTAGAAAAACGACGGCGCGAGCACGACCGAGCCGATCAGAAGCTCGACGAGCGTCAGCCGGACAACACGCGCAGGGGCAGCTGCCGCGTCGATCGTGAGATCCGGCGCGATGATCAATGGATACTGCGCGAGCGCCCACCCAAAGAGGATCAGCGCCGTCTGAACGATCACGAGCAGTCGCGCAACTGCAAAGCGACGCGCGAGTAGCGCGGCGAATAGAGCCAGCGCGACCATACCCGTCACAATCTGGAGCGGCCAGCTCCACAGCGAGTGAAGCAGAGCGGATCGGAACCTGTCCGGCGCAAGCGCGATGCCGCTGAATGCCGCGACCGTCACCGCCACTCCGCTCGTGATTGCGCGGATTCGAAAATCGTTTGCGACAGCGGCGTTACCTGCCTCGTTCGCGAGATACACCGCAGCGGTGAGCGCAAACAGCGCCAGCGCGAGAGCACCGACCGCGAGCGCGAACGCATGAAGCCACGGCGTCACGAAGCCGTAGACGGAAATCCCGTCACGAACGACCACTCGATCGTCGGTGATCGCACCGAGGCAGACGCCGAGGAACACGGGGGTGACGACGCTGGCAGCGGCGAACGCCCTGCTCCACTCGCGGCGCATCGTCCGCGTCGCGGCGTATTGCCGGAACGCGAAACCCGCACCGCGAAAGACGATCCCGATCAGAAGGATCGTCAACGGAATGTGCAGCGCGATGCTCGCGGCCGAGAACGCATGCGGGAAGCAGACGAACAGCAGAACGACGATCAGTACGAGCCAGACGTGATTCGCTTCCCAGATCGGCGCGATGGCACTGTCGATCAGTAGCCGCTGCTGTTTCGCCCGTGGCCCGGCCGCGAGGAGATGCCACAAGCCCCCGCCGAAGTCCGCACCTCCTGTGAGCGCGTAGACGATCAGCGCAACGAGGATCACCGCCGCAGTTATCTCGGCATAGGAAATCATTCGCGTTCCTCGATCGTCGCGCGTACCTGACTGCGGAGAATCGAAATGACCGTCACCGCCAGAAGCACGTAGATCGCCATGAAGATCGTGAACGGCACGGCCAGTCCCCGCATTGGGGTCACGGACGCCGCGGTGCGCATGACTCCGTAGATGATCCATGGCTGCCGGCCCATCTCCGTTACAATCCAGCCAAACTCGATCGCGAGAAACCCCATCGGCGCGGTGATCACGAGCAGCCAGAGCAGAAGACGATTGTCGGTCCACGGACGCCGACGAAGGCGGAGCACGATTGCGTAGGCGGAGACGGCGGCCATCCACATTCCGAGTGCAACCATCGCCTGGAAGGAAGTTCGAACGATCGGGTGTGGCCAATCGCTTCGGGGCCACTCGCGGAGACCGCGCACGACCGCATTTCTGTCTCCATAAGCGATCCACGAAAGTGCGCCAGGCACCTCGATCGGGCCGATGCGGATCGACGCGCTCTTCTCCGTCCGTTCCAGCCGCTCCATCGCCGCGAGTTTCAGTGGCTGATACCGCGCGACCTGCTTGCCTGCGAAGTCGCCGATGAGCGGCTGCACGAGTGCGAACGGAATCGCGAAGAAGAGCGAAATAGTGAGCGCGCGGCGGTGAAACCGCGTTGCGGATCCGCGAAGGATCGCGAATGCGTGGATGCCGGCGACGGCGAAGCCGGTCGCCATGTATGCCGCGACAACCATGTGCACGATCTC
>Ga0070698_100009616_pt1 | contig 10342 bp, 7 predicted proteins | sample KBSK1502metaG_FD_65477 | JGI IMG/M metagenome (GOLD analysis project Ga0070698, IMG submission 65477) | Corn, switchgrass and miscanthus rhizosphere microbial communities from Kellogg Biological Station, Michigan, USA - KBS K1-50-2 metaG | ecosystem: Host-associated > Plants > Roots >... | reverse complement strand
ATCTTCGAGCCCCTCTTCACCACCAAGGCCAGAGGCATCGGCCTTGGCCTCGCGGTGTCGAAGTCGCTGGCCCAGGCCAACGGCGGAGACCTCATGGTATCCAGCGAGCCGGGACGGGGGGCCACTTTCCTCTTTGCCATGCCGGTGGCACCGGAGCGGTTATGACCCGCCGCATACTCGTGGTCGACGACGACAGGGTCATGGTCAAGACCCTCTGCGACATCTTCCGGTTGCGGGGATGGGAGCCTCGCGCGGCGTACTCCGGAAAGGAAGCGGTGGAAGCCCAGCAGGCGGAACAATACCAGGTGGTGTTGATGGACATCAGGATGCCGGACATGGACGGGATCTCGGCATCCAAGGTGATGCGAACCGACAACCCCGATGTCCGGATATTCCTGATGACGGCACACACCGGACCGTATGCGGTGCGTGAAGTCGTACGCGAAGGCGCCCTGCAGGTGGTCCAGAAGCCGATCGACATCGCTTCCCTGCTCAACCTGCTCGAATAGAATGACGCGGAAGCCCTAGTGGGTCAAACCGTAAATGATGTAGTTGATGGCGAACTTGTAGGCGTCGTTGCTGATGTTCACCGGCCACCAGCCCTGCTCCGAGTGCTCCATGTAGTCTCCGATGTCGTTGTTGTAATTGATGACGACCAGGAGGCGCTTGGACGGATCGTTGTCTTCGAAAATCCCCAGAAACTCGGCTTTGAGCGACGCATCGTGCGGGTAGACCATATCGAGGGACTTGATCCGGAAGAATGAATTGAAGACCGGGTGGGAGACATCCAGCCGGACGATCCGCGCCATGGGCAGTGTCCGCCGGATCTGCGCCTCGAAGTTCCGCCATTCGCCCAGCATGAAGTCGTCGACGATCAGGAATCCTCCCTTGGCCAGGTAGTTCCGCAGACCGGCCCCCTCGCTTTCGCTGGGCAGCCAGTAGCCCGGCTCCGACAGATACGCGATCGGATACTTGAGCAGCTCGGGATCATCGAACGTGTGGATGTTGCTCCCGGTCACGTGGGGCTGGAGCGAGGTGGTCTCCCTGATCATGGTCATGAGATTCCGCTCCATGGTCGGGTAGTCATATTCCCAGCCGCTGCGGCCGTACACCGTGTACCGGATGCGGGCGAAGGTGAACCGGCCGTCGTAGGGGACGTTGGGCTCGATCCATATCCGGTATCCCCGCTGCGCTTCGGCATGGGGCAGGCCGAGCCCGCCGGCCGCGGAGATCGCGAGGACTGCCGCGAGGCACCGCGATGTTCCGGTCACCGCCACGCCGATCCGATGATCACCACGGCTACCACGACGCCGAGCGCGATCTTGAACGTCGTCGCGACCACCCGGCCGACCAGGGCGCCCCACGCCACCTTTCCCGCCAGGCCGTGATTGCGGCTGTAGGAGTATTCCGCGACGAGCGCGCCGACGAATGAGCCGGCGAACGAGCCGATGATCGGGCCGAGCACCGGAATCGGAATGCCGGCAAAGGCACCGAGAATCCCGCCGACCAGGCCCCCCCAGCCGGCCCGGCGGGAGCCACCGGACCGGCCGGTCCACCGCACCTGCGCCACCCACTCGATCAGCTCCGCCAGCAACGCGAGCGCGAAGCCGATGCCCAGCGCCAATCCGCTCGGCGCTGTGGTCGAGCCCAGCAGCGGCAGGACCGCGGCCAGCAGCAGGAACAGCCACACCCCGGGCAACCCGATCGCCGTGAGGGCCAGACCCAGGAGCGCCGTGGCGATCAGCAGCAGAAGCACCATGCCCGGAATTTAGGTTGACGCGGAGCCGGTGCTGGCGGCGATCGCGAAAGGTGGGGTTGCTATGGTGGAAAATGCGTCACATCGTGAGGGGCTAACCATTCAGTTTCGGTGTGCTAATTTGGATGCGTGAAGCCCCAGGTTGCCGTTCTTGCCGCGGGAAGCGCGCTCGCCCTTTTGCTCGGATGCCCCAGCGACGAGGGGGGCCAGCCTGGCGGGCAAGCGATTGATGCCGTGGCTGTTGCACCAAGCATCACCAATGTGATCCTGGGGCGATCGACCCAACTTAAGGCCACTCCCAGGACCGCGAGCGGATTCGAAGTTCCTGGCCAGCAGGTGTCGTGGTCTTCGACAGATCCCTCCATTGCTTCGGTTTCGGGGACCGGCCTGGTGACCGGAATGACCCTGGGAGCGCCGGTAAGGATTCGCGCCTGGGTCAGCGGCGTGACGGGAGAGGCACTGGTCACGGTTCAGCCGGTCCCGGTGAACCAGGTGGTGGTGACGCCCGGGGATTCGGCTCTAGTGGTGGGGGGCACGGCGCAGCTCACCGCCACCGCCCTCGACGCCGCCAACGCACCGCTGCCGGGCCGGAGTTTCCTCTGGCAGTCGAGCGCTCCGGTGATCGCCACGGTCGACACCACCGGCCTGGTTACGGGGCTGGCCCAGGGTGCGGTCACGATCACCGCCACGGCCGAAGGGAAATCCGGGACCGCGACGGTGCTGGTGTCGCCACGGCCGGCCACCCGGCTGGCATTTGCTCAACAGCCCGGCCCCTCGACTGCCGCCGTGCCCCTCGACCCGGTCATCCGGATCGTCCTGCAGGACGACCTCCTCACCACGGTAACCGGCGCGAGTAACCCGGTCACCATCGCACTGGCCGGGAACCCTGGAGGTGCGACACTCGGAGGCACGCTGACGGCCGCCCCGGTGGACGGGATCGCCACGTTCGCGAACCTGACGCTCGACCGGGCCGGGACCGGCTACAGCTTCGTGGCGACCTCTCCCGGGCTCCAGCCGGCGACCAGTGGGTCGTTCAGTGTGGCCGCTGGGCCCGCGGCTCAACTCATGTTCACCACGGCACCGCCGAGCGTAGGACAGAGCGGCGCGCCCCTGGTCCCGCAACCGGTGCTTCAGCTCCTGGACGGCCACGGAAACGTGGTCCAGCAGGCGGGCGTGTCGGTCACCGCGACGGTCGCGTCGGGTGGCGGATCGCTGAGCGGAGCCGCGACGGTTTCCACCAACTCGGTCGGGGTGGCGGCATTCGGGAACCTGGCCGTTGTTGGTCCAACGGGCAGCTATGCGCTCGGCATGGCCGCACCTGGCATTGCGACGGTTACCTCCGGGCCGATCGTACTGGGTGCGGGTGCTGCCACGGCGCTCTCGATGGCCATCCAGCCCGGCAGCCCAGCACAGAGCGGGATACCGTTTGGCCGGCAGCCTTCCCTGCAGTTGCGCGATGCCAGCAATAATCCGGTGGCACAGGCCGGCGTCATCGTCACCGCGGGGATTGCGAGCGGCGGCGGGACACTCAGCGGCACCCTCACGGCATCCACCAACGCCAGCGGACACGCGAGCTTCACCAATCTGGCCATCAGCGGCACCATCGGAGCACGGAGGTTGAGCTTCAGCGCGCCGGGGCTCGCCGGTGTGAGCTCGACGACCATCAACCTCACCGCCGGTCCTGCTGCCGGACTGATCATCACGACCCAGCCGCCGTCTACCGCCGCAAGCGGAGCGGTGTTCGCGCCCCAGCCGGTTGTCCAGCTTCGCGACGCGGCGGGCAACGCCGTCAGCCAGGCAGGTGTGAACCTGACCGCCGCGATCACCGCGGGCGGGCAACCCGCGCTGGGAGGCGGTGGCACCGTGGCCACGAATGCCGGCGGCGCGGCGGTGTTCACGAATCTGAAAATCACCGGCGTCACAGGAACCCGGACCCTCACATTCACGTCGGGGTCGCTCGCGCCGGCAGTGTCATCAGCCATCGGGATTACCGCCGGCACCGCCGGCAAGCTCTCCATCACCACCCAGCCCTCGGCAACGGCGACGACGGGCTATGCCTTCGCCCAGCAGCCGGTCATCCAGCTTCGCGATGCGGCGGATAATCCGGTGGCCCAGGCCGGGGTGGTCATTAACGCCGCCGTCACCAGCGGCGCCGCGACCATCGGCGGCAGCCTCACCGCCACTACGAATGGCGGCGGTGTCGCGAGCTTCACCAATCTGGCCCTGAGCGGACCGGCGGCTTCGTATATGCTCGACTTCACGTCCGGCGGCCTGACGGGAATTGCCTCGACGGCCATCGCGCTCGGTTCCGACACGCTGGCAGACAATCACTTCACACCCAACGCCGGTACGATCTCCACCAGCGAGGGGGCGCCGTATTCCGACTCGGACCTGTGGACCGGCCTGGAGTACTCCCAGTCTCGATTCGGGTACGGTCCGACCAAGGTGGTGCGGCTCTACATCTGCCTGAGTGGACGGGTCCAGGTCGACCAGTGCTCTCTCTCGCCATCACCCACGGGACCGCTCTCGGCGAGCATGCTGAGCGACATCGAGGCGGGGATCGCCTCGTACACGGGGACCGGGATCCGCCTGCTGCTTCGGTTCATCTACAATTTCGGACCCATCGGCCCAGGCGCTCGGGACGTGCCGGCCAGCCTGATCGTAACGCACATCGACCAGCTCGCGCCGATCCTGCTTCGACAGAAGGACCTCATCTTCGCGCTCGAAGCGGGGTTCATCGGCACCTGGGGTGAATGGCATAGCTCGACCAGCGGCAACGACAACGAGGTGGACCGGAGGACGGTACTTGATCGCGAGCTGTTCCACTTCCACGATGAGTTTCCGATTCAAGTCCGTTATGCTGCGCACCTGCTTGCGTACAGCGGAACCACGACATCCTCACCCCAGCTGGGGCTGCACGACGACTATTTCGCCTCGAGCCCGCTCGACCAGTTTACCTGGGCCTGGCGGGACGGATACTCGTCGCAGGAACAATGGGACTACGCCCTCGCCGTGGGCGCGACCGCGATGGTCGTGGGAGAATTCGCTGCCCTCTATCCGCCGTTGCAGGAGTGCAATGCCCTGGACGACTTCTCGCTGACGTTTCACCTCCAGTCGATTTCTCTGTTCATCTGGCCGCCCGAAGTCGCCACCGCGATCCAGGGCCAGGGCTGCCTGCTGAGCTTCCTGAACAAGGCTGGAACCCGGATTGAAGCGCAGCGTGTGACCGTAACCGGCAACCCGGTCCCCGGCGGGACGCTCCACGTCGCGCTCACCATGTCGAACACGGGATATGGCCGGGTGATCCGGGCTCGCCCCGCGAAGGTGGTGCTGACCTCGGGCGGCAGCGTGGTGCAGCAGACAGCGATCCCGCTGAGCCAGATGGATCTCCGGTTGCTGGCCTCCGGCGCCACGCCGGTGCCGCGGACGTTCGAGTTCGACGTGACGCTGCCCGGTGTCCTGCCGAGCGGTTCGCTTACGCTTTCTCTGCTGATTCCCGACCCCGCCCCTTCGCTCGCTTCCCAGGCGGCGTATGCGCTCCCGCTCAACAGCCTCGACGGCGGGGGCCAGGCGGTGTTCAACTCGGCCACCGGCCGCAATCGGCTCGCCACCATCACCCCTCACTGACGGGTGCGCTATCGCCCCACGAGCCACTGGGCACGGAGTGACCGTTGGGCATCCGTGGCACCGGGCAGCTCCTCGATCCTGACGAACGGGCGATCGTAGCCGACGATCGGCACCGTGACCCGAACCGTCCCGCTGGGACGCGCCACCTCGATCCGGGCCGTGTCGCCGATCGCGAGCCGGCCGATGAGGTTGCGAAACTCGAGTATGCCGGGAACCGGCGTTCCGTTCAGGCTGATCAGTCGGTCGCCGGTGTGCAGGCCGGCTCGGCCCCACGCATTGTCGGGACTCAGGACCAGCAGGCTGGGCTTCGATTCGCCCGGCGGCATCCAGGCACGGAGGCGCAGATCGGGCGCCGGCTTGCCGTCTCGTCCCAGGCTCGGCCCCCAGGTTGTACGTGCGATGAAGCCGATGGTCCGGAGGTAGCGGTCGAACTCGATCGGCGTCCCGCCTCGCACGTGCGCATCGAAGAAGGTCTTGACCGCGCATCCGCATACGTCGCCCACGGTCCGCTCGATGTCCGCTCCGGTGAATCCTTGGGTGCCGGAGTAGCGCTCCAGCATGAGGCGCATCACGTCGTCGATGCTGCGGCGGCCCGCGGTCGCGCCGCGCACGATCAGGTCGAGCATGGCGCCGAGTGCCTCACCCTGGAGGTGGGTGCTGGCCTCATAGTCACCCAGGGAGCCGGGGGGCGCGCCGTAGGCCATGAGACTCACCCGCTCGGCCGGGATGCGCGAATTGCCGGGGGCGGCGGTGTACCGGGCGATCAGATACTCCAGATGCGACACCCGGGTGGAGTCGGGCGTCGGTAACCCGGCGCGCCGCAACAGCAGGTCGGCGTAGAACAGAGTGAGCCCTTCGCTCCACCAGAGACCCCGGCTCTGTCCCGCTTGCCGGTAGTGCATGTCGCCCCGCTCGGCGGGGCGGATCCGCATCAGGTTCCAGGTGTGAATGAACTCGTGGGCCGACTCCATCAGGTACTGGTTGACGTTCTGCGCCAGATCGCTGCCGGGTGCGCCCAGGGTGACGGAGTTGAGGTGCTCGAGACCACCCAGCGCACCATCCTGGTAGAGAAAGCCGTACTCGCGATAGGGCGCGCGGCCGAACAGCGCCACGGCTTGCCGGGTCATTCGCTCGAGATTGCCGACGAATGCGGTGGTGTCGAACGGCACCGCATCGGGAAGCGGCCAGTACACCACGCGGTGCGGTACGGCGTCCACGCTGAAGCGCCAGCTCCGGAATTGTCCCACGAACAGTGGAGAGTCCATCAGGATGCCGGCGCTCGGAGCAAAGAAGGTGCGGGGATCCGCAGTCGGCTCGAGGCCGGTGGCGATCTCCCATCCCGCCGGGATGGAGAGGGTGACGTGGGCCGGGGCCAGCTCGGCACCTACGAGATACATGAACGAATGGGGGCCGCCGACCAGCCCGCCGGTCGGCGTGAGATAGGCCTTCCATGCCTGGCGACGCCCAGCGGTCTGGGCGGGAAGCTGGATGCGGTACCGGACCACTGCCTCGCCGCCGGGGACTACCGCCCGCCACAACGCGCTGTCCAGCCGCTCCACCGCCACCGGCCCGCCACTCGGTCCCTGCACGACCAGCCCTTCGACGTAGCGAAAGTACTGGTCGTCGTACTCCGGGTGGGCGAACATCGCCAGCCGCAGCGTATCGGGCGCGTTTCGAATCCTTATCTCGACGGAGAACCGGGACACGTCGGTCGAGTCGATCCGTAGCGAATAGGCCAGCACCGGCTGGGATCGCGCGAAGCGAGCTTCGACGGCGTCCGCGGGATTGCGGAAGGGATGCTGGGCAGAGGCCGCGGGAGGGACAGTGGCCGCGACGGCCGCGAGGATCACAACAAGACGTTGAGACATGACGCATCCGGCAAGGAAAGAGTCACGGCTAGGATGCCGGCGGGACGTGGGGCGTTTGAGTGGCGTTACCGGCTGAGATCGATGCTGGTTTTGAAGAAGGCGGATCCGCCCGAGGTGCAGGTGAGGGCATGGCGGCCTGCGGTCCACCGCTGGCGTGGCTGGAGCGCGAACCGCTGCCGCAGCACGATGGCGCGGTCGCCCGGCGCCACGGTCAGCTGTTGCGGCCCGGTGTTGCTCATCACCGCGTTGCGCGCCCCGGTGATCTGGCAGGCGTAGCTGAACGTCCCGGCGCCGGTGTCGCTCGGATGATCGAGCACCGCCACCAGCCACAGCGAGCGCACCCTGGCGGCGGAGAACGTCACGTCGGGCACCGCCTCATCGTCCGGCGCCGTCTCCGCGCCTTCATACAGCGCGGATGCGACGACTCGGGCATCGAGGGACGCCAGCTCGGCGGCACCGGTCACTTCGAAGCGTTCGCTCGCGAGAGCCCGGGCGCCCGCCCGGCATTCCACACGATAGGAGCCACGCAGCTTCGGCGCGTCCAGCGCGCCGACGCGTCCGATGCCGACCAGGGCACGGTCGCGCACTTCCCCCTTCAGCGAAAACCCCGAGGTCACCCCAGCCGGATCGGTAACCCCACACCGAAAGGCGGTCGAGTCGCCCGCTGCGCGCGATGGGACGCTCGCCTCGACGTAGAGGGTATCGAACGCACCGGCATCGAAGGTCTGGCCGTACGCCGGAGGGCCGGCAGCACCGCCTTTGCTCCCGAAGAACCTGAGGCTGCTCCCGGACACCGGCGCGGCAGCCGCGGCGTCGAATACCTCGAAGCCGCCCGCGGCGAATTCCCTGCCCTCGCTCCGGCACGACACCTTGTAATTCCCGGCGGGCCAGTGCCCCAGCTCCTCGAACCCGACCCCCTGGGCGTGCACCGAGCCGGTCCAGCCCGCCGGTACCCGGCGCTCGACCGTCACCGGGCGCATGGTGCCTTCCGGAAAGGTGTAGACGCATTCGACCGAGAAGGTGGCCGGCGCAGGAACCGGGGGGTAGACCAGCCCGAACTCGGTCTTGATCCAGCGCACCGTTCGGCCGTCGAACCGGGTGCCGGACAGGCGGGTTTCGACCGGCAGGCGCTCGGCCAGGCTCTGGAAGAATCTGATGTGGGTGAGCGATGCGCCCAGCGCGGCGACCGCGGCCGGCGTCTTGACCACCTTGAACTCGCTCGTCGCCACCGGCTGTCCTTGCTCGCGGCAGGTCACGCGATAGTCGCCTTCGGGCCACATGCCACGGTTCCGGGCGCCCCACGCGGTGGAGTGAGTGGAGCCCACCCATCCGGCATCGACCTGGACGCTGACCACCGGGATCCGCGCGCTCGAGTCGGGGCCTTCGATCTGGCAGGGTACTTCGAACTCCATGCGCCGGGGCGCGGCGGGATACACGAGATCCAGCTCGAGATTGATGAACCGGGTGGTGAGCGCATCGAACGAAGTGGCGAAAGCGCGGTTCTTCCGGTCGGTCGCCTCGCCCCCGCTCTCGTACAGCCGCACCGCCGCAACCCGCGCCTTGAGCTGACCGAACGGGACCGGGGCCTTCCCGGCGGGCTTGGCTGGCGGCTTGGGTGCGGGGCTGGCCGGCTGAGCTGCAGCAGCCGTCACGGCCGGGCGGGCGACTTCGAACGAGCCTGTAGTGATCACCTTGCCGGCGAATCGGCAGGCCACGGCGTAGGTTCCCGCCTGCCATCCCCCGGGCGTGTCGCGGCCAGCCCCGCCGGCGTGGATGGACAGCTCCCAGCCCTGATCCGCCTGCACCGGAATCACCGCCGTACCTGCCTGCTGTCCTCCCGGCGCGAAGTACCCGCACTCGATTCGAAGGGAGACCGGCTCCGGCGCGGGGGGGTAGGCGAGCCCGATCTCGACGTAGATCGAACGAGCCGAGACCGAATCAAAGCGCTCGGCGTAGCGCCGCTCCAGCATGGGGGGGAGGGTGCTGCCACCCTCGAAGAACCGGATCCGGGTCACCCTGGCGCCGAGCGGGGGAATGGCGGCGCTGTCCGTCTGCGCGACCAGCGGTGAGGCCAGGAACAGGAAGAGGAGCGGGGTCAGGCGCATGAACGCTAGGACGTTTCCTGTTCGCTGAGCCGCACCAGGAGCGCGTACCGGAGCAGGGCGAATTCGGATTGGAGGCCCAGGGCCTTGCGGATGCTCATCCGGTGAAAAGATACCGTCGCGGCGCTGCAGCCGAGTTCTGCCGCAATGTCGGAGGTCCGCTGCCCCTCTCCGATCAGGTGGACGATCTTCCGCTGCCGCGGGGTGAGCTGGGCGAGCCCCAACGCGGCGTCGGCGACCGAGGAACGGGTGGTGATGAGCTTGGGGATCCGGTCGGAGATGACCCGGTGTCCGGCCAGGACGCGGGTGATGGCATTGGTGAGCTCCGGGATCCCGGCGTCCTTGGGAAGAAAGCCGTGGGCGCCGGTTTGCAGCGAGGCATCCGCCATCACCCGATCGGCGTGCATCGTCACGACCACGATCTTGATCTGGGGGAGCTCCGCCCGGAGATCGGCGATGATCTCGAGGCCGCTCCGGTCCGGCAGGCTCAGGTCGAGCAGCACGGCGTCGGGCTTGAGCTCCCGGCAGGATTCCACCACTCCGGTGCCCGCGGTCGTCGTGCCCACGATGTCGAAGCGATCGCGAAGCGCCAGCTCGAGGCCTTCGAGCAGGAGCTGGTGGTCGTCCACCAGGAACAGGCGGGGCCGCCGTGCTCTGGGCTCGATCACGAGGCCCTCGCCGTCCCGACGGGGAATGCTGCGCGCACCTGGGTCCCCTCTCCTGGCTTCGAGGTGATCGTCACGGTGCCGCCGGCGAGATGGGCGCGCTCGCGCATACCGATCAGCCCCAGCCCGTCGGAAGGCCGCCGAGCCCGGGCGTCGAAGCCGGCGCCCGCATCGGTGATGGTAAGCTCGGTCTTCGACTCGTCCTGGGAGAGATCGAGGGTGGCGGACGTGGCGCCGGAATGGGTCGCGACGTTGCGGAGCGCTTCCTGGGCAATGCGGTAGATGGCCAGCGCCCGCAGCGGCTCCAGCGGCGCCACCCGCTCC
>Ga0070698_100009612_pt1 | contig 10345 bp, 11 predicted proteins | sample KBSK1502metaG_FD_65477 | JGI IMG/M metagenome (GOLD analysis project Ga0070698, IMG submission 65477) | Corn, switchgrass and miscanthus rhizosphere microbial communities from Kellogg Biological Station, Michigan, USA - KBS K1-50-2 metaG | ecosystem: Host-associated > Plants > Roots >... | reverse complement strand
ACGTAGATCATCCCGTTGATCGAACTGGAGCCGCCGAGCACCCGGCCGCGCGGGTAGAGAATGGCGCGCCCTTTGACGCCCGGATCGGGCTCGGCCTTGAAGCCCCAGGTAAGGGTCGGATGATCCATCAGCTTCATATAGCCGGCGGGGATGTGGATAAGCGGGTTCCAGTCGCGACCCCCCGCCTCCATCAGCATCACCCGAGTTCCCGGGTTCTCGCTCAGCCGGTTGGCAAGCACGCATCCCGCCGATCCCGCTCCGATAATGACATAATCCGTCTGCATGGCCCTCCTCCCTCCGCTGGAACAATAGTTCACCACAGAGACAGAGAGGACGCGAAGGTTTGTGTAAACCCGAACTATCTCTGTGATGAAAATATCGGCTGCGGCTGGTGCATGGCTCGTCCTCCGCGCGTAATCATCGCTGGTACTCCGTTAAGAATGGCCGCAGAATGCTGACGGCCAACTTACGGAGGAGAGAGGATGAGCGCGCGTAAGGAATACCACCCGGAGAAAGTTCGTTCCCAGCTTACCCATCCGGTCATCGATGGCGACGGCCATTGGATCGAATACGGGCCGGTATTCGTCGAGCAAGTTCGCAAGGCCGCCGGCGACAAGGCGGCGGATGGGCTGCTCAGACACATACGTCGCATTCCCGACACGCTCTCGCTTTCCGTTGCCGAACGCCGCCGCCGCGGCATCGCGATGGAAGGCTATTGGGGGCGTCAATCCACCAACACCCGGGACCGCGCCACCGCGATGATGCCGCGCATGCTCTACGACCGCCTCGACGAGCTGGGGCTCGATTTCGGCATCATCTATCCGACCGCTGGCCTCGGCATCACGCGCATTGAGGACGACGAGACCCGGCGCGCCGTGATCCGCGGGTTCAATATCGTCACCGCCGATTACTTCCGCGACCTCAGTGACCGGCTCACTCCGGCGGCGGTAATCCCGATGCACACACCCGAAGAGGCGATCGCGGAGCTCGAATTCGTCACTAAGCAGCTCGGCTCCAAGGTCGGCATGTTTGGCAGTGGGATCAGGCGGCCACTACCGGCGGCCAAGGGGGTCGACCCCGAAATCGCCCGCTTCGCCGCACATTATGACCAGTTGGGCCTCGACAGCGATTACGATTACGACCCGGTCTGGCAGAAATGCCGCGAGCTCAAGATGGCGCCGACCTTCCACACCGGCGGCCGCGGCCTCGGCCTGCGCAACTGCCCGAGCAACTTCACCTTCAATCACATCGGCCACTTCGCCGCCGCTGGCCACGCCGTCGCGAAGGCGCTGTTCCTCGGCGGTGTGACCCGGCGGTTCCCCGATCTGCATTTCGGGTTCCTCGAGGGCGGTGTCGGCTGGGGCTGCCAGCTCTTTGCCGATCTGATCGAGCATTGGGAGCGCCGCGGCCGCGAAGGGCTCGAATACATGGACCCGAAAAAGCTCGACCGGCCGCTGCTGCAGAGCCTCGTCGACAAATACGGCTACCAGGACATTGCCGCAGAATTGCGCCGCCGCGACGGCTGGCCGAATCCGGCTGACGACGAACTCGATGGCGGGGTCGAGGTGCACGACGACTACGCCGCCTGCAAGATCACCCGCAAGGAGGATTGGATCGACCTCTTTGCGCGGCCGTTTTATTTCGGCTGCGAGGCGGACGACCGGATGAACGCGGTGGCGTTCAGCAAGGTCAACCCGTTCGGCGCGCGGATCAATGCGATCTACAGCTCGGATGTCGGTCACTTCGATGTGCCCGACATGCGGATGGTCCTGCCGGAAGCCTATGAGCTGGTCGAGGACGGACTGCTCACCCCCGACGACTTCCGCGACTTCACCTTCGCCAATGCCGTGCGGCTGTGGGGCACGCAAAACCCCGATTTCTTCGAAGGCACCGCTGTCGCCGCCGCAGCCGCCGCCGTCCTCGGCAAAGAGCCGGCACGCGCCGCGGCGGAATAACCTTTCCTTCCTCGTCTGCCAGACGGCGGCCTTTCGAGAGGCCGCCGTCTCACCTCCAGTTCGTCTCGTCGCCCGTTTTCACTTTGGCAACGCGTCCGTCTTCCCGGTGGCTCACACTAGTTGCGTGCGTCAGCAGCTCGACCGCGTTGTCCTTTTACGCTCAGTGAAGCGATAGGTACTGCGTCCCCGAAGATGGCTAAAAGGTACGGCGTGGGGGATTATCAGAGCTGGTTTTTATCCGGGGCCTACATCAAAAGGTCGCAAAACATGCTTCTGAAAAATCAGGCGCAACGGCCTTTTGTAGAGCATTTAGTCCAGCAACTCCCCATGATCGAACAAAATGTGACTTCAACGGCAAGGTGCTGGTCGATGAAATCCGAAAATTTGTCGGTGTTCTTTTGGTTGACCTTGCCGCCGCGGGGCTTCCGATACTGGATAAGCCACTCTTTTTCGCCAACTGCTAACGTGTCATCCGGCTCTAGTTCGTAGTAGTCGAGTTCGGCTTCACTCAAACCGGCGTAGGTGTTGCCGGCTTCCTCCGCATCGCGCACCGATTTTCGATCCACGTAAAACATTACGGATTTGATGGTCGCCGGCCCCGGCCCTGCATTGCTGATGGCAATGCCAACCGGTGGGCTGTCGGGGTCACTGCCGATGTAGAAATCGACGGACGGTTTCACCGCGAGCAAAACTTGGGTGTGCGTCTCCCACCACTGCAAGCCGGTAAAGAAAACGGCTGCTAGTGAAATGACGATTGGCAACAACGCAAGCCACGGTTTCATGCAAAGCCCTCCCCACTGCGGCTCACCGGCTTTGGGGGAACCATGAGCGCTATGTCCGGCGTTACGCAACGCCTTGCGCAATCACTTTGCTAGGATGCGCGCTAGCTCGATCAGTTCTGTATCTATCGGCTTGGTACGTCCGACGATGTCTGCGAGCGGCGTTCGCGTGACCTCGTTTTTCTGATAGCCGACCAATACGCCAGTCTCACCATTGCTCAGGGACTTGACGGCATTGACGCCCAAGCGGGTGGCCAACAAGCGATCGAAGGCGCTGGGCGGGGCGCCGCGGACGACATGCCCAAGCGTGGTGGCGCGCAGCTCAAAACCCGTGCGCTGCTTATCAGCCTCGAAGTAAGTGAGGATTTTGGCGGAATTCTCTTTGACACCTTCGGCGAGCACCACGATTGCATGTGTCTTGCCCCGCTCGAATGCGGCGCGCAACCGCTGCGCAATCTCGCCCGCTGATACCTCGAACTCAGGAATTGAGATGACTTCTGCGCCGCCTGCGAGACCGGCCATTATCGCCAGATAGCCGCAGTCTCGTCCCATGGTTTCAACCAAAAAAGCGCGATTGTGCGAGGAACCGGTCGTGCGTAAATGGTCGATCGCGCCAAGCGTGACGTTGATGGCGGTGTCGCAGCCGATCGTGATGTCGGTCCCCAACAGGTCGTTGTCGATGGTGGATGGGATGCCGACCACGTGCACCCCAAGCTGGCTGAGCATGTACGAGCCCGACTGCGATCCGTTGCCGCCAATCACCACCACACCATCGATGCTCTGTTGGGCGAGATTGCGAAGCGCCTTGGACCGGCCACTCTCCTCGCGGAATTCTGCGGATCGAGCACTGCCGAGAAACGTGCCGCCGATCTGAATGATGCCGCCCACGTCCCGTGCACTGAGCGGTCGGAACTGACCCTCAACCAGACCCTGCCAACCCTGGCGCACTCCATAGACCGTCATGCCCTGATCGAGCGCACTGCGCGTGACGGCGCGTATCGCCGCATTCATGCCGGGAGCATCACCACCACTCGTAAGGACTGCAATTTGCCTCATAAATCCGAGACTATAACCGTGTGCCAGGACTGTCCATGGCAGCGGCCAGCCCACAGAAAAGTCCGCTGATCATGCGTTCCCCTGACATGTTTTCCCGCTCCTCCCGCGGCGTTGCTGTATAAGCAACACTAAAATTGCCATAATGTTCGCGTCTGATGTCGCATCGAGAAGCCTCGGTAGCGGAGGGGCGATGAAGGGACAAGGTGGAGCGATGACAGATATTTCGCTGCAGAAAACAGCAAAAGCAGCCAACAGAGGCCGGGGGCGGCCGTTCCAAAAGGGCCAGTCCGGCAATCCTGGGGGACGCCCCCGCGGTTCTACCAACCGGGCCACGCGGGCCGCCGAGCTGTTGCTCGACGGCGAAGCCGAGGCACTCACTCGCAAGGCGATCGAGCTCGCCCTCGCGGGCGATGCCGCGGCCTTGCGGCTCTGTCTCGACCGCACCGTCGCCCCGCGCCGCGAACGGCCGGTCGAGGTCGCTCTCCCGCCGATCGATAGCGCAGCCGATCTGTTGGGCGCTATGAAAGCCGTCGCCGGCGCGGTCCAGCACGGCACCATCACCGCCGCGGAGGCGGTAGCGCTATCGCAAATGATCGAAACCTTTCTCCGCGCGATCGACGCGAGCGATTTCGAAATGCGGCTGCGGTACTTGGAAGAAAGGCAAGCAGCCAGCCGCCAGGACGCTGCCGGGGTGCTTGCCGGGTACCGGGCGGGCGGCTAGAGCATGATCCGATCAAATCGGACCACCCTCGTCACCCCCACGAAAGCGGGGCCCCAGAGCCGCCCCTGGCTTGAACAGGGAGCGCCGCTGCTCGCTCGCCCCTGGGTTCCCGCTTTCGCGGGAAGGACAATCTCCTTTGGTCGGGTAGAGCAGCAGCCTTCACTTTTGCGGGATGAACAAGGGCTAATGCCGCCGGTACGCGGTGCATCGCGTGCGATTAATCAGCCATCAACCATCTCGTGGCATGACGTGCACATGCTAGATCAATACTCGCTGACGTTGCGCCACGCCGATCAAGCCCGCCCCGACTTTGTCGAGATCTCGGACGAGCTCGATTTCATCAAGAGCCAACTCGCGCGGCTGCCGACCCGCAAGGAAATAGCGCGCACCACCTTGCTCGCGATGACCAGCGGCGCGGCACTCACCATTCTTCTCGCCCTGGCCTTCTGGCATTAGATACGTGCTATCGTCGCCTCTGCGGAAGCGGGCCCGCTTTCGCAGAGATGACAAGCGCGGAGGGACGGGCATGATTGTCGAACAGATCTGGACCGCAAATTCGGGTCGCAACTTCAATTACCTTATAGCCTGCAGTGAGACTGGCGAGGCACTGGCGGTCGATCCGCTCGATCACGAGAAATGCCTTGCGGCGGCGAGGGCGAAGGGCTGGACCATCACCCAGATCCTCAACACCCACGAGCACCGCGATCATACCGGCGGCAATCAACAGATGATCGCGGCGACCAAGGCTCCGGTGCTGGCGCACGCAAATGCAAAGGACCGCATCCCGGAAATGAGTCGCGGCTTGCGCGCTGGCGATGTGATCAAGATCGGCAAGAGCGTCGAGCTCGAATGCCTCGACACGCCGGGACACACGATGAGCCACATCTGCGTCATGGCACATGGCGACAAGTCGGCATTGTTTTGCGGCGACACGTTGTTCAACGCCGGCGCCGGCAATTGCCACAATGGCGGCCATCCGAACGAGCTCTACAACACTTTTGTCGGGCAGCTCGCCAAATTGCCGGAGGAGACGTTGATCTACCCCGGGCACGATTACATCGCGCGCAATCTCGCCTTTACCCTCGATCGCGAGCCGGACAACGCCAAGGCCAAGGCGATACTGCCGGAAATGGAAAAGCAGGACCCGGCAAAAGCCCTGGTCACCACCCTCGCCTTGGAGCGGGAGATCAATACCTTTTTCCGGCTGACCAGCCCGTCGGTCATCAAACGGCTGCGCGAGGCCTTTCCCGACCTTCCCGACAACCCCGACCCAAAAACCGTGTTCCTCAAACTGCGCGAGTTGCGGAACAAGTGGTGAAAACAAAATGCGCGGCCTCCCGATAGAGGCCGCGCATTGTGGGTCGGGTCGCTCCCTGTGCAGAGTGGTTATCTGTAGTAGGGTCCCCAACCGTAGTATGGCTGCGCCGCATTGTAGTATGTCGGCGCCGGGCCGTAATTGTAGTAGCCGACATAGGGCTGCAGCGCATAGCCATAGACCGGAGCCGGCGGGTATGCATAAGCAGGCGGTACATTCGAGGCAATAGCCGCACCGGCAATCGCGCCGCCGAGAATTCCCAATCCGATCGCCGCACCCACACCGTTGCCGGCATAGGCGGTGCCCGGTGTTGTCGACAATGTCATTGCCGCGACGGCGCCCGCCAGCACCGCACCTTTTCCGACGTGCCCAATGCGGTTCAGTACTAGCGTCGCAAACCGGTCGTGAATTTGCTTTGTGAACATGGCCGTCTCCATCCGCGGCAATCTCGAACTCAGTGAACGGAATATTGGTCCGCACCGATGGATCGCCATCTCGCAGAGACCGCAGTGGGCCTTCCTCATTCCGCCGCTTCGAGACTACGCCATATTCCCGTTATGTTCTTCCGGGTTAGACGGCCGGAGGGGCTATGCCGCCGCGGCGTGTCGGCCGCGGCCGAAGAGCCGGTCCATCGCTTCCGCGTCGGCCTTGTCGAACTGTGTCGTCTTCGTCCGCACATCGTCGACGGCGGCGAGAGCGCGTTGCACCGCTGGCCGTGCGGCGATCGTCGCGACCCACGCCATCAGCTTCGGGTAATCCGCCTCGGCTGCCTTGCCGAGGAAGGTGCCGACGCCCCGCGCCCAGGGGAAAGTCGCAATATCGGCGATCGTATAGCTTGCGCCGCCGAGGAACGGGACCTCGCCGAGCCGCTTGTCGAGTACCTCGAGAGCCCGGCGCACCTGAGTGCGGTAGCGGTTGAGGGAGTACTCGTTGCCCTGAGGGGCGAACCGCATGAAGTGCACGAATTGCCCGAACATTGGGCCGACCAAGGTCATCTGGACCATCATCCACTGAATCGCGTCGAAACGCTCGGCGGTGTCCTCAGGCAGGAATTGACCAGTCTTCTGAGCGAGATAGAGGAGGATCGCCCCCGACTCGAACAGCTTATAGGGCTTCCCGCCCGGGCCGTCGTGATCGACGATGACCGGCACCTTGGCAAGCGGGTTGAGGCGCAGGAATTCGGCCTTGAACTGCCCCTCGCCGAAGACGTCGACGGGTTGCGCGGTGTAGGGCAGCCCCATCTCCTCGAGGGCGATGTAGATCTTGACGACATTCGGACTTCCCATCGCGTAGAGGTCGATCATCGCGAGCTCCGGAGTTTGCGTTGCGTCGCGGCGAACATGACACGGCTGTTAACCTCTTTCCAGCCGGTGTCTGCGGTAACCGAGTTCCCGCAGGGCGAATTGCAGACAGCTCCTCCTTGAGGCTTAATGCCACGGGCACAGGAGAGCGGCCATGATGAAGGTACTGAAGGGAGGAAGGCTGATCGACGGAACCGGCGCAGTACCGCAGCCAGGGGCGACGGTCGTGATCCGCGATCAACGGATCGAAGCCGTTACTACCAGGACTGCTGCCGAATGGCCGGAGGACGCGCAGATCATTGAGGTCTCGGGCATGACGATCTTGCCGGGCCTCATCGATTGCCACGACCACATGGCGATGCACGGCTATGATCTGGCGCGACGCTGGGGGATCGACGAGCCGCAGAGCACCCGGACGTTGCGAACAGCCAAGGTGCTGCAGGAGACCCTTGCGGCGGGGTATACCGCGGTGCGAGATGCGGCCGGTCTCGATGCCGGGTTCAAGCGAGCGATCGACGAAGGGCTGATCCCGGGACCCCGTTTGGTTATCTCGCTGTGCATCATTTCCCCGATCGGCGGGATCGGAGACCGGGTCAGCCCCTCCGGATTTTCGTGCTGCGTGCCGAACGACCCGCTGCTTCCCGATGGCGTCGTGAACAGTCTGGCCGATGTCCGGCCGGTCGTGCGGCGGGTGGTGCGGGCGGGAGCGGATGTCATCAAATGCGCCACCACCGGAGGGGCGAGCTCGCGCCCGGAGCACGGGCCGCGCGACGGAGCGTTCAATCTCGACGAGATGCAGGCGCTGACCAGCGAGGCGCATGCCCTCGATCGCCGCGTGATGTGTCATGCGCTTGGCGGCCGTGGACTGCGCATCGCAGTCGAGGCCGGTGTCGACTCGATCGAGCACGGCTGTTACCTAGACGAGGAGCCCGAATTGCTCGACGCAATGGCGCAGCGCGGGATCTTTTTCGTGCCGACCTTCGCGGTTTACGACTTCCACCGCAAATCCGCTTTGCCGCATGTCCGTGAACGGGCGCTCCATCTTCAGGAGCACCACGCTCAAAGTCTGCGGCGGGCATTTGCGGCGGGGGTGAAGATCGCCGCCGGAACCGATGCCGGTGGGCACGGCCACCCGAGCAACGCGCTCGAGATCGAATGCCTCGTCAGGGCGGGATTGACGCCGCTTCAGGCGTTGCAGGCGGCAACCGGCTGGGCCGCGGAGTGTCTCGGCCGCGAGAGGAATTTCGGGACTGTGGAAAAAGGCAAGCTAGCCGATCTTATCGTCGTCGCCGGCAATCCACTCGATGACGTCACGATCCTGCAGCACTCCGAACGCATCGCGCTGGTTCTGAAGGATGGCAAGATCGCCGCTGACCGCTTGACGAAGGTCTCTCCGAAACCCCTCTGATCCGAGACGCCCACCCATGGCTCCTCCCACCCGCCCACTCGCCGTCGTAACCGGCGCGTCCAGTGGCATTGGCGCCGACCTCGCCCGGGAATTGGCGAGGGACGGGCACGATTTGGTGCTTAGCGCACGGAGCCTCGCGCCAATGCAGGCGCTCGCCGCAGAACTCGAGAGTTACGGCGCCAACTCGGTTGTCATCCCGGCCGATCTCAGTAATCCCGGAGCGGCAAAAGAGCTGGCGAACGCGATCGAGAGCCGCGGCTTAGAAATCGACGTCTTGATCAGCAATGCCGGTCTTGGTGCGCTCGGCCGCTTCGACCAGATGGACCCCGGGCGGATCGGTGAGATGCTGCAAGTCAATGTTGTCGCATTGACGGAGCTCACCCGGTTGCTGCTGCCGGGGATGGTCGCCCGCCGCCGTGGAAAGATCATGCTGGTCGCCTCGACCGCCAGCTTTCAGCCGGGGCCGCGGATGGCGGTCTACTTTGCCACCAAGGCCTATGTTCTGAGCCTTGGCGAAGCCCTCGCCTACGAGCTTCGGGCGACCGGGGTCACGGTGACGACATTGTGCCCCGGCGCCACCGCCACAAATTTCTTCAGAGTAGCCGGAGCCAAGGATATCGCGCTGCGGCCGGCGATGAGCGCTGTGGCGGTCGCACGCAGCGGGTATCGCGCCCTGAAGGCTGGCCGCCGCGTCGTGATTACCGGGATGCTCAACAACGTTCTGGCGATCGGGGCGAAACTGGCGCCGCACTCGATTACTTTGCCGGCCGCTAGTGCCTTGATGTCGCGCCGGTAATTCAGGGCCGTTTCGGCTTTGTGAACCATGCGCCGGATTTGACTGCTGCGGCATTGATCAGGCCATAGACGGCAAGGCCGAGACCGAGGGTCAGGAACATCGGCGAGAGCTTGCCGGTCCATCGCAGCATCAGCCATGCTCCGGTAACCGCGATGACGAGGCGCAGGAGACCGGCGCATAGCGGCCACAACAAACGGCCGGCGCCCTGCGAACTGAAATACAAAGCCAGCCCGAGACCAAAGAACCCATAAAACGGCCCGACGGCGCGCAAATATGCCGATCCTGCGGCAATCATATCGGCGTCTTCACTGAACAGAGACAGCCAGGCACGAGGAAAAAGGGCGGCCCACAACCCGATCGCCTCGCAGATGACGAAACCTAATGCTGCTCCAATCCAAGCGACGCGCAGCGCCCGGTCACGGCTGCCGGCGCCGATATTGGTCCCGACCAGCGCGACGAGCGGCGCGCCGAGGCCAAAGACAAGCGGAACTAGCAGATATTCGAGACGGGTTCCGACACCATACCCGGCGATTGCTGTTGGCCCGAAAGCGCCGACCAGCCCAGTCGTGGCAAGGATAGTAAGGTTGTTTTGCACAGTAATGAGCGCAGCAACCGCGCCCACCGCAGTATTTCCCAAAACAGCGACCAGCGCACACACACACCGCGCAGCTTGGGGCGGACGACGCTTCGCCCAGACCACAAATACGCCGCGAGAACGGCGGTACCGATCGCGTAATAGAGAAGGATCGCCGTGCCGCCGCCAGCGACGCCGAGTCGCGGAAACGGTCCCCAGCCGAAGATCAAGCATGGCGACAGCGGGACGAGGAATACTGTTCCGGCGGAGATGACGATGGCGGGGACAATCATGTTGCCGGTGCCGCGCAATATCCTAGTGCTCGGATTCATTCGGACAATTCATCGCAATATCGCCCTTCTCCTCTTCCCCGGCGAAAGAGGCGGTCAGAAAATCTTGCGGACGCACAAATTCATCGTCCTCGGGAAAGCGGGAGATCC
>Ga0070698_100009611_pt1 | contig 10346 bp, 7 predicted proteins | sample KBSK1502metaG_FD_65477 | JGI IMG/M metagenome (GOLD analysis project Ga0070698, IMG submission 65477) | Corn, switchgrass and miscanthus rhizosphere microbial communities from Kellogg Biological Station, Michigan, USA - KBS K1-50-2 metaG | ecosystem: Host-associated > Plants > Roots >... | reverse complement strand
GGGGACGTGCTGCCGGGCAACCTCGCCCACCACAACCTCGCCTGGGGCAACGGCTCGGGCAGCTTCGGCAACCAGGGTCGGCAGGTGATCGACTTCTCCGGGGGCAACCTCGTCGCCGATGCGCGCTTTGCCAACGCGCCCCGCAGAAAGTATCGCCTTCGAGCCGGGAGCCCAGCTGTCAACCGAGCGCTTGCCGCTTTCGCGCCGGCCGTCGATCAGACGGGCCGTCGGCGCTCCAAGCCCGATCTCGGTGCGTTTGAACGGTAGTGACCCCCTCGCCTCGCGGCGCCTTGGAATCTACTTGGACGACGTTTATTGGGTTTTCGAGGCAGAAGATGGTCAGCCGCGCATCTCCACAGACAGGTCGTTTCTCCTCTTCCTTTCTGAGGTGGGAGAGCGTTTCGACCGCCTCACTCTCTTTGGACGAACCGTCCATACGGAGGTGCCGTCGGACTACGTTCTTTCTGCCGATGTCGAGCTCGTCGAACTGCCTCACTACGCGAACCTACGCAGAATCCTCGCAGTGCTCGGCGCGGCGGGCGGGAGCCTGACACGCTTCTGGCGCGGGCTGGCGCGCGTCGACACGCTCTGGATCTTCGGCCCTCACCCGTTCGCCGTCCTCTTTGTCGCGCTTGGCGCGGTCCGGCGGAAGCGAATCTTTCTCGGCGTGCGACAGGACAGCGTCAGGGTTTACCAGGCGCGCCTTCCCGGACTGCGCTGGGCCCCGGCGATCTTCGTCGTCCGAGTCCTCGATGGCGTCTACCGTCTACTTGCCCACAGGCTGCCAACGACTGTGCAGGGGGCCGAGCTCGCGGGTCGGTACGGAGCACCGCGCTCCAACCTCCTCACGACGACCGAGTCCGTCGTGCGCGTGCGCGACGTTGTTTCACAGCCGCCGGAACGTGACTGGTCGGGTCAGCTGGAGCTGCTCACGGTGGGCCGGCTCGAGCCGGAAAAGAATCCCCTGCTCCTCGTGGACGCTCTGGCCCGCCTCGAGAGCGAGCGACCTGGACGCTATCGGCTGACCTGGGTTGGACGCGGCCCACTCGACGACCTGGTGAGGGGGCGCGTGGCTGAGCTCGGCGTCCTCGATCGAATCGAGTTCCACGGCTACGTCGCGTACGACGGTGGGCTCCTCGACCTCTACAGGCGGGCGCACGCCTTCGTCCATGTCTCGCTCTCCGAGGGCATGCCGAAGGTGCTGATCGAGGCGCTTGCGTGCGCCACGCCCATCGTCGCCACCGATGTCGGCGGAGTACGCGCGGCTATGGCCGACGGTTCCGTCGGCTTGCTGGTGCCTCCTGACGATCTCGAGGCTCTTGTCGCAGCGATCGTCCGTATCTCGGACGAGCCAGAGGTCCGCGAGGGCCTCGTCGCACGGGGGCTGGAGCTCGTTACCTCATTGACGCTCGAGGCTGAGGCCGAGCGAGTCGTCGGCTTCATGTCGCGTCACCTCGCGGAGCCCTCCAGCTGAGGGTCTCATCTTTTCGCGCCCGGGGCCGCCGCTTCGGCAGGTATGAGCTTCGGCAGGGCGAGGCAGATGCCGATCGCGATCCAGATCGGTCGCGAAGTCTCGGCCGAGATGAAGAACGCACCGACGCACCAGGCGATGATCCCCAGGAGGAGGGCGTTCGCCACGCGGTTGACGAAAAACTCACCCGCGCGCCGGGCCTTGGTCGCTGTGCGTCGCAGCATGCGAATGGTCGAGCCCAGAAGCCCGAGGAAGAGGATGAGCCCAGGGATCCCGAGCTCGGCGAGCTGCCCCAGGAACGTGTTGTGAACCTGTTCCTTGTGCACCTTGAAGTTGCCGATGAACGTGTTGCGCGTGTCGTACATGCGGTCGATCGAGGTCTCGACGAAGGCTCCGTAGCCGATCCCTGTTAACGGTCGGCTGTGGTAAGCGTCCAGGGCAGCGGGCCAGATGACGAGTCTCCCTGACGCCGTCTCCGTGGCTCCGCCCTGACCTTGGTGGAGAATCGTCTCCAGTCGAGGCGCCAGGTCGGCCTGATACCGCGTGAAGAACGCAATCCCTCCGGCGAGGATGATGAGCATGACTACGGCCTTCTGCGTCGGCGAGGCGAAGAGCCTGCGCGAGGGAAAGACGAGGAGGAGAGCAACGATCGCGAGCAGCTGTAGAAACCCACCCCGGGAGACGGTGCTGAATACGGATGCGATTCCGAGGACGGCCGTCCCGTAGAGAGCAAGGCGCACCCACAAACTCTTGACCTCGTTCGCGAGGACCAGGATCAACGGGAGCGCCACTAGTTGAAGAGCAGCGAAGAAGCTGGGGTCGCCGGTGGCCCCCTGGGCGCGTCCCTCCTGAAGCGTTGTCGCGCCGAACGGTCCGATCGGCCTGCCGAGGAACGCGAAGATCGAGAGGACGCTGACGAAGAACGAGCTAATCGCGATCGTCCAGAGGACGCGCTCGAGCTCGCGCCGCGTGCCGAGCACCATTGCGAAGGCGAACATGTAGATGAGGCAGATCGCGAGCGAGGAGAGCAAGAACACGGTCCCGCCGACGTGGAGTGTCCAGAGCCCGCTGGCAAGGGCCCAGAGGGCGTAGCCGCAGGCCCAGAACAGCGGCCCTGCAGGTCGAAGCTGCGTTCCTTTGCGGCTGGCCGCTGCGAGCACGACGAGCATGGCAAGCGGGGCAACGAGGCGCGTGATCCGCACGCCGCCGATATGGATCATCTCGACGAAGACCGTGGCGATCAGGATTGGCAAGATCGCGCTCGGCGAGAGGGCGACAGCCATCCCGACGCTGGTGAGAATCACGAGCCCGAGCGCGGCCTGAACGTTCCAGACGGTCGCAGCCGCCAGCACGAGCGCCAAGCACGATCCGGAGATCGCCCAACCGAATCCGCTCCCCGACGCTCCGCGGAAGAACAGGGGTGGTGGAACGGCTAGAGCAGAAAGTCCTGCGCGCGTCGGCATCCTCGCCATACTGACCATTATGGCGAGCGAGGGCCCGGGCGACTCCGCGTCAACCTCCGGCCGGCCGTCTTTCGTCTCGGCCGCGCTGCTGACGTACGGAACCAATCTCGTCGTCGCCTTCCTCTCGCTGATCAACGTCCTGATCGTGTCGCGGACGCTCGGCCCCGTCGGCCGCGGGGACGTCGTCTTCCTGACGGCGATCGCGTGGCTCGTCTCGAACCTCTCCACGGTCGGCATCCAGGAAGCCAATGCGAACCTCGCCGGAGCCGAGCCGTGGCTTCGGCGCGCCCTCGCGACGAACTCCATCCTCTTCGCCTGCCTGTTCGGGATCCTCGCTGCCGGCTCTCTGACCCTCCTGATCGCGCTCATCCCGGCGATCGGCGGCGAATCGGAGCTCGGGCTGCGCACGCTTACCTTCGCCTCGTTGCCGGTGTTGATACTCGCGGTCTACCTGCGGTTCCTGATTCAGGCCGACTACGGGTTCCGGGTGACGAATGCGGCCTGGTTGATCACGCCTGTCGCAAATGTGACCGTGAACGGGCTGTTGGCAGCGCTCGGGTGGCTGAGCGTCGGCACCGCTGTCTCCACGTGGATCGCGGGCCAGGTCCTTGGCGCGGCGGTCCTGGTCTGGTACGTCGGCAGTCACCTTGCCGGATTCGGCCTCCCCGATCTTCGTCTAGCCCGCCGGACGGTCTGGTTCGGGGTGAAGGCGCACGCCGGGCGCGTGATGCTGCTGGGCAACTACCGCCTCGATCAATGGATCCTCGGCGCCGTCTCCGGCTCGCGCGAGCTGGGCCTCTACAGTGTCGCGGTCGCCTGGGCGGAGGCTCTGTGGCAACTGCCGACTGCTCTCGCCGCCGTCCAGCGTCCAGATGTCGTGCGTGCTGCGCCGCGCGAGGCGGCACGGCAGGCGGCGGGCGCGTTCCGTGTGGCGGCCGCGGTCACACTCGTTCTCGCCGTCGTCTTCGTCGCCGCTGCGCCGACCCTCTGCGTCACCTTCTTCGGCGAGTCGTTCCGCGGGTCGATCGACGAGCTACGCGTGCTCGTCACTGGTGCGTTCGGAGTCGTCGCGCTGAAGCAGCTCGGGAGCGTGCTGACCGGTCAGAGCAAGCCGACTCTGGCCAGCGTCGCAATCGGCATCAGCTTCGTCGCCACCGTGGTCCTGGATGTTGTTCTCATCCCCTCGTACGCCGGGCTTGGCGCCGCGGTTGCTTCGAGCCTCGCCTATACCATCGGTGGGATCGCGGTCGCAGTCATTTTCGCCAGGACGCTGGGCGGCGGGCTTGGTGAGCTCGTACCGCGGAGAAGCGACGTCACTTTGCTGCGGAGCCGGCTGCGAACAATCCTGAGGAAGCCTCCGGCCGCGGGGGCCGGGGAGATTCCCGTCGAATCCGCCGACGAGCTGACCTCGTAGATCGGGCTATGAAAGTCGAGACATACGACAGCGTTGGAGAGGTCGCCGCCGAGTGGGACCAGCTCGCCGACCGGGTGGCGGCCGAGCCGTGGCTGCGCCCTGGTTGGGTCGATGCCTGGTGGAGTGCATTCGGCGCCGGGCGCCTTCGGATCATCGCCCTCAAGCAGGACGATCGCCTCGCGGGCGTGCTTCCGGTCATGGAGGAGCGCGGGATCGTTCGCTCTACGAGCAACTGGCACACGCCCGAGTTCGGCCTGCTCGCCGAGCGGGACGGGCTCGGCGAGCTGGCGGAGGCGCTCCTCTCGAGCCGGCCCCACCGCGTCTGGCTCGGGTTCGTCGATCCCGACTGCCCGGGCGTCGTCGCATGCCGGGCCGCCTCAGAAGCAGCCGGCTACAGGGTGCTCGAGCGCACGCTCGAGCGCTCACCGTTCGTGCCGATCGAAGGTGACTGGGAGGCTTACATGGTCGGCCTGGGGAAAAAGCTCACAACCGAGCTTCGCCGCCGCCGCCGCCGCCTCGAGGAGGCGGGCCGATTCTCAGTCGAGGTCTTGGATGGAAGCGAACGGTTGCCCGCGCTTCTCGACGAGGGATTCGCCGTTGAAGCCTCCGGTTGGAAAGGCGCGCGGGGCCAGGCAATCAGCTCTCAACCCGAGACACTCAGCTTCTACCGTGCTCTTGCCGCTTGGGCGGCGGAGCGAGGCTGGCTCAGGCTGGCCTTCCTGCGTCTCGACGGGCGGCCTTTCGCCTTCGATTTCTGCATCGAAGACCACGGAATCCACTACCTCCTCAAGACGGGGTATGACCCGGCCTTCGGCAAGTTCGCGCCCGGAATGATCCTCCGGTACGAAATGCTGGGGCGCGCGTTCTCGATCGGTCTCCGCAGCTACGAGTTCCTCGGGGCGGACGAACCTTGGAAGCTCGAATGGACCGAGACCACACGCGAACGCAACCTGTTCCACGCGTTTGCGCCGTCACTGCAAGGGCTGGTCGGCTGGGCCGCGTTCGCCTATGGCCGGCCGGCCGCGAAGCGAGTGTTGACGTTGGTCAGGCGATGAGCGTCTCGAGGCTCAGCGTCTGGCCCCCGCTTCCGCCGGATGTCTATGCCCGCAGCTCCATCGACGATCTTCCGTTTCCCCTGGGCGAGGCCGGCTGCCTGCTCTTCTCGCGAGCGCGGCACGGGCTCTGGCACGGAGTGCGGGCTCTCGGTCTTGTTCCTGGCGACGAGGTGCTGACGCCTGCCTATCACCACGGATCCGAGGTCGAGGCCCTGTTTCGCGCCGGCCTCGGATGCCGGTTCTACGAGGGTGGGGACAATCTCGCGCCGAACGAGGAGGAGCTCGAATCGGTCCTCTCGGCTCGTGTCCGCGCCCTCTATCTCATCCACTACCTGGGCTTCCCTCAGGACGCCGCGCGCTGGCGGCGCTGGTGTGATGAGCGAGGGCTCCTCCTGCTTGAGGATGCAGCTCAGGGTTGGCTCGCCACGAGCGACGGCGTGCCACTCGGCTCTCTCGGCGATCTTTCCATCTTCTGCCTTTACAAGACAGTCGGTGTGCCCGACGGCAGCGCCTTGCTCTGCCGCGTGCCGGCCTCGCGGGCCGACGGATCCCCGAGCTTGCAGTCCGGCCCGCTGTTTAGGCGGCACGCAGCCTGGCTGGCGGGACGCTCGTCAACGATTGCGCAGATGTCTCGTCTTCGGAAGCCAGCGCCCTACGACCTGAACGAAGACTTCGGCCTGGGGGACGCGGACCGCCCGCCCTCCACCGCCCTCGAGTTCCTGCTCCGACGACTGGTTGATCCCGGAACGGCGGGGCGCCGGCGCGCAAATTACGAGCTTCTGCTCGGCGACCTCGGCGACTCCGTGCCTGCTCCGTTCGGTTCGTTGCCGGCGGGTGCCTCTCCCTTCGCCTTTCCGCTGTACGCGGAGAGCAAGGAGGAGGTACTCGAGCGGCTCGCGCGCAGTGGAATCCGCGCACTTGATTTCTGGTCGATTCCACACCCGGCCCTTCCGACCGAGAGGTTTCCGCGGGCAACTGAGCTCCGGGAGCGCTTGGTCGCGTTGCCAGTTCACCAAGAGTTGGCCCTCCGTGACGTGGAGCGCATTCCGAAGGCTGTGCTCGGACGTGCCCGGACGGTGTCCGGGGGCCGGGTGGAGCCGATCGAGAACCTCGACTCTGTACGCGAGGAATGGAGCGCTCTGGCGGCGGAGACTGGGAACATCTTCGCAACTTGGGAGTGGACGTCGATCTGGTGGCGCCACTTTGGTCGCGAACGGGATCTCCTCGCGCAGGCCTGCTACTCAAAGGACGGTCGCCTCTTCGCGATCCTTCCCATCTACGTGTCCGCGCTGCGTCCGCTCAGGATGGCCCGCTTCCTCGGGCACCGGGAGGCCGATCAGCTCGGCCCGATCTGCCGGGCGACTGATCGCGCTGAGGCGGCGCGCGCGCTCGTCGAAACCCTCAGCAGGGAGCGGCTCGACCTTTTCGTCGGCGAGAACCTCCCCGCCGATGCGGGCTGGCCGGCCTTCCTGGGAGCGAAGGTCCTTCGCCGCACGGGTAGCCCGGTGCTCCGATTCCACGGTGCGTCTTGGGACGAGGTGCTCGCAACGCGGAGCGCGAATTTCCGAGAGCAGGTGCGCCGCCGCGAGCGAAAGCTGCGCCGCGAGCACGAGGTTTGCTTTCGCCTCAGCGATGACCCCGAGCGGCTGAACGCCGATCTCGACATCCTGTTCTCGCTCCACGGGGCCCGCTGGAAGGGCGGAGGGCAGTGGTTCACGTCGACCTCGGAGGGGTTCCACCGAGAGTTCGCCGTCTGTGCGCTGGAGCGGGGGTGGCTACGCCTCTGGGTGCTCGAGGTCGACGGGGCGCCGGCCGCAGCCTGGTACGGCTTCCGCTTTGGCGATGCCGAGTCTTATTACCAGGCCGGGCGCGAACCGGCCCTGTCGGGCTCGTCAGTCGGATTTGTGCTCCTGGTGCACACGATCAGAGAAGCGCTCGAGGACGGCCTCGGCGAGTACCGGTTTCTGGAGGGCGGCGAGGGCTACAAGTACCGGTTCACGGACGAGGATCCCGGCCTGGAGACGATCGGTCTAGCGCAAAGCCCCTCGGGAGCGGTTGCGGTCGGTGCAGCGAAGACGTTGGGAAGACGTCCGAGCCTGGCAGCACTCGCCCGGCGCGTTGTGGGCTGACCGAATGCAGCACGAGAGTCCCTACCCTGAAGCTCGCGTAGCGACCGCTTGTAGAACCTCGTCGACGTTTCGCTCCAGCCAGACCTTGCGCTCGGTTCGGTCCGCGTAGGTGGAGATTTGGTACGCGAGTCTTTCGAGCCAGTAAGCGACGGACAGCGCCTCGAGGAGCGCAGGAGTCGGCTCCACGACCAGTCGCCGGCAGAAGCCGCGGGTGAGTTCGTCCCCACCAGCCCGAGCCCATGGCAGGAGGTGCTTCACGACCGTCAGGCCCCAGTCGCGGTCCGCGGGCAGATGCTTGCCCATGTGACGAAGATGGAGAAGGTCGAGGAGGGGGAGCCGGCCTGGGCCGGCCGCGTCCCAATCGACGACGCCCGATAGTCGACCTCTCTCCACAAGGAGGTTGCCCCGGAAGAAGTCACCGTGGGCGAACCCGCGCGGGAGGTGGCCGACCTCGCCCGCGAGACGCTCGGCGACGCGCGACACCGCGCGTCCGCGGTCTTCGTCGCAGAAGGCGGCGATGAGCTCCGCGTCATCGATCGGCGTTCTGTCGGGATGGTTCCGTGGTCCAGAGGAATGAAGGGCGGCGAGAAAGTCGAGGGAGTCGGCGAGAACGCGCGCAGGAAGAGCGGGCTCCGGCCGGGCTCCGGCCAGCCGTTGCTCGAGCGCCCAGTCCGCGAGGCCAGACCGGCCGGAGGCGATCGGCCATGAGATGCACGCCGGGTCGAGCTCGGGAGCGCGCGTGGCTTTCAGTTCCTCAAGAGCCGCGGCCTGCCTCTCTAGCTGACCCCGGGCCGGTCCGACCGCGATCCGGAGCACTCCCGAATCTCCGACGGCTACAAGGACTGCCTCTCGCATCGACGGCGCGTCGAATTGAATCGAACCGCCGGCGGCTTGCGCTGACGCGTCTGCGATCGCGGCCCCGAGCGCGGTCGCTCCGCCCGAGGATCGCAGCGCCACGACTGCAGCATGTCGGGGCAGTCGCTCGGCGACGCCGTCCCTTCCTTGGGTCGGAAGCTCGCTGACGTTGAAGGCCTGCGCCAGGTCCCAGCGCAGAATCGATACCTCGTTGTAGTTCAAGCGCCGAACACCGGCCTCGGCGGCCTTGGCCTCCGCTCGAACACGGAGAGATCCGGCGAGCCTCTTCACCGAGCGCAGCAGGCGCGAGTCGACGTCCGGTGTCGGGGCGTCGAGGTTGACGATCGCGACCGGAGCGTCGCCGCGGAGCCGCCGCAAGGGACCGATCTCCACGTCCAGGTCATCCTCAACGAGCTCCGCTCCTGCATCGGCGAGAGTGTGCGCGAGTGGAGGGTCGAGCACTCGAAAGCGACGGGCCTCAAGCGGGAGGGCGGCCGCCAGCCAGGCGTGCCCCGGGTAGCAGCGGGAGGTCGTCGAAGCGGCTCGCAGCTGCGGGCTGTCTTCGTCGGCGGGTGATGAACGTGGACTGCCGGGCACGTTGGGCGACCCTCAGCGTGCCGACCGGGTCGGCCGGAGCCACCCGAGCAGCATGCCTAGCCCGTAGCCGGCATGGAACGTCGGAAAAACGGCGACGACCGCCGGCAAGAGTCGCCAGGACTCGCGGCGACGGCTTACGCAGAGCGCGCCAAAAGCGACGGCGAGCGCTCCGTAGGCGCCGAGCTCGGCCACGAGGAGACGTCTCGCGACCGGGAGCCGAGACGCGAGCGGAGCGAGGAGCGCGACCGAGCTCACGAGCATGAGAGGAGCGAGGCTTCTGGGACTCGGCACCTGGCGATGCTTCCGCATCACAGGCACCTTCCAGAGCCCGTACTCGTAGTACTGGCGGAAGACACTGCGGAACGACCCTCGTGGCGTGTAGTGAACTCGGATCGAGGGGTCGAGTATGACGCGTCCGCCGGCCTTGCGGACCCGCAGATTGAGCTCGTCGTCCTGGTTTCGACGCAACGTCTCGTCGAACAGGCCCGCACGCCTGAATGCCTCGGGTCGGAACGCGCCGAACGTGAGCGTGTCGCTCTCGACGCGCGAGTTGTCCGTGGCGTTCCGCGCCCAGGGGATGCCAAAGAGACCAGCGACACGGCGGGCAACGCTTCCGTCTGAGCTGAATATTCGGTAGAAGCCGATTCCGCCGAATGGACTGTCCATCGCGCAGGCAACGGCTCGCTCGAGAGGGGTTCGCCCTTCGGCGACGATGATCCCGCCAACCGCGAGCGCCCCGGTCTCCTCAGCGGCGAGCGCGCACCGGCGCAAATAATCCGGCGGGTAGCGCGAGTGGCAGTCGAGCCGGACGAGCAGGTCGCCCCGCGCCGCCCTGATGCATGCGTTCAGCGCGTGTGAGACCCATCCGGCAGGATTGTCGAGCACGCTCAACGCGACACCGTGTCTCTCGGCGGCGGCCTCGAGCTGGGCGACCGAGCCGTCGGTCGACCCGCCATCGGCGACAATCAACTCGACATCTCCCTGGAAGTCCTGCCTGTCGATGTCCGCGACGAACTGCTCGATGTGAGTCGATTCGTTGAGCATCGGTGCGATGATCGAGATTCGCTCGACCGGGGCTACGGAGATCATGGGACAAGCTTAGTAAGCCCCTAGATCGGGGATTCGCCCGCGGGCCGATCCGTCGTAGTTCTCGGGCAGGCCGAAGGCCGGCTCGCCCTGTCCAAGTGCAGGGCTTCCGGCGAGAAGATGGTAATCCCGGCTCGCCGGATCGACGAAGAGAGGATCGGCGACGAGGTTGCCCCCGGAGAAGTCGATCACCTGCCGACCCTGGTTGCCGAAGCTGCCCGAGCCGTTGCCCCAGGCGAGGTTGTGGTGGGCGAGGTTGCCCGGCAGCACGTCCCC
>Ga0070698_100009608_pt1 | contig 10347 bp, 9 predicted proteins | sample KBSK1502metaG_FD_65477 | JGI IMG/M metagenome (GOLD analysis project Ga0070698, IMG submission 65477) | Corn, switchgrass and miscanthus rhizosphere microbial communities from Kellogg Biological Station, Michigan, USA - KBS K1-50-2 metaG | ecosystem: Host-associated > Plants > Roots >... | reverse complement strand
TGCTGCGGCTCGGCACCCGCTTCCCGCGGCGGATCCCGGGCATCACCAGGCTCGTGACCAACGCCGTCAGCGACCGCGAGTTCACCGACCTGGCCCCGCATGTCTTCGCCTCGCAGCGCAACGTGCGCTTCCGCGAGGGCGAGTACGCCGTGCCGCGCGCCGCGCTGGTCGACTGCCTCACCGAGCTGCGGCGATGGGTCGAGACTCACGACGAGGCGGTGTCCTTCCCGTTCGAGGTCAGGTTCGTCAAGGCCGACGACATCTGGCTGTCGCCGGCCCACGAGCGCGACGTCGCCTATGTGGCGTTCCACCAGTACCACCGGCTCCCCCACGAGCGCTGGTTCACCGTCTGCGAGGACGTCCTCGGCGCCGCGGGCGGGCGGCCGCACTGGGGCAAGATGCATCGCCTGACCGCAGCCGACTTCGCCGAGCGCTACCCGCGCTTCGGTGACTTCGTCGCTCTACGCGACGAGCTCGACCCCGCCGGTGTGTTCGCCAACCCCTATCTCGATCGGGTGCTCGGTCTCTCCCAGGACCGCCGGGACAGCGCATGATCGACATCGCCGACCGGCAGGCCCGGCGCGCTGTGGCTGTCTCGTTCGCGATCCAGGGGGCCACGTTCGCCTCGATCGCGGCCCGCCTGCCGGCAATCAAGGACGACTACGGCTTCTCCGACTTCGGCATCCTCGCGATGCTCGCCGCGGTCGCCGCCGGCTCTGTCGTGGGGAGCCTGATTGCCGGGCTCACCGCCGCCCGCTGGGGCAGCGCCGTGACGCTGCGGATCGCGATGGCCGGCGTGTCCGTGGCCGCGTTCGTGGCGATGCTCGGCGGCGACAAGGTCTCGTTCGTCATCCTCGCGACCTGCTACGGCAGCTTCGTCGGATCTGTCGACGCCTCGCAGAACATGCAGGGCGTGGGCGTCCAGGAGCGCTACGGCCGCAGCCTGATGACCAGCTTCTACGCGATCTACAGCCTGGCCGCCGCACTCGGCGCCGGCTATGCCTCGCTCTCGCTGGCCCTCGACTGGTCGCTGCCGACCTCACTGGCCGTGGTCATGGTCGCCGGGTTGCTCACGAACCTGGTCTGGATGCGGACCCTGCTGCCACCGTCAGCTGACCCCCTGGAGATCGAGACCGACACCTCGACCAAGCTCCCGTGGGGTCCTGTCCTGCTGGTGGCGCTGCCGACCTTCGCCATGTGGGTCGCGGACTCGGCGACCAACGTGTGGAGCGGGATCTACCTCGAGGACGGCCTCGGCGCCGCCGTCGAAGTCGCGCCGCTCGCCATCCTCGCCTATCAGCTGCTGCTCTTCGTGGTCCGGCTCTTCGGCGACCGCCTGGTCGGGAGGTACGGCGCCGCGAGGCTGGTGCGGGCCTGTGGCTGGACAGCAGTGGCCGGTCTGGTCCTGGTCGTGGCCGCCCCCACCGTGCCGGTCGTGATCGTCGGCTTCGCCGTGCTCGGCGCCGGGCTGTCGCTGATCCCGCCGCTGGCCTTCGTGGCCGCCGCCCACCTCGATCCCGGCAACGCCGACCGCGCCGTGGCCCGGGTCAACATCTCGAACTATCTCGGCTACATCGTTGCAGCGTTCGGGATCGCAGTCGTGGCCGAGGACGTCAGCCACCGCGCGATGTTCGTCGTACCCCTGGCGCTCGCGGTGCTGATCCCGATGCTGGCCAGGCAGTACACCCCCCGCGTCAGCGCAGCAGGGTCAGCAGCACCGGCACCAGCAGGCTCGTGACCAGGGCCGTCAGGCCCATCGAGAGCCCGGCGAAGGCGCCCTCGGTCTCACTCTCCCGCAGCGCCCGCGACGTACCGACGCCGTGGCTGACCGCCCCGAGCGCGAGGCCGCGGGCGCGTTCGTCGCGGATCCGCAGCACGTTGAGTACGGCGGGCCCGGCGATCGCGCCGACGATGCCGATCACGATCGCGAAGACCGCCGTGAGGGCCGGGATGCCGCCGATGGTGCCCGAGATCGCGATCGAGACGGGCGTGGTGGCCGCCTTCGGCGACATGGTCTCGGCGAGGACCTCGGAACCGCCCAGCCAGCGGACGAGCAGATAGCCGGTGGCGATCGATGCCACCGCCCCGAGAGTCACCCCCACCAGCAGCGGGGCGAGGAATCCTCGGAGGCGAGCGGCCTGCCGGTGCAGCGGAACCGCCAACGCGACCGTGGCGGGACCGAGCAGGAAGGCAATGATCTGCGTGCCGTCGCGGTAGGTCGCGTAGTCGACGTCGGTGACGGCCAGCACGACGCCGATCACGATGATCGCGACCAGCACGGGTTGGGCCAGCGCATGGCCGCCGGCACGGTCGCGGACCTCGCATCCCAGGCGGTAGGCGGCCAGCGTCAGGAACAGCAGGAACACCGGGGAGCCGGTCAGCCAGTCCATCGGGCCCACCGCTCGAAGAAGAGGGTCACGGCGCCCACGACGGCCAGGCCGGCGAGCCACGATCCCAGGAGCGCGACCACGATCGGGACGGCGTCGTGACCGATCACCGACAAGTAGGCGACGACGCCGACGCCCGCGGGGATGAAGAGCAGCTGCAGGTGCTCGAGGAACCCGTCGGCCGCGCGTACGACGGTCGCGTCGTCACCTGACCGGCGGAGCCTGAGCAGCACGAACAGGATGGCCATCCCGAACACCGGTCCCGGGACCTGGGCGTGGGTGACGTGCTTGACCACCTCTCCGGCCAGCTGGCAGCCGAGCAGCCACATCACGCCGTTGATCACGTCCACACTCCGCTGGCGCCGCGGCGGTGGCAGCCGACCAGGTGGTTGTCGACGATGCCGATGGCCTCCATCAGCGCGTGCATCGTGGTCGGCCCGACGAAGGTGAAGCCCTTCTTCTTCAGGGCCTTGCTCAGGGCCAGCGACTCCGCGCTCGTGGTCGGCGACTCCCCCAGATGGCGGGGCGCACCGGTCTGCTCGGGCCGGAACGACCAGACGAAGTCCTCGAGAGGGGTGTCCAGCGCAGCCCGGGCGTTCTGGATGGTCGCGTCGATCTTGAGGCGGTTGCGCACGATGCCGGCGTCGGCCATCAGCTCGGCCCGCTTGTCCACGTCGTACGACGCGATCGTCTCGATGTGGAAGCCGTCGAAGGCCACCCGGAAGTTGTCGCGCTTGTTGAGGATCGTCGACCAGCTCAGCCCCGACTGGAACGCCTCGAGGGTCATCCGCTCGAAGACGGCGTCGTCGCCATCGACCGGCAGGCCCCACTCGGTGTCGTGGTAGTCGCGCATCACGCCCGGGCCGCCGGCCCACGGGCAGCGCGCAACGCCGTCCTCCCCGATGACTGGTCCGTTCACGGGTGCATCCTGCCAGCGCCCGCGGACATGTAACGCGGAGTTAGGTACGCATCTCAGGAGCCACGACCCATGGGCAGCGTGGCTAACTCCGCGTTACATGTGTGCGCCGTCGAGCCCTTGACGAATGCGTTAGTCACCACTAACGTATTTTTGGTGACCGACGCTCTCTCTGCAGCCGCCGAGCCCAACCGGCGACGCATGCTGCAGCTGTTGGCGTCACGTCCGCGCACCGTCAGCGAGATCGCTGCGGAGTTCACCTCGACCCGATCGGCGGTCTCGCAGCACCTGCTGCTGCTCGCGTCGGTCGGGCTCGTCGAAGCGGAGAAGGTCGGGAGGAACCGGGTCTACCGGGTCGTCCCCGCCGGCCTTCGCGAGCTCCAGGCCGAGATCGACAGGTTCTGGACCAACGAGCTCGACCTCCTCATGGCCGACGCCGTCGCCTACAACTCAGCCCTCAACGCACGCAAGGAAGCGACATGACCCTCGAAGTCAGCAAGACCGTCACCCTGCCCGTCACCCCCGACGAGGCCTTCACCCTGATCACCGAACCGGAGCGGCTGCGGCGCTGGCACGCGATCTCCGCGCGCGTCGACCTGCGGGTGGGCGGCGACTACCGCTGGACCATCGTCCCGGGCCAGTCCGCCGTGGGCACCTTCCACGAGATCGAGCCCGGCAAGCGGATCGTCTTCGGCTGGGGTTGGGACGGCCAGGAGGGCTTCGGAGCCGACACCTCGACCGTCCGGATCACGCTCACCCCCGTCGCCGGCGGCACCGAGCTCGCCCTGCACCACACGGGCTTCCTGACCGAGGAGCAGGTGGCCTCGCACACCGAGGGGTGGAACCACTACCTGGGCCGCCTCGAGAAGGTCGCAGAGACCGGCGACGCCGGCGCCGACGAATGGGCGGCCACTCCGCGGGAGTTCACCGAGATCACCGCGGCGGACGCCGCCCTCGCCGTACTCCAGGGAGTGCTGCGGCAGCTCACCGCCGAGGACCAGCCCAAGCAGACGCCGTGCGAGGACTTCACCTGCCACGACCTGGCCCTGCACCTGTTCACCTCGATCGAGCAGCTGGGCGGCATGGCCGGAGCGACGATCGTCAACCCCGGCGTCGGCTCGCTCGAGAACAAGGTCGCCGTGATGGCCGCCGACGCCATCGAGGCGTGGAAGGCCCGCGGGCTCGAAGGCACCATCGGCGGCCCGGGCCACGAGATGCCCGCCGCGTTCGCCGCGTCGATCCTGCCGGTCGAGCTGCTGCTGCATGCCTGGGACATGTCCCAGGGCAGCGGCAAGCCCATCATCGCCTCCGACGAGCTGGTGGCGTACGTCGCCAAGCTCGCCGAGCAGATCGTCCCCGGCGGTCGCGGTCGGACGTTCGCCGACGAGATCCCGGCCGACGTGAACGCCTCCGCCCTCGACCGGCTGGCGGCCTTCGCGGGCCGCACGCCGATCGCCTCCTGAACCCCTGTTTCACCCACCACCCACCAAGGAGAACCATCATGGCCAAGTTCGTGTTCGTCTATCACGCCCCGGCTGCGTCCGCCGATGCCCCGGAGCCCACTCCCGAGCAGATGGAGCAGGTCATGGGCGCCTGGAACGCCTGGGCCGGCAAGGTCGGCGCCGGCATGGTCGACTTCGGCACCCCGCTGGCCGGCGGCGTCCGCGTCTCCGCCGACGGCAGCACCGCGACCAGCACCCGCGAGGTGGCCGGCTACTCGATCATCGACGCAGCCGACTTCGACGCCGCGCTCGCGCTGGCCCAGGGCCACCCGCACCTGATGATGGACGGCGGCTGCGAGATCGAGGTCCACGAGGCCCTGCCCGTCCCCGGGATGTGACCTGACGATGAAGATGCCCAAGGCCACCGAGGCCGACAAGGACCACTTCCGCTCGCTCATCCCGGAGCTCCCGGGCGTGGAGGTGAAGCCGATGTTCGGCCAGCTCGGGGCGTTCGTGAACGGCAACATGTTCGCCGGCCTCTTCGGCTCGCAGGTGGGCGTCAAGCTGGGCGCCGACGAGCTGGCGGAGCTGGCGGCCGCGGGCGGTGGACCCTTCGGGCCCGAGGAGCGGCCAATGGGCGGCTTCCTGACCCTGCCTGAGACCTTCTCGGGCGAGGAGGCGACCGGCTGGGTCGAGAAGGCGGTCGCCCACATCGGGGCGCTCCCACCCAAGGTCAAGAAGAAGTAGGCCGCGCCCTTGCGCCCAGGCCTGGAAAGGGATCCCCAGCCTGGGTCGCTCGGGCGTTGATCAAACGTTGGTTCAACCGGCGCTGCCGAACACCTCGATCTCGGTCAGGTCGGTGAACGTGCAGCCTCCGAAGTTGCCGAGCGGGCAGGTGTTCACGAAGTCCGGGACCTGCGGGCTGAGCAGCCAGACCTTGACGTACTGCACGCCCTGGTCGCCGGCCGTCGGCGTCACGACGTTGAGCTTGCCGCGGTTGGCGGGCGTGAACGTGCCCTCCGCCGCCGTCGTGTACGTCGTGCCGTCCGGCGAGGTCTCGATCCGGAACTGACCGGTCGAGGAGGAGCCCGGGTCGCCACACGTGTTGGACGGGTTGACCTCGAAGGTGGTGATGTCGACCGCCCGCGGCAGCTTGACCACGATGAACTTCGGGATCATCACGTTGGTCGGCGTGCCGTTGCCGGTGTCACTGCCCCAGCCCGACGTCTGCGACTGGTCGATCGCGCCACTCGGACCGCAGCCGAACGCGCTGTAGTCGGGACCGTTGAAGGCGTCGATCGAGCCACCCAGCTGGTTGGAGGCCCAGTCGCGCCGGGGCGCGAAGTCCTGGGTCGTGCTGGGAGCCGAGACCGTGACCGGGGTCTGGATGCCTTCATAGCCCGCCGCGACCATGCCGACCTTCGGGTAGGTGCCGGTGACGACGTCCGGGATCGAGTAGCTGCCCGAGGCGTCGGTGGTGGCCGAGTAGCTGCCGGGGAAGCCGGAGTCGTGGCCGGCGACCGCCACGACCGCACCCTCGATCGGGAGGCCGCTGTTGGAGTCGGTGACCGTCCCGGACAGGGTGGCGGTCGGCGTCCCCGGGGCCGGCGGCAGGCTGAAGTCCTCGGCCGGGTGGTTGTCGCCGTTGCCGAACGACCCGGCGTACCAGCCCATCCCTCGATGCGCGAAGACCTGCCAGATGGCGTCCTGGTGGCTGCCGCCGTACGCGACGAGGTCGGCCTGCAGGATCGAGTTGCGCATGTCGAGGAACGACGGCGACACGGGCGAGAGCTCCATCCCGCGCGTGACGATCGATTCGGTGACACTGCTGCCGAGAGCGCTGCGCAGATCCCAGAGGGTCTCGCCCCAGATCTCACCGTCGGCGTGCACCTCGGGCGCGAAGAACACGTGGCCGTAGTCGCCGTACGTGAAGCCACCGGTGCCGGTGTTCTGCCCGCCGGTGCAGTTCGCGGCCGGGGAGTCGACGGGGCAGTCGAGCGGCTGGAACCGGATCAGGTGAGCACCGTGGGACACGTAGTCGCCCACGAGCACCTCACCGTCGGCGCTGGTGTCGGGGGTGAGCCCCTGGTCGACCAGGTAGTCGAAGGCATACCAGTCGCTCCAGGCCTCGCCCATCGCGTTGGACTGACCGCCGGTGAGCCCCGAGTTGCCGTTGGCGTCGACGACCAGGCGGTTGGACAGGCCGTGGGTGTACTCGTGGTAGATGATGTCGGACTCGTCCGCGCTGCTGGTCGGCACGAACGGGTCCTGGGCGTCGGTCGCACCCGGTGCGTGGAAGAGGTACATCTGCATCAGCGGCGGGAAGCCATCAGGAGGCGTGCCCATGTTGGCGTTGTCGACGTGGTTGCCGTCGGGCATGCCGCGGTTGGTGTTCGCGCCGTCGAGGGTGTTGACGACGACGGGGTCGCCGCCGGCCAGCTCGAAGTTGCCGGCTGCCGGCGTGAACGAGATCGGCGGCGCGAGCAGGTGGTCGTGCCACGTGTTGACGAAGTAGAAGGCCTGGGTGCCGTCCTGCTTGCGGTTGTCACGCCACGAGGCGGTGACGGCGGGGTCCCAGGTGCAGCCGTGGCCGGCGTCGCACAGGGTGCTGGAGTCGAACAGCACCAGCGGCCACTTGGCCGTGTCGCCCTTGGCGGAGGGGATGATCTCGGAGCTCTGGGCCGCGTTGTCGTCGTTCACGTCGCTGTAGACGAAGGCGTTCCTGCCGAACAGCTTGGTGGCCGCCCGGGTCAGCCAGCCTTCCTGCACGAAGTTCACGGTGTGCTGCGTGCCGCCGGTGGCCGCACCGGGGTAGTTGTCGAAGACCAGGCTCTCGCCGTTGTCGTCGGCAACGAGGTCCGCGCGGTAGAGCACCCGGCCGGTGACGGCATCGATGACGTGCCGGTAGACGAGGGTGCCGCCAGCCTGGACGTAGGTGACCCAGCCGAGCCGGGCGCCGGAGGGAGTCTGGAAGACGACCAGTGACGCGGCGTCGTGGTTGGCCCAGGTCGTCGTACGACGCGCGCCGGGCGTGGTCTTCGCGCTGACGCGCGCCGCGCGTCCGCCGACGTCGTGGGCAGCCAGGTTCCGGACCTTCGCGGCCGAGAGGCGCGGCGTGGTCGCCAGCCTGGGCACGGAGGCCAGTGGCGAGCCGAGCACCGAGATCAGCCGGCCGTTGCGGGTCACGTTGGCCTTCAGCCCGTTGCCGAAGACCGGCACTCCCTTGACCATCGTCTCCCACGACAGGTGGTGGGTGCCGAGCACGTCGACGTAGTCGCGGCGCAGCTTCAGCGCGTTGAGGGCCGCTGTGCCCAGGCGGAACACGTCGCCATGGCCGCGGACGTAGTCGAGGGCCACCCGGGCCGCGGACTTGCCGCTCGGCCCGGTCAGGAACCCGTCGAGTCGCGCCACCTGGCGCGGGGTCGCGGTGAGCGGGTCGATCGAGACGACCCCCTGCATGCCAAGGCTGTGCTGGAGCCGCTCGACGGCGGCGCGCTGGGCCGCGCTCTGCCGGGCGCCGCGCAACAGGCTGGTCTGCGCGGTGGTGACGCGGGCGTCGTACGACAGCTTGCGTTCAGCCTGGTGCTCGCGAACCACCGTCTGGGGGTTGCCCGAGCGGTTGGCGTCCGCGGTGGGGCTGATGGTGACGGCGAGGGCAGTGGCCGTCACGAGGGCCAGGGCGGTGGCCGGGATGGAGTGCCGCATGGGAGAGGTCCCTTCCTCCGGGAGAAGAAAGGCGGGACGGTGGTCCCGTCACCTCCGCACGCTAATCCCCGTCCGGCCCTCCCGGGAACGCCTGAGATCCCCAGATTTTCGGGCCACGAGGTGACGTATCATTCCGGCCGTGGGCGCGCGCGCAGGGTTCCGTGCCGACATCCAGGGCCTGCGCGCCATCGCCGTCCTGGCCGTCATCTCAGCCCACGCCGGGCTGCAGCTCAGTGGCGGCTACGTCGGTGTCGACGTCTTCTTCGTGGTCTCGGGATTCCTCATCTCCACGCTGCTCTTCGGCGAGCTCGGCCGCACCGGCACCCTGTCGCTGACCGGCTTCTACGCCCGGCGAGCACGACGGATCCTGCCCGCCGCCACGCTGGTCACGCTCGCGACGATGGCCGCCTCGGTCGTGCTGTTGAGCCTGGTCGAAGCGCGGCTGGTGGCCCGCGACGCACTCTGGGTCACGGCCTTCGGGGCCAACATCCACTTCGCCGCCCTCGGCACGGACTACTTCGCTCAGAATGAGCCGCCCTCGCCCCTCCAGCACTACTGGTCGCTGTCGGTCGAGGAGCAGTTCTACCTCGTCTGGCCGTTGGTCCTGGTGCTCATCGCCTGGGCGGTACGTCGAACGGTTCCGGCGCCCGACGCGCAGCGTTCCGTCGTACGCCGTGCCGTCCTGCCGGTCCTGGTGGTGATCTGCATCGCCAGCGTCGTCTACTCCATCCAGCTGACCGGGTCCCATCCGACCGCGGCCTACTTCTCGCCGCTGACCCGCGCGTTCGAGCTCGGCCTGGGCGCGGCGACCGCCCTGGTGGCCCCGTGGTTCTCGCGGCGCGCCACCAGCCGCTTCCGCACTCCGCTCCTGGTGATCGGCCTTGCCGGGGTGGCGTTCTGCTGCATCACCTTCACCAGCCGCACCCCGTTCCCGGGCGTGGCTGCGCTGCTGCCGGTGCTCTCGACGGTCGCCCTCATCCTCGCCGGCACGGCACCGTCTCCGACGCTGTCCCATCGGCTGCTGGGGGTCTGGCCACTGCGCGTGGTCGGAGACTGGTCCTACTCGCTCTACCTGTGGCACTGGCCGGTGCTGATCATCGGCCGGCGCCTGACCGGGGGCGAGCTGTCGCCCCTGCAGACCGGGCTGGCGCTGCTGCTGGTGTTCGCCCTGAGCGGTGCGACGTACCGCTTCGTGGAGACACCGTTCCGCAGTGCGCGCAAGGTCACGGTCCCACGGGCGCTGCTGCTCTATCCGGTCTCGCTCGTCCTCGCACTGTCCGGCTTCGCCGCGAGCCACGCGGTGACCGCGTGGGAGCTCGGTCGCGGGCATCACCCGCCGATCACGCTGACCGACTTCGGGGTGGCTCACCCCGAGCGCTACCAGCTGGGCGACGACGCCGGACTGGCTCTCGTGCGCGCCTCGGTGATCGCCGCCCGACACCACATGGCGATCCCCTCCGACCTCACCCCGTCGCCGGTGGAGCTGCTCGACGATGTGGCCGACATCAGCGACTGCAACTACGTCCTGCAGATGACCGACGTGTGCCCGCGTGGCGACGTGAATAGCGACCGCACCGTCGTCGTGCTCGGCGACTCGCACGGCCGGATGTGGATCCCTGCCTTCGATGCCATCGGCGCGCGCGCCGGCTGGAAGGTCTACTACCTCGTCAAGCCGCAATGCACTGCCGCGCTGGTGTCCGTCGACCGATCCGGCGACGGCGTGCGCTGGGACGAGTGCGCCGACTTCCACAGCTGGACGCACGAGCAGATCGCCACCCTGCGGCCGGACCTGGTGGTCGTGTCCACGACGGTCGGACAAACCCTGTTCGCCGGCGATCGGCCGGTCACCGACATCGACGATGCGGCTCCCATGGCGGGGGCCGGGTTCGAGCAGCTG
>Ga0070698_100009607_pt1 | contig 10348 bp, 12 predicted proteins | sample KBSK1502metaG_FD_65477 | JGI IMG/M metagenome (GOLD analysis project Ga0070698, IMG submission 65477) | Corn, switchgrass and miscanthus rhizosphere microbial communities from Kellogg Biological Station, Michigan, USA - KBS K1-50-2 metaG | ecosystem: Host-associated > Plants > Roots >... | reverse complement strand
GAGCGTACATGGAGTAGTGCATGAGGATTTCGAGCGTCCGAGCAACGCCGTTATGCCAGGCGCAGCAGGCTATCGGCCGGCTTTTTCAGTGCCGCAGCTTGTACCCGCGTTGCAGCAGGACCAACGTCAGCGCCGTCAAGCCGAGGCAGAAAATTCCCACGACGACGAGACTCGTCTCCGGCGCAATGTCGGAGAGCCCGAAAAAACCATAACGAAAGCCATCGATCATATAGAAGAACGGATTGAAATGCGACAACGTCTGCCAGAACGGCGGCAGGCTGTGGATCGAGTAGAACACGCCGGACAGGAAAGTGAGCGGCATGATCAGGAAATTCTGGAACGCCGCGAGCTGGTCGAATTTGTCGGCGGTAATGCCGGCGATCAGACCCAGCGTGCCCAGGATTGCACTTCCCAGCAGCGCGAAGGCGAGCGCCCACAACGGATGCGACATCGACAAGGGAGCGAAAGCAGCCGTGACCAGATACACGCCCAAGCCGACGACGATACCGCGGATCATGGCGCCCAGGACGTAGGCGGCGAACATGTCCAAAGGCGAGAGCGGCGGCAGAAGCACGAAGATGAGATTGCCGGTGATCTTGGACTGGATCAGCGACGACGAGCTGTTGGCGAAGGAGTTCTGCAGCACCGACATCATCACCAGCCCGGGGATCAGGAACGCCGTGTACGCGACGCGGCCGTCGAATACCGAGACCCGCGATTCGAGCACGTGCGAAAAGATCAGCAGGTAGAGCAGCGCGGTCAGTACCGGCGCGAGAATCGTCTGAAAGCTCACCTTCCAGAAGCGCAGCAGCTCCTTGTACAGGAGCGTGAGCCAGCCGCTGCCGAACGCGGGGATCACGTTGTCTGTCCGTCTAGTGATGCCGCGCCATGATGCGCAGGAACACCTGCTCGAGGTCGGCTTCCTGCAGCGACAGCTCGGCGATGGTGGCGCTGGACTCGCGCAGTGCGGCAAGCAGCCTCTCGAGCTCGGCGTAGCTCGCAAGCGAGAGGAGATAGGTGCCGTCCTCCTCCCGCACGACGCGCGATTGCCACGCCTCGGGCAGCATGTCGGCGGTGAGCCGTACGGTCAGCCCGGCGAAGCTCGACAGCAGATTCCGCTTGGTGTCGAGCGCGACGACCTTGCCGGCCTTGAGCATTGCGATCCGCCCGCAGAGCGCCTCGGCTTCCTCGAGGTAATGCGTCGTCAGAATAATCGTATGGCCGTCGCGATTGAGCTTGCGGATGAATGCCCACAGGCTCTGCCGCAACTCGACGTCGACGCCGGCGGTCGGCTCGTCGAGCACGATCACCGGAGGCTTGTGCACCAGCGCCTGGCCGATCAGGACGCGTCGCTTCATGCCGCCCGAGAGAGCGCGCATGTTGGCATTCGCCCTCGCCGTGAGATCGAGATGGTGCAGGATCTCGTCGATCCAGTCATCGTTGTCGCGGATGCCGAAATAGCCCGATTGGATCTCGAGCGTCTCGCGCACGGAGAAGAACGGGTCGAAGACGAGCTCCTGCGGCACGACTCCGAGCAGCCGCCGCGCGTTGCGGTAATCCTCGACTACATCGTGGCCGAGCACGCGCGCAGCGCCGGCGTCGGCGCGCGTCAGCCCGGCGAGGATGGATATCAGGGTCGTCTTGCCTGCGCCGTTGGGACCGAGCAGGCCGAAGAACTCACCCGCTTCGACGGCGAGATCGACGCCTGCGAGCGCCTGGACTGTCCCAAAGCGACGCGCGACATTGACGATTTCGACGGCGGGGGTCATACAGGGAACCTTTGAACGAGTCCCGCACGGTTGCGACGGAGGCTTTTCGGGATGGGATGCCTCATTTGCCAACTGAGGCGAGGCGAAGCCAATGGCAGGCCCCATTGGCGAGCCTCGCGACAATGCAGACCGCCCGAAAAGCCCCGTCCCATCCGGGTTGCGGCAAAATGCGGCGCCTGCTTCGTCGCGCTCCTCGGCATCGTAGCCCAAGCTACGACCTTCGTCGCGCGCCTCGCATTCATCCGCATTTTGCCCGCAACGCAATCCGCGTGGGACTTGTTCAGAGGTTCCTTGAGCGCGCGCAGAGACGCGGCGCGAGGGTCATGCCGCGGTTCGGACCGGTAGACTGATGAGTTCCTCGACCCCGTACAGCAGGGCGAGCGCCGAAAGGCTCGCCGGTACGTCGGTGAACGACAGAACCTTGCCTTCGGCTTCGGCACGCCGCCGCCACGCGAGCAGGACGGCGACGGAGGCGGAGTCTACGCTGTCGACGCTCGCGAACGAAACGATGCCGGTCGCCGGCAGCGCGACCGCGCGGCTTGCCTCGAGCACGCTCGCGGCCGTGTCGACGTTGAGCGCCCCGCCAAGCATCCAGCGATCACCGGCCGCGAAGTGCGGATTCTCGTCCCCGCACACCTCGCAAGCCAATTCGTCTTCGGCTTCGTCGCTCATTTGGGCGCGGGTCCCTTGTTCTTGTCCGCCAGCGCCTTGATCAGGCCGTCGACGCCCGAGCTCTTCACGACGTCGTTGAACTCGTCGCGGTAGTTGGTCACGAGGCTCACGCCCGCGACGACGACGTCATACCCCTTCCATCCTTCGGGCGTTTTCTCCATGCTGTAGTCGATGGGCACCGGCGCCTGGCCTGGACGAGTCACTTCAGTGCGCACGACGACCTCGGTATCGCCGGCATTCATGCGCAGCGGTTTGTAATTCATCGTGTTGTCGCGATAGTTGGTCAGCGCGTTCGAATACGTCCGTATCAACAGCGTCTTGAACTGCTCCGTGAGTTGCTTCTGCTGCTCGGGTGTCGCGGTGCGCCAGTTGCGTCCCATCGCGAGCGCCGTCATCCGGGCTGTGTCGAAATTCGGCACGAGCTTCGACTCGATAAGTTGCTTGATCTTGGCCGGATTGCCGGCCTGGAGATCCTTGTCGCCGCGGATTGTCGTTAGCGTCTCTTCCGCGATCCGTTTCACCAAGGCGTCCGGCGCCTCCTGCGCGTGCACGGGGGGCGCAATCAGCACGAGCGGAAGCAACAGCAGCGTTACAGCGACGGTGCGAAGCATGGCGGTCCTCATTTCGTTGGCGGCGGCGCGGCGGGGCTCGGGACAGCGCTCGGCGCGGGCGTATCCTCGTCCTCCTCGGGCGGCGGCTTGCCTTCGTAGACCTGGTAGCGCCGGTTCTTCAGGTACGCGTTGCGCAGGTAGCGGTAACGGTCCAGCGCAGCGGTGTCGAGCACCGATTCGGCGCTCAAAGCCTGCGCACGGCCGTCGACATAGCCTACGCCGTAAATCGAGTTGCGCAGCGGCACGTCATTAATGTGTCCGAGGGGACTCAAGAAAAACCGCACCACGGTGCCCGTCCCGTCGCGCACCGTCGTCGGTCCGAACAGCGGCACGAAAAAGTACGGACCCTGCGGCGCGCCCCACTTGCCGAACGTGATCCCGAAGTCCTTCTTGTCCTTGTTGATGCCCATCATCGACGCCAGATCGAGGATGCCGCCGAGCCCGAACGTTGAGTTGAGCAGCACACGGCCGAAGTCGTCGCCCGCCTGGTCACCGCGTCCTTCCAGCACGTTGTTGATGCCGGTGAAAAGGTCGTCGATATTGCCGAAGAAATTCGAGACGCCGGTGCGGATCGGCTCGGGCACCGCCTTGACATATCCCTCGGCGATCGGCTTGACGACGTTGCCGTCGACCACCTGATGCACCTCGTACATCGCGCGATTCCACGGCTCGAATGGATCATCGCGCGACGGCGCCGCGGCGCAGCCCGCGAGCAATACGCTCGCGGCGGCGAGGAACAACGCGCTGCGGCGGAACAGCGAATCCAGGCGATTCATTTCTTGGTCTCCCCTGCAGGTTTCTCGACCGTCTTGACGGGCGCCGCTTCCCCCGCGGCACCACCCGACGCCTTGTCGAACAGGAACTGGCTGATCAGCTTTTCGATGACGACCGCCGACTGTGTCTTGCCGATGCGGTCGCCGTCCTTGAGCATCACCGAGTCGCCGCCGGCATCGAGGCCGATATACACCTCCCCCAGCAGGCCGGAAGTGTTGATCGACGCGATCGTGTCCTTGGTGAACTCGTACTGACGGTCGATGCGCAGCGTCACCACCGCGTCGTAGGTCTTGGTGTCGAGCCGGACTTTCTCGACCCGCCCGACGACGACACCTGCGGCTTTCACCGGCGCGCGGAGCTTGAGCCCGCCGATGTTGTCGAAGCTCGCGTCGAGGTGGTAGCCGGGCGTGGAGTCCAGCGTCACCAGGTTGCCGACCTTGAGCGCCAGGAAGATGATCGCCCCGAAGCCTATCGCGACGAAGATTCCGACCCAGAGGTCGATCGCGGAACGGTTCATATGACGCTCGCTCCCCGGAACATGAAGACGGTCATCACGAAATCGAGCGCGAGAATCATGAGGGAAGACATGACGACCGTGCGCGTGGTCGCGCTGGAGACGCCCTCCGCGGTCGGCTTCGCGTCATAGCCCTCGAACACCGCGATCAGCGAGACCGCAATACCGAAGACGAAGCTCTTGATGATGCCGTTGGTGACGTCGGGCCAGACATCGACGCCCGCCTTCATCTGGCCCCAGAATGCGCCGGCATCGATGCCGATCAACCGCACGCCGACCACATAGCCGCCGAAAATGCCGAACGCCGAAAAGAGCGCGGCGAGAAGCGGCATCGAGATCACGCCGCCCCAGAACCGCGGCGCGACGACCCGCGCGAGCGGATCGACCGCCATCATCTCCATCGCCGCAAGCTGCTCCGTCGTCTTCATGAGCCCGATCTCCGCGGTGATGGCCGACCCGGCGCGGCTGGCGAACAACAGCCCCGACATCACGGGACCCAGCTCGCGCACCAGCGACAGCGCGACCAGGATTCCGAGCTGCTCGTCGGCGCCGTAGCGCTTGAGCGTCTCGTATCCCTGCAGCGACAGTACCATTCCAACGAACAGGCCGGACATGAGGATGATCACCAGCGACAGCACACCTGCGAAGTAAATCTCGCGCAGCGTCAGATGCATGCGCCGGAACGCACCCGGGGTATGCCAGAGCACCGCAAGCAGGAAGCGGCTGACGAAGCCGAGCTTGCTTGCCGCACCCGTCACCGCGCCGCCGATGCGGCGCAGCCACTGCGCGACTCCGGCCGTAAGCTCAGCCGACATCGGCGAACAATTCCTCGCGATAAGCAGGGGCCGGATAGTGGAACGGGACCGGCCCATCGGAAGCACCGTCGATGAACTGCCGGACGAAAGGATCGTCTGACGCGTGCACCTGCTCCGGCGTACCCGAAGCGACGATACGACCTTCCGAGACGAAATAAAGGTAGTCGACGATCTTGAGCGATTCGTAGACGTCGTGCGTCACGACCACCGAGGTGATGGAGAGCGCGTCGTTCAGCCGCCGGATGAGCTGGCCGATGACCCCGAGTGAAATCGGATCAAGGCCCGCGAAGGGCTCGTCGTACATCACCAGCATCGGATCGAGCGCGATGGCCCGCGCCAACGCAACGCGGCGTGCCATGCCGCCGGAAAGCTCCGCCGGCATCAAGTGCGCCGCGCCGCGAAGTCCGACCGCGTGGAGCTTCATGAGCACCAGGTCGCGGATCAGCTCCTCGGGGAGCTCCGTGTGCTCGCGCATCGGAAAGGCGATGTTCTCGAACACCGACATGTCCGTGAACAACGCACCGAACTGGAACAACATGCCGAACTTGCGGCGTAGCGCGTAGAGCGCCTCGGGCTCCAGGTCGGGCACGGAGAGCCCGCCGACGCACACCCCGCCCGACTTCGGCCGCAATTGCCCGCCGATCAGACGCAGCATCGTCGTCTTGCCCGATCCACTCGCCCCCATGATGGCGACGATCTTGCCGCGTGGAATGGTCATCGTGATGCCGGACAGGATAGGGCGGACGTCATAGGCGAACGAAACATCGGTGAGCTCGACCGCAGCCGCGGCCGGATCGACGCGGCAGGTAGCGATCGCTTCGGCGGCTCGAGACGATGAAGGCTTCGCGGGGAGGGACACCAAGAGCCTCCGGGGCTACGCACAAATCGGGACGCTGATTGTAGCGGGTTGACTGCGGCGCGACAATGACATGAGCTGGAATGCGCGACGTAAGGAACCTAACCTCGCAATAGCCGTCGCTCGGCGAGCGTCAGATTCTCGGGCCGGCCCAGCAGCACGACGACATCGCCGGCCGCGAGGCGATAATCGGGCGCCGGAAGCGTCGTGCGCATCCCGCGGGGACGCACGCCAGTGACTTCGACAAGAGCTTTGAAATCGAGCTCGCCCAGCGTGCGGCCGACCGCCGCGGAGCGATCGGTCAGCAGCACCGAATGCAATCGTGGCTGGAGGTTGTCGGCGGCGTCGGCGGCGTCGGTCGCGCCGTGGAAAAAGCCGCGGAACAGACTGTAACGCTCCTCGCGAATCTCGCGGATCCGCGCCAGCACGCGATTGAGCGGCACGCCCAGAAGCAGCAGCGAGTGCGATGCGAGCATCAGGCTGCCCTCCAGTACTTCCGGGACGACCTCGGTTGCGCCGGCCTTGATCAGGCGGTCGAGCTCGCTGTCGTCGACCGTGCGCACGATTACGGGCAGCTCGGGCCGCAGCTGCTGCACGTGATGCAGGATCTTAAGCGCGGTCGCCGTATCCGCGAACGTTACCACCAGGGCGCGCGCCTTGGGCAGCCCGGCGGCGATCAGCGCTTCGCGCCGCCCTGCATCGCCGTAGACGACGCTGCTGCCGTCGGCGGCGGCTTCGCGTACACGCTCGGGATCGGTGTCGAGCGCGATGCAAGAAATCTCCTCTTTCTCGAGCAGTCGCGCGAGGTTCTGGCCGCTGCGGCCGAAGCCACAGATGATCACGTGCTCCTGCCGGGCCATCGTGCGGGCGGCGATCTGTGTCACCTGCGCGGCGCGCGCCAGCCAGTCGTCTGCTGTCAACCTTCGCGCCAAGGGTGCGGCGACCTGGATCAAGAGCGGCGCAGCCAGCATCGACAGCACCATGGCGGCGAGCACGAGCTGCGCCACGGTCGGTTCGACGACCGCGAGATCGCTCGCAAGCGCAAGCAACACGATCGCGAATTCGCCTGCCTGCGCGAGATAAAAGCCCGTTCGCAAGGCGGCCCCCAGGGGCGCGCCGAAGATCCGCGCGAGGATGACGATCAGGATCAGCTTGGCGAGCACCGGGCCGACGAGCAGGAGCACGACCCAGCCCAGGTTCGCACCGACGACCCTCAAGTCGAGATACATGCCGACCGTGACGAAGAACAACCCGAGCAGGACGTCGCGAAACGGCTTGATGTCTTCCTCGACCTGATACCGGTACTCGGTCTCCGCGATGAGCATTCCGGCGAGAAACGCGCCGAGCGCGAACGAGAGTCCCGCGAGCTCGGTGAGCGCCGCGAGCCCGAGGGTCACCAGCAGCACGTTCAGCATGAACAGCTCCGAAGAACGCGCTCGCGCAATGATGTGGAACCAGGCGCGCATCGGCCTCTGACCGAAAATGAGGATGACCGCCAGCGCGACGGCAGCCTTGCCCGCCGCGATCCCCAGGGAACGCCACAGGTCGGTGGCACCGGTCGCGAGCGTCGGCACAGCGATCAGGAACGCCACCACCGCGAGATCCTGAAAGAGCAGGGTCCCCATGACGTCGCGGCCGTGCGCGGTATTGAGCTCCATGCGCTCGGCGAGCATCTTGGAAACGATCGCGGTCGAGCTCATCGCCAGCGCGCCGCCCAGCGTGAATCCCTGCAGCCAGCCGAAGCCCAGCAGGTGCAGCCCGACCATCGCCATGACCGTGGTGATCGCGACCTGCGCCAATCCGAGACCGAACACGGCGCGGCGCATCGCGTTCAACTGCGGGAGGCTGAACTCCAGCCCGATGGAAAACATCAGGAAGACGATGCCGAACTCGGCCAGGTCGCGCACGTCGTTGTTGTCCGGCACCCAGCCCAGCGCGTGCGGTCCGACCGCGATCCCGATCACGACATAGCCCAGGATCGGCGGCAGCCGCACCAGCCGGCAGACGATGATCACGACCACCGCCGCGGCGAGGAGGAGCAGGATGAGTTGCAGCGTATGCGACATAGGCCCAATTTAGCACAGCGCCAAGAGGCTCCGGCGCGCGTTCCGGTATACTTTCACGCATGTCCGCAACGATCGCCGCTGCTCCGCCCACGGCGCGCGGCGTCGAGCCGAAGCGCGCGCTTTCGCTCGGCCGCGACGTGCTCGCCACCGAGGCTGCCGCGATCTCCGCGCTTTCCGAGCGCCTCGGCGCACCGTTTCTCGCTGCTGCCCGGACGCTGTTCGACTGCCGCGGGCGCGTCGTCGTGACCGGCATCGGCAAGTCCGGCCATATTGCGCGCAAGATCGCGGCGACGCTGGCGTCGACCGGCACGCCGGCGTTCTTCGTGCATGCTGCAGAGGCGAGTCATGGCGACCTCGGCATGATCACCGCCGACGACGTCGTATTGCTGCTATCGAATTCCGGCGAGACCGACGAGCTCGTCTCGCTGCTGCCACATCTCAAGCGTCAGGGCGCGCGCTTGATCGCGCTGACCGGCAACGAGCAATCGTCGCTCGCGCAGGCCGCCGACGTGCATCTCGACGCCAGCGTCGACGCCGAAGCCTGTCCGCTCGGCCTTGCGCCGACCGCGAGCACGACCGCGGCGCTCGCGCTAGGTGACGCGCTGGCGCTGACGCTGCTCGATGCGCGCGGCTTTTCGGTGGAGGATTTCGCACGCGCGCATCCCGGCGGTTCGCTCGGCCGGCGGCTGCTGACGCAGGTGCGCGACGTCATGCGCAGCGGCGCGGAGGTGCCCGTGGTGCCTCTCGCCGCCACGCTCGCCGACGCGGTCGTCGAAATGAGCGGCAAGGGAATGGGCATGACCGCCGTGATCGATGCGGATAACCGCGTCGCAGGCATCTTCACCGACGGCGATCTGCGCCGCTGCCTCGCGAGCGTCCACGACTTCGGCGCGGAACGCGTCGCCGGCCTGATGACTCGCCAGCCGCGCACCATCGGCCCCGAGCGCCTCGCCATCGATTGCGTCGAGCTGATGGAAACCTCGCCCAAGGTGACGCAGCTCCTGGTCGTCGACGCCGAGGACCGGCTGGTCGGTGCATTGCATTTGCACGATCTGTTCCGCGCCCGGGTAGTGTAGTGTGATGCCTGCAGCCGATCTCCTCGCGCGAGCACGCCGCGTCCGGCTCCTGTCCTGCGACGTCGACGGCGTGTTGACCGACGGCCGCATCTACGTCGCCGAAGACGGCGGCGAGCTCAAGGCCTACTCGTGCCTGGACGGCCTCGGTATGAAGTGGCTCGAGCGCTCGGGCATCGTCGTCGCCTGGATCACCGGCAGCAGCGCGCCCGCAGTTGCGAAGCGCGCGGCGACGCTCGGCATCTCCCGCGTCGTCCAGGGCATGGAGAACAAGCTCGATGCCTGGGAGCAGCTGCGCGCCGAGCTCGCTCTCGAGCCGGAAGAGTGCGCGCACATCGGCGACGACCTCCCTGACCTGGCGGTGATCGTGCGCTGCGGCCTGGCCGCCACGGTACCGCATGCGCCGGGGCAGCTGCAGCGGCGCGCGCACTACGTGACGCGCGCCGAAGGCGGCGCCGGCGCCGTGCGCGAGCTCGCCGAGCTGATCCTCGCCGCACAAGGCAAGCTCGCTGACCTGCTGCGCGCCTACGGCGACGAAGACGCGCTCGCGGCCAAACCGAAGCTGAGGCGATTATGAGATCGCGTGCGCAGGCCTGGCTCGATCGATTCGTCACTTGGTCGCCGGTGCTGCTGCTCGGCGCACTCGCCGCCCTGACCTATTGGCTCAACGCGCAGGTGCGCATCGCAGGTCCGACGTTCGACGGGTCGGGCCGGCATGACCCCGACGTGTTCGTCGAGAACTTCAAGGCCGTGAACCTCGACCAGGACGGTCTTGTCCGGCAGGCGCTGATCGCCAGGCGCGCGCAGCACTATCCGGATGACGATACGACCGCATTCGATGCGCCGCAGGTCATATTCACCGACCCGGGCAAGCCTCGGCTCGAGGTCACTGCGGATCGGGCAACGGTAACGGGTGATCGCGAGCACGCATACTTCGATGGCAACGTCAGGGCCGTACGCGAGGCCGCTCCCGGTGCGCCGGCCGACAAGCCCGACGGACCGATCACCGTGACCAGCGATTTCCTGCACGTGATCCCGAAGGAGGATCGCATCGTCACCGATCGGCCGGTAACGATCACCGATCCCCGTGGGGTAATCCACGCGACCGGGTTGGAGCTCGACAACAAGACCAAGACGGTCAAGTTCAAGTCGCGCCTTAGCGGACAATTGCAGCCGCAGAACAGCTCCCGATGAGCCG
>Ga0070698_100009606_pt1 | contig 10348 bp, 9 predicted proteins | sample KBSK1502metaG_FD_65477 | JGI IMG/M metagenome (GOLD analysis project Ga0070698, IMG submission 65477) | Corn, switchgrass and miscanthus rhizosphere microbial communities from Kellogg Biological Station, Michigan, USA - KBS K1-50-2 metaG | ecosystem: Host-associated > Plants > Roots >... | reverse complement strand
GGCCTGGCCCCCCAGCTTGCCCTCGGTGCCCACCTCGCGGGCCACCCGCGTCACCTCGTCGGCGAACGACGAGAGCTGGTCCACCATGGTGTTGATGGTGTCCTTCAGCTCGGCGACCTCGCCGCGGGCCTCGACGGTGATCTTCTGCGACAGGTCGCCCTTGGCCACCGCGGTGGTCACCTGGGCAATGTTGCGGACCTGGGTGGTCAGGTTGCCGGCGAGCTGGTTGACGTTCTCGGTCAGGTCCTTCCAGGTGCCGGCCACCCCCGGGACGGTGGCCTGGCCGCCCAGCTTGCCCTCGGTGCCGACCTCGCGGGCCACCCGCGTCACCTCGTCGGCGAACGCGCGGAGCTGGTCGACCATGGAGTTGACGACCTCGCCGATGCGCTGGAACTCGCCCTTCATCGGGCGGCCCTCGATCGACAGCGCCATTTTCTGGGTGAGGTCGCCCTGGGCGGCGGCGGAGATGACCCTGGCGACCTCGCCGGTGGGCCGGGCCAGGTCGTCGATCAGCGAATTGATCGCCTCGACTGAGGTCGCCCAGGTGCCGGTGGGGTTGCCGAGCTGGACGCGCACGGTCATGCGGCCCTCCTGCCCGACCACCTTGGCGACCCGCGCCAGCTCGCGGCTGAAGCGGGTGTTCTGGTCGAGCAGCTCGTTGTAGGCGCGGGCGACCTCGCCGGCGAGACCCGACCTGCGGGTGTCGAGCCGGGTCGCCTCGCCCGCCCTGGCGGCGGTCAGCGCGACCAGCAGGTCCTGGAGGAACCGCTCGGTGCCCTGGTCGCTCCTGGAGTCGCCCGCGTGGTCCAGCCGCGCCCCGGCGGCGGTTGTCGGCTGCCTGGACGCGCTCATCGCCTGCTCCAAGGCGAACAGCAGAGCAGACACGCGAGGGCCAGCTCCATGACACCCCTCTCTGTCACGAGCCAGCCCCTGTTGCTTGCTGGCCATAGTCTACGGCGTCCTGGACAGCGCCTCCAAGGCGGATCGCGCCCTGGGTCCCGACAAGGCGACCAATCGCCTCTTCATCCGCTGGTCAGGACGTGTTTTGGACTCCAGCCCCCAGGGTAAGACGCTGCCTGTCGAGCGGGTTCCGCCAGCCCCCATCCGCCCGGCCCGGCGGCGCCAACGGCCTCGTCGCCGCCAGTCAGATCGGCAGTTCGCCGGTCAATTCGTGCTGCCCGCTCGTGGCAGGAACACGGGTTTTCAACCTCGCAGCCTGGGCCCTAGCCCTGCCGCGCGGAAATTTCCGACGCCTTGGCTCACGCTTGTGAGCCGCAATTGTCCCAGAGATTGAACCGAATGGTCCGGGACGATTGACCGACGGGTTCAATCCACGATCCGACCTGGTCATTGGCATCCCCATGGCTGTTCGAGGCGAAATCGAGTTGCTAATGTCGGCGTGATTCGCCTAGCCACGGGCAGAGCAAAGCGGGAAGGGGAATGCCAATGCGAAGAGCCGCTCCCAGGATGGCGGCGTTCGGCGCCCTGGCTGGCGCGCTGATGTTGATGGGCGGCCCCGCGCTCGCCTCGACCGGGACCGGGGCGCAGAACCCGGCGCTCACCGTCACCCTCACCGTGGGGACCTTTGGTGTTGAGGTCGAGTACGTCGACGACCACGGTCAGCGGGCACGCAGCCACAGCGACGCCTGGGTGGGTTGCATGGTCCGGTCGACCCCGGCCAGCAGCTCAGCGCTGAGCGCATCTGCTGGCGCTCCACGCCACGGGAGGCCCGGAACCGCAGCAGCACGCAGACCCCCGCGGCCGGCAGGCTGGCCCAGTGCAACAGCACGCCGATCACCGCGACCACGCCGGCCACCCTGCCCGCCAGGCCCGCCAGCCCCAGCGGGTTGTCGATCTGGAGGCCCGTCGGCAGGTGATCCAGTGGTCCCGGGGCCAGGCTGCCGCCCACCACGGCCATGGCGACACCGGTCACACTGGTGGCCACCACCACCCGCCAGCGGCAGGGAGCGATGGTCGCGGATCAACTGCTCGATCCACGGGTTCCAGGGGATACTCCATGACCAGGCCAGGCCGGTGGCCGCGTACAGCCAGCCGGTCGGGTTGGCCGGCAGGCGCAGCGTGATGACCAGCCCGATGGTCGCAGAGCCGAGCGCAAAGGCCAGCGCGAAGACGGCCCCCTCGACCAGCACCCCGAGCGTGAGCGGGCGGGTCAGGGCCAGGGTGACCGCCAGGCCGCCGGCGCAGCAGCCGAAGGTCGCCAGCCACAACGACCAGGCCAGCGCGGTCTTGCTTCGAGGCTGCACCGTCTTTGTCTCATCCTCGGCGGCAGTCGGGCGTGGAACCACGTGACTTTGGCGCATCGACGATACGGCAACGTTACGGCCCCGACAGCCGTCGCATCGTCGGCGCCGGGTCGTGCGCAAGCGGCCATGTCGGGGTGCCGTCAAGCCGAGACCCGAGACTGCGATGACAACCGACGCCCCAGACGAACCCCGCCAGCGCAGACGAGGTCGGACGTCGGCGACCCTGTCGGCCTCGCTGGACGGGCAGCGGTCGTCCGTCGCGGACGCCCCATCACGCTCGTCTGATCGGCCACCTGCCCGCCGGAGCGCCGCCGCCCGCGGGCAGGTGGTGCTCCGGCAGGCGGGCGGGCGAGCTACGATCCGGGCATGGAACGCGCGCTCTCCTATTGGCGGGACAGCCTGCCGGCGCCGCCACGCCGCCCGCCGCTGGCCGGCGACCTGGAGGTCGACGTCGCGATCGTCGGCGCCGGCTACACCGGGCTCTGGACCGCCTACTACCTGGCCTCCAGCGACCCGGGCCTGCGCGTGGCCGTGTTGGAGCGGGAGGTCGCCGGCTTCGGCGCCTCGGGGCGCAATGGCGGCTGGTGCTCGGCGCTGTTCCCGGCCAGCACCACCAAGCTCGCCCGCATGTCAGGACGCGACGCCGCCATCGCGATGCAGCGCGCCATGCGGGCAACGGTCGACGAGGTCGCCAGCGTGGTCCAGGCGGAGGGCATCGACTGCCACTGGGCCAAGGGCGGCACGGTGGTGGTGGCCCGCTCGCCGCTGCAGCTCGCCAGGGCCGAGGAGGAGGTGTCCGAGGCCCGCTCGTTCGGCTTCGGCGAGGAGGACCTGCGCCTGCTCGGCGCCGGGGAGGCCCAGGGCCTGCTCGGCGCGACCGGCGTGCTCGGCGGGACCTGGACCCCCCACTGCGCCGCGATCCACCCACTGCTGCTGGCGCGCGGCCTGGCCGGGGCCGTCGAGCGGCTGGGCGTCGAGCTGTTCGAGGGCACGGCGGTGACCTCGATCGAGCCACGCCTGGCGCGTACGGCCAACGGATTGGTCCGTGCCAGGCACGTGGTCCGCGCCACCGAGGGGTACAGCCCCGCCCTTCCCGGCCTGCGGCGGGCGATCGCGCCGGTGTTCTCGCTGATGATCGCCACCGAGCCGCTGTCGGAGGAGCAGTGGGCGGCGGTCGGCCTGGCGCGCCGGGAGACCTTCTCCGACCACCGCAACGTGATCATCTACGGCCAGCGGACCGCCGACGGCCGGCTGGCGTTCGGCGGCCGCGGCGCGCCGTACCACTTCGGCTCCAGGGTCAGGCCGCGGTTCGACCGCGAGCCGGCGGTGTTCGCCAAGCTCCGGCGCGTCCTGGTGGAGCTGTTCCCGGTGCTGGAGGGCGTCCGCGTCACCCACACCTGGGGCGGCCCGCTGGGGGTCCCGCGCGACTGGTGCGCCTCGGTCGGGCTGGACCGCTCCACCGGGCTGGCCTGGGGTGGCGGCTACGTCGGCGATGGCGTCGGCACCAGCAACCTGGCCGGGCGCACGCTCGCCGACCTGATCGCCGGGCGCGACAGCGAGCTGGTCCGGCTGCCCTGGGTGGGCCATCGCTCGCGCCCGTGGGAGCCGGAGCCGCTGCGCTGGCTCGGGGTCAACGGAGCGCTCCGGCTCGCCCTCTGGGCGGACCGCTCCGAGGCGCGCACCGGCCGCCCCTCGCGCGCGGCGGCCGCGCTTGGACGCTTGATCGACAGCTGACCGGCGCCGCGCCGCTCCGGGTGCGGGGCGACCGCGGGCAACCGCGGGGAACCGCGCGCCTCAGCCGGCGGCCAGGGGAATCACGAGCAGGAGCGTGGGCAGCGCGATCAGCGTGAAGGCCGTGAGATATGCGGCCAGCGGCAGCCATGCCGGCAGCGGCGCTGGAGGGTCGACCAGGCGGCGGACACGGGCCAGCAGCGGGCCCTGGGTGGCGCTCAGCGCGCCGGCGGGGGCGACCCCGGCGGCGGAGATGGCCACCTCGACCAGGGCGGTGGCCAGCACCCGGCGCTGGTGGCTGCGGCAGGCGCGGTCGTCGGCGAGCATCTCGATCAGCATCGACACGGCCTGGTGCGCCCTGGCGACCCAGGGGACCCAGGGGAGCGCCGAGTACAGCGCACGGAACGGCAGCACCACCAGGTCGTGGCGGGCGCGGGTGTGGGCGTTCTCGTGCGCGAGCACGGCGGCGATCTGCTGGTCGTCCAGCAGGTGCAGGGTGCCAGCGGTCAGCACCACCCGCGGCCGCAACAGGCCGGGCAGGCAGTAGGCCATCGCGGCGGGGTGGTCCAGCACCCTGGCGTGCCGCGACGGCGGGTAGGGCCGCGCCACCAGATCGATCAGCCGGCGCTGCCGGGCGCGGCAGCGCAGCGTGCGGATGGTGGCCACGACCAGACCGCCGGCCAGGCGGCCCGTGAGCGCGAACGCCCAGACCAGACCGGCAACGTTCAAGACGCCGAGCCCGGCCAGCGGGTGGCCCGCCAGTGTCTGGCTGGCGAGCCGGTCGAGGCCGGGCAGCAGGTGCGAGTGGAGCGGCAGGACGGCGAGAGCGAGACCGGCGCCGATGCCGGCCAGCCCGCTGGCGAGGCCGATCGCCTGCCACAGGACCAGACCGGCCGCGGGCGCCCGCTGGGGCCAGGTCGCGCGCGCGAGCAGGGCCGGGATCGGACAGGCCAGGATCCCGGCGAGCGCGCTCAGCCCCAGCACCGTGGTCACGGACCGCTCTCCTGCCTGTCGGGCGGGACCCCGCCCACCGGGGCACCCCCTTGGGGTTCCCCGGATCCCTCCTGGTCAACCGGGGCACCCCCTTGGGGTTCCCCGGACCCCTCCGCCAACGCGCGGCGCAGCACCTCGGCCTCCTCGGGCGACACCGCGTCCACGAAGCGCACCAGGGCGGCGTCGCGGTCGCTGGCGCGGCCGAGCGCCTCGAGCATCAGCCTGGCGGCGTAGGCCTCGCGGGTGGCGATGGGACCGTACCGGTGAGCGCGGCGCTCACGGAGCCGCCGCACCAGCCGCTTGCGCTCGAGCCGGTCCAGCACCGTCAGCACGGTCGTGTAGGCGAGCGGCCGGGTGGCGCCGAGCCGGTCGGACACCTGCCGCGCGGTGGCCGTGCGGGGCGCCGCGCTCCCCCTTTGGTCGGTCGTCGCGGCGGTCATGTCCCAGTCGGCGGTCAGATCCCAGAGCGTCTCCATCACCGCGCGCTCGAGCTCCCCAAGCCGAGCGACGGGCACGCTGTTCTCGTGTGTGACCATGAGCTGGATTCTAGCCGACCAACTTCTACATGTGGTAGAACTTCTACGTGATGTAGAAGCCGGCGCCGCCGCCGGGAAGGGTGGCGGCACGGCCAGGCCAGGCAAGGAAGTCGGTCACACCATGTACGACCTGCTGCTCGACGAGCCAGCCGTCCCCGCTGATTTCTGGTCGTGGCGGCTGTGGGCCGCCTGCCGGCAGGCCGACCGCGACCTGTTCTTCTCGCCCGACGGCGAGCGCGGCTCGGCCAAGCGCCGGCGGGAGCGGGCCGCCAAGGCGATCTGCGCCACCTGTCTGGTGCGCGAGAGCTGCGCCGCCTACGCGGTCAGCAGCCACGAGCGCTATGGCGTCTGGGGCGGCCTCTCCGAGCACGAGCGCGAGTTGATCTGGCGCGACGAGGAGACCCGGGCCGCCTCGTAACGCCCGTCGGGACGCCCCGCACCGGGACGTCCGACGCCCTCCGGTTCGATCGGCTACGCGATGTCACGGTGCCGTAGCCCGGCCATGCCTCCAAGCGCCAGCACGCCGGTCGCCGCGACCAGCGCGAGCAGGGGCGCCAGGCGCGGGTCGTCGACCGGGAACCGCGGCGCGTGCCGGAACGGCGACAGGTCGAGCACCCAGTCCGGCAGCTTCAGGGCATCGCCGAGCTCGCCGAGCAGCAGGTAGGCCGCGAACACTCCCCAGGCGACCGAGACCAGCCGCGGCAACAGGCCGGCCAGCGCGAACGTCAGGCCGCCGAGCACCCAGACCGCCGGGACCTGCGCGAGCGAGGCCTCCAGCAGCCTGGGGAGCTGGCCGCCGAGATCGCCGGTCCGCAGGCCGTGCACCAAGCCGAGGCCCAGGCCGCCGGCCAGCATGATCACCAGCGTCCCGAGCGCCGCGCAGGCCAGGTGGGGCCCGGCCCAACGCCAGCGGCTGACCGAGGTGGCCAGTACGGGCTCCGCCCGCAGCGCCGTCTCCTCGGCGCGGATGCGGAGTACCGCCTGGATTACGTAGCCCGCCGCCATCAGCGCCAGTAGGCCCAGGATCGAGGCCAGGAACGAATCGACCAGGTCGCCGGACGAGCCCAGCCGGCGCAGGGCGTCGGCGAACTGCTGGTTGTTCGCGAAGACGTCGGAGACGTCCTTGGCGATCAAACCGGTGACCAGCCCGAGAGCCAGGAAGCTCCCGGCCCAGCCGAGCATGGCGCCCCGCTGGATCCGCCAGGCGAGCCCGAGCGGGCTGCCCAGGCTGGCCGCCGCCGACGCCGGGCCCGGCCGCGAAGGCAGCAGCCCCATCCCGAGGTCCCGCCTGGAGACCAGCGCGAAGGCGATCGACGCCAGGACGGCGATGGCGGCCACCGGCAGTGCCAAGGCCCACCAGCGCTCGTCCCCGAACGCCCGCACGGCCTGCGACCACCCCAGCGGCGAGAGCCATGAGAGCGTGCCGCTTCCCGCGTCGCCGGCCGCGCGGACCACGAAGCCGAGGCCGAGGAGCGCCCCGGCGACCCCCGCGGCCGCGCGACCGGTCGAGGCGATCTGCGCGGTCACCGCCGCGATGGCGCCGAACACGCACCCGTTGGCGGCGATGCCCAGGGCCAGCGCAACCGAGCTGCCGGCGTCCAGTCCGAGGCCGACCATGCCGAGCACGACCAGCAGCGCGGCCGCCAGGTTGGCGATGCCGACCACCAGCAGCGCCGAGGCGACGCCCGCGTAGCGGCCGACGACGGTGGCGCCGAGCAGCTCGGCGCGACCGGCCTCCTCGTCGCCGCGGGTGTGGCGCACGACCAGCAGCAGGCTCATCAGGCCCGCGAACAGGACCCCGCCGCCGGCGCAGCGCCAGGCCGTGAACCCTCCGGTCGAGGCGTCGTAGACGGCGCCGTAGAGCGCCTTGAAGGCGCCGTTGCTGGCGATGTCCGCCGCGAACTTGGCTCGCTCCGCCGCGGTCTTGTAGAGCTGGTCGAAGCTGGAGGCGGTGGCGACGACGAACAACATGATGCCCACAGCCCATAGGGGGATCTGCAGCCGGTCCCTTCGCAGCGCCAGCCGCAGCAGGCCACCGGTCCCGGTCAGCGCCTTCATTGGTGGGCCTCCTGCACCGCCGGGGCCTCCTGCGCCGCCGGGGCTTCCTTGGGCGCGGCCGCGCCGGAGCTTTCCTCGGTGATCCGATCCCCGTAGTGGCGTAGGAACAGCTCCTCGAGGGTCGGCGGCTGGCTGGTCAGGCTATGGATTCCCGCCTCCGCCAGGCGACGGAAGAAGGGGTCGAGCTGGGCGGTGTCCACCTGGCAGTGGATGCGCGTGCCGTTGCGGTGGATCTCGTGGACGCCGGCCAGGTCCGAGAGGTCGGGCAGCGGCCGGGCGGTCTCGGCGGTCACCGAGGTGCGGGTGAGGTGACGGAGCTCGGCCAGCGTCCCGCTCTCGACGTTGCGGCCGTTGCGGATGATGCTGACCCGGTCGCACAGCGCCTCGACCTCCGCGAGGATGTGGCTCGACAGCAGCACGGAGCGGCCGGCGTGCCTGGCCTCCTCGACGGTCTCGCGGAAGACCGCCTCCATGAGGGGGTCGAGGCCTGCCGTGGGCTCGTCGAGCAGCAGCAGCTCGACGTCGGCGGCCAGCGCGGCGACCAGCGCAACCTTCTGCCGGTTGCCCTTGGAGTAGTCCCGCCCCTTCTTGGTGGGGTCGAGGTCGAACCGCTCCAGCAACTCGGCGCGGCGCTTGCGGTCGAGGCCGCCGCGGAGCCGGCCGAGCAGGTCGATGATCTCGCCGCCGGTCAGGGTCGGCCAGAGGACCACGTCGCCCGGCACGTAGGCCAGCCGGCGGTGCAGGGCGACGGCGTCGCGCCAGGGATCGCCGCCGAGCAGGTCGGCGCTTCCGGCGTCGGCCCGCAGCAGGCCGAGCAGGACGCGGATGGTGGTGGACTTCCCAGCCCCGTTGGGTCCCAGGAAGCCATGGACTTCGCCGGCCCGGACGACCAGATCCAGACCGTCCAGCGCGCGGGTCCGGCCAAAGCTCTTGGTCAAGCCGGACACTGTGATGACGGTTTCCATGGGCCGGAGCCTACACTCGTTTCACAGAGTTGTGAATACTGATTATCCTGTGAATGCTTGTTAAACTGTGAAACCAGTCTCGGACAGCGACCAGGGGGAGGCAGCATGGCCGACCGCACGCGAGGCCAGCGTGACGAGGAGGGCGTCCGCCGGTTCGTCGAGCACCTCGCGATGATGCTCGCGGAATGGGGGTTCCCGAGGATGCCGGCGCGGGTGCTCGGGTCGATGATGACCGCCGACGAGGATTCGCTCACCGCCGCCGACCTCGCCGAGCGGCTCGGCGTGAGCGCCGCCGCGATCTCAGGCGCGGTGCGCTACCTGAACCACATCGGGATGATCTCCAGGGAGCCGGTCCATGGTTCGCGGCGCGACCGCTACCGGCTGCCGCAGAACCCCTGGTATCAGACCAGCCTCCTCGAGGCGGGGCTCCTCAAGGCGCTCGCCGACCTCGCCGACGAGGCGGTGACCTCCCTGGGGAGCGCGGCCACGCCGTCCGGGTCGCGGGTCGCCGAGATGCGCGACTTCTTTCGCTTCTTCGAGAGCGAGCTGCCGAACATGCTCGACAGGTGGCGTGCCCTGCGGTCGTCGCCTCCGGCCGCCGCCCGCTCCGCGCGGGCGCGGTCGTAGTCGGCCACCACCATCTGCTCGACGAAGTCCCGCCGCGTGGCGATCCGCACGATCGCCGAGCCCACCCGCCCGCACCGGCGAGCGCGACGCGCATATGGGATCCTCCCTCCCGTGGACCGGGTCATGATGCGTTGCTTCCCTTGCCGTTGGCCAGTGCCGCAGACCCGACGATGACCGCCCGAGAGGAGGAACGCGCCGATGTCACCGAGCAGCGCCGGCAGCCCGGGCGACCCGCCCGTGCTGGACCGCGTCAACAAGGACATCGTCGAGCAGTTGCAGCAGGACGGCCGCCGCTCCTACGCCACCCTTGCCAAGGCGGTCGGCCTCTCGGAGCCGGCCGTGCGCCAGCGGGTCCAGAAGCTGCTCGACACCGGCATGATGCAGATCGTGGCGGTCACCGACCCGCTGATGCTGGGGTTCGCCCGCCAGGCGATGATCGGCATCCGCGCCGACGGCGACCTGCGCGCGATCGCCGACCAGCTCGCCGCGCTCGACGAGATCGACTACGTGGTGATCTGCACCGGCTCGTTCGACCTGCTGATCGAGCTGGTGGTGTCGGACGACGAGCAGCTCCTGGACATCCTGAACGACGCCGTCCGCTCCATCCCGGGCGTCCGCGACACCGAGGTGTTCGTCTACCTGAAGCTCGTCAAGCAGACCTATACCTGGGGGACGCGATGACCACCCGCCCGGCCCTGCCCGAAGCGGGCGACGCCGCGCTGCACGTGCTCTTCGAGGGCTACGTCGGCGGCAGGGTCGCCAGCACGGTGGTGCTGGTGACCGACGGCGACTCCAGGATCGTCGTCGATCCGGGGATGGTGCCGGGGCAGCGGGCCATCCTGGACCCGTTGGCGCGGCACGGCGTCGACCCGGGCGAGGTCACCGACGTCGTCTTCTCGCACCACCACCCTGACCACACCCTCAACGCCGGGCTGTTCCCTCGCGCCCGCTTCCACGACCACTGGGCCGTCTACCAGGACGACCGCTGGGACAGCCGCCCGGCGGAGAGTGCTTGGCTCAGCCCGTCGGTGCGCCTCATCGAGACACCGGGGCACTCGCCGCAGGACATCACCACGCTGGTCTCCACCGGCAATGGGATCGTGGCCTGCACGCACCTGTGGTGGTCGTCGGGCGGGCCGGCCGACGATCCCTACGCGCCCGACCGCGAGCTGCT
>Ga0070698_100009603_pt1 | contig 10350 bp, 5 predicted proteins | sample KBSK1502metaG_FD_65477 | JGI IMG/M metagenome (GOLD analysis project Ga0070698, IMG submission 65477) | Corn, switchgrass and miscanthus rhizosphere microbial communities from Kellogg Biological Station, Michigan, USA - KBS K1-50-2 metaG | ecosystem: Host-associated > Plants > Roots >... | reverse complement strand
GGCCGGGCCAGCGCGGTCATGTCCCAGTCGACCAGGCACAATCCGGCCCGCGTGCGCAGCAGATTGCCGGGGTGGGGCTCGCCGTGCGTGATGACACAGGGCCCGCCAGCCTCCCGGAACCGGTCGAGCAGGCCGTCGAATCGCGCGAAGGCCTGCCGCAGCGGTCGTTCGTACCGGGCCAGAAGATCACGGCCCGGCTCCGCGTACGGACCGCCAGTCCAGGGGACGTCCAGGCTGGCCAGGGCCTGGTCGATGGCCTGGCGGGCGGTCAGCTGCAGTGGCTGGCTGGGCACCTGGATGCCGTGAGGGATTGCGGTATGCAGCCTGGCCAGCAGGTCGATGCTCGCGGCCCGGTCGCCGTCGCCGATCGGATCCTGGAAACGACGAGGCACGGCGTCGAGGTACGGAAACAGCGTCAGGGCATGCTGGCTGCCCAGAATGCCGATGACCTGACCAGCCCTCGTCGGCACTGGAGCGACGACGAACTCGAGCCCGGCTTCGGTGGCGAGCCAGGCCGCTGTCTGCATGGCCGCCGGCAAGTCGGCCACCCACGGCGCGGCCAGGTCGCTGACGGTCACGAACCATCGCGAGCCCGTCTGGTCGACCGCGAGCCAGTGGTACCCGCCGAACCCGACCGGCAGGTAGGACATGTCTCGCACCGTAAGAGTCCACTGGCCAGCCAGCGCGGCGGCGACATCGCCGTCGCGTATACCCGCCGGGCGCTCGCGCACAGGGCCGAGGCTAGGCCGCCGGGCGGGCCGGCAGCAACGAGTTATCGCGACTCACAATCCTGAACTGTCTTGCACGGAGCAGGTCAGCCCGGGGCGCGAATTCGCTGGACGTCGGTGCTAGCTCTCGGGGCTATTGCCCGGCGGCTGAGACTGGTCCGCAGCTGCCGAATCATCCAAGGCAGCCCGCACCTCATCCTGCTCCTGCACCGAGAGATCTGAGCGGATCAGCTCCACGCCCTGTCCCTCGAACGCCTTGGCGAAGGCATCGACCGCCGTTTCGGAGGTCAACAGGATGAGCACCGAGGTCCCCGGGGTCATGTCACCCCTGGCCGATTGGACCATCGAGCTATCGATGCCGGAATGCTTGAGCTTGTGAACGAGCGACGAAACCTTGCTGCCCTCCTCTGTCACGTGCTCGCGTATCGTGGGCTCCGCGGCGTACTGCGGCCAGCGGAGAACAGTGGTGTCTTGCACCTCGACAAGCTTCGCGGACTCTAGGGGCCACGTAAAGGATCTGGCGCGCCCTGGTGATGCGCCTCATCCTGCCGTGGGTGAAAGCACTCCCTTATCCGAGGGTGGCAACGAGAACGGCCTTGATCGTATGCAGGCGGTTCTCGGCCTGATCGAAGACGATAGCGGCGGGCGACTGGAACACCTCATCGGTCACTTCGAGGCCGTCGGTCATCCCGGTGTGCTCCATGATCTCGCGCCCCACCACGGTATTCTTGTCGTGGTAAGCGGGCAGGCAGTGCATGAACTTGACCGCCGGATTCTGCGCCTTGCTCATCAGGTCGGAATTGACCTGATAGGGGGCAAGCACCCGGACCCGCTCGGCCCAGACGTCCTTGGCCTCCCCCATCGAGACCCACACGTCGGTGTGGATGAAGTCGGCGCCGGCCACCGCGGCGGCAGGGTCCTCGGTGATCGTGATGGTGGCCCGGGTCCGCCCGGCGATGTCCCGGGCCAGGCCGGCGACGTCCTTGGGCGGGTGCAGCTCGGCCGGGCCGGCCAGCCGGACGTCGGCGCCCATCAGCGCGCCCATGACCAGCAGGGACCGGCCCATGTTGAACCGGCAGTCCCCGACGAACGCGTAGACCAGCTTGTCGTAGGGCTTGTGGCTGGACTCGTGCATGGTCAAGAAGTCGGCCAGCATCTGGGTGGGGTGCCATTCGTCGGTCAGCCCGTTGTACACCGGCACCCCGGCGTGCGCGGCCAGCTCCTCCACGTCGGATTGGCTGTTGCCGCGGAACTCGATGCCGTCGTACATCCGGCCCAGCACCGCGGCGGTGTCGGCGATGGACTCCTTGTGGCCCAGCTGGGAGCCCGAGGGGTCCAGGTAGGTGACGTGCGCGCCCTGATCGTAGGCGCCGACCTCGAACGCGGACCGGGTCCGGGTCGAGGTCTTGGCGAAGATCAGCGCGATCTCCTTGCTCGCCAGGTGCCGGGTTTCGGTGCCGGCATACTTGGCGGTCTTCAGCGACTCGGACAGCCGCAGCAGGTAGCGCAGCTCAGCCGGGGTGAAGTCGATCTCCTTCAGGAACGAGCGGTTGTGCAGGTTATACGACATGGCCTGTCCTCTCCGGTTCAGAAGGCGGGTTCGCGGTCGATGGGGCAGGTCATGCAGTGGCCGCCGCCGCGGCCCTTGCCCAGCTCGAACCCGGCGACGGTGATCACCTCGATGCCCTGTTTGCGCAGCGCGGTGTTCGTGCCGGTGTTCCGCTCGTAGGCGACGACCACGCCGGGCTCCAGGGCGACCACGTTGTTGCCGTCGTCCCACTGCTCCCGCTCGGCCTCGAAGGAGTCCCCGCCGGTCTCCACCACCCGCATCTTGCCCACACCCAGCGCCTTGGCCATCAGCTCGGGCAGCGTGCCGTCCTGCTCCTCGGTCACTAGGTCCTCTGCCGACTCGCCGGGCCGGATCGCCCAGGTCCGCGCCCCGTAGACCACCTGAGGGAACAGCGTGACCAGATCGCGGTCGCACATGGTGATGACCGTGTCCAGGTGCATGTAGGACCGCGACGCGGGCAGGTGCACGGCCAGCACCTGCTTCGCCGATCCGGCCCTGAACAGCGACCGGGCGATCCACATCACCGCTTGCGGCGTGGTCCGCTCGCCCATGCCGATCATCACCGTGCCGTTCCCGATCGGCTGCACGTCTCCGCCCTCGACATGGCAGCGGCCCCAGTCCTCCTCGGTCCCGCCCAGCCAGATGGGGAACTCCTCGGCCGTGAACATCGGGTGGAAGCGGTAGATCGTCTCCATGATCATGGTCTCCGGCTGCCGGGCCGGCTTGGTCATCGGGTTGATCGTCACCCCGTTAAAGATCCAGCACGAGCAGTCCCGCTGGAACAAGAAGTTCGGCAGCGGCGGCAGCAGCATCGACGTCGGATCCGCCATCTCCCAGGCCAGCCCCGCGTCCTGCGCCACATCGGCCCGGGTGATCCCGCCGATCAAGAACTCGGCCAGCACCGCTGGCTCGGCCGACCCGACCCACTCCCGGGCCACCTTCGAGGCGTTGACCCCCACCTGCCGCTCACTCAGGATGTGCCCGCACACCCACTCCCGGGCCTCGGGCTGGGCCAGCGCCTCGGCCAGCAGCGTCTCGGCCTCGAACACCTCCACCCCGCGGTCGCGCATCGCCTCGGCGAACATGTCATGCTCGGCCTTGGCCCGCGCCACCCACAGCACGTCATCGAACAGCAGCTCCGCCGCGTTCGATGGGGTCAGCCGCGTGTGCTCCAGCCCAGGCCGGTGCACCATCACCCGGTGCAGCCTGCCCACCTCCGAATACACCCCGAACGGCATATCGATCACCTCGTTTCGTTCTGACCGGATGCGGTACGTCGCCGCACGGCCTTCTGGATTTCAGACATGACGACGATGGACAGCGCCACGGCCAGGCAGATCAGCCATTGCCGGACGTCGAGGCTGGTGGTCTTGAGGAAGGACTGGAGCGGGCTGAAGACGGTGGTCAGCAGCAGGGTCACGATGGACACGCCGGTGGCGATGAGGAACTTGGCGTCGGCGAACGTATCCAGGCTGAACACCGTCCGGCGCTCGTCCCTGGTGGCGATGGAGAAGAACAAGGCATAGAGCGAGAACGTGACGACGCCCATGGTGTGCGCGATCTCCCGCGTGTGCGCCTGCTCGGCCCAGCTGATGACACCGAGGGTGCCTATCCCCATCACCAGCCCGACAGAGATGAGCCAGGCGAACCGGCCCCTGGTCAAGATGGGCTCCTCGGGCGCGCGAGGCCGGCGTTCCATCAGGCCCGCGGCGGGCGTGCCGTAGCCCAGCCCGATCGCCTGGAAGAGCAGGGTCGTGAAGTTGATCCACAGAGTCTGCAGCGGCAGGAACGGAACTCCCCCGGCGATGTTGAAGATGCTGGCGCCGAGGAAGGAGACGATAAAGCCGAACAGGCAGCCCATCTGGAAGCGGACGTACTTGACCAGGTTGTCGTACAGCCCGCGGCCCAGTTCCACGGCCTTGACGATGGTGGAGAAATTGTCGTCGGTCAGTACCATCACCGCGGCTTCCTTGGTCACCTCGGTGCCGGTGATCCCCATCGCGATCCCGATGTCGGCCCGCTTCAGCGCCGGCGCGTCGTTGACCCCGTCGCCGGTCATCGCCACGATGTGCCCCTGGCGCTTGAGCATGTCGACGAGCCTGACCTTGTGCTCGGGCGTCACCCGGGCGATCACCCCGATGTCGTCGACCTTGTTCAGGACCTCGTCGTCGGTCATCGCCCCGAATTCGGCGCCGGTGATCACCTCGCCGTCGATGCCGAGCTGGCGGGCGATGGCCGCGGCGGTCACGGCGTGGTCGCCGGTGATCATCCGGACCTTGACGCCGGCCTTCCTGGCGGTGGCGATGGACGCCTTGGCGGCCGGCCGCGGCGGGTCGACGATGCCGACCAGGGCGAGCAGCTCAAGACCGGTCACCAGCGGGAGCAGGTCGGCGCGCGGATCGAACGCGGCCGGGTCGAAGTCCTTGCGCGCGGTGGCCAGCACCCGCAGGCCCTGCTCGCCCAGCCGCTGGTTTTCGGCCAGGTAAAGCTCCCGGGCCCGGCCGTCGGCCGGCACCGGCCCGGCATCGGCGTCAAAGACTGTCCCGGCGTGCGCCAGCAACTGGTCCGGGGCGCCCTTGACGTAGCAGCGGATCACGGTGTGCCCGGACGCGTCGGTCATCGTGTGGAACGTGGCCATCAGCTTGTAGGCCGCGTCGAACGGCAGCTCGGCGATCCGCGGGTACCGCTCCCTCGTCGAGACCGCGTCGATGCCGCCCTTGGCGGCCAGCACCACCAGCGCGCCCTCGGTCGGGTCCCCGACCAGCTCGCCGTCCCTGACCACCGCGTCCGACGCCAGCACCATCGGCAGCAGGAACTCATCCAGCGGGACCTCGGCCTCCCCCGCGACCCGGGTGATCTGGCCGTCGGCCGAATAGCCCTTCCCCTCGATGGCGTACCGGCGGCCCACGACCGCCATCTGGACCGCGGTCATCTGGTTCAGCGTCAGCGTCCCGGTCTTATCCGAGTTGATCGCCGAGGTCGAGCCGAGCGTCTCCGTCGACTGCAGCCGCTTCATGATCGCGCCGACTCGGGCCAGCGCCTGCGTGCCCGCGGCCAGGATCGCGGTGACCACCGCGGGCAGGTTCTCCGGGATGGCGCCGACCGCGAAGGCGACCGCGGCGGTGAAAACGACGGTGAACGTGTCGCCACGAGCCAGGTTCAGGACCATCGATACGATCAGCGCCACTCCCGCGATCCACAGGATCTGGCGGGTGAGTTTGTCGAGCTGGCGGGTGAGCGGGGTCTTGACCGCCTGCTCTGCCTGCAGCATCCCGGAGATGTGGCCCACCTCGGTCGCCATCCCGGTCGCGGTGACCACGAACTCGCCGGAACCGCGGGTGACGTTGGTGTTCATGTAGACCATGTCGGTCCGGTCGCCCAGCGGCGTGCTGGTGCCCTCGACGGGCTCTTTGTCCTTGGCGACCGGAAGGCTCTCCCCGGTCAGCGCGGACTCCGCGACCTCCAGCGTCGCCGCCCGCAGCAGCCGCCCGTCGGCGGGCACGATGTCGCCGGCCTCGATCGAGACGATATCGCCGGGAACGAGCTGCTCGGCCGGGATCTCCCTCAGCTGTCCGTCCCGCCTGACCTTGGCCTTGATGATCATCATCTGCTGCAGGGCGGCCACGGCCGCTGCGGCCTTCCCCTCCTGTTGCAGGCCGAGCACCGCGTTGAACAGCGTCAGCAGGATCAGGACGATGCCGGTCTCCCACTCTTGCAGGCCGAGGCTCACCAGGCCGGCCGCCAGCAGGACAATCTGCATCAGGTCGGTGTACTGGCGGATGAATGCACGCCACCTGGGCTCGGCCTTCCCGGTGTCGAACGTGTTGGGCCCGAACCGTTCGGCCCGCGACGCGGCCTCGGCCGAGCTCAGGCCGCGCGGCCCGTCCACTTTCTCCGCGTGCAGCACCTGGTCGGCCCGCAGCGTGTGCCACACCGGCGCGTCTTCGCCTGGCGCCAGAGCAGGCACGGGCGCTGCAGCAGGAACGGTCACCTGTCCTCCCCGGGCATCAGCGGTAGGGCGGCACGGGGCCGGGCGGGGTCGAAGCGCTCCGGGTCAGCGCCGGGCCATCCTGCTTGCTGATACGTCACCATGACTGCGCAGAACAGCGTCACCTCGTCGTTGGCATCGTCCGGCTCCGCGCTGGGCCCGATGTTGGCCATCATCATGTGACCGCCGTAGCCGTAACGCGGGCCGGCCTTCAGCAGGCCGCGCATTATGCCGCCGCCGCTGTTGAGATCGGCTAGCCAGTCGATCACGAACGGGCGCAGGTTCACCCCGGCGATCACGGACGGATCTTTCTGTTGAGCGTCACGACAATGTTCAGCAGCAGTCTTCACCCTGCCATGCTTGGCGGTCTTCTCTGGCCGCGAGCATGGCGACGGTGAGTCCGATGATGCGGTCGAGCCACCACCAGCTGAATAGGGCGTTGGCGGCGAGCCCGGCGAGTACGGCTGCGGCGAGGCAGGCGCAGAGCAGGTTCTGGGTCCCTTCCCCGGCGGTGGCGGCCGAGCCGAGCTGGCTGCCGACGCATGTTTGGCCCGGCCGAGCGGCGGCATGATGAGCAGGCTGGCCGTGGTCACGACGATGCCCAGCACGGTGGTGCCGGGCCGGTGGGCGGTGATGAGGTCGCGGATGGACTCGGCGGCGAGATAGGGCGCGAGCAGCCAGAAGCTGACCGCGACGCCGCGTCGTGCCCGGCGTTCGGCGGTCTCGGGATGGGTGCGGGCACTGGTAATGCGCCAGATGACCATGATGCTCGCCAGTCCTTCGACGGCCGAGGACAGCGACCACCCGATGAGGGCGGCCGAGCCCGCGGCCAATCCGGCGTACAGGCCCGTGGCGCCTTCGAGGCTCATCCAGATGAGGCTGGCCCAGAACAGGAGCCGCGCGGCCCGTGCGGCCACCGTGTCACAGCTGGCCGGTGCATGCGGCGATATTCGGCGCGCATCCTCGCCCATTCCATGCGAACTGAACTCGTACCGGCACTCGATCGCATTTCCGTGGTGCGGCGAAGGCCTCTACGTCGGAGAACTGGTTGTCGCTGGCCTGGTGACCGGTGCTGACCGCAGCCACACAGCCGTCGGCGAACCATTGCTGGTCATGAACAAGCTTTCCCATATTCACCCGCCGGGTCTGGGTGGTAAGGCGGGCCGCGCTGTGCGATCGTTAGGTCACCAGGCGGGCGAGGGGTCTTGGCGCAGGGCCCTGGAGTGCAGGCGTGAGCAGGGCCCGGGGTGGGTGGTGATGGCCAAGGTCTATGTGTCGTCCACGATCGCCGACCTGAAGCGGGAACGGCGGGTCGTCATGGACTGGCTTGTCGCGGCAGGGCACCAGCCGGTCCATAGTTACCAGCCCAATAGCGACACGGTGCGCGACAGTTCTCTGGACGATGTGGACACCTGCGACCTGTATGTGCTGATCCTGGGGCACCGGCACGGGTTCCGGCCCGCAGCGGACAATCCGGAGGGCCTGTCGATCACCCACCTGGAGTTCCGGCGGGCCGGCCAGTCGGGTATCCCGCGAATCGCGTTGCTGCGCACCAGCATCCCGGACGTTAGCCTTTCCGACCTGGCAGATCCGCAGAAGCTGGCGCTGGTGTCGGCGTTCCGGGAGGAGGTCGCCCGCGAGGTCCGCCCGGCGGAGTTCAGCGATCGGCAAGGTTTGATCCAGGGGCTGAGCACCGGGGTGCAGGCCGAGCTGGCCAAGCTGGACTGGCCGCCCGCTGGCCAGGCCGCCGGTAGCCGGGCGGCAGGCCCGGTGTTGCGGCTGGCACCGCGGCCGACGTTCCTGGCGGGCCGGGAGGAACTGCTGGCGGCACTGGATGCCCGGCTGGCGGGCGGCGAGGATGAGGGGCCGCAGGTGGTGGCGCTGCATGGGCTGGGCGGCGCGGGCAAGACCAGCGTGGCGCTGGAGTACGCCCATCGTCAGCTGGGCGAGGTTGGGGTGGCCTGGCAGTTCGGTGCCGAGGACCCGGCGGTGCTGGCGGCTGGCTTCGGCGAGTTGGCCGCCCAGCTCGGCGCCGCCGATCGCGGGGACCCGGTGGCCTCGGTGCACGGGGTGCTGGCCGCCTTCCCGGCGCCGTGGCTGCTGGTGTTCGACAACGCGCCAGATCGTGCCTCGGTGGCCCGGTTCGTGCCGCCGGCCGGGCACGGCCGGGTGCTGGTCACCAGCCGGAACCAGATCTGGCCGCCTGGCCAGGCCCTGCAGGTGCCGGTGCTCGACCGGGAGATCGCCGGGGAGTTCCTGGTCAACCGTACGGGCGACCCGGACGGGCAGGCTGCGGCCGAGCTTGCCGGTGAGCTGGACGGGCTGCCGCTGGCGCTGGAGCAGGCCGCTGCATACGTTCAGGCCAGCACGGATAGCCTGGCCGGTTACCTGGCATCGTTCCGGCAGCGGCGCCCGGAGATGCTGGGCCGCGGGGAGCCGATCGGGTACTCCGAGACGGTGGCCACCACCTGGAGGCTGGCGTTTGAGGACTTGCAGCTGGCCGTGCCGGGCGCGGCCGGGCTGCTGCGGCTGCTGGCGTACTGCGCGCCCGAGGCGGTCCCGCTGCGCCTGCTCCTGCAGCACCGCCCCGGGCTGGAAGCCAAACTCGGCCCGGACATGGCGCCAGCGCTGATGCCGCTGCTGGACAATCGGCTGGCCGCCGGGGATGCGGTCGCTGCGCTGCGCCGGTATTCGCTGGTCACCCCGGCCGGGGACGGGCTGGTGTCGGTGCACCGGCTGGTGCAGGCCGTCACCATCGATCAGATGCCCGGCGATCTGGCCGGGCAATGGCGGCAGGCTGCCGCCGCGCTGATCGAGGCCGCGATACCTGCCGACACCAATCCGCCGAAGACCTGGCCCGTCTGCGCCGCGCTGCTGCCGCACGCCCGGGTGGCCCTTGCCGATCACAGCGACGGCGCGGCGCGGATCGCGAACTATCTCGGCGAGAGCGGCAGCTACGCCGCCGCACGCGACTTTGAGCGCAAGATCGCTGACGCGGTTGAGCGGGTCCTGGGCGCGGAGCACCCGGACACCCTGAGGGTCCGGCGCGACCTTGCCCGCTGGACCGGGGACGCGGGGGATTTTGCCGGGGCCCGCGACCAGTTCGCCGCGCTGCTGGCCGCCTGCGAGCGGGTCCTGGGCGCGGAGCATCCGGACACCCTGAGGGTCCGGGGCGGCCTCGCCGTCTGGACCGGGGCGGCGGGGGATTTTGCCGGGGCCAGGGACCAGTTCGCCGCGCTGCTGCCGGTCCGCGAGCGGGTCTCCGGCGCCGAGCACCCGGACACCCTGATCACCCGCGCTGACCTTGCCCGCTGGACCGGGGAGGCGGGGGATCCTGCCGGGGCCCGGGACCAGCTCGCCGCGCTGCTGCCGGTCCGCGAGCGGGTCTCCGGCGCCGAGCACCCCGAGACCCTGAGGGTCCGGGGCCCCCTCGCCGCCTGGACCGGGGCGGCGGGGGATCCGGCCGCGGCCAGGGACCAGTCCGCCGCGCTGCTGCCGGTCATCGAGCGCATCTCCGGCGCAGAGCACCCGGACACCCTGGACGTCCGCGTCGGCCTTGCCGTCTGGACCGGGGCGGCGGGGGATTTTGCCGGGGCCAGGGACCAGTCCGCGGCGCTGCTGCCGGTCCGCGAGCGGGTCTCCGGCGCCGAGCACCCTGAGACCCTCATCACCCGCGGCAACCTTGCCCACTGGACCGGGGAGGCGGGGGATCCGGCCGGGGCCCGCGACCAGTTCGCCACGCTGCTGCCCGTGATGGAGCGGGTCCTCGGCCCCGAGCACCCGAAAACTCTGGACGCCCGCGCTTACCTCGCCCTCTGGACCGGGGCGGCGGGGGATTTTGCCGGGGCCAGGGACCAGTTCGCCGCGCTGCTGCCGGTCCGCGAGCGCATCTTCGGCGCTGAGCACCCGGACACCCTGGACGCCCGTGCTGACCTTGCCCGCTGGACCGGGGAGGCGGGGGATCCGGCCGCGGCCCGCGACCAGGCCGCCACGCTGCTGCCCGTGATGGAGCGGGTCCTCGGCCCCGAGCACCCGAAAACTCTGGACGCCCGCGCTTACCTCGC
>Ga0070698_100009602_pt1 | contig 10351 bp, 6 predicted proteins | sample KBSK1502metaG_FD_65477 | JGI IMG/M metagenome (GOLD analysis project Ga0070698, IMG submission 65477) | Corn, switchgrass and miscanthus rhizosphere microbial communities from Kellogg Biological Station, Michigan, USA - KBS K1-50-2 metaG | ecosystem: Host-associated > Plants > Roots >... | reverse complement strand
GCGGAGCGGGAGCGGGCGATCCGGGCGCGTCCGACCGACGACCGGCTCTACGCGTCGCTCGGTGAGCTCTACCTGTTCGAGGTGGACTGGATCTCGCGGAGCCTCGAGATGTTCGAGCGGGCCGCCGCCATCGCGCCGGACCGTCTCGATTATCAGTGGCGGCTCTACGATCTGTACCTCAACAACTCCCAGGCGGACAGAGCGCTCGCCACCCTCAAGCGGCTCGCCGACCGGCTGCCGAACGACCGCCAGGTCCAGGACTGGTACCGCTTCTACAAGGGTGAATACGACTTCAAGCCTGGCGAGTTCGCCACGGACACGGCGGTGGCCGAGCAGCGCTGACGGTTCCGGCACTGCCTTCAGGCGGGCCCGTGGACGCGGGCAGCGGCGGCGGTACGTGTCTCGACACCCAGCTTCGCGAAGACACGCTCGAGATGTTTCCCCACCGTGCGGGAGCTTGACCGAAGAATCGTGCTGATGTCCTTGTTCGTCTTTCCTTCTCGGACCCGGTGGAGCACCTCCGACTCGCGCGGGGTCAGTCCCAGCTGGTGCAGTGCCCGCGAGGTGACCTTCGAGTCCTCTTCTTCGAGCACCAGGAGGAAGTCGGGCGAGTCGGGAATCAGTCGGATGTTGAGCCACGTGTCCTCTCGCCTTATGACAAGAGGTCTTGGGGGTTCAGTCAGCGTGTTGGCGTGGCCCAGGCGCGCCCCCTGTGCCCGGACCCAGCACTGGAGATCCTCGGGTAACTGGTCCTGGCGCGCATGGCCATTGCCGAAGTACAGCCTCATCCGGGCGAGCTACTAGCAAGGGTGAATTGTAGTGGAGAGCCATCGGTAGTCAACATTCCGGCGCAGATCGCATATGGCATCCAGTAAGGACATCTTCCCAATTGACAGGACAGCACGAGGCGGAGCATAGTCCGTGCGCAATTGAGGGAGCACTACGGACCTCAAGGAGGCGTCCATGTTCTATTCCCGCCCCGATCTTACTGGACCGATCCCCGAGGCTAGAGCCTTTCTAGGTTTCGGCTGCGAATGGAAGAGTGGGCAGCATGCGTCCGCGATGAGTCGGAAACGGTTCACCGAAAGGCAGATCATCTGTAGGCTGAAAGAGGCCGAGGCGGGCGGGGAAATCACCCAGCCTCTGCCGAGGGCACGACATCAGCTAACAGACACTTCACTGGTGGAAGGCTAACTGTGTCGAACTCGAAGCCAACGAGGCGCGCCGGCTCCGGTAGTTGGAACACGAGAATATGCGCAAGCACCGATCAGAATCGCAATCGCCCACAAAACTATATCAGGCTCCGTACACGAGGCTGTTTCGACAGAACTGTACTCGTGCTTCCTCTTATTGCATCGTTCATTCTCGCTCTTGGCGTCGGAGAAGCCGCATCGCTCCGAAGGAATGACACGTCCGACCTCAACATCATCAATAAAATTTTGGCAAAGATGACCGTCGAACAGAAACTTGGCCAGATGTTCATGGTCGGATTTTCCGGGCATCAAGTTTCAGGCCAGCCCATTGAGCGCCTAATCAAGGAAGCCCATATCGGGAGCATCATTTTGTTCGAAGGTAATATTCGTGACATGCGGGCTCCAAAGCTCGCGGAACATGACTACTATCGAATCCCCGAATACGTTGCTGCCCTTACCAACTCCTTACAAGAGGCGACACCCTTTATAGATAGAGAGCAATCCATTCGACTGCCGCTAATGATTGCAGTCGACCAAGAGAATGGATCAACGATCATCGTGGAGAAAGGTATCACTCTACTACCGGGCAATATCTCGATCGGACAGACACGGGATGCGAACCTTGCGTTTGCTTCAGGGGAAGTGACGGGAACTGAATTGCGGGCGATGGGCATTACCATGGACCTGGCGCCTGTGATGGACGTCAATACCAACGCGGCCAATGATATCGTTGGTGACCGCACCTTCGGCGGGCACATCGGCATAGTGGTTCCCCTCGGTGTGGCATTTATGAAAGGTCTCCATGCTGGGGGTGTCGTTGCTGTCGGGAAACATTTCCCTGGGCATGGTGACTCCCAGGACGATCCCCATTTCACCCTGCCGCTAGTAATGAGAACTCGCAATGATTTGCTCGGAACCAATGTGCCGCCATTTACCGCACTAGTTGAGCAAGGGATCGGCGCGATTATGACGAGCCATATCTGGTACAAGAATATGACGGGTTATCCGAATAGCGATGTACCGTTTAGCCTGGATTCAAAGACAATAAAGTCGGAGATACGTACCCGGCTACGGTTCGATGGAGTCATTCTCACCGATGACATGCTAATGAAAGCAGCTACTCCACGCGGTGTCGATCTGACTACCGCAATTGATATGGCCATAACGGCAGGCAACGACGTGGTGGTTCTGGCGGGGGCAGACACAGATGCCCTACTAAAGATAATAAAGCGTCTCGCTAACCAGTATCGCGATTCACAGAATCGCATTGACGAGTCGGTACGTCGCGTTCTGCTTCTAAAGATGCGCATAAATAAATCTCTAAACGCAACCCAGTGGCGAGTGAATCTTGCAGATCTCCCGCGGGTGATTCGTAGCCCCGAACATCTGACACGCGCACGAGAAATCGCGGCGGAGTCTATAGTCGCACTTTCCGATAGCGGAGCTGAGGTATCAGATGTCTCTAGAGCGCCGCACTTTGGAGCCTCGGGTGGCCCACTCGCTGCGGTCCCTGTCGCCTCAACTATTTTGGTTGTAAGCCCGGTATTCCGGCGGGACGAGTTTACGGAACAGCTGCGGAAAGTCACCACACACGACTTTAGTAAGCGGATTCGTCTCTTATACCATTGGGGACGAATAGAAGACGCGAGGCAAGTGTTGGACGGTGATAGCAACGACGCCGTTCTAATTAGGCAGGCCTCAACGAGTGGCTCCTTCAACGAGGAGGATTTGGAAGCCGCTGAGCGGAAAGTAGTCGAAGCAGCAAAAAATGGAGCGCAGGGTTTGATTTTTGGCCTCGCGCATAGGGCTCATGCGAGACTCTTGCAGCGCGTGATAAAGGCCCTTCCGACACTACCCACATTCGTCGTATCTTTTCGGGAACCGTACTACGTGCCCCAGGACGTTCTTCAGGCGAGAAACGTAGTCACTCTTGTTGCCGGGTCGAATATCAGTTCATCCATTGAGGCAGTCGTGCGAGTGCTACGCGGCGAGGTCCCACCGAAGCCGATCGATTTTGTAACTGTAAGCGTGGGAGACTGGGTCGATCGGGGCAGAAACTTAGGTGCTCCGGTCGTCAATCTCGGAGAGAAGCGTCGTGCTGTGGGCGCCGCGTCGATATTGTCTCAAAACCCCCTGCCGGTAAACGTGGGCGGCTTGTTTGGAATGTCTTGGGCGGAGGTCGCGAAATATTTGTGCGTGTACGTCGCGGGCGCCTTGGGTGCGACTGCCTCATTGATAGTGAGTGGGACATTTCCCGGAGCGTTTCTTTTCGCGCGTGGCGCCGAGGGCAACCTCAAGGCGGGGTTCGCGCCTCGTGTGGTAGCGCAAGGCGCTTTTGGGGTAATTTTGTACCTCGTTGCCTCGCTAGCCGGTCCATCGTTGATGTCGATGTTTGCGGCCCCAACATCCTTGGATTCGCCTTCAGTTTACATCCTGTTGGGTTTCGTGGGCGGTTTCCTTGGCGAGAGACTGTTAAGTGTCATTCTTACGACGAAAGGCTGAGGGAATGCTGGGTCGTGGCAAGACCAAACGAGGTCGGCTCGGAGTCTGTAGGGTCGGTGTGTTCCTTCTGTTGCTCGGCGTTCCAGCGAGGGTGACTGAGTCTGGGGAAACGGCCAGGGCGGCCCAGCTAAACAACCTAGGCCCAGCAGTAGCTCAACTAGAGCGTGATGATTCGCTATGCGAAAAGATTGTCGGAGTCGTCAATCTTGGGAGAGCAGATGTGTCCACATACGTGGTCAAAAAGGGAGACAGTTTAATCTCTATTGCAAAGCGAACCCGAAGTACGGTACGCGTGGTTGGGTGTTTGAATCCCCAAATCACTTCCGTTAACCATGTGCTTGTCGGCGAGCTGCTTTTGATCTTGAAGTGGAAACCCCGCGTCATAGTCGACACCCGAAAGCAGGCCTTAACGATCGCCCTCGGCGATCTGATAGTCAAAGAATACGCTGTCGGCATAGGCATGGGCGGAAAGTTTGCAACGCCTAGGGGAACATTCAAAATTGGCAACAAAGTATGGAATCCGTACGATGCAGAACATAAGGCTGACGCGGGACACCCGATGAATCAGTTCGGCCATGTATGGATAGCGCTTAACGTACGCGGTTACGGTATTCACGGCACGAATGTGTCGGAGACACTTGGTCCGCAAACTACGAAGGGCTGCTTGTTGATGTCGAATCGTGATGCAGGTGAGCTCGGCGAACTCCTACCTTTTGGAACTAGTGTAGCCATCAACTGAATGCGATCATTCTGCGGTTTTGCGCCCCATCGGAAATCGATGACAATCCAGACCTAGGGTAGAAATGATTCGGCAGTTATAAGTGCTGCTTGGCCTACGAGTAGCGCGAGTACATGAGAGCCAGGTGTGCTAGTTGCATCTCCCTGCAGCGCGCGCTAGCCAGTTGATCGCTGCCGGCAAGGTCATGGTGTGTTAGGTTTGCGGTGCCCACTCGAGGGTGCACGTAGTGGTGATAGAGTAGGCTACCTAGCGTTGACCTACCACGCTCCGGCGTCGCGACCTAGTTCTGGTTCGTAAACCAACTGCCGTTGCCGAACGGCATGCGAGCCGTCTTATATAACGCGGCGAGCAGCTGCTGCTCGCCGCAGGGTCGCCTTAACTTTTGCGGGCTAAGCGCGCCCAAAGAATAATCGCACGAGAGAAGGCCTGTAAGCCGGGCCTGACCACCCGTCGAGTTTTCTCAAATCTTTTGATGGGATGAATGTCACGCGGTGCGGCGAGTAGGGGAGGGTTTGTAATTCCGGCGCGCGGCGGCGGTGCGTTACGTCGACCTCTCGCCGGTGATACGCAACCAAGCACCTTAGCAACTCCGCACCTTCTCGCCTACGGGGCATCTTGTTCAATGAAATGGGAGAGGTACGGCAGGAGCTGAGCTGCCGCGAGCGGCTGCTCTTGGACCATGGCCCGCGCGGCTAGTTGAACTGCCGCTTCGTTGGCCGCATCGCCGGCTGTGAGGTCTCCAAGTCTACTCGGGTAAGGGCATTGGAGGCGCGACTGAGGGCACGACGCTCGGACTAGCCGGCACCGACGGAAGATCTGTGCGCGGCTCGACGAAGCAATTTTTGTCGCGCGGAGACACGGCGCGTCTCGACTGGAAGGGACGTTTCGACCCTAAGCGGTTGACTTTGCACGCGTTGCGGAGATAGCCTTGGGTTTGCTTCGTTTTGTCCATATGGGGAAACAACCCCCGGCTGGGGTCAACGCTCCGCGGCGCGATTACCATTGGGTCATTCTGGTGGCACGAGACCAGAGCGACTTATATGCGCACCTCCGCAACGCCCTCCGGGGAGATCCCAAGGTGCAGGTGACCCTGGATCGACGCGACAACGATTTCCGCAATCAGCCCTGGGGCAACGAGCGGCTGCGCACCCAAGGAGCTGTGGTCATTCGCATTCCTGAAAAGATGTAGGATACCCGTGCTTATGGACGCCCTGCGCGAGTTGATCGGAGAAAGTCCGAAGATCGAGCGCCTTCGGCGGCAGGTTCTGCACCTCCTGGGTCGCGAGCGCACGATGCGCCGACTTCCACCAATCCTGATCCAAGGTGAGACAGGTACCGGTAAGGGACTCCTCGCTCGTGTAATGCACCGTGCCGGCCCACATGCGAGTGGCCCCTTTGTGGATCTCAACTGCGCGGCGATCCCTGACGCGCTACTCGAATCCGAGTTGTTCGGCTATGAGCGAGGTGCTTTCACTGACGCTAGACAAGCAAAGCCGGGACTGGTCCAGGCGGCCAATGGGGGAATTCTCTTCCTCGACGAAATCGGGCTTCTGCCGCGCGGGCTACAAGCGAAGCTGCTCACCGTGCTAGAGCAGGGAAGCGTTCGTCGCTTGGGCGCGTTGAAGAGTGAGGCAGTGAGTGTGTCGATCATTGCGGCGACGAACCTGAACCTTCCGGACGAGGTTCGCGGGGGACGTTTTCGCGAGGATCTCTATCATCGTCTTGCGGTGGTTACCCTCGAGTTGCCGCCGCTCCGGGAGCGGGCGGCCGATATCGCGCTTCTCGCCGGACACATCCTCAAGCGCGTCTGTGAGGAGTACAACGTCGCTCAGAGGACCCTGTCTGATGACGCGCGCACTGCGCTGCTCGCGTATCACTGGCCGGGCAATGTGCGGGAGCTCGCCAACGTCATAGAGAGGGCGGTGCTTCTTTACGACTCACCAAGTGTCACGGCCAAAGTGCTCGATCTGCCGCGGACGGTGGCGGCCTTCACGATGGCCGCCCCCATTGAGGCGGGCAAGAATGCCGGAGACCTGAGAAAGTACGGGTCTCGTGAACACCTCGCCGAGGCCCTCCTGAAGACCGGTTGGAACATCACTCGTGCTGCGGTCCTTCTGGGTGTCACTCGGAACACCATCCGCGCTGGAATTCAGCGCCACGGTCTCGAGCCTTCAGGCGAGGTTACGCACTCCACCCACTCCGGCGTGACGAAGCAGAAATTCCGAGGGTCGCCGATGTCGTTATCCGGCATCGATCAGAGTGGGCCCGTTCAGAAGGCCTCTGTCAGCGTGGGCGTGCGCTGGGAGCGGCGGCGTGTGACCATTCTGCGCGTTGGAATGTTCGACGATAAGTTCACGGATGACCTAACGCCGGCGTCGAACATCTTCCTCGCGTCGGCGGTGGAGAAGGTGCGAAGCTTTGGAGGACGTATCGAGGACGTGGGCCCGAACGAGATCGAGGCCTCGTTCGGTGTCGAGCCTATCGATGACGCGGCCCGTTGCGCCGCGCTCGCCGCCCTCGCGATACGGATGAACATTGCACGGACCCAGGGGACGGCCGATGCTTGTGCTGACGCTCGCGTGTTGATCCACACCGGCGTGGTACGAATCGGGCATGCGGCAGGGACGGCGCGGATCGACCGTGAGTCGAAGCGGCAGATGACGAGGAGTATCGACGCGCTGTCTGCCGTTGGAACGGGGACGCCCATAGTCGTCACGGCAGCGGCCGCGGCGTTCCTGGGCCGACTATTCATTCTGGAGCCCGAAGGCGGTGTGCAGGAGAGAGCTGAGGCGTCTTACCGCCTCATTGGCCGCAGGATGAGCGAGGAAGCGGGGCCCGGTCTCGGCCCGTTCGTCGGGCGGCGCGCGGAACTGGACATCTTGCATGACCGCGTTGGGGACGCGCTCGCCGGGCATGGTCAGGTGGTCGCTCTCGTCGGGGCTGCCGGTGTTGGCAAGTCAAGGCTTCTCAGAGAGTTCGCGCACTCAGCCGACGCGCGTCCCTTCCGGCTGCTCGAGACCGGATCGGAGTACACGGTCATCGGACCCTATCGATCGGTGGCCGAGCTCTTGAGATGTCTCTTCCAGATTCGCAGCGATGACGACATGCTTCGGATCCGGGAGCGAGTGCTCGCGACTCTTAGCGCGAGCGAGGGGGACACCGCTTCGCTGATCCATCCATTTCTCTCGCTGCTCGAAGTGCCGAGTGTCGATTCGACATGGGACAACCTCGAGCCGGCAGCGCGCCGGGAGCGCACGCTCGAGGCATTCAAGCGGCTGATCCTCTCCGAGAGTCGTGTCCAACCGGTACTTCTGCTATTCGAGGATCTTCACTGGGTCGATACGGAGTCCGAGGCGCTGCTCAACCTTGCCGTGCAGAGCCTGCCGGCAGCGCGTGTGTTGGTCCTCGTCAGCTACCGACCCCAGTATCGGCACGAATGGGGGAATCTCAGCTACTATACGCAGCTCCGGATTGACCCGCTTCCGGCCGATGAGGCCACCGAGTTGCTCGACCACGTGCTGGGCGACGACGCTTCGCTGGGGCCGCTCAAGCGACGGCTTGTCGACTGGACGGAGGGGAACCCGTTCTTCCTCGAGGAGAGCGTGCGCGGGCTCGAAGAGACGGGATCACTCGATGGGAGTCCGGGGGCGTACAAGCTCATTCGACCCGTCGGCGCCATCGAGGTACCCGCGACGGTGGAAGACGTGCTCGCGGCCCGTTTCGACCGGCTCGCGCCCGGAGACCGAAAGGTGCTCGAGGCAGCCGCCGCCATCGGCCGCGATTTTCCCTTCACGCTTCTCGCCGCCATCACAGAGTCACGTGACGAAGAGCTCCGGGAGGCGCTCCGGCGCCTTCAGGACGCTGAGGTCCTCTACGAGCGCAGCGTCTCCCCGGAACTGGAGTTCACCTTCAAGCACGTGCTGACATACGAAGTCGCGTATTGGACGCAGCTTCCGGAAGCGCGACGTCACCTCCACACCCGCATTCTCCACGCGCTCGAAGCGGGAGCGAGGGACCCTGCCACGGAGCAGCTCGACCGCCTCGCCCACCACGCCTTTCACGGAGAGCTCTGGGACAGGGCGGTCGAGTATCTTCGCCGAGCCGGACGGCGAGCGCTTTTCGCGTCGGCGAACGGCGAAGCCGTCGAAATTTTCGAGCGGGCCCTGCTCGCTCTTCGCCACTTGCCGGAGACGCCAGTGACACTGAAGCAGGCGTTGGCGCTCCGATTGACGCTCCGCGACGCGCTCTGGTCTCTCGGGCAAATCCGCGGGATACGCGATCAGCTCCTCGAAGCGGACGCGATCGCACACCAGCTTGGGGACCAGCGAGGGCTCGGCAGGGTGGCCTGCTTCCTGTGTCACTACTCCTGGGTGGTTGGCGAGTTGGACGCCGCTCTAGAGGCGAGCGAGCGCGCATTGGCAATAGCCGGCCTCGTGGGCGACGGGATGCTCCGGGCAGAGACGGAGCTGTACCGGGGGGTGGTGTTCTTCGGGCAGGGTGAAATCGAGCAGGCGAGGCAGGTTCTACAGGTTGCCCTGCTGGAGCTCGACCGGGTGCTCATGGACAAGCCCGGCACGGCCAATCGTGCGACTGCGCTCTGGCTGCTCGTGCGGTGCTTCATGACATGGGTGCTCGCCGAGCAGGGGCGTTTCGAGGAAGGCATAGCCTGTGGCGAGGAGGCTCTGGCGTTTGCCCAACGGAACAGCCCCGCGTTTGGGCTGGTGACAGCTCTTGCTGGGCTCGGCTCGCTGTATCTCCGCAAGGCAGAGCCAGAAACCGCGATCCCGCTGCTCGAGCGCGGCCTTGAGCTGTGCCGCACCTTCAGCGTCAACAATTGGCTTCCGACCGTCGGGGCATCGCTGGGCTCCGCCTACACACTCACCGCGCGTGTGGACGAGGGCGTGCACCTGCTCGAAGAGGCCGTTCATCTCGGCCGCACCATGGAAATCGCGGCAGGGACCTCGCTATGGAGTACCTATCTCGGCGAGGCATACTTGTGTGCTGGACGAGTCTCTGAGGCGCTGGCAGGGTCACGGCGGGTCCTGAGCGAGTGCCGCGCTCGCGGTGAGCACGGGTACCAGGGATGGGCGCTTCATCTGCTGGGCCGGTGCCTCGAAGTTCAGCAGCCACCAGAGAGTGAGGAGGCCCGGGCCAGCTATCTTCTCGCGCTCGAACTCGCAGAACGGCTCGGGATGCAACCGCTTGTCGTTCGGAGCGTCCTGAGTCTCGCGCGGCTGCACGAGCGTGCAGGGGATGTGATGCCGGCGTCGGCATACCGAGAGCGTGCAGGTCGGCTGGCTGGAGAGTTGGGGATGTCACTCTCTCTGCTTGAGTCAGCGTGACTCGGCCGCGTCGCCCACTCTCGGCCGAGAGGCTCTCACGCCGTCTCGGGGTTGATGTCGAGTTGAAGAAGATCCGCGCATACCTCGCCGCCTGGGCCGAGCAGGGTCATCGTGAGATCAAGGGCATGCTGCGATGGCAGCTTGTGACCCCAGCGAAATACTTTCGCCCGCTTACGATTTTCTCGTGCCATCGCAGCGTGTCCATGAAACCCTTGCCCCCCCCCGTGATGTTGTCCGCGATCGCGCTCGAGCTGTTCCACAATGTCTCTTTAGTGGTCGACGATCTCCTCGATCGCTCGCGGTACCGCCGTGGCCGCATGACACTCCACTGCCGCTTCGGGACCCTGCCCGCGTGGATGGCGTCCGGCTATATCACTGCCGGCGGGTTTGATCTGGTTGCCGACGATGCGTACGCCAGCCAGCTCCTAGGCCAGCTCATGCGTCGACTGGCAGTGGCCGAGTGCTTGCAGTGGAGGCTGCGCCGGCGCCCGCTTGGGCTGAAATCCTGGGAAGCCATCGCGGCCGAGGACACGGGCTCAATGTTCGAGATTTGCGCGCGTCTCGGTACGCGAAAC
>Ga0070698_100009600_pt1 | contig 10352 bp, 9 predicted proteins | sample KBSK1502metaG_FD_65477 | JGI IMG/M metagenome (GOLD analysis project Ga0070698, IMG submission 65477) | Corn, switchgrass and miscanthus rhizosphere microbial communities from Kellogg Biological Station, Michigan, USA - KBS K1-50-2 metaG | ecosystem: Host-associated > Plants > Roots >... | reverse complement strand
TGAAGAGGTGGCAGCGACTACGCCTGAAAAGATCGTGAAAGTGCATATTGATCCGTTGCTTGGATTGCGCGATTATCAGGCGCGCGATATTGCTGCTTCCATCGATCTCCCGCGCGAACTCTGGCGCGACTTTGGAAAGATCGCAAATGGATTGTGGCAGGCTTATCTCGATACAGACGCGACGCTGGCGGAGATCAACCCGTTGGTGATCACAAAAGATAAACGCCTGGTGGCGCTGGATGGCAAGATGATGATCGATGACAATGCACTGTTTCGGCATCCCAAACTTGCCGACATTCGCGATATAGACGAAGAAGTGCCTGCTGAAACTGAAGCGCGCAGATATGGACTCTCGTTTATCAAACTGGATGGGAACATCGGATGTATGGTCAACGGCGCAGGTCTGGCGATGACCAGCATGGATATCGTCAAGTTATTTGGTGGTGAGCCCGCAAACTTTCTCGATATCGGCGGAGGCGCGGGAGCGGACAAGGTCGCGGCCGCGATGCGCATCATTGTCTCTGACCCCAATGTGAAGGCGGTGCTGATCAATATCTTCGGCGGTATCACGCGCTGTGACGAGGTTGCGCGCGGCATTCTGACCGCCATGGATGAGGTCAGACCGAAAGTGCCGATGGTCGTCCGCCTGGTTGGGACGAACGCCGAAGAGGGACGAAAACTACTTGAGAACGCGAAAATGATCACCGCCGAAACGCTGGCAGATGCGGCCAAGAAAGCTGTCGCCGCGGCGAAGGGAAATTAAATGAGCATTCTCATTAACAAGAACACCCGTCTTCTCGTACAGGGCATTACAGGCAATGAAGGACTCTTTCACACCACGCAGATGGTTGCATATGGAACGAACGTAGTGGCGGGTGTGACTCCCGGAAAAGGTGGCGAATGGGTGCTGGATGGGAAAATCCCTGTATTTGATTCAGTCAAACTCGCGGCGGACGCAACCGGCGCGAACTGTACAGTGATCTTTGTCCCGGCGCGCTTCGCCCCTGACGCGATGTTCGAAGCCGCAGATGCACGTATCCCGTTGATTGTCTGCATCACAGAAGGTGTCCCCGTTCAGGATATGATGCGCGTCCGCAATTATCTCGATCAGAAGAAAGTGCGCCTGATCGGACCGAACTGCCCCGGCATGTTAACTCCTGGCGAATCAAAAGTCGGCATTATCCCCGGCAATATCGCCATCGCGGGAAACGTCGGCGTTGTCTCACGCTCCGGCACATTGACCTATGAGGTGCTGTATGCGCTCAAACAGGTCAATATGGGCACCTCCACTTGTGTGGGCATCGGCGGTGACCCGGTCAATGGCACAAACTTTATTGACGTGCTTGAGATGTTCGAGCATGATCCGGCAACGGAGAAAGTCGTATTGATCGGTGAGATCGGCGGAACTGATGAAGACAAAGCCGCAGAATTTATCTCAACCAAAATGACAAAACCAGTTGTCTCATTCATCGCAGGCTCCTCTGCCCCTCCCGGCAAACGTATGGGACACGCCGGCGCGATCATTGAAGGCGGCGCAGGGTCCGCAGCAGATAAAGTCAAGGCGCTCGAAGCTGCGGGTGTGAAGGTGGCGAAACATCCTGAGGAAATCCCATCGTTATTGAAATAACCATCACCCCTTCCCCTCTTCCAAAACGGGAGAGGGGTTTAATGATGTAGAGCCGTCCTCTCGGACGGCTCTACGGTTATAATCGTTATAACCCTTTAGGGCAAAAAAAGCTTACTTGTGTGAATCAATATAAGTGACGGCGTCGCCCACAGTCACGATCTTCTGGGCATCTTCGTCTGAGATCTCGGCGCCGAATTTATCTTCAAAAGCCATGATCAGTTCAACAAGGTCAAGAGAGTCCGCCTCAAGTTCCTCGCGGAACCGAGCTTCAGGCGTGATCTTGACATCTTCTGCACCGAGCAAGTCTTTGATAATTACCTTAACCGCCTCATACGTTTCAGACATGACAACCTCCTTAATAGATTTTCGTGGCAATTTTACACCGTAAAACCACCACGTCAAGCCAGTAATTTTCCAACTCAAACACAGGAACACTACCCCATGTCAAAAGTTGCGCCCATCCACCAACGAAAAGCTGACCATATCAAGATCAACCTGGAAAAGGATGTGCGCTCCGCGCTGACAACTGGTTTGGAAAATTACCACTTCATTCATGAGGCTTTGCCTGAATTGGATTTGGAACGCATCGACACAAGCCTCAAGTTGTTCGACAAACTTTTGGCCGCTCCCATCCTGATCAGTTCCATGACTGGCGGCACAAGTGAAGCAGAGACTATTAATCTGCGCCTCGCCGAAGCCGCGCAAGAGATGAAAATCGCCATGGGAGTCGGTTCACAGCGCGCCGCGATTGAACACCCGGAACAAGCCAAAACATTTCAAGTGCGCCGCGTCGCACCGGATATATTGTTATTCGCAAATCTTGGAGCAGTGCAATTGAATTATGGCTATGGCATTGACCAATGCCGCCGGGCTGTGGACATGATCCAGGCTGACGCGCTAACCTTTCATTTTAACCCATTGCAGGAGGCAGTACAGGATGCAGGGGACACGAATTTTGCGGGGCTTGCAAAGAAGATCGAAGAAGTTTGCAAGAAGATCGAAGTGCCTGTCATTGCAAAAGAAGTGGGCTGGGGCATCTCAGAACGGACAGCAAAGTTATTGGCTGATTGCGGCATAGCAGCCATAGATGTTGCAGGCGCAGGCGGGACAAGCTGGTCACAAGTGGAAATGCACCGCGCACCCGACGAATTCACGCGCGAGCTCGCCGCGACCTTTGTTGGCTGGGGAATACCTACATCACAATCGATTCTCAATGTCAAGAAAGCCGCGCCCGACATTACGATCTTCGCCAGCGGCGGCATCAAAGACGGACTCGACATTGCCAAGTGCATCGCCCTGGGCGCAACCCTCGGCGGCATGGCAAGTCAATTCCTCAAAGCTGCAGCAATTTCAACAGAGAAAGTTGTTGAAATGATGAAGTTGACAAAGAGACAGATCGAAGTCACAATGTTCGCGGCGGGAGTTGAAGCGTTGGAAGGTTTGAAGGTTGGGAAGTTGGTTGAGTTAAAATCAGAAAAAGATTTTCATCAAATTCTTGAAACTGTTTTAGAAGAAAACAAAGAACTATACAGAAGACTTGCCAATTTATGATGGGAGAAACATGATTCACCTACTCAAAGAAAAAGCTGTTCCTGCACAAATTCACGAAATGCTTCAAGAATACGAGGATATGATCAAAATCGTCGTGGACATTCGAAAGCGTATCCTCTCAGGTGGTGGAGAAATGCATGCCGACTGTGAATCTATTTTATTGGATGACGGAAGTGAGCAGGATGATTTGTGGGGCGCAAACTGGTATCCGAACGAGCACCGTATCGAATTTGAGTCACTCATCAACATTCGCCCGCGATTGGGAAATCGAAACATTTTGATTCAAGATGAAAACCTTCGTAAGCAAGTTGAGTTAGTGACAAGAGAAATACTAGGAGGCGTGCAATGATAAACAAAGAAAAGCTTCGCGAACGTTTCTTGCGCGATCCACTCTCCCGTCGCCTGGGTGGACTTGCTGCCACCCTCGGTAGAATTTCATCCTCTGCGCGCAATTCGACTGATCCCATTCATGTTGCCAATTTATTGGATGAAGCCAAACATCTCATCGAATGGACTGCTGCAGAAGCCGAACCAGAAGCCGCCGCAGAACTTGTGCGAATGCAAACTCTCCTCACTATCTGGCAAAAAGTATGGAGGGAAGCCAGCCAAAATCCACACCAACGACTTTTGCTTTCTGTGCAGGCAAAAAATTGGTCTGATAAGGCAGTTGATTTTTCGGGATTGGTTTGATAGCAGACTTCACATGAACGCCAACTCTTCCATTTCAAAAACAACAGATTACCCTCTCCTGAAATGTTCGCAGCGGGCGCTAAAGTGTTGGAACATTTGAGGATGGGAAATTAGTTAATAGATCATAATAAATAATCGGGGCTATAATCAATAAGACTAACTAAGAGATATTTTTATGATACATGCTGACTACGTTAAGCTGATAAATATCACAAATATTGCTAAACCCGACTATCTATTAATTAATGTCGAAGGTGCCCTTGTAGGCTTTGATTTCATTCAAGAAACATTGAAGAAACAAGTGATATCAGTTATATCAGAAAAGCCAGAAGAACTCAAAATTGTGGTCAGGGTGGGCGATATTAATTTGCCTAATCGTCCTCGGGCAATGGAAATTAAACTAGACTATATTAATGAAATTGAATTCAATGCACTTATACAAGAACTACTTAAGAATCAAAATCGACTTTTCATGCTTGCATTCGCTGGGTTTAAGTTCATGGAGAAAGTTCCAGCTATTGTCGAAGATCTACAGAATTTAAGAATTTTTCAAATCACGTATTGTGGCCTAAAGACTATTCCTGCCTTCGTCTGCAAATTACCATTTCTCGAAATTCTCACCCTTCATGACAATGAACTTCAATCACTACCTATTGAAATTGGGGAAATGGCGAATTTATTAGAAATAAGCGCGGCGAGAAATAAGATCGCCGACATGCCAAAAGAAATCGGATATATATCAACGCTGAAAATACTGGATGTCTCCGGTAATCAAATTACTAATTTGCCAACCGAATTAGGGCAAATTCGACAGCTAAAATTCCTTGACCTTTCTCGCAATAAATTAACTGACTTGCCTTATGAGCTGATCAATTTAGAAAATCTCGAAAGTTTGGATTTGAGGAGTAATGTTCTCGGTATTCCACCTGAAATCCTTGAGAAAACAGGTGAACCAAAAACCATATTAAACTATTATTTTCAAATAAGCACATATGTCTTAAGGAGAGCTGAAGGAGAGGCGACGCATACAACAATCGATATATCTCCTGATGTTATTCACGTAAGTAGAACAGCCTCTTCATCTTTTGCAAAATCAATTAATGAAATTAAACTAATACTGGTAGGCCAAGGCTCCGTCGGTAAGACATCAATAGTCCAGCAAATTCTTCATGGAACATTCGATCAGAGTCAAAGGAAAACAGAGGGGATATCCATTAATGAGTGGAAGTTTGATATTAGTCAAGAGGCAGTAGCTAGGTTTCAGATACAGCCATTTTCGCGTGTCGATCCATCTAAATCGTTAACAATAACTCATGATTCCAAAATCAAGCTCAACATTTGGGACTTCGGCGGGCAGGAGATCATGCATGCCACGCACCAGTTCTTCCTCACCAAGCGCAGTCTATACCTGCTTGTACTGGATGCGCGCCTGACGCAGGAGGAAAACCGGGTCGAGTACTGGCTCAAGATCATCCAGTCCTTCGGCGGCGAGTCGCCGGTGCTGATCGTTGGCAACAAGACCGACCAGCACCCGCTCGACATTGACCGCACAGGCCTGCAGAAAAAATATCCAAATATCGTCGGCATTCTTGAAACCTCCGCCGCCACGGGCGCGGGAATTGAAGTACTCAAAGCCGAGATGGCGAGACGCGCCGAAATTCTGCCGCATGTCCGCGACCTGTTGCCTGGAACCTGGTTCATGGTCAAATCAAAACTGGAGGAACTCGGCAAGGATAAAAACTTCATCACGCAGGATGAATATCTCAGTTTGTGTGATGCGAACGACGTCTCCGACGAAACCAGCCAACACACGCTCATCGGCTTCCTGCATGATCTGGGTGTCGTTCTGCATTTTCAAGATGATCCGAGGCTTGAAGCCTTGGGAATTCTCAACCCGCAGTGGGTTACCAACGGTGTGTATAAAATTCTCAACTCGCACGAACTCTTTCAAAACCAAGGCAAACTCGCGTTACCCCTGCTAAACAATATTCTTAACCTGCCCGAATATCCCAGTAATAAACGCTTATTTATTGTGGACATGATGAAAAAGTTCGAGTTGTGTTACGACATCGAACCCGACAAATCCTTTCTCATCCCTGACCTGCTCCCCAAAGATGAAATTTATACTGGCGAATGGAATGATGCGCTTGCGTTTCAATATCACTATAACGTTTTGCCTTCGTCCATTATTACGCGCTTCATAGTCCGCATGAATGCCTTGATTCATAAAAACACCATCTGGCGTTCAGGTGTTGTTTTGAAATATGGTGATAACACTGCTCTGATAAAGTCAGATCTTGAAGAAAGAAAAATTTATGTTTTGGTGAGCGGAAAAGATGATACTCGCCGTGACCTGCTTGCCATGATTCGCGGCGAATTCGATGCCATTCACAGGACAATTGCAAAAATCGAAGTGACAGAAATGGTGCCACTGCCCAATGCACCCGAAGCTGCTCCTGTTGACTTAGCATTTCTGCAAAAATTAGCAAGCGAAGGTCGCGAGTCTTTGCCTGTGCAATCAGGAAATCAGATTATTGATTTGATTGTCAAGGAAGTACTGAGTCGAATTGAAACTGATGGCAGAAGAAATATCACGATCAACGTAGGTGGTGATGTTGGTGGCAATCTCATTGCAGGAGATGATAACGAAGCGAGTATAAACAAATCAAGGTCTGAAAAGAAACGAAAAAGATAAAAGGTGAAGCAGAGTAATAAAAACAGATGATGAAAATCTCACATCTCATATTCACCATTCTATTTCTCGCAGGATGTGTCCCCATGAACACACAGAAATCTTCACTGGCAGCAGGCTTTCGTTATTCCTCCTATGGTCCAGGCTACAACCCTGGCCCAGAATACTGGGCATCTGTCGGCGAACAGATGGCAGCGAAATTCGCGGAAGCTAAACCAGCAACTATTTGGATCGTTGGGATTTTGGATGGAGAAGGTACATATCTCAGCTTCGGTTGTGAGACGGATGATCCGAATATTCGCTGTGGCGTTGTGGATATCAATGAGCAGGTGCTCAACCTCTTCGATGAAAAAGGATTCGATGTGTGGCTGCAAGTGGAGCCAGGCAACGCCAGCGTAGACGAACTGATAGACATCGTCCTCAATCAATTCAAACATCATCCCAGCGTCGTCGGTTTTGGGGTTGATGTGGAGTGGTATAAGTCGACAGGCGGCCCAGAGGGGCAACCAGTTACCGACGAGGAGGCGAAGCGCTGGGTTGCGGCAGTCCGCAAACATAATCCTGAATATCAATTGTTCCTCAAACATTGGGATAAGGAATGGATGCCTCCCACCGAGCGTGATGGAATCTTCTTCGTGGATGACAGTCAACAATTTGAATCGTTCGACCAGATGGTCAATGAGTTTGCAGAATGGGGAAAGGCTTTTGAACCCGCCTCTGTTGGTTTCCAATATGGTTACCCAGCGGATAGGACCTGGTGGGAAAATTTGCAAGACCCGCCCAAAGACATTGGGCAAGCCCTGCTCGATAAAGTCCCAAACACGGAAGGCTTGTTCTGGGTGGATTTCACCGTTCTGGATGTCTTCCCGCCGAAATGAGGACCATCGCGGTTCAATATCTCGAATACGCGCCGCGGGGTGCTACGCCTGCAAAAGTCCGCCTGCGATTGCGTCAGGCATTCGAACTCCTGCCGATCTCCATTGTGATCCTCGGCTGGGATCTGCCCCCGCACCTTGAAGAAGCTGTTGCCAAAGAAACCACGCGTCACAATGCAACGCTTTATCGCTGGCATCCATTGCTTGCATCCGATGCGGGCTTTGCTCTTCCCGATGAATGGCGACCCATCAACTTGCGTGGCGAACCCGTCCCTGGCTTCAAAGGCTTGCCGGAATTCACTTTCATTTGTCCCAACCGCACCGATGTGCAGGAATGGATCGCCGAACGCATCGAAGTGGCGGCACAACGCGGCATTTATCAGGGACTCTTTTTCGATAGGATGCGCTTCCCTTCACCTGCTGAGAATCCAGAACGACATCTCGCCTGCTTCTGCAAATATTGCCAGCGGATCGCCTCCGATTCAGGTCTGGACCTTGAAGTTGTTCGCCACCAAATCGAGTCTTTTCTTACCGACGCGGATCGCGCCAAAGCTTTCACCCAAGCCTTATTCACACCAACAAATGATTCCGTGCTCGAATCCTTTTTCACGTTTCGCTTCGAAAGCATTACTCGCATCATTCAATATGCCGCCAAGCTTGCTCGCTCCCACGGACTCAGCGTCGGCCTGGATTGCTTCTCTCCCACTCTCACGCGCCTGGTCGGGCAGGATCTCTCCGCGTTGAACAAATCCTGTGACTGGATCAAACTCATGACCTATCCACGCGTGTTTGGGCCAGCAGGTCTTCCTTTTGAATTGCGCGCGCTGGCAAATTGGCTGACGACAAAATTCAAGGTCAACCAGGCGGAAGCAAAACAAATCGTGAATGAAGGGAGCGGCTTATCCCTCTCCGCGAACGGATTGGAATCTGAATCCATCGCGCACGAAATCCAGCGCGGACGAGATGCTGGGATCACGAATCTGCTTGCGGGGATCGCGCTGGTTGAAGTAGAAGGTATACACGCGCCGACACTCGAACAAATCCGATCAGATATAGCAGCATGCAAGGATGCAGACGGATTAGCGATTTCATGGGATCTATGGCACATCAAGCCAGAATATCTGAGCGCAATTCAGGAGATATGGGGAAAATAAAATTTGATATAACAAAGTGGGTGGCTATCTACAGGTATAATTTGCAAAATCCATTCCTCTGGTGATTCAATGAACCTTGACCCCATCCTCAAACGCATTCCCCAATTCGCATCAGCATCAAACCTTACGGTCACAGAATTAACGGGCGGCATCACCAACAAGAATTACAAGATTACTGTAGATGGCCAGGCCTACGTCCTGCGCATGGGCGGCAACGAGACGAAATATTTGGGCATTGACCGCAAAAATGAATACGAATGCAGTCTTTTGGCATCGCAGATCGGTATTGCTCCAGAGCCGACCGCATTCCTTGAGCCTGAAGGATATATCGTTGCGCGCTTTATTTCAGGCAAAGGCATTCCCGCTGAAGAAATCGGTACGGAAGAAAACATCAAACGTGTGCTGGAGTCGATGAAAGCCTATCATGCGCTGGAGTATTTTCCTGGTTCGTTCTCTCCATTCCGAGTGGCGGAAGAATATGCAAAGACCGCAAGTAGTTTCAATGTAAAGTTACCTGAAAAGATGGAATGGTATTTGGAAAAATCCAGTGAAATTGAAAAAGCTATGTATGGGCGTGAACCGCTCCAACGGCGTCCCTGCCATAACGATCTGCTCAACCTCAACTTCATTGACGACGGCAAGCGCATCCGCATTTTGGATTGGGAATACGCAGGCATGGGCGATATCTTTTTTGATCTCGGTAACTTTGCGGTTCAGCATGAGTTCAATGATGAACAGGATGAAATTCTGTTGAGAGCATATTTCGGCCACCCCACCGACTCCCATCGTGCGCACCTCAAGCTCATGAAGATCATGTCAGATCTGCGCGAGGCGATGTGGGGAATGGTTCAGGTTGGCGTCTCGAAATTGGACTTTGATTATGTGGGCTATGCCCAAAAGTATTTTGAGCGCTATGAGGCCAGCACCAGTGGAGCCGAATATCAAAATTGGCTTGGTGCTGTATAACCAAAAAATTCCCATAGGAAAAAACAAATGTCCCCTGTTGTCTTTGTTATGCTGGACGGCGTCCGCCCGGACGCTTTGAGTATTGCTGAATGCAACACTTTGAATTCTGTGCGCGAGCGCGGTTCTAGTACACTCCAGGCAACCAGCGTCATCCCCTCGATCACATTGCCCTGCCATATGTCAATTTTTCACAGCGTTCCACCAGCTCGGCATGGCATCACTTCGAACACATTCACTCCCATGGCACGTCCCTTGCCTGGGCTGATTGAGTTAGCACGCGCTGCTGAGAAACGCGTCGCGTTCTTTTACAACTGGGAACAATTGCGCGATCTTGCCCGCCCGGGCAACATCCACTATTCATATTTTAGAGATAGCTATCATGACCCCAATGGAGATGATGAAACCATTGCTGAAGCCACGCGTTTCATCCAACGCGAGCACCCCGACTTCGCCTTTGTCTACATCGGCACAGTAGATACAGCAGGTCACGTTAACGGATGGATGTCGAAGGAATATCTAAATCAACTCAATCATGTTGATAAACTACTGGATGGACTATTCTCATCTCTACCTCCTGACTACACTCTCATTGTTCATAGCGACCATGGCGGGCATGACCGTCATCACGGCATAGACTCCCCTGAAGATATGACCATTCCCTGGATAGCAGCCGGACCAAACATCCGAAAAGGCTATACTATTCAATCTCCTGTCAGTCTGCTGGATACGGCTCCAACCATAGCAAAGCTATTGGGAATACAGCCGCATCGCGAATGGGAAGGCCGATGTGTTGATGA
>Ga0070698_100009599_pt1 | contig 10353 bp, 5 predicted proteins | sample KBSK1502metaG_FD_65477 | JGI IMG/M metagenome (GOLD analysis project Ga0070698, IMG submission 65477) | Corn, switchgrass and miscanthus rhizosphere microbial communities from Kellogg Biological Station, Michigan, USA - KBS K1-50-2 metaG | ecosystem: Host-associated > Plants > Roots >... | reverse complement strand
CAGCAAATATTCCAACATCATTATCACCCGGTTTCCATTTTTTAGCAATAAGAACAAAAGGTACTGATGGCGTTTGGGGTTTATATGATAAAAGAGGATTTTATATTTCATCAGGGGCAGCTGATGCATCTAACCTAGTTGCAGCAGAATATTTCTTTGATACTGATCCGGGAGTAGGAAATGGAACTGCTACATCGGTCGGTGTAAGCGGGGGAGTTGTAAACTTTACAGCAAGCATACCAACTTCTTTACCAATCGGCTTCCACTTTTTAACAATACGAACAAAAGGTGCAGATGGAGTTTGGGGTTTGTATGAAAAAAGAGGATTCTATGTTTCAGGCTTAGCTGCAGATGCAGCTAACATTACAGCAGCAGAGTATTTCTTTGATGCCGATCCCGGAGTTGGAAATGCAACAGCGTTGACAGTAACTACTCCCGGTGCCATAGTTACTCAAACATTTTTAATACCCGATCCGGGGCTTTCATTGGGTTCACATAATCTTTCTATACGTGTAAAAGGCACTGATGGTAAATGGGGCTTGTATGAGTATCGTTCATTCACTATTGGCAATTCAACAATAAGCTGCCCTTCCAATGTTATAGTCAGCACAGGCATTGGACAGTGTACAGCAGTTGTAAATAGTATTGATCCAACAATTAATCCTGCACAAGCAAACAATTACACCCTTAGTGGAGCTACCACATTAAGTGGAACTGGTTCTGCAAGCGGACAAACTTTTAATGCTGGAGTAACAACAGTTGCATATACACTCACAGGTTCACCAACTATAACATGTTCCTTCACTGTAACGGTGAATGCAGTTGCTCCGGGCATAACTGCACAACCTACAAATCAATCCGCTTGTGTTGGGGGGAGTGTTACATTTAGTGTAATAGCAACGGGTTCAGGATTGACTTATCAATGGAGAAAAGCTGGTGTGAATATCGGTGGAGCTATTTCATCAACTTACACAATAAATCCTGTAGGGGCTGGTGATGCCGGCAACTATGATGTTGTTGTAACCAGTCCATGCGGTTTAAGTACAACTTCGTCGGCTGCGACACTAACGGTAGGTTCGACCACTATCAACACACAGCCTGCAAGCCAGGCGGTTTGTCCCGGAGCCAATGTTACATTTACAGTCGTTGCAACAGGAAGTGGCCTTACTTATCAATGGCGCAAAGGAGGAGTGAATATTGGTGGAGCTACTTCATCATCTTATACAATAAATGCTGTGGTGGCTGGAGATGCAGCCAATTATGATGTGGTAGTAACCGGTAGTTGCGGAGTTGCCACTTCAAGCATTGCAACATTAACATTAAATGCAATTACTGCGATCGGAACTAATCCATCAAGCCAGGCAATATGTGCCGGAGCTAATGCAACATTTACTGTGGCAGCTACAGGTACAGGAGTGCTTACATATCAATGGCGCAAAGCTGCTGTGAATATTGGCGGAGCTACTTCATTGTCATACACTATTAATGCTGTTGCAGCTGGCGATGCGGGTAATTATGATGTAGTAGTAACTGGCACCTGCGGATCGGCAACATCGTCAGTTGCTGTATTAACTGTAAATGCAGTTACTGTGATCAACACACAACCAGCCAATCAATCTTCTTGTATAGGAGGCAGTGTGACTTTCAGTGTGGCTGCAGGAGGAACTAATCTTACTTATCAATGGCAAAAAGGAGGAATTGATATTGGCGGAGCTACTTCGTCAAGCTTTACAATAAATCCGGTCGGGGCAGGTGATGCAGCTACTTACACTGTTGTATTGACCGGTACATGTGGTAATCTAACTTCAAGTGGAGCCACGTTAACTATTACAGCAGGGACAGTTATTAATACTCAACCAACCAATCAATCATCATGTTTGGGTGGCAGTGCTACTTTCAGTGTATCTGCAAGCGGAAGTGGTACAGTTACCTATCAATGGCAAAAAGGAGGGGTGAATATTGCAGGTGCTACTTCATCAAGTTATACCATCAATCCTGTTACAGTAACTGATGCGGCTAACTATAATGTTGTGGTCTCAAGTCTTTGTGGAATTACTCCATCAACTACTGTAACACTTTCTATTATTCCTTCAACGGTGATCACGGCACAACCTTCCAGTCAAACAGTTTGTTCGGGCACTGACGCAACATTTACTGTAACGGCAACGGGAAACAGTCTTACTTATCAATGGAGAAAGGGAGGAGTGAATATTGGCGGAGCTACCTCTGCATCGTATACAATAACCGGCGTTGCTGCCAGTGATGTTGCAAACTATGATGTTATCGTAACCGGTACTTGTGGATCTGTGACTTCAACTTCTGTTTCTCTTGCATTAGGCAATGTTGTTATCAGTAGTCAACCTGCTTCTCAAACAATTTGTGCAGGAACAAATGTTACATTCTCTGTTAATACAACGGGAAGTGGAATAACTTATCAGTGGAGAAAAGCCGGAGCAAATATCGGCGGAGCTACTTCAGCTTCGTATACGATAAACGGTGTTGCAGTTGGTGATGCAGGAAGTTATGACGTGGTTGTGAATGGAACCTGCGGACCAGTAACTTCAAATACGGCGACACTTACTGTTAATACTGCACCGGCAATTACATCTCAGCCAACAGGCCAGGCCCTTTGTGCGGGCAATAATGTTACATTCAGTGTAGCAGCAACCGGAACAGCAATTACTTATCAATGGAGAAAAGGTGGATTGAATATTGGAGGAGCTACTTCATCATCTTATACTATTAATGGTATTACTGCGGGTGATGCAGGAAGCTATGATGTAGTGATCAATGGAACATGCCCGCCATCTGTTACTTCCAATGCAGCAGTCTTATCCATTACCCCATCTCCATCGATAACTGTTCATCCATTGACTCAGACAGTTTTCGTTGGATCAAATGTGACATTTACTGTTACAGCAACGGGAGCAGGATTAACTTATCAATGGCGCAAAGGCGGAGTGAACATTGGTGGAGCAACCGGAAGTAGTTATACGATCAATGGTGTTGCACTTGCTGATGCAGGTAATTATGATGTGGTGGTAACAGGAACTTGCCCACCGGCAGTAACATCAAACGTTGCGGTGTTAACTGTAAATACAATTGCTATTACTACCCAACCTGCCAACCAATCTGTTTGCACGGGTACAAATGCAACGTTCAGTATTGTTGTAAGTGGTGCTAATCCAACTTATCAATGGCAAGAGAAAATTGGCGCAGGCTCATTTGCAAATATTGCAGGGGCTACCAATTCATCGCTTACATTAAATGCCGTTACAGTATCAATGAGCGGTAATCAATATCGTTGTGTAGTAAGTGGCAGTTTAAATTCAAATGCAGCCACATTAACTGTAAATCCATTGCCTGTAGTTGGCTTGAATCTTCCATTTGATACATTGTATCTGAATTCTCCTCAACAAACATTAAGTGGCGGCACTCCTGCAAATGGAACATTCAGCGGAACAGGAATTTCAGGAACAACATTTTTGCCCGGGGCCATACCAATAGGTAATTATACCGTTACTTATCGCTTTACAGATGCAAATGGATGTTCAGCTTCCGCGACAGATATTTATGCTCTGATTCCGAAAGCAGATAATGTGAATTTATTTCCTAACCCGGCACCGGATGGTAATGTTACATTGATTGCTTCAGCTGATATGGTTGGCACGAAAGCAACAGTGTATGATGCAATGGGACGAAAAGTTTTTGAATGGAATATTGCTGGCCGATATACAACTTATCGTTTCAAATGGACAACTGGTCATTATTCATTTGTATTCAGGAAAGGAAATGCCCGGATTATTAAACAGATTGTGATAGTGCGATGATTTTATTAGTCACCATTAACCCTTACCGGTCACTTTGCAGTGACCGGTTTTTATTTTGACAGATATCTGATTCATTTCTTTTTTTAGACTTCTATATTGGGCCATTCAATTCTATTATGCGGCTCCTTTTTTGTGGCATGTCCTTGCATCGTCATGTACAGTAAAGAGAAAAATGGAATTCATACATTGACCTTATAAAAGTATTCATTACAAAAAAAAAATAGTAGTTTTATTTTAATATCCATTTAAAACTATGTCTATGAGAAATCTCCCGCTCTTGCTCCTGTTTTTAGGTAATTTTTTCTGTCCTTCGTCGTTGAATGCACAATCAATAGGTGATTACAGGAGCGCTGCTACAGGTAATTGGAGTTCCGTTTCTACATGGGAGACTTATAACGGCATTTTATGGGCACCGGCAATTACACCGCCATCATCACTACTTAGTGGGGCTATAAATATACGCAACGGCCATACCGTCACAGTAAATGCAAATACAACAGTTGATCAATTAACAATTGATGCCGGCGGTACACTTGCACTTACGGCGAATACTTTGACGCTGGATATTTTAGCCATTGGTAGTCTCACTTGCAACGGAGCACTTCAACTGAACGGTGGTAACATTAATATGAATGTCACGAATGGAGTAGTTGTCAATGGCGCTATGTTATGGACAGATGGAGATGTAATGTTAGGAACAGTAAATATTAACAGCGGGGCCGTTTTAACTCTTAATACCAGCGCAGATAAAGATCTTCAGTCTGCTACTATTAATGTCAATTCTGGAGGCACTATGAATTGGGACGATGGAAACATCAATTTGAATGTTTTGGGAGGAATAAATAACAATGGTAACATTAATACTTCTTTTAATGGAAGCATTTCGGGTTTAGGAACGTTCAATAACAATAGTGGGGGAGTATTTGCTAAAACCAGTACTGGCACTACAACTTTCAATGTAATAGTAACCAGCATTCTTGGGACGTTTAAAGGTCTTGGCACTTATAATTTTAATAATCTTTTTTTAAATGCCGGAACTATTAGCCCCGGTCTTTCGCCAGGTATTGTTATTGTAACTTATGCCGATCTGGATCCTGTGAATTATCCTCTGCTAGGTGCGAACAGTGAATTAAATATTGAAATAAAGGATGGTAGCGGCCCGGGCACTGGTCATGATCAAATACAGAAAGATAACAGTATAATACTTAAAGGTACTTTGCGAGTTACTGAAACCGGAACTGTTCCTGATGGTGTATATACCATTGTTCTGGTCACTTCGGGTACGATCAGTGGAAATTTTGATAATGTAATTCTTCCGCCGGATTATACGTTGACAATCACCACATCAATAGTTATAGTTACAAAAGCCTCGACACTTCCTGTTAGGCTTCTTAGCTTTGGCGCAAAGAAAATTAATAATTCAGTGCAGCTAAACTGGCAAACATCTTTTGAGAACAACAGCGATCATTTTGATATTGAAAGAAGTAAACCAGGCGGCACATTTATAAAAATTGGAGAAGTAAATGCCGCAGGCACCAGTAATCAATTGTTGGATTATCAATTTACGGATAATCAGCCGGGTAAGGGATTCAACCTTTATCGGCTCAGGCAGGTTGACAGAGACAACAGAGCTGAATACAGTTCTGTTCGTTGGGTGAAGCTTGATGATGAAAAGGCTCAGCTATATGTTTTTCCTACAATAACAGATGGAACAATATTCATTCAGAGTAATGAAAAAGCAGTTGTGGAATTGTATAATCTCCAGGGAATTCGTTTGCTGGTAAAAGAGATCAGTAATAATGACCAGGTTGATCTTTCAAAGTATGCTGCCGGAGTTTATGTACTGCGAAATCGTAACGATGGAAAGACGTATAAAATAACTAAAAGATAAAAACTCACAGGGTTTAGTTAAGATGAGCCTGATTTCAGGCTGGTATTTACTTTGCCAGGTCTGATTCATTTCTTTCTTCCGCTCTCCAAACAGGCTCATTCAATTCAACTACACGTCTTCGTTTCTTTGCTGCACGACTTCTCATTATCATATTCAGCATTTCTACAACAAATGAAAATGCCATTCCGAAATAAATATAATTTTTGAGATGGAGTTTTTCTGCCTGTTCATGATCCCAGCCTTCAATAACAAGGCTCAAACCTATCATTACTAAAAATGAGAGAGCCAGCATTTTTATAGTCGGATGTTTATGAACGAACGATGAAATTGCCGGGCTAAATAAATACATAACGATCATGGCTACAATAACAGCGGCGATCATGATCTCTACATGTTTGGCGGTACCTCCCGCTGTAATAACACTATCAAAAGAAAATACTGCATCAATGATCATGATCTGTACAATGGCCTGTGAAAGTGAGCTGCCTTTTCGTTTTCCTGTTTCCACATTTGGGTCTTCCCCTTCGAGTTTGCCATGAATTTCTTTTACAGATTTATAAATAAGAAATAAACCTCCACCAAGCATAACAATACTTGCCAGGTCAAATCCTTTTCCAAACCATTCTTCAGGAATGATAAATTTTCCACGTTGCGATAATAACCAACCTAATCCCATTAGCAAAAGGCTTCTTGAAATAATACCGGTGATCATCCATATACGCCTGGCTTTTTTTTGCTGACTCCTATCGGTGAGTCTATTCATTATTATACTAACGAAGATCACATTATCGATCCCGAGTACAACTTCAAGAATGGCGAGTATAATAAAACTGATGATGCTTTCAGAAGTAAAGAGATGTTCCATGTTTTTCAATTATTAATTATTAATTAATAATTATTAATTTTTAGAAAGATGTTTACAAATGTTTTTTGCAATACCTGGCCCTTCATAAATAAAGCCGGTCCAAACCTGTATCAATGATGCGCCGGCACTAAACTTCTCTTTTGCATCTGCTCCGTTAAAAATACCGCCACTTGCAATGATGGGTATTTCACCCTTTGTTTTTTCAAAAATATATTTTACAATTTCTGTTGATCTTTTTTGCAAAGGTTTTCCGCTTAAGCCCCCGGGTTGCCGATCCCTGGCGTTTGACTCCTGGCTTAGTCCTTCGCGGTTTATCGTGGTGTTTGTTGCCACCAATCCATCTAATTTTATTTCCAATGCCAAATCAATCACATCATCCAATTGTTCCTGTGTTAGATCGGGGGCTATTTTTAATAAAATGGGCTTAGCCATAGCTTTGCCATTATTGATCATTTGTAAATGCCGGAGGATTTTTCTTAAAGATTCTTTTTCCTGGAGCTCTCTTAGTCCGGGCGTGTTAGGAGAACTTACATTGACAACAAAATAATCAACGCAATGATGTAGTTCTTTAAAACAAATCTCGTAGTCCTTCCATGCATCTTCATTCGGAGTTGTTTTGTTTTTGCCAATGTTGCCGCCGATGATTAATCGTGAGACGTGAGGCGTGAATCGTGAGCGCAAGGACTCATGACTGACGATTAACAATTCACGATCTTTCCATTGACGCAGCCTCTCAGCAATCACCTTCACTCCCTCGTTGTTAAATCCCATTCGATTGATCAGCGCCTGATCTTTTGGTAATCGAAAAAGTCTTGGCTTGTCATTGCCTTCCTGTGGTAACGGTGTTACAGTTCCAATTTCAACAAAGCCAAAACCAAGTGCTTCCAATTCTCTTAAATATTTTGCATTCTTATCAAAGCCGGCGCCGAGACCGACAGGGTTATTGAATTTTAGATTGTAGACTTCGGATTTCAGATTTTCATTTGCGGGAGGTGAGAAGCTTGCAGCGAGCCGCTTCCTCAAAAAACCGATGCTGCATAACAACCGCAGACAATTCATTGAAAAGTAGTGAACCCATTCCGGGGGAAAAAGAAAAAGAATATTTCGTACAACTTTATACATGTGCCAGCTAATTGTATTCTTTAAGTTTTGCTATTACTTCTTTGCCCAAAATGTTTTCAACGAAAGCAGGATTTTTTAAATCAAAATCTATAAATGTCCATTTAGGGGATATCTCATCTTTTATAGCGATCATATAAGATATTATAAAAACATGCAATGAATTTGTTGCTTTAACGAATCGAACGTTACCTTCTCCAAACTGCTGCTCCATCCCCGGTACTAATAGATCAGCATCTTTTTTAGTAATTGGCTCTTTATACTTCATCTTCATCAGCATGGAATACCGGACAATTGCATAACGGGCATCATTGATTTTGACAATAGTGAATATCGAGTCAACCTTAACTGAATCGAGAACAGAGGAAAAATCATCTGTATCGTATAAACTTTTTATTAGCTCGTTGAACTGTTCACGGGGGATGACCGTGAACACTTTTGGATAGGTATAATCCATTACTTTATCATGCTGTTTCAGTTTTGTAAAATTGAGTACAGCATTCAGCCTGTTTATTAACGATGTATCCTGTTGCCCTTCAACTAACAAAGTCACAAAAGCAAACAGCAGGAAAACGATGATCTTTCTCATGCAAAACTTTTCCAAAAGAACCGCATAAACAATAACCCACAAAATTTTTCCTGAAAACGATAAATATTAACTTTGACCTCGAAGGTTGCATAAACAACTTTTAATAAATTTGGTTAGATTTGCTGAATAGAATTACAGAACCCTGAAGTGAGCAATTACGTGGCGAAGCGGCAATTGGAAACAACGAAAGCTTAATGAAATCGATTAAGCTGGTAACAAAAATTTAAATCATTCCTTATGCAAGAAGCATATATCGTAGCAGGTTTTCGCACCGCAGTTGGCAAAGCCAAACGTGGCGGTTTTCGCTTTTATCGTCCGGATGATCTGGCGGTAGACGTAATAAAAGGTGTGATGGCAAGCGTGCCGCAACTGGATGCAAAACGTGTGGATGACGTAATTGTAGGCAATGCGGTGCCCGAAGCCGAGCAGGGTTTGCAATTCGGCCGCATTATTTCTGCAAGGGCTTTAGGAATTGACGTGCCGGGTGTAACGGTAAATCGATATTGCGCATCAGGTTTGGAAACAATTGCGATTGCGACTGCGAAAATAAGAATGGGAATGGCGGATTGTATAATTGCTGGTGGAACTGAAAGTATGAGTTTGGTGCCGACAGCCGGTTGGAAAACTGTTCCTGCTTATTCAATCGCCAAAGAGGAACCCGATTACTATTTAAGCATGGGATTGACGGCGGAAGCGGTGGCAAAAGAATTTAATGTTAGCCGCGAGGCACAGGATGAATTCTCCTATAACTCACATCAGAAAGCGATCAATGCGATCAGGAACGGGTATTTTAAAAATGGAATTCTTCCGATCGCTATTGATGAGGTCTACTTGGATGAAAAAGGTAAAAAACAAAAGAGAAATTATACCGTAGATACAGATGAGGGTCCCCGTGCAGATACATCAATTGAGGCATTGTCAAAATTGAAACCTGCTTTTGCTGCAAATGGTTGTGTAACTGCGGGCAACTCCTCACAAACCAGCGATGGCGCTGCATTTGTAATTGTGATGGGTGAAAAGATGGTGAAAGAATTAGGGTTAAAACCAATTGGCCGCCTTGTAGGCTCTGCGGTTGCAGGTGTTCACCCACGAATCATGGGTATCGGGCCGGTGGCTGCTATTCCAAAAGTATTGAAGCAAACAGGGATGAACCTTTCACAGATTGACCTGATAGAATTGAATGAAGCTTTTGCATCCCAATCGATCGCTGTAATTCGCGAAGCAGGTCTTGATGCTTCCAAAGTAAATATCAATGGTGGAGCGATTGCGCTGGGTCATCCGCTCGGCTGCACGGGTTGTAAACTCACGATTCAGAATCTGAACGACATGAAACGGCTCAACAAAAAATATGGAATGGTGACGGCTTGTGTTGGTGGGGGGCAGGGTATTGCAGGAATCATTGAAAATATTATATAGCCAGCCTGGTTGCTGCAATTAAGCATTGCTTACACCATAGGCGGGCTCTTTTACAGTAACAATTCTACTCATCATTTTTGAGAATTAAGTGAGCCGGGAGGTTTTGAAACGAGAGTTATCTTGGTAAACTTTCCCTGGCAAATGCATTGATAATATGAAGCCTCGAGATCCAAATTTTTGATTCTGATACCTCCACAGACTCCAATATGCCGCCACATCTTACATTTTTCCCAATAAAGTCATTGGGTTTAATTGTGTCAGAATATTTGAAATACTCAAAACAAAGAATACTTGTATTGCTGTTGTTTGTACTTATAGTCATACCCTGCATTTGTCCATCTTTAGTGATGAATTGAATAGAGTTGTATCCTTTTGCACTACTGTCAAGACAAGGATGTGCGGACATCACGATCCTTTGCCCCAAATATTTATTTGCATTTTTTAAGAAGGCCTCATGTGTCATTTGATCAAGGGCCACCATTCCTGCAGCTGAAAAAATATTCATATAGGTAACAATGCCCCGTAAGTCAGAAGAATCATTTAGCGTTGAAACAAGAAGCTTGTTTGTTTTATCAAAAGCCCCTTTAAAATCCTCTTTCTGTAAAAATGGAATAACAGTTCTAAAGTCATCATAGGTAATTAC
>Ga0070698_100009598_pt1 | contig 10353 bp, 8 predicted proteins | sample KBSK1502metaG_FD_65477 | JGI IMG/M metagenome (GOLD analysis project Ga0070698, IMG submission 65477) | Corn, switchgrass and miscanthus rhizosphere microbial communities from Kellogg Biological Station, Michigan, USA - KBS K1-50-2 metaG | ecosystem: Host-associated > Plants > Roots >... | reverse complement strand
GAGTACTTCTACGGCTTCATCGGCGGCGAGGCGAACCAGTGGTATCCCACGCTGTACGAGGGCACCACGCCGGTCGAGCCGAAAAAGACGCCCGAAGAGGGCTACCACTTCATGGCGGACATGACCGACAAGGCGATGGCCTGGGTCGCGCAGCAGAAGGCGCTGGCGCCCGACAAGCCCTTCTTTGCCTACTTCGCGCCCGGCGCGACCCACGCGCCTCACCATGTGCCCAAGGAATGGGCCGACAAGTATAAGGGCAAGTTCGACCAAGGCTGGGACAAATTGCGCGAAGAGACCATCGCCCGCCAGAAAAAGCTGGGCGTCGTCCCGGCGGACTGCCAGCTAACCCCACGCCACACCGAGATTCCGGCGTGGGAGGACATGCCGGAAGCGTTGAAGCCGATCCTGCGCCGCCAGATGGAGGTTTATGCGGGGTTCCTGGAGTACACCGACCACCATGTCGGACGCCTGCTCGACGGCTTGAAGAAGCTCAACATCCTCGACGACACGCTCGTCTACTACATCATCGGCGACAACGGTGCCTCGGCCGAGGGCACCCTAAACGGCGCGTATAACGAGATGGCCAACTTCAACGGCCTGGCGGCCCTGGAGACCCCGGAATTCCTGATGGAGCGGTACGAGAAGCTCGGCGGGCCGGAGTCTTACAACCACTACGCCGTGGGCTGGGCGCACGCAATGAACACCCCTTACCAGTGGACCAAGCAGGTCGCCTCGCACTGGGGCGGGACCCGCAACGGCACCATCGTGCACTGGCCCAACGGCATCACGGCCAAAGGCGAAATCCGCTCGCAGTTCCACCATGTCATCGACGTGGCACCGACGATCCTCGAGGCGGCGGGGTTACCCGAGCCGGTCTCGGTCAACGGCGTACAGCAGCGGCCCATCGAGGGTGTGAGCATGCTGTACTCGTTCGACGACGCCAAGGCCGCGGAGCGGCACGAGACGCAGTACTTCGAAATGTTCGGCAACCGCGGGATCTACCACAAAGGCTGGACTGCGGTGACGAAGCACGGCACACCCTGGGTACTCGTGGGTCGGAAGACCGTGCCCCTCGACGACGACGTCTGGGAGCTCTACGACACCAGCAAGGACTGGAGCCAGGCCAACGACCTCGCCAAGCAAATGCCGGAGAAGCTGCACGAGCTGCAGCGACAGTGGCTGATCGAGGCAACGCGCTACAACGTCTTGCCGATCGACGACCGGGTTGTCGAGAAGATGAACCCGGACACGGCCGGCAGGCCGGTGCTGATCAAGGGGACCACCCAGCTGCTGTTCGGCGGCATGGGGCGGTTGTCCGAGAACTGCGTCCTCAACATTAAAAACAAGTCCCACTCCGTCACCGCCGAGATCGAGGTCCCGGAGACGGGGGCCGAAGGCGTGATAATCGCCCAGGGCGCAAATATTGGCGGCTGGAGCCTCTACGCGAAGAATGGCAAACTCAAATACTGCTACAACGTAGCGGGGGTGAATTATTTCTATGTTGAGGCGGCGCGGGCGCTGCCGGCGGGCGAGTACCAGGTACGCATGGAGTTTGCCTATGCGGGCGGCGGCCTCGGCAAGGGCGGACAGGTGACGCTCTACGTCGACGGTGAGAAGGTCGGCGAAGGGCCCATCCCAATGACGCAGGCGATGGTCTTCTCCGCCGACGACGGCTGCGACGTCGGCGAGGACAGTGGCGCCCCCGTGTCTCAGGACTACGGCTCGCGCGGCAATGCTTTTAACGGAACCGTCAAGGGAGTGCAGCTCGCCATCGGCGATGCGGCCGAAAGCTCGGATCACCTCGTGTCGCCGGAGGACGCTATCCGTATCGCTATGGCGCGGCAGTAATCGAATCCGGAACGGTGGATCGGTCCCACCGAGGCAGTGGCTCAGCTGGAGCCTTGAGCGACGGGTTTGCAGCGCTGCGATCACTGAACGTTGTCGCCGGGCTCGCCCCTTGCAGGGAAACACATCGAGGGAGGATTTTAAAAATGCGGGCTAAGCCACTACAGACCGACAGCGCCTCTCACATCTCCGGTGAGGGTACGCTGCCTGAGCGCAAAGTCGGCCTCAAACAGCGGCTGTTTGATGAAGTGATAAGCTTCTTGGCGATTGCCTTGTATCTTTGGGTGACGTTCGGCGTGTTCGCCCTCCACGAATGGGTGGTGTCAGCGAAAGATCATATAGATTACCATTTTTACGGCTTCGCTCTCGTAAATGCCCTTGTTTTGGGGAAAGTGATGCTTGTCGCTGAAGATTTGCATTTTGCAGATTGGTTTAAAGACAGGCCGCTCATCTATCCGATTTTGTGCAAGGCGGTCGCGTTCTCGATTTTGTTTTTAGTCTTCGACGTCGTGGAAGAAATGGTGGTTGGAGTATTCAAGGGGAGGACGATTGGCGAGAGCATCCCCAGCATCGGCGGCGGCAGTCCGAGTGGCGTGTTTTTCGTGGGGGTCATCCTCGCTGTCGCATTGATCCCGTTCTTCGCCTTCAGGGAGGTCGGCCGAGCAATCGGCGAACGCGCGTTGCATTCCCTGATGTTCACAGGCGGGCCAAAAGCCGCTGCATTTCGATCGGGAATGGGCCAAGGGGGCCGCTGACTCACACTGCTCAACTGAGGGGGACGGACATGGCGAACAGAAGGCTCGGGCATTTTCTCGATCATAGGCTCGGAGTGCTGATTATTGGCGGCGTTCTTGCCGCGTGCGGACAAACGAGCGGCGGTGGGATGTTTCAGCCCGGTCAGATCGTCGGCGGTGGGACTAAAGAGATAAGGGACGTGCAACCCGTAGCGGGATTTCTCCCGAATGCCTCGCTGCTCCAGCCCGGTGGGTCCGGACGGGTCGCTCTCGTCTACCGCAATCCGACTGCCGATTTCTCGCAGTACAACAAAGTACTCCTCGATCCGGTGACGATTTGGACGGCGCCGGACTCGCCATTGAACAATGTCCCACAGAGCCAGCGGCAGGCAGCGGCCAACAGATTTCACGCCGATCTCTACAATGCGCTGAGCAAACGCTGCCAGATGGTGACTACACCATCGTCGGGCACCTTGCGCCTGCGCATTGCGCTGACCGATGCGACGACGCCCAATGCCACGGTCAACACGGTGGCGACCTATACGCCTTACGTCAGCACCGGTTATGGCCTGGCCTCGCTCGCCTTCAACAACGGCGTGGGTTATTTCGCCGGGACCGCCGCGGCCGAAGGCTATGCTACGGATGCAGCAACCGGGACCTTGCTCTGGGAAGGCGTGGACAAGCGCGGCGGCACCACGGCTTTGGCCGAGAATACGCTCAATACCTGGCTCGATGTCGATCACGCTTTTGAGGCTTGGTCGGAACAGCTGGCCTCGAGACTGCAGGAGCTTGGCGCATGCCGGAGGTGAACCGGTCGAGGACGGCGATGAGGGGGGAAGTGCCACACAGCGCCCGCCAGCGAACGTGCAAGTTCATCCTCTCAGCGCTCGTGAGCGTCGCCGTCGGGCTCGCCACGATCGGAGCGGGACTGCATCCGGCCAGCGCGCAGGATGCAGCGACCCCGGGCGGAATGCAGATCCTCGTTACGCCCTATCTCTGGTTATCGGGCGTCAACGCCACGACCAAGACGCCGCTGCCGCAAGAACCCGAGGTCAATTCCGACGTGAGCGCCATTGATCTTCTATCGCATTTGAGCGGGGTTCCGTTCATGGGATCGCTGGAGGTGCGCGACGGGCCCTTTGGCTTCCTCGGCGATGTCCTGCACGTCCCGGTCAGCACCACCATCCGCACTCACGATGTCTTCTTTCAGGGCGGCAAGGCCGCGCTGAACACGAATACGGGCACCGCGCTCATCCTCTACCGCGCGCTCGACAACCCTCTGCAATTCGCCGACGCCGGCCTCGGTTTTCGCGCATGGGGGTTCTCGATGAACCTGAACCTTAATGCTGGGGCGCTTCCGGCAACGAGTGTGCCGCGTACATCCGGCTGGGGCGACCCGCTGCTCGCCGGGCGATATCATCGAGAGCTCGGCGACGGTTTCGGCCTGACGGCATACGGCGATGTCGGCGGCTTCGGCCTCGGTGCGCATGTCGACTGGCAGCTCATCGGCACGATCGACTACACTCTCAGCTCTTGGATTGATCTTCATCTTGGTTATCGCAGCCTCAATTTTAACTACCAGGCCAGCGACAGCAATTTGGGCTTTAACGTCCACATGAAAGGCCCGATCCTCGCAGGGACTTTCCGGTTCTAAGGGTGTATGACACACCCGAACGCAAAATACCGGCGATGATAACCCCAGAAGACAGCTCGCAAACGGAGACTGGCCATGAGTAATCTCGCCGAGCAGCAGACGCTGCCGCGTGCCACGACGCGCCGTTCGCGCCGGTTTTCGATCATTTGGATCATCCCGCTGGTGGCAGTGGCGATCGGCGCCTGGCTCGCCTGGGATACGCTGTCCAAAGAAGGACCGACGATCAAGATCTCGTTCGACAGCGGGGAGGGGCTGCAGGCCGGTCAGTCGCAGCTCAAGTACAAGGATATCGTGTTTGGCACCGTCAAGAGCCTCGAACTGTCGCCAGACCAGACGCATGTGGTCGTGACGGTCGCCACGACCCATCAGGCCGAGCCGCTGCTGACCGACGGCACCGTCTTCTGGGTCGTCAAGCCGCGGCTTTTCGCCGGCAATCTTTCGGGTGTCGAGACTCTGCTTTCCGGCTCCTACATCGGTATGTTGCCGGCTGCGAAGGCCGGCGAAAACAAGCGTGATTTCGTTGGACGCGAGGATCCCCCCGTCCTGGGAGCACATGTTCCGGGACGCAATTTCCTGCTGAAATCCAAGCGGATCGGTGCGGTTTCGGTCGGATCGCCGATCTTTTTCCGCGACCTCAACGTCGGCGAGGTGCTCGGCTGGGACATCGCTGACATGGCGGAGTACGTGACGATCCACGCCTTCGTCCGCGCGCCCTACGACAGCTACGTGCACGACCAGACGCGGTTCTGGAACGCCTCGGGTGTCTCGATCAAGCTCGGCGGAACTGGGGTCGAAGTGCAGATGGAGTCGCTGAAGGCGCTGCTGCTCGGCGGCGTCGCGTTCGAAACGCCGGCGGCGGAAATTCATGCCGCGGCGGCACCCGAAAACCACGAGTTTCCGCTGTTCGCCGACCGGGACATCGCGAACGCCGCGTCCTACACCCGGAAAATTCCGGCGATCTCGTATTTTTCCGGCTCCGTCAGTGGTTTGGCTCCGGGTTCCCCGGTCACGATCCACGGTCTCAAGGTCGGCGAGGTGACCGATGTGCGGCTGACCTACGACGCCGCCAAGGACACCGTCATGGCGCCTGTTCGATACGAAGTCGAGCCGGAACGCGTCGTTGGTGTCGGGCAGCGGGTGTATCAGACCGAAGCGGAGGGAGTAGGCGTGCTCCTAAAGAAAGGCCTGCGTTCCAGCCTACAAAGCGCCAGCCTGATCACCGGGCAGCAGAATGTCGCGCTCGATTTCGTCACCGATGCTCCGCCCGCCGATGTCACAATGGATGGGCCGGATTTTGTCGTGCCGGCAACCGAAGGCGGTGGGTTCGCCGGTCTCACCGCCTCGGCGACAGAACTCCTCAACAAGGTCAACACGATGCCGTTCGATCAGATCGGCAAGAGCCTCGACGGCATCCTCAAATCGGTCAATGACATGACCCAAGGCCCGCAAATGAAGAAGGCTCTGACTGATCTATCCGGGATGATTGCATCGGCCCAAGGCATGATCCAGCGCCTCGACACCAAGCAATTGCCGGAGCTCACTGCTGGGCTGGAGAAAACACTGACGAGCGCCAACAAACTGGTCTTGTCGCTCGACAGCGGCTATGGCGACAACACCAAGTTCAACCGCGATCTCGACCGGCTGATGGTGCAGGCCAATGATGCAGTCCGCTCGATCCGGGCGCTCACCGATCTCTTGGCCCGCCACCCCGAGGCGCTGATCAAGGGCCGGCCCGAAGGGCCGCAGGAATGACCGGAGCTCGCCGCCGTCGGCTCGCCGCACTGGGTTTGGCGGCGGCGCTCGCCGCCTGCTCATCCCCCAGCCCGGAGCTGTACACGATTGCGCCCGTATCCGGCGCCGCCCAGACCGGCGGACCGAGGGTGATCGCGCTGCAACAGATCGGGACGGCCCGGTATCTCGAGCGTTCGCAGATCGTCCGCTCGTCGGAGAACTACCGGCTCGACGTGATGTCGAACGACTGGTGGGGCGAACCGCTCTCGGCAATGCTGAGCAGGGTGCTGATCGAGGAATTGGGCCAGCGCCTGCCCCAGAGCACTGTCCTTGGGGAAAGCGGTGCCGTGACGGCCTCACCCGATGCGACCGTTGAGATCAATTTTCAGCGGCTCGACGAGGATACGTCCGGTAACCTCGTCCTGATGGCGCAGGCCAGCGTCAGCTTAAAGGGACGGCCCGCGCCGGCGCTGCGCAGCTTCCGCTTTGTCCTGACGCCGCCGGCGCCGGGCGTTCCCGGCGAGGTCACGGCGATTAGCACGGCGGTCGGACAGCTCGCCGATGCGTTGGCGTCGATGCTGGTTTCGGGCCGGTGATGCGGGCCTCGGCAGCCCCGATCTTAACGGAGCCGCAGCTGCGCGAGTGTCCGGGCTGCGGGCTGCTACAAACGGTGCCCGCATTGGCGCTGGGCAGCACCGCGCAGTGTGCACGCTGTTCTACGATCTTGCGTCGCACCAGCAATCATCGCCCCGACCACCTGATTGCCCTCACTGTGACTGCATTCATGTTGCTCGTCATTATGTGTTCGACGCAGTTGATGAGCGTGGACAAGGCCGGCATCTCGCATGTCGCCAATTTGTTCTCGGGGCCGGAGGAGCTCGCTCGGCGAGACATGGCGGGGCTCGCCGCGGTGGTGCTGTTCGTCACCGTACTGGCGCCGTTCGCCCGGCTAACCGGCACCCTCTACGTGCTGATCCGGTCCAATGAAACACTGCCTCCGCGCCATTTGCGCCGAGTCTTCGCGTTCGCGGAAAAGCTTCGCCCATGGTCGATGCTCGACGTCTTTGTGTTCGGCGTGTTCGTCGCCTATGTGAAGCTCAGCGATCTGGTCACGATTGGCCTCGCGGCCGGAGTTTACGCGCTGCTGGCCCTGACCTTTGTCCTCGTCTGGATGGATTCCGCCCTCGATCGCGAGCCGATTTGGGAGAAGCTCGATCGCCCACGTGCGAACGACCGCTCGTGTCGTGGCCTCGCGGGCGCCGTCGGCTGCGAGACCTGTGGTCTGGTCAGCATCCCGCGCGAGGGCGACCACCGTTGTCCGCGTTGCGAGAGCACCCTGCACGTCCGCAGGCCGGACGCCATCGCGCGGACCTGGGCGCTGATCATCGCCGCTGCCGTTCTCTACATCCCGGCGAACTATTACCCGGTGCTGACCGTGATGCAACTCGGCGCAGGACAGCCCAGTACGATCCTCGGCGGCGTCGAAGAACTGCTGAGGTCGCGCATGTACCCGCTGGCGGCTCTTGTCTTCTTGGCCAGCATCTTGGTCCCGATGCTGAAGCTCCTGGGGATCTCGATCATGCTTATCGCGACGCAGACCAAGGCGGTCGGATGGCTGCGCGACCGTACTCGGCTTTACCACATCGTGCGGTTCATCGGGCGCTGGTCGATGATCGACATCTTCATGGAGTCGCTGCTCGGCGCGCTGGTCGTCTTCGGCTCGGTGATCACGATCGAGCCCGGCGTCGGGGCAGTCGCCTTTTGCGGCGTCGTGATCCTGACCATGTTTGCGGCCGAGACCTTCGATCCGCGGCTTATGTGGGATGCGGCGGCAGAGCGCGAGCGGGCGGCGATGGACACCGATTCCAGGCCCGTAGTCGCCAGCTGACGAAATTAGGAGATGAAGCGTCCTTATCCGTGATCATACTGGCCCCAGCCGATTTGGCCGACGATCCGCTGTCGGCGGAGACAATCGGCGTTCATGGGGCGTGCTGTGCAGCTCGCAGGTTCCGACTGGCGGTGAGAAGATGCAGTGGCGCTGGTATATCGTGAGAGTCGCCAGCGGCGGGCACCCGGGCGGCGACGCCGGAAGTACCGGTGGACTTGGCCGCTCTCTTTGCTGGCGCTGACCACGATAATCGGTTGCAGTTTCCGGTTGGGGCTTCGGCTGCAGGCTACCCCTTTTAGAGGGGAGGGGTAGCCTAGCCTAGCCTAGCTGGGCTAGCCCGCGACGATATCCCATCTGGAGATAGCGGTGCCGAATATGACCCAAAGGGATGCGACATCGGGATGTACAGTTGTCGACACGGCTGCGGCCAGCACCCAGACGGCGAAGCCGATGGTAGTGAAACGAGACCCGGTTATTTCTTACCAGCTCGTGTTGCCGCCACTTGGTTTACTCGGATAATCGCGCGAGATCGTCGAGCACCTTCGCAATAAGCTCTTGACGACGTGGGTCCCGCGCTTCGGGCGTCGCAGCGAAAAGTTGGATCAGATATCGCGCCTTTGCTGCTGCGTCGCGCCAAGTCGCTGACGGAGCGGCCACGGCATGGCACTCGAATTCTTCTTGGCGGCGTCGCAGCGATGCCTGATCGGCTTGGACCTCGTGAAGGCGGCGGCGGTTTTCCGTCGATTTCTGTGCGGCCATGCCGCGATGCTCATCAAGTTCGACTGGTTCGTCCGCCATAATCGTCTGCCTCTCCGTCTTGCGTCATCCCAATTTCGCGATCCGTTGCAACAGGGCGAGCTCCGAAAGATCTAATGACGTTTTCGCCGCAAGCCTCTTCAAGTCGGCCCTCTCGCAAACAGTCATCGGTGGGGTTCCGCCAATTAAGTTGCAAAAACCTTAAGGCATATCGGCCGTTTTGCGCCTAATAAAAGCTACACATGGTGCTCACGAACATTCGATACAATTCGAAGTTCAATAATTATTTTTGATTTTTGAGGTAGTTCCGATTGCCGATGCCGGCAAATACATAGTTGGATTGGCCAAGAAATTACTCGCGGTTGTATGTCACAGCTGCTACCCCCGTGTAGAAAAACCGCAGGCAAATCACTTGCCGCATCGAACGTGCTACCGAAACGGCCAACGCACTCGCTCGAATGCGGAGCTCACAAGCAACCCAGGTCCGCCCGGCAGTGAGGATGCGCGGATGCAAAGCAGCACTATCAGGCAGCTCCTTTTGCCGCCGAAAGCGGCGACCCCGCCGCGCGATTCAATCTTGGTGTCCCCTGCGACAGCCGTCTGGATGACAATGGCTACTCCATCAACGGCAACCGAGTTGAGGCCGCCAACCAAGGCCTGCCACGCGCCCAAAGTAGACTTGCCGAGATGTACGCCGACAGCCCCGCCACTCCGGAAAACGATATAAGAGCTTGTGCGTGGTTCCTATTGGCGACCGCCCGCTTGGCCGGGATACACCGTCAAAGGCGGATGATGCGTCATTGCCGAGCCCCAGCTGTGAAGCACCGCTGTGATGCCGATCCTGGCGCCACGCCGCTTGGGATCGTGGGCCTTCAGCCCACGGGCTTGTCCCGTGGGGGCGATCGTCGGCGCGGCCTCAGCCGCCGCCGTGAACAGCAGATCTTAGATCGCGGCTTTGTTCTGGTAGGCGATATCGGCGATCGATACGCCGGGCCGATTTCCGGTCTTTTGTCAAACCCGCTCGACTTCAACCCTTAATGGATGTTCCTCGATCTTGGCCATCAACAAGACCTCGCATTGCTTTTGTTCGGCGACCTCAAAGGTATAGGTGCCCGCGATTCCCTTGCCTTGCGTATGCACGGCCAAGGTCAGGGCGAGAGCATCTTCTGTTGATCTATGAAATAGTTTTGTCAGGACAAATACGACAAAATTCATTGATGTGTAATCGTCGTTATAGAAGACGATGTTCCACATACTCGGACGTTTCGTCTTTGCTTCATGCTTTTCAAGGAGATCGAGTTGAGATTTCCGGATGGGTTCAACACGGTTTGGATTTTGTTGTTGTGAGAGGGGCCTGCTGAGCGTCTCCACCATCTCGATACCAATCCCTCTATTATTCGCAATTTCAAAGCCGCTAGGTCGGCTGCTCGCTCGCCCCATGCCGGTACCCGACCCGCACGCCGTTCCCTTTCGATGCTCCGCGACTCTCATATGGGTCCGTCCTTGCCTAATCACAGGCTCCGCGGGCGAGGAGGATTTCTGTCGCCTCTTCCGCACGCGCATCAGATCTGCGGCAAAAACGCGAGATGAGCCAAACGAGGTTGATCGTGTCCCACGAGATGATGAAGGTAGACGAAACCCCGGCACGGGGAATGCCAGGGCTTCTCAGTTGGCGGCCCGTGTTCGGGGGAAGTCGCTCAACCCTACGCCAGGTATCATAACTCAAGTTGTTAAGCAACCTAGGG
>Ga0070698_100009597_pt1 | contig 10354 bp, 7 predicted proteins | sample KBSK1502metaG_FD_65477 | JGI IMG/M metagenome (GOLD analysis project Ga0070698, IMG submission 65477) | Corn, switchgrass and miscanthus rhizosphere microbial communities from Kellogg Biological Station, Michigan, USA - KBS K1-50-2 metaG | ecosystem: Host-associated > Plants > Roots >... | reverse complement strand
GGGGGGGGGGGGGGGGGGGGGGGGGGGGGGGGGGGGGGGGGGGGGGGGGGGGGGGGGGGGGGGGGGGGAAAGGGGGGGGGGGGGGGGGGGGGGAAATACTCAACTGGGTCAACTGCTCTTAAGCAGCAAGTGGTGCAGTTTCAGCTACAGCGGGACCTCCGACAATTCCGGCAGCGGGTCCAGCCACACGTCGCGGGTGCAGTTCTTTCCCGATGGCACCGTGGTCCAGACTACCGGCGGCGAATCGTACTCCGGCGGCAACAACGGAAGCGTGGCGGGCCAGTCCACCGGCGGCCAGCATTACTATTGGCAGGTGCAGGGCACCACGCTCCAGGTGTCGGCGGACCGGACCCAGTGGGTCCCGGTGAATCTGCAGGTGTCCCGCAACTCGAACGGCTATCCCATCGTCACCGCCGATGGGACCGAATACATGCAGTGTAACTGAGGCGCTGATTATGGCCCTTGCCGACCTGTTGACCTTTGCCATCGCCCAGCCCACGGGCGACCGGCCTCGCGATGACGAGCTGGACTTTTTCGGACTCACCCACCCGGGCAAGGTCCGCAAACAGAATCAGGATCATTTCCTGGTCTGCACCATCCATCCCCAGGCCGTCGTGCACGGCACCAGTCTTCCCGACGTCGAGAACCTGCCCCTGCGGGGCGACCGCCTCGCGACCGTCCTGCTGGTCGCCGACGGCGTGGGAAGCGGGGCCGGCGGGGAAGCCAGCGTGCTGGCCGCCCGGACCATCACCGGGTACGTTACCACCACCCTCCGCTGTTACCACACCGCGGGCTCCAGCTCGGATGAGCTGTTCTACGAGGCGTTGACCGAAGCGGCACTCGAGGCGCACAGTGCAGTGCTGGCCCAGGCCCAGGGAGAGAAAATGGCGACGACCCTGACCCTGGGCGTCGCGGTATGGCCGTGGTTATACACGGTTCAGGTGGGAGACAGCCGCTGTTACGTGTGGACCGAAAAGAAGGGTCTTCAGCAGGTGACCCGGGACCAGACCGTGGCCCAGGACCTGGTGGACCGCGGGGCGCTGCCCCGCGACAGCCTGCCCAAGTCCCCGCTGAGCCACGTACTCGCCAGCGCCATCGGCGGCCACGAGGCAAAACCGGTCGTGAGCCGGACGGAGATTCCCCGGGGTTGCGTCGTGCTGCTCTGCAGCGATGGCCTGACCAAGCACCTCAGCAACAAGGAAATCGAACAGCACGTCGGCAACGACCAGACCTCCGAACAGCTGTGCCGCTCGCTGCTGGACACGGCGCTGGACCGGGGCGGCAGCGACAATATCACCGTTCTCGTTGCCCGCGCCCGCCGCCAATCCTGAGGAACGAAGCGACGAAGGATTTCTTGCGAATGGCAGGAGATCCTTCGCTGCGTCCGGGACTATCGATGCCTCGCGGCTCTTCGAGCAAGCTCCGCAAGGTCCAGCTTTACCCGGTAGATGTCCGACACTTTCCCCCCTCCGCTGACCCGCGCGAAATAGAGCGTTGTACCGTCCGGCGAAAGCTTGGGCGTCCACTCGCACGCCTCGGTATTGACCTGGCCTTCCAGGTTCTCCGGGGCGCTCCATCCGGTGGCCGTCGGATAGGTCACCCAGAGGTCGCAGTCTCCCTTGCCGCCCGGCCGGAGCGACATGTAGATCAGCCAGCGCTCCGCCTGGTCCGGAGCCGGCTCGCCTTCCAGGCCGTCGAAGTTGATGGGTAGCGCAACGGGAGCCTGGTACTCGCCGTTCACCATCACCGCTCGCCAGACATCCACGTTGTCCCGGTCGGCGCCCGACGCGCGGGCGTGATAGTAGAGGTTCCCGCTGGCCGTCGGCGCCGGATAACCCTGCATCGGGTTCGAGTTCACGATCGCGCTCAACCGCACCGGGTCGCTCCAGTGGTCGCCGGTCAAGTCGACGTAGAACATGTCGGACGGGGTGGTCTGGATCGTAGCCCTGGCCGTATCGTCATTTATCGGCCATTTCGTCGAGTACCAGAGCCGGCGGCCATCGGGGGACAGGCTCTCGTAGCTCCCGCCGTAGACGTGGTTGAAAGGCGCGAGCACCGGGGGCTGCCAGGCGCCATCCTTCCAGTCGGACATGAAAATGAAGGGTCCATCGCGACCAATCTGGCGGGTGAAATACACCCGTTTGCCGTCCGCCGTGATGGAGAGTGAATGGGTGTAATCGTCTCCCGTGCTCACGACTCCCGGAGCGAACCGCTCCGGCACCCCGATGGTCTGGGCGGCCAGGGAGGCGGGTAGAAAAAGGAGGGGCCAACAGAGGATTCGGCGCATATCAACACCGAGGTTGGGGTCACCGTAATGTACAGCATCGTACCAGGTTGCCCCACTCTCCGAGGCCCCATGCGAACCCGCGTCCTGATGCTCTACGCCGGCCTGGCGTCCGCCACCCTTACCCACCCCGTCCTCGCCCAAGCTGATTCGGCCCGCTCCGACAGCGCATTCCGGGCGCTGCAATCGAGGGGCGCGGTGCAGATGGGAGTGGACCAGTACACTTCCACCCACCAGTTCGAAACCCTGCCCGACGGAGGCCGTATCGAGCTGCAGCGCGACGCGGCCGACTCGGCGGACATAGCCACGATTCGCCATCACCTCCAGGAAATCACTGCCGCCTTTGAGCGGGGCGATTTCCGGGTCCCCGGCCTGGTGCACGATCAGGCGGTTCCCGGTACCGCGGCCATGGCCGCCCGGCGCGATCGGATTCGCTACCGGTTCCGGGAGTTGCCCCGGGGTGGAGAGATCTGGATCACGTCCACTGACCCCGAGGCGATCGCCGCCATCCATGATTTCCTCGCCTTCCAGCGCCAGGATCACCGGACCGATCATACCGAGCACCACATGTAGTTGGTCTGTTAATGGAGGGCGCGGAGGACAGCCCCACCGCCGCAGCGCTGATTCACGCAGAGGTTTTCGCTGAGGAAAGTACCGATAGAATGGACTGCCTAACAGAATTGAACTGCCTGGCGCAAAGGCGCCAAGGCGCCAAGATCAGTCAATGCTGTTGCCGTCCTCAGCGTAGAACCTCAGCGGTACGGGCGCACAGCAGTGCGCCCCTTCGTCACTCAGCGGTGTGCCGTTCTCCGCGTTCTCCGCTCCCTCCATTACCGACCACCAAATGTTTTCGGTGTATTTTGCATGATTCTCCAATCGGACTCATTACCCGAATGAAATCGGCTTCTCTCATCAGCGCCGCCGCCGCGCTCCTCCTGGCCTGCGGCAAGGATCGGCCGCCCTCGTCGGCCGCGGTTCCCGTGACGGTGGCCGCAGTCGGACTCCAGCCGGTGCCGTTCGAGCTGGTGGCCGTGGGGACGGTCGAGCCGATCCAGACGGTTACCATCCAGCCCCAGGTGAGCGGCCAGCTGAACCGGGTGAGTTTCCGCGAAGGCGATGAGGTGGGCCGCGGGCAGGTCCTCTTCCAGATCGATTCCCGACCGTTCGCAGCGGCACTCGCCCAGGCCCAGGCCATCCTCGCGCGGGATCGGGCCGGCGCCATCAACGCCCGCCAGGAGCTGGAGCGCTCCACCAGGCTGGCTGAGCAGCAATACATCACGGCCCAGGAGTACGAACAGGCCCGGGCCAGTGCCGGCGCGGCGGAAGCCACCCTCGCCGCGGATGAAGCCGCGGTCGAGCAGGCGCGGCTCAGCCTCCAGTACGCCACGATCCGGGCGCCCATCGGGGGGCGCACCGGCAGCCTGATGGTGCGGGAAGGCAACCTGGTCCGGGAGAACGCCACCATCCTGGTCACCATCAACCAGATACGTCCCATTCTCGTTCGCTTCGCGGTCCCTGCTTCCAACCTCGGCGTGATTCAGCGCTACCGTAAAGCCCGTATTCCGGTAGCGGCTACGCCGTCCGGCGGAGACGCAGAAGCCGAGGGCAGCCTGAGTTTCGTGGATAACACGGTGGACAGCACTACTGGCACCATCATGCTCAAGGGGGAATTTCAGAATCGGGACGGAACCCTGTGGCCCGGCGGCTTTGTCAACGTGCGGACCCGGCTCTTTGTCCAGGACAGCGCGTTGGTGGTGCCCAGCGCCGCGGTGATCGGTGGACAGCAGGGAACCTATGTGTTCGTCGTTCGGGACAGCACGGCAGACATGAAGAAGGTCACCGTTGACCGCGAAGCGGGGGACCTCTCGGTGGTGCAGGCGGGCGAGCTGGCGCCGGGGGATCGGGTAGTGACCGACGGTCAGCTGTTGCTCCGGCCCGGCGCCAGGGTGCAGGTGCGCCAATGAGTTTCTCGGAACTGTTCATTCGCCGCCCGGTCATGACCACGCTGGTCATGTCGGGCATTCTGATTTTCGGGTTGATAGCCTATCGCCAGCTGCCGGTGAGCGATCTCCCGACGGTGGACTACCCTACGATCTCGGTGAGCGCGTCACTCTCCGGGGCCAGCGCGGAGACCATGGCGTCCGCGGTCGCGACCCCGCTGGAGAAGCAGTTCTCGACCATCGCCGGTCTCGACGCAATGACCTCCACCAGCAGTCAGGGCAATACCTCCATCACGCTGCAGTTCGCCCTCGACCGCGACATCGACGCGACGGCGCAGGATGTCCAGGCGGCGATCGCCAAGACCCAACGCTCGCTGCCGCGCGACGTCCTGCCGCCCAGCTATCAGAAGGTGGATCCGGCCGCGAGCCCGATTCTCTACTACGTGCTCCGGACCAGGACCCTGCCGCTCTCCCAGCTCGATGAATACGCCGAGACCGTCCTGGCCCAGCGGCTCTCGACCATCGACGGCGTGGCCCAGGTCCAGGTCGGGGGCTCTCAGAAATATGCGGTGCGCATCCAGCTGGATCCCCAGGCCCTGGCGGTCCGCAACATCGGCATTGACGAAGTCGCCACCGCGGTGAACAACGGGAACGTGAACCTCCCGACCGGGGTGCTGTGGGGAACCGACAAGGCATACGCCGTGGAGAGCGATGGGCAGCTTACCAATGCGGCCGACTTTAGGAAACTGATCGTCACCACCCGGAACGGAGTGCCGGTGCGACTGGGAGACCTGGGGCGGGTGCTGGACAGCGTGCAGGATACCAAGGTAGCCAGCTGGTTCAACGGCGAGCGGTCCATCATTCTCTTCATTTCCCGGCAACCGGGGACGAATACCGTCGTGGTCGCCGACCGGGTCAAGGCCGCGATGGCGCGCCTGGCGTCCGAGATCCCGCCGTCGGTCGAGCTGTCGACTCTGTACGACCGTTCCGTGACGATTCGCCAGTCGGTGACCGACGTCAAGTTCACCCTCTTCCTGACGCTCTGCCTCGTGGTGATGGTCATCTTCCTTTTTCTGCGCAATCTGCGGGCTACCATCATCCCCAGCCTCTCGCTGCCGCTCTCCCTGGTCGGCACCTTTGCGGTGATGCACATCCTGGGCTACAGCCTCGACAACATGTCGCTCATGGCGCTCACCCTCTGTGTGGGGTTCGTGGTGGACGACGCGATCGTGGTGCTGGAAAATATCGTGCGCCATATCGAGCGGGGCGAGCCGGTGCTTACCGCCGCGCTCCGCGGCAGCCGGGAGATCGGGTTCACCGTCATCTCGATGACGCTCTCGCTGGTCGCGGTGTTCATTCCGGTGTTGCTGCTGGGCGGGCTCATGGGCCGGCTGTTCCAGGAATTCGCGGTCACCATCGCGGTGGCCATCCTGGTGTCCGGGTTCGTGTCGCTGACCCTGACCCCGATGCTGTGCAGCCGGTTTCTCCGCCCGCCGGACCAGGAGCGTCACGGCCGGTTCTACCTGGCCACCGAGCGGGTCTATGCCCGGTCGCTCTCCGCCTATGAGCGGAGCCTGGCCTGGGTCATGGAGCACCGGCCGGTCGCGCTGGGGTTCAGCGCGGTTATCCTGATCGGCACTGTCGTGCTTGCTATTCTCGCTCCCAAGGGGTTCATCCCCAGTGAGGACACCGGCCAGCTCTCCGGCACCACCGAGACCGCGGCGGGTACCAGCTTCGATGCGATGGTGGCCCACCAGAAGGCGGCGGCGGCGATCGTCCAGGCCGACCCGAGCGTCGAAGGCTTCACCTCGTCGGTCGGAGCCGGCGGCCGCAGCGCCACGATCAACCAGGGCCGGCTCTTCATTCACCTGAAGCCGCGCGGCGGCCGTCCCAGCGCCGATGAGATCGCCCGGAGCCTGGGCCGCAAGCTGTCGGCGGTGCCGGGACTCCGGGTCTACCTCAGCAATCCGCCGGCGATCAACGTCGGTGGGCGGACCTCGAAGAGCCAGTATCAGTTCACCCTGCAGAGCGCCGACATCGATACCCTGTACGCCGCGTCGGCCCGGATGGAGCAGCGGATGCGGGCGATCCCGGGGCTCACCGACGTAACCAGTGATTTGCAGATCAACAATCCGCAGGTAAAGGTTACGGTCGACCGGGATCGCGCGGCCACCCTGGGCATCGATGTGAACACCATCGAGACGGCGCTCTACAACGCCTACGGAGCCCGCCAGGTCTCCACTATCTACACGCCGAATAACCAGTACTGGGTCGTGATGGAGCTGCTGCCCCAGTACCAGAGTGACCTGTCCGCGCTCAACCTTTTGTATGTGACCGGACGCGGCGGGGTCTCGGTGCCGCTGGGCTCGCTGGCCCGGGTGACGCCGTCCACCGGTCCCCTCACTGTCAACCACTCGGGTCAGCAGCCCTCCGTCACCCTGTCCTTCAATCTGGATCCCGGCGTTTCGCTGGGGACGGCGGTCAACGAGGTGCAACGGGCCGCGGCCACCACCCTGCCTTCCATGGTGACCACAGCGTTTGCCGGCACCGCCCAGGCATTCCAGGACGCACAGAAAGGGCTGCTGACCCTGCTCCTCCTCGCCATCATCGTGATATACCTTGTCCTCGGCATTCTCTATGAAAGCTTCATTCACCCGCTCACCATCCTGTCCGGCCTGCCCTTCGCCGGGTTCGGAGCGCTGCTGGTCCTGAGCATCTTCGGCATGGACCTCAGTATCTATGCCTTCGTGGGGATCATCATGCTGGTGGGGCTGGTGAAGAAGAACGCGATCATGATGGTTGACTTCGCGGTGGAAGCGGAACGGAGCCGGGGATTGAGCGCCCGCGCGGCTATTCTCGAGGCCTGCAGCGTTCGCTTCCGCCCCATCATGATGACCACGATGGCCGCGCTGATGGGAACCCTGCCGATTGCCCTGGGAGCCGGGGCAGGCGCCGAATCCCGGCGGCCTTTGGGTGTCGCGGTGGTGGGCGGACTCGCGTTCTCGCAGATCATCACCCTCTACATAACGCCGGTCATCTACACCTACCTCGACTCGCTGCAGAAGCGGCTGAGCCGAGCCCGATCGGCAAAGCCAGCGGCGGTTGAGGATCGGGCTACCGATGGTGATGTCGGGTTGGTGACCGGCTAACTGCCTGAGAAGAGGGCTGAGGACGCGGAGAACAGCACACCGCAGGAGACCCACACCGATAGAAATGAATTGCTTAACGCAAAGGCGCCCACACTCCAAGAGATCAACCAATGCCGTTGCAGTCCTCAGCGAGGAAATCAGCGCGGGGCGGAGTTACGCTAAGGTTTCGCTGAGACTGACGCCCACCGATAGAAAGGGATTGCTTAACGCAAAGGCGCCCACACTCCAAGAGATCAACCAAAGCCGTTGCAGTTCTCAGCGAGGAACTCAGCGCACTCCGCGGCTCGGCGGTGAAGCAGTTTTCCGCGCCCTCCGCCATCTCCTGGATTCCAGCCTGAAACTATCCGGCCCCCGGCTGCGTTACGTTGTGCAACACCGTAGCTCTTACCGGGAGAACAAATGAAGGCCTACTGGCTGAAAATCGCGTTGGGCGCCCTCGGCATCTTCGTCGTAGGCATGGTTATCATGGGCGCGGGCAGGCGTGGCGTCTCCAAAATGCGGGAAGCCCTTGTAAATCAATCGATTAGCTTCGGCGCCGATGGCGCCCCGTTCCGGCTCATGGGCCGCCAGATCGGCACCCTCTCCCGGGTTGAGCTGACCCCGGTGGCCAGAGACGGAATCCCCCATATCCAGTTGAGCGTCAAGCTGGACTCGGAGGCCTCGGCCGCCGACTTCTCCGAATGCGCCTTGGTGGTCAGCGAAGAAGGCCCGCGTCCCAATGTCGACGGGCTTCGCTGCCTCGATTCCTCCGAAGCCGAGAGTGGGAGGTTCGTGGAAGTCGGCCAGGTAAACCTGGAGCCCAGCGGCGAATCTTTGCGATTGTTCGTTCCTGAATCCACGATGGATCACAACAACTGGTTGCGCCTGTTGCAGAGTCGCCGGGCTCCACGCGCGGCCGCGGCCACGGCCGCTCCCCACCATCCCAGCGTCCAGCTCGAGGCCGACAGCAGCAAGGCGTTCCTCATGATCCGCGACGAGCACGGCAAGCCGGTCTTCCAGCTGAACGCCGATTCCAACGGCGCCTTCATTCAGGTGCGGGATTCCAACGGCCAGGAAGTCGTCCGCTTCAAGGCGGACTCCTCGGGGGTGAGGGGAAACATCCGCGCCAACTGATTCGTCGTATCCTCCCGGGAGCACGAAGCGCAGGCTCGCCGCCTGCGCTTTTCATCTTCGGTTCCCCGACACACGCCTGACAATTTCTCCACAACACGAGCGGAGATTCATATGCTTCGCGCTTCGGTTCGTCTCATCCTGCCCTGGCTGCTCCTGATTCCGGCAGTGGGCCGGGCCCAGTCCACTTCGGCGGGGCCGCCACCCTGCACCGCGCCGCCGTATCGCCAGTTCGATTTCTGGGCCGGCAACTGGAACGTCTACGACACCACCGGAGCGTTGATCGGCACCAATGCGGTCGACCAGGTATACGGTGGCTGCGTGCTGCAGGAGCACTGGGTCGGTCTGGGTCCCCAGCACCAGACCGGCTCCAGTTTCAACACCTATGATCCCGGCTCCCGCAAATGGTATCAGACCTGGGTGGACGACAGCGGCGGGTTCCTGCTGCTGAGCGGGGAGTTGATCGACGGAGCGATGGTGCTGACCGGCGACATGGAAACCCGGCGGGGCCACGTCCGCCACCGTATCACCTGGAACCGGATCAACAACGATGCCGACCAGGTGCGACAGTTCTGGGAGACCTCGACGGACCAGGGCCAGACCTGGACTACGGCCTTCATCGGGATCTACCGAAGGGCAGCGGCATCTCACTGACGCTCACTCTTCAATCCCTTCAATCCCTTCAATCCCTTCAATCCCGTCAATCCTCCTAGGTGTGTCCCGTCCCCGCTCAGGCGTCTACAGGTGGCAAGTTCCCACTCCTGTTCACCCAGAAGGACGACCGCATCTCATGACACATTTCCGCTTATTCGCGCTGGCGGCTGCCGCGCTGCTGTTGCCGGTCGCAGGGCCGGGCAAGCCCATCAGGGAAGAGATAAAGCTCCGCGCAGTCCGGTTTTATGATGCGGGGTCCGGCCTGACCCAGGTGCGGGCCTTCATCCAGATCCCGCTCGACGTCCTGACTCCGAGCGGTAGCGACGCCAATGCCGTCGTCAGTTACCAGGTCGGCATTCACCTCAAGGATTCGGCCGGCGCCACGCTCTCCGAGGATGCCTGGCCCGCCCAGCAGATATCCGCCAACCTTCGCGAGCCCGGCGTTACCTCGGTCAAGAGCCTGGAGTTCGTGCTGCGGCCCGGAAGGTACCGGCTTGAAGTGACGGTCCAGGACTCGGTCAGCGGCACCACGTTGACCGCCGGCTCGGATCTCACGGCGTACAATGAACCACCCAGGGCGTCCGACCTGGTGTTGGCGCCCGGGATGCGCGCGGTGACCACGTCCGACTCCGTCCTCGAGGGCAACGAATGGCGGAACGGCTCCCTGCTCGTCACCTCCGCGGCCGAGCTGGTGCTGACTCCGCTCCGGAGCAAGGCTTTCTACCTTCTCGAAGCGTACAGCGCTGCGCCGGACTCGGGGACCATGACGGTGCGGATTCGGGATTCGGCACAACATGTGGTGGTGCAGAGTCCGCCGATACCGGTGCGGGTGGCGGCGGGTGGCGGTGTGTTGCGGGGCCAGCTCGATCTCGAAGGGCTTCCCGCCGGCCGCTATGATCTCGACGTCGTGGTGCTGCTGGGCGGCCAGCTGATCGACCGGACCGACACGTTCACCATGATGCCCTCCGGGCCGGTGCTTGCGCGGCACGCCGCCGAAGTGGCGGAAATGCTCACCACCGATTCCGGGTACTTCGGCGCGATGGACGAGGCAGCCCTGGACCGGGCGTTCGAGCCACTCAGCTACGTCGCCGGCTCGCGCGAGCTCCGCGGATATCGCGGCGCGACGCTCCTCGCCAAGCGGCAGTTCCTGACCGAGTTCTGGCAGAAGCAAGATGTCGATTCCGCCGGCCGCAACGAACGGCGGGAGCAGTTCTATG